>Ga0134079_10000010_pt1 | contig 118678 bp, 114 predicted proteins | sample 15_taG_2_FD_119770 | JGI IMG/M metagenome (GOLD analysis project Ga0134079, IMG submission 119770) | Grasslands soil microbial communities from the Angelo Coastal Reserve, California, USA - 15_D_Rain_40cm_2_09182015 | ecosystem: Environmental > Terrestrial > Soil > Grasslands ...
CAATGAGAGCATTGAAATCTCTTCTCCTTGTCCCGTGAGCCCCTCTGCCTGCCGCTTCCCTTGCGGCCCCTTGTGGCGGACTCGGTTATTGGTCCCTGTACTTCGTGTTCCCTATAGCCGGTTTGGTAGTTGCTAGTTCCTAGAAGGTGCTAGCTGTACCGCCGACAGGGCTAGGAAAGCACCCCGCCCAGAGGTTGTCAAGGGAAAGTTCCCAAAAGAAAAAGAGGGTTCCTAGATGCGTTCCCAGCGCAGATGCGCGGGTACCGAAGCGCTACGCCACTTGGCGAGCGAGGCGGGTGGCCTCGGCGGGGCCCAGGTAGGGCAGGAGGACCAGCTCGGCGCAGTCGGGGAGAAGGTCCTCGAGCTGCTCCGCTTCACCGGCGGCGACCTTGCGGTAGGTCAGTGAGACCAGAGAGCCGATCGTCGAGTCCTCGGTCGAATCCGGGAGGCGCTCGCCCTCGGGGCGCTCGGCCCGGCCCAGGGCAAGCAGTGGCCTCAGCTCGCCGACCGCCTCGTTGAACCGCGCGGCGACTGCCGGGCCGGCGCCGCGCGATTCGAGCAGGCAAAGCCGGGCCAGGTCGGGCTCGGCGGCGAGGAACTCGAGTGTCGTCCGGGTGGCAGCGATCGCCCGCTGGGGCCAGCCGTCGACTGGCTCGACCGCCTCGGCGACCAACTCCCGCAGGTGGCCGACAACGACCTCGAAGGCAGCTAGAAAGCACTGCTCCTTACCCCCGAAGTTGGCGTAAAAGACGCGGCGGCTGACCTTCGCCTCCTTGACGATGTCGGTGAGGGTGACGGCGGCGTAGCCCTTCTCGGCAACGGCCGCGGCGAGACCAGCGATCAGTCGCTCGCGCTGGTGGTGGGCGACCTGCTCGCGGCTGTAGCCGTGGCGGCCTGCCGGTAGGGGGCCGAGCTCTTCGGCGGGCATCGTCCTGAGCGGAGCGGGCTAGGCGGAGATCGCGTCGGCGACCTCGCCGGCCTCCCGCGCCGCCTCGTCCTCGCCGATGTAGGGGCGCAGGATGAACTCGAGCGTCTCGGGCAGGAGGCCGCGCAACTTGTCCGCTTCGCCGCCGATCAACCGCTGTCCGAGCACCCAGACGATGCCGCCGGCAAGCGTCTCCTCAAGGCTCTCGGGCAGCTCCGCCTGGCGCGGGTTGAGCTCGCGACCGGGACGCAGCAGCGGTGCCAACTTTTTCAGCGCCGCCTCGTGCTTGGCGGCCGCCTCGGGACCGGCGGCCACCGCCTCGACCAGGGCGGCGCGGGCCGCATCTGGATGGGCGGCGACGTCCTCGAAGAGAACGCCGAGCGCCGCGCCAACGCGGTCGGCCCAAGGCCCTTCTTCGCGCTGGTAGGCAGCTTCGACCCGGCCGACGGTGCGATCGGTGGCCGCGTCTAGCAGCGCCAGGAAGGCGGCCTCCTTGTCGGGATAGTGCTTGTAGAAGGTCGCGTAGCCAACTTTGGCGCGGCGGACGATCTCCTCCATCGTCGTCTCCTGATAGCCCTGCTCGGCGATCAGCTCGGCGGTTGCGGCGAGAATGCGGCGACGCTGGTCGGCCGCGGCCGCGTCGCGACCCACCGGCTCGGGACCGGGCGGCTGCCGCGAGGCCTTTCCTGGCAGGGCTCGCATCGCTCCAGGATAGCGCCAGTTCCCATTGGTACGAAACAGGTACATGAGTTAGAGAAAGTTCCCAAACATAAGCTATGGTGTCCCGAATGGAAGCACCAGGACCACTGCGCGCGGTTCGCTCGTGGGAGGAGGCTCTACCTGACCGTAGCTCAGACCAGGACGTGCTCGAGGCGATGCTGCTGAGCGCCGGGGAGATGGGCTACGCGAGGGCGACGGTCCGCGAGGTGGCAGCGCGGGCGCGCATCACCCAGGACAGCTTCCATCGCCGCTTCGGCAGCAAGGAGGCGTGCTTTGCGAGGGCCTACGAGGAGGCCACCGAGCGGTTGGCCTCGCAAGTGCGCGACGCCTGCGCCGACGCCCTTGACTGGCGCGAGAGCTTCCGCGCCGGGCTGGCCGAGCTGCTGCGCTTCGTCGCCGAGCAGCCGCTGCAGGCGAAAGCGTTGCTGCTCGAGGTGAGGGCCGCCCGCGGCGACGCTTGGACGGCGCACCAGCATCAGGTCGAGCGCCTCATCGCCGCCCTCGACACCGGCCGCGATGCGCCCGGCGCTCGCCCCGACTCCAACCCGATGACCGCCGGCTTCATCGTCGGCGCGATCGAGGAATCACTCAGCATCGAGATCGCAGCCGGCCGCACCGGCGAGGTCGAGTACCTACTCCCCGACCTGACCCGCCTCGCCTTCCTGCAGCTCTTCGGCGAAGGATAAAGGTGCTGCTGGCGAAGCTAGACTTGCCACCATGCCTGAAGCTCCAGCGCGTGACATCGGTGATCTGAAGCGCGCACGAGCAGCGCGACTCGCCGCTGACCGCAGGGCATCGATGAGCGAGCGGCTTGCACGCCTGGACGCGCTTTGCCGGCAACTGGGTGCCATCAAAGGCGCGGCGGCGGGCCGTTGAGCGCACTCGACCTACGCTCCCTGCTCGAACTGCTGCACGAGAGAGAGATTCGCTTCGTAGTGATCGGCGGCGTGGCGGTGGCCGCACATGGATACGTCCGTGGCACCGCCGATCTGGACTTGGTCCCAGACCCCGACCCGGAGAATCTGAAGCGAGTCACGGAAATCCTCGGCGAGTTAAAGGCCACCCTTCCGACTGCCGAGCATCGCCGATTCGATCGAACATCCGATGCGGGAGTGATCCGCCGAGGGGGCAATGTCACCGCTGACACGACCTTCGGCGGACTCGACGTGGTGCAGCGAGCCAAAGGCGTGCCGAGCTATTCCCAGCTCGACGCCGACGCGGTCGAGACGGAGCTGCTGGGCATCCCGGTCCGGGTTTGCTCCCTTGTTCGCCTGCGCGAAATGAAGGAGGCCCAGGGCCGGCCCGAGGACAAAGCAGACCTGGCGAACTTGCCCGAGAGTGAAGAATAGGCGACGGTTAATTACGGGACTCAGTCGCTTTTGGCGATCTCGGCTGCCTCGGCGCTGCCGAGGTAGGGAGTCAAGGTGAACTCGACCAGGTCGGGGAGCAGATCCTCCAGCTCCTCGGTTTTGCCGGCGATGATGCGGCGGGAGATCAGCGAGACCATGCCGCCCACCAGCGCTTCCTCGGTGGTCGGCGAGAGCCGTGAGAGGACCTCGGGCGGGCGTCCCTCGCGGCCCTCTTGGAAATAGGGAACAAAGCTCTGGATCGCCGCGTCGTAGCGCTCGACCACAGCCGGGCCGGCAACCAGGGCCTCGACCATGCAAAGGCGGGCGAGGTTCGGCTCGGCGGCGAGGAACTGCAGCATCGCGTCGATCCCCGCCTTGATCGCCCGCGGCCACTCCTCAGTCTCGTCAAAGGCAGCTGAGACGCGTTCGCGCAGCTCTTTCATCACCGTGTCATAAGCAGCGACGAAACACTCGTCCTTGCTCGAGAAGTGCTCGTAAAAAGTGCGGCGGGAGACCGCGGCGGCGCGGGTGATGTGGGCAATCGTCGTGCCTGAGTAGCCGTGTTCGGCGATCGCCTCGGCGATGCCCGCGATCAGGCGCTCCCGCTGGTTATGAGTGACGAACTCGCGGGGCAGCCCGTGCCGGCCGGGAGGCAGTCGCGCCAGCTCGGGCGGATAGTCCTCCGCCCCGTCAGACGGAGGGTTCTCTGGTTTGCCCGCGCGCTTCTTCGCCACACCGCGAGCATATCCCTCCGCTGCGGCGGAGTCGTGGTCGAGCTCGGCCATAGCCGCCTCGATACCTAAATACGGCATTACCGCCGCGGACATCAGTTGCGGCACCAAATCGGGCAGCTCCTCGACGTCACCACGAACGACGCGCGAGTAGATCTGGCCGTAGGCGGAGCCGGCAAGGGCCTCGGCAGTGGTATGGGGGACAGCTTCCGGGTCCTCCATCTCCTGGCGGCCGGCGTCGATCAACGAGGCAATTACCCGCATTGTCATGTCGCGGCGAGCGCGAGCGGCGTCACCGGCGGCCAACACCTCGACCCCAAAGGAAGCCCGGCTGGGGTCATGGCTGAGCCCCTCGATCACCTGGTAGGCGACCGCGCGCAAGCGGTCGGGCCACTCTTCGCGGCTCTCATAGGCACGCACCATCGTCTCCAAGCACTCCTCGTTCAGCTCTTGCCAAGCAGAGAGGAAGCAGTCGTACTTGCCGCGGAAGTGGCGGTCAAAGGCGGGCCGGTCGAGCCCAGCCCGTTCCAGCACCAGCTCGATCGTCGTTTCGCCATAGCCGTGTTCGGAGGCGATCTCGATCAGGGCTCCGACGATTTGTGCGCGCTCGGAGCTGCCGGTCCGATCGCGGGTCTCGGTGTCGAGCACTAGCGCATGGGACCCCCAATCCCTGCCCTGGCTCAGCCGTCGGCTTTGGACGGCGATTCGGCTGCCGTGCGCTTCGCGGCCTCGGCGCCGACGTACGGGGTGAGCGAGAACTCGACCAGCTCGGGGAGGAGCTGCTCGATCTCCTCCACCTGTCCCATCACGATGCGCTGGTAGATGATCCAGAAGACGCCCCCGACGATCGTCTCCTCGAGTGTCCCCGGTAGGTCCTCGCCCTTCGGCGCGACCTTGCGGCCCATGCGGAAGAGCGGCACGAAAGCCTGGATCGAGCGTTCGTAGCGCTCGACCGCGGCCGGGCCGGCGGAGAGGGCCTCGACGATGCAGGTGCGGGCCAGCGCCGGCTCGGTGGCAACGTAATGGAGGAAGGCGCCAAGGCCAGCGTTGACCCGGGCGGGCCAGCTGTCGACCCGGCTGGCGGCGTCGACCACGCGGCGCAGAGCCTCTTTGACGGCAAACTCCGAAGCCGCGAGGAAACAGTCTTCCTTAGAGGAGAAGTTCTCGTAAAAAGTGTTGCGAGCGATGCCGGCGCGGCGGACGATGTCGGCCACGGTGACGGCCCGATAGCCCTTCTCGACCGTCTCCTCAGCGAGCGCCGCGATGATGCGAGCGCGCTGGTGCTGGGTGATGAACTCGCGTGGAAGAGGATGCCGTCCTGGGGGCATTCTGGTTGCTTGGGAGACACGCTCAGCCACTAAATCCAGGCTACTCGCAGGCCATTGAGATTCAAGCTGGACGGATTAGCGATATACCGCTACAGTACCGGAGTCCAGACAACCTGTTCCCTGGATCACGAGGAAGGGGTAGCAATGGGGAAGCAGGCCGCAACCAAGGTCCAGGCAGGGGCTGAGGGGCCCGGCAGGATCGAGGTAGTCGACGCACTACCCCACTCCCCCAAGCTCGAGCTTGTGAATTCTCCCAAGCGCGAAAAGATTCTCGAGGGAATGCTCGAGGCGGTAGGGGCTGAGGGCTACGATGCGACCTCGGTACGCACGGTTCTCGACCGAACGGGCCTTTACCGGCAGGCGTTCTACGACAACTTTGCCGATAAGGACGAGTGTTATCTGGCCGCTCTCGAGCTGGGTATCGCTCGGCTCGAAGCGGTGATCGTGCGAGGGGCGGCAAGCGAGGAAAGCTGGCGTGGCAAGCTGCGCGGTGGGCTCGGTGCGCTGCTCGACCTGCTCGACGCCGAAGCGGATTTCGGTCGCGGTGTGATCGTCGGCGTCCATTCGGCGGGTCCGGAGGCACTTGCAAGACGCACCGAAGCGATGAAAAGAGCGGCCGATTTCATCGATTTGGCGCGGCTGGAGACTGGCGAGGTCGAGTCGCCCCCGCAGATAGCCCCCGAGGGCATCGTCGCGGGGATCCACGCGATCGTCCATTCACGGCTCTCCACCGGGGCATGCGACGGTTTTCGTGACCTCCTACCGGAGTTCATGTATTTCGCCGTGCTGCCCTACTTCGGCACCGAGGCGGCGAGCGCTGAGATGCAGGCTGCACGCGCCTAGCTCCACGGGCGTTGGACAGCTAACCAGTCCTGCCCTACATTGGGTTGTGATGGATTCGCCATCTACTTCGAATCCACAACGACCCCCCGGCCGTGAAGGATTGCCGCGCGCATATGAGGTTCGATCCGAGCGCGAGCGGCTGTTGGAGGCAATGGTGAAGATGGCCGCCGCCAAAGGTTATGAGGCGACGACCGTGGCGGACGTGATCGAGTTCGCCGGCGTCTCGCAGGAGGCCTTCGACGAGATGTTCGAGAGCAAGGAGGCCTGCTTTCTCGAGGCCTACGACGCGGTCTTCGACGTGCTCGTGGCGCACGTCACGGCGGCCTTTGAGGCGGCTTCGGATGAGCCTTGGCCGGAGCAGATCGCGGCGGGACTGGGTGCTTTAGTCGAGCTCTTGGCGATGGAGGCCGACATCGCGCGGATGGCGATGGTCGAGGTGACGGCGGCGGGCGACGACGCGCGCGAGCGCTACCGCGCCATGCTGACCCGCTTCACCCCCTTCATGGAGGAGGGCCGTACCTACTCCGGACAGGGAGAGGAGCTGCCGGCCGACACCGCGCGCTTCGCGATCGGCGGTGCCACTTCGATGATCTTTGACGAGGTCCGCGCCGGGCGCGGCCCAGAGCTGAAGCGGATCCTGCCGGACCTGGTCTTCGCCGTGCTGATGCCTTACCTGGGGCCGGAAGCAGCTGAAGACGAGATGCGGCGCGTCACGCGCGAGGGGTAGGCCTTAGGGGGCTCAGACGCCCTCGCCGTGACGGCCTTGGCCGGAGGCGAAGCGGGATGCGCCCTCGACGGCTATGTGGAGGGTCTGGCGGCCTAGCTGATGCTCTAGGGCGATGCCGTCCTTGAGAGGTAGGCCGAAGCCTTCTATTGCTGCTTGACGGTCGGCGAGCATCGTCTCTTGGGGGAAGCTTGCGATTCGCTCGGCTAGCTCGAGGGCGCGGTCCAGGTGCTTGCCCGGCTCGACTAGCTCGTTGACGAGGCCGATGCGGTGCGCCTCCTCGGCCTCTACTGGGCGGCCGGTGAGGATCAGCTCGAGCGCGCGGCCCATACCGATGACTCGGGGCAGGCGTTGCGTACCGCCGTCGACCAGTGGCACTCCCCAGCGCCGCTCGAAGAGGCCAAAGGTCGACTGCGGCGTGGCGATTCGCAGGTCGCACCAAAGCGCCAGCTCGACCCCGCCGGCCAGGCACCAACCGTCGACCGCCGCGATCGCCGGCTTGGCCGGCGTCACTCGGGTGGGGCCCATGGGACCGTGCGGATGGTCGACGTCGAGGTCCATCGCCTTGAGGTCGGCGCCAGCGCAGAAGGCCTCGCCGCCAGCGCCGGTAAGGACGAGGACACGGGCGCCCTCGTCCGCCTCAAAGTCCTCGAGACCCTGCCGAAACGCCTCCGCCGCGGCCGCATCGATCGCGTTGCGGCGCGCCGGGCGGTCGATGGTCAGGACGGCGGCGGCTCCGACCCGCTCGTAGCGCAGCTCATCGCTCATCGGGCACAGAGTAGGGAGCAGGCGGGCTAGTTGTTGGATGGCTCACGGGATTAGCCAACAACGCCGACTCCCAGGTGCGCCCCGGTACGCGGGTCAACGGAGGCAGGCACCCGATGACCGTCAGCCACGCTAGAGGCGCCCCCGGACAACATCGGGCACGAAAAAGCGACCGGGGACGGCGCCCAAAGCCTGCCCGCGCGTAGCCTTCGCGCTAGAAGCTCTTTGCGCCACCTTCAAGACGGTGTCCCGCTGGCTTCCGCGGGGCCTGTCTTTCCCAGTCGCAAGATCAACTTAACTCGGCGCCGTGGCGGCGTCCAGGGGTGCCCCGGGGACGTTCCCGCAAAGTCCGGGGAAATCGATACTGTCGCCGGCGGGATGAACGACGGGTTGGAGGCTTCGCGGCGACGCGCACGTCGCAACGTGGTGCTGACGGCGGCTATCGCCGGACTTGGCGGGCTGCTCTTCGGCTACGACACCGGCGTCATCGCCGGCGCGCTGCTCTTTATCAAGGGCGACTTCGATCTCGGCAGCTTCGCCCAGGGACTGGTCGTCGCTGCGGTACCGATCGGCGCCGTCGCGGGTGCCGCCTTCGCGGGTCCTGCCGCCGACCGTTACGGGCGCCGGCTGATGATTCTGTTGGCCGCCTTCGTCTTCATCGCCGGCGCGCTGGGCAGCGCTGCTGCACCCGGTGTCGAGGTGCTGGTTGGCGCCCGGATCGTGATCGGCGTCGCGATCGGGCTCGCCTCAGCTGCCGCCCCCGTCTATATCTCCGAGGTGGCCCCGCCGGAGAGCCGCGGGCGCTTGGTCAGCTTCTTCCAGCTGGCGGTGACGATCGGCATCCTCGTCGCTTACTTGATCGGCCTTGCCTTCGACGGCATCGAAGGCTGGCGCTGGATGCTCGGCCTTGGTGTCGTGCCGGCGCTGGCGCTCGCCTTCGGCATGCTGCGGATGCCGCAGAGCCCGCGCTGGCTGGTGATGACCGGCGATGACTTCGCGGCGCGGGCGACGCTGGCCAGGATCCGCGTCGACGACCCCGACACGATCGATCGCGAGATCGAGGAGATCAAAGAGAGCATCGATGAGAAGCCGGGCGCTTGGAGTGAGCTGCTGGCGCCGGTGGTGAAGGCGGCGCTGGTGGTCGGGGTCGGGCTGGCGATCCTGCAACAGGTAACCGGCATCAACACGGTCATCTACTACGCGCCGACGATCGTCGAATTCACCGGCGTCAATTCCTCGGCCGGGTCGATCCTCGCCGCGGTCGGCGTCGGCATCATCAACGTCGGCATGACCCTGGTGGCGCTGCGGCTACTCGACCGGGCCGGGCGGCGCACGCTGCTGATGGTCGGCGTCTCGGGCATGTCGATCTCCCTGTTCGCGCTCGGCGCCGCCTTCATCGGCGGCGGTGGCAGCACCCTCTCCTCAGTCGTGGCGATCGTCAGCCTGATGACCTACGTCGCCTCCTTCGCGGTCAGCCTCGGGCCGATCTTCTGGCTGCTCAACGCCGAGATCTACCCGCTCGCCGTGCGCAGCAAGGCGGCCGGCCTCGGCACGATGGCCAACTGGACCTTCAACTTCATCGTCTCGCTGACCTTCCTGCTGCTGATCGAAGCACTCGGCCGCAGCGGCGCCTTCTGGCTCTACGGCGGGATCGGCGTCCTCACCCTGATCTTCTGCTGGATGCTGGTGCCGGAGACTAAGGGCAAGCGGTTGGAGGACATCCAGGCGATCTTTCAGGCGCGTGTGGGGGCGGGTTAGGCGTCCCTCCCCCGAAAGCCGTTGCGCAGCTGATCGCGCACCGGGTACGGGCGTGGTCCCGTGAGCTTTCGTGGGAGGGACGCCTAACCCGCCTTCCCAGGCCCGCCGGTACTCTCCGCGGATGCGCATAGACGAGATTCTTGCGAGCAAGCGACCTGTTTTCTCGGTGGAGTTCTTCCCGCCGAAGAGCGAGGAGGCGACCGAGCAGCTGTACGCGACCGCACGCTCGCTGGCCGAGCTGGAACCCGACTTCGTCTCGGTCACCTACGGCGCGGGGGGCTCGACCCGCGATGGCACGGTCGAGATCACGCGGGCTCTGAAGGACGACCTGGGGCTGGAGACGATGGCCCACCTGAGCTGCGTCGGCGAGAGCTCCGAGGGGATCGCGGCGACGCTCGACCGAATCGCCGCCGCCGGGATCGAGAACGTCTTCGCCCTGCGCGGCGACCCACCGCGCGGGCAGCCGGACTTCGTCCAGCCCGAGGGGGGGCTGGGCAGCGCCGCCGAACTGACCGCCTTCATCACCTCCGACTGGGACTTCACCGTCGGCGGCGCCTGCTTCCCCGAGGTGCACCCCGAGGCGCCCGATCTAGACACCGACCTCGACTACCTGAAGACGAAGGTGGAGGCCGGCGCGTCCTTCCTGATCACCCAACTCTTCTTCGACAACCAGGTCTATTTCGACTTCGTCAAATCCGCACGCGAGCTGGGGATCGAGGTGCCGATCCTTGCGGGTGTAATCCCCGTCGCCGGCTTTGCCCAGACGAAGCGGATCTGCGAGCTCTGCGACGCCTCGATCCCGACCCGGTTGGAAGCGGCGTTCGCGGCGGCCGACGGTGACGAGGCCGCCGAGTTCGAGCTCGGTGTCGCTTACGCCGCGCAGCAGTGCGCCGAGCTGCTGATCGCCGGAGCTCCCGGCATCCACTTCTACGCGCTCAATCGGGCGCCGGCGACGCGCGCCGTGCTCGGCGCCCTGCGTGCCGCTCGGCCTTGGGAGCGGACGCGTGGCACTCCGGCCGACCCGGTCGGCAAAACGAGCCATTAGAGAGAGATCCCTAGACTGGTTGGCCAAGATGGCTGAGCTGAGCTACCAGGGACACCGCATCAGCTTCGAGGAGTACGGCGAGGGCGAGCGGCCAATCGTGCTCGTTCACGGGCTGTTGATGAACCGGCAGATGTTCGCGCGACTTGGGCCGGCCCTGGCAAAGAGGGGGAGTCGGGTGATCTGCGTCGACCTGCTCGGCCATGGTCGCTCCGATCAACCCGATGATCTGCGCCTGTACTCGATGCCGCTGTTCGCCGAGCAAGTGCTCGCTTTGCTCGACCATCTAGGGCTCGAGCGTGCGGTCGTCGGTGGAACCTCGCTTGGCGCCAACGTCGGCCTCGAGCTGGCGGTCCATCATCCTGATCGGGTCGAGGGCCTGTTCATCGAGATGCCTGTGCTCGACAACGCCCTAGCGGCTGTCGCGGCGATCTTCGCCCCGGTCTTACTTGGGCTGCGAGTGGGCCGGCCGGCGATCGAACTCAGCTCGCGACTCGCTTCGCTGATTCCCCGCACAAACTTTCTCTTCGACATCGGCTTGGACTTTGCCCGGCGGCGGCCGGGACCGTCCGTCGCAGTACTGGAGGGGCTGCTATTGGGGGAGACCGCGCCCGGGCGCGAGCAGCGCCGCCTGATCGACCGACCCGCCCTGATCGTCGGCCACGCGCGTGACCCCCTGCACCCATTCAGCGACTCGGGGATGCTGGCCGAAGAGCTGCCCCAAGCGCGACTGGTCGAGGCCAACTCGATCTTCGAGTGGCGAACCCGTCCCAACCGCCTCAACGAAGAGCTGGCGCGGTTCCTCGACGAAATCTGGTCATCATTGATCGCCGCCGAGCCGGGTACCAACGGCAACGGCCGCAGCGCAGCTCCTGTGGCAGGATAGGGACCGCAACGTGGCTAATCGCAGGGAGGAAGAGAGGGAGCGCCTCCGCCAGGCCCGGCAGGAACGTGAGTCCAGCCAGGCATCGGCGGACAAACGACGGCTGTTTGCCGTCTACGGCGTCGCCGGCCTGATTGGCCTCCTCGTTGTCGTCGGGATCGTCGCGTTGATCGCCGGTTCGAGTGGCGGCAGCGGCGGCGAGGCACACATCAACCAAGCCAGCGGCTCATCCAACGGGGTCGAGCCCGACGAACGGACGGGAACCCCTCCACCGGCAGTCAAAGTGGCGAATCTGAAACAGGCGGCGAAGAAAGCGGGCTGCGCGCTGCGGCTCCACCTCAAAGACGAGGGACACGAACACATCTCCCCCACCGCGCCAACTCCGGACTACAAAACCAACCCACCGACCTCCGGCAACCACGTCGAACCCCCTTACCAGCAGGCCGACGGCGCCTACAGCGAAATGCCCGGCGAAATCTTCATCGTCCACTCACTCGAGCATGGGCGGATGGAGATCCAGTACAGCCCCGAACTGCCCGAAGAAGACCAGCTAGCGCTCAAGGGCCTCTACGAAACGATGTACGGGGGAACGCTGCTCTTCCCCAACGCCAACATGGATTACGAAGTCGCCGCGACGACCTGGACCAACCTGATCGGTTGCCCCGAGTACAAAGGCGACATCACCCTTGACGCAATCCGTGCCTTCGGCAAAGCGACCTGGGGTCGTTACGGCGGCGAGCCGGTCAGTGCCTTCGGGCTCAAAGGACCGACTCCCCTCGAACCGGCACCAGGCGCCTGACCAGCGCATTCCTGGGTCACGCGCCCGGTGATCGGTATGCCGGGAAAAAGCCTGGCGCGGGGTGGCCGCCCACGAGCTTGTCGTAGGCCTCGCGGTTGCAGACGATCTCTGACGTGTGCCAGGGCTGCTCGCGGTTGGCGAAGCCGCGCTTGAATTCCTCCAGCGCGTCGCCGCGCTGGAGACCACCACCCAGGTTGAGCGGCAGGCCCCGCTCGGTCGCGAACTCGACCAGGGCAGCGACGACGTTCTTCATCGGCGAGTCACGCAGGCTGGCGTCGACGCTGCCACTCAGGTAGTAGTGAAGGAAGCCGTCGCTCTGGACGACGATCGATGCGGCGGCGACCCCCCCGGTGGGCGAGTGCGCCAGGGCGAGCCAGGAACGGTCCGATTCGAGGATGCGATCGAAGTAAGCGGCGCCGAAGAAGTAGCGCTCGCCGGCGCCAGCGCGGCGCATCGTCTGCTCGTAGGCAGCGAGAAATCCGGCGCGCTGCGCGGCGTCAGTATCCGCGCCGGCGACGAGCTCCACCGCATAGCCGGCGCGGCGATTCTTGTTGATCTGGTTGCGATCGCTGCCCCGGCTCTTCGGCGCCAACTCCGGGTCGGCGATCTGGACGATGTTGCGCTCAACGGCGCCGGCAAGCAGCGACTCGTCGAGCCTATGGCGAAGAAAGGCGGCCACAAGTCCCGTCCCCGAAAAGTCAACCGTCTGAGGCTCAATCGCATGTTGGAGCTTTTTATCCCCCATAGGGGAATCGATGTTCCGATAAGCGACGTCGGCGCCTGGATAGCCATAGGGAGATGCGGCGTCGATTCCGGCGCCGCCGGGGATCTTGCGGACTATCAGCGGCGCGAGCAGCTCGGCCTCGCCGGCGTCGATCCGCAGCGTGTGGGTGACTCCCTCGGCGTCGAGGAAGGGACGTGAGCGGAAGAACTCCTCGCTCTCCGCCGCGGCGCCGCGATCGGCGAGCAGCTCGGCGGTCACGATCACGGAAGCAGGTCCGCGGCGGCGGCGCGGAACTCCTCGGGCAGTACGCCCCAGACCTCGCAGTCGTCAACCCCATCGGGGCGGCGCAGGTGGGCGCGCATCGTCCCCTCGTGCTTCCAACCCAGCCCCGTCACCGTCTTCTTGGCGATCTCATTGCGCGCCGGGATGCGACCGTAGACGCGGTGCGCATCGAACTCGTCGAAGGCCTTGGCGATGGTCAGCGCCTCGGCGCGGCGACCGACGCCCTTGCCGCGCACATCGTCACCGATCAACGCCCCCAGCTCGGGCGCGGTCTGGCGGAAGAGGCCGTAGAGGGCGGTGAAGCCGACTGGCTCCTCATATCCCTCGACAACGATCGCGTACTTGCGGTCCTCGCCGGAGTTGCCCATTGCCCGCCCCACCCAAGCCTCGGCTTCGTCGCGCGAGAAGCCGTCGCGTTGCTCCATCAGCGTCTTGGTCGCCTCGGGGTTGTTGAACCAACGATGGACAGCGCCGGCATCGCCGGGCTCAAACGGGCGCAGGCTGACCTCGGGCTGCTCGCTCATCGTTGGAACCCTAGTCCGGAGCGAGGCCGTGGCCGGTTATGAGCAGCCACGCGGTCTGGGCGAGGATGCGCAGGTCGAGGCCGAAGCTGCGGCGGTCTACGTACTCGACGTCGAGCTCGATCCGCTCCTCCCAGGGGATGCCAGCACGTCCTTGAACCTGAGCCCACCCGGTCAGGCCCGGGCGAACCTCGTGGCGACGGTGCTGCTGCGGTGTGTAGTCCTTGACCTGGGCCGGGATCGTCGGCCGTGGACCGACGATCGCCATCTCGCCGCGCAGGACGTTGACCAAGTTGGGGATCTCGTCGAGCGAGGTGCGGCGTAGAAAACGGCCGGGGGTCGTCACGCGGGGGTCGTCGCGGGCGACGACCTTACCGACGCCGATCGGGTCGGAGCCCAGCATCATCGAGCGCAGCTTCAGCAGCTCGAACTCACGCCCGTCCTTGCCAACGCGGCGCTGCCGGTAGACAACCGGTCCGCGGCTGCCGAGCTTGATCGCGACCGCGGCGATCAGCAATACGGGCGAGAGGATGAACAATGCCAACGCCGCGATCAAAATGTCGAAAATTCTTGGCATGTCTTCACCAGGTGGCGACGTGACCAAGCAGATCAAGGACGCAGGGAGTGTGGCGTGCTCTGCACGCGAACGACCGAGGACGCCGATATGCGCCGGTCACGTCGTCACCTGGTGCCCTCGGCCTTGTCCCAGGCGCCTGGCGCCCCGCGGCGCAGCCTGTCCCAGAGCCCGAGAGCGATCGAGGCCGTGGTCAGCACGTAGTAGCGAGCGATCCGCAACGGCGAGAGGGGCAGGGCCCTGCCCAGCAGGGCAGCGGCCAGAAGCGCCAGCTGAGCGAGGAGCGTTGCGGTGTAAACCCATCCCTCGCCAAGCAGCGCCAGATTCGTCGCCAAGGCGACACCGTGCAGGAACGGCGTCGCGTAGCGCAGCAGCCGGTGCGAGGCGATCTCGAAGGCATAGAGGGGCGGGTAGCCCCCGGGCAGCCACATCCCTTCACGCACGACGATGTCCCAGATGCCGACCATCATCCGCCGTTTACGGGCGAGCTCGCCCTCGAGCGTCGGGACCATCTTCTCCTCGGCTCCGGCCCGGGGCACGTAGAGCGAGCGCTGGCCTCGCTTAGCAAGCAGGAACGGAAACGAGAGGTCGTGGCTACCGGCGGGAGGGAGGGGAATGTAGGAGTCGCGCCGCACGGCGTATATCGCACCGTTTCCGGCGGTCACGCCAGCGAGTCCCGACTCAAACTCGCGCAGCGCCATCTCATAGCGCCAATAGGAGCCCTCAAGATTGTTCCCACCGGCATCGAGGAAACGGACCTGACCGCAGGCGTAGCCGACCGAGGGGTCGGCGAAAGGCTCGACCAGGTGACGAAGGGCATCCCGAGCCCAAGTGCTGTTGGCATCGGAGAAGGCGAGGATCTCGCCGCTGGCCCGCTCGGCGGCGGCGTTCTGCGCGGCGACCTTGCCGCCCCGCGGCAGATCTAGGACGAGGTCGGCGCCGGCGGCGCGGGCGCGCTCGACCGTCGCGTCGTCGGAGCCGTCGGAGGCGACGATCAACTCGAGTCGCTCGCGCGGATAGTCGAGCGCGAGCGCGTTGGCGACCTTGGCGGCGATCACCTCCTCCTCGTCGAAAGCGGCGACGATCAAGGAAACGGGTGGCAACTCATCCCAGGTACCGGGGCGCAAGGTCGGCCGGCGACGCAACGCAACCAGGGCGCGCAGGGCAATGGGGTAACCGAGGTGGGTGTAGAGGATCAGCGCGCAGCTGATCCAGAAAAGGAGCGCGATGATGATCACTGCCGCGCCTCCAGGAGCTCTTGATAGAGGGCGAGCGTCTGGCGCCCAGCCTCGTCCCAGGAGTAGGAGCCTGTCGCTGCCGTGGCAGCGGCTTCGCCAAGCGCAAGGCGCGTTGCCTCGTCACCGACCAGCTCGCTGAGCTCCGCCGCAAGCGCTGCCGGGTCCTCCGGCGGGACGAGCCGCGCCGCACCCTGCTCGGCGACCTCGGGGAAGCCGCCGACGGCGCTCAGGACCAGCGGCTTGCCGAAAGCGAGGGAGGCGTAGAGGACGCCGGAGTGCTCGGCGTCGCGGTAGGGCAGGGCGACGACGTCGGCACGACGCATGATCGCCGGGATCTCGGCATCCTCGACGAAGCGGGTGAGAAAGCGGACCCGGCCGGGCGCCTCGGCGGCCAGGCGGCGCAGCGGCTCCACATCCATCCGCGGGTTGCCGGCGATCCAAAGCTCGGCACCCTCGATTCGGCGGAAAGCCTCGAGCAAAGTGTCGATCCCCTTGTAGGCCCGCAATAGACCGAAGAAAAGGATCACCGGGCCCTCGGCGCCCTGCAGCTCTGCCGGCAGCGGCTTCTCCTCCGGCAGCCGGGTCAAGTAGTCGAAGGCGCCGTGGTGGATGACCCGGATGCGATCCGGGTCGAGCCCAATCTGCTCCCGCAGCCCCCGCGCGCCGTGCTCGGAGTGGGCAACAACGGCGTCCATCGCGCCAAACGCACGGCGGGCACTCGTTAGCTGCCGGCGGCTCGGCTGCGGCGGCAAAACGTAGTGAGCGGTCATCACCCGAGGACGCTGCGGCGGCAAAAGCAGGGGGTCGAGGCGGGGCACGGTGAGCCACTGGTAGTGGAGGACGTCCGCGTCGGCCCGGCGGCGGAAGCGCAGCATGTCGGGGACGTGCTCGGCGAGCTTGAAGGCGCGGCGGGCGGGTGCGTCGAGCCCGCGGACCCCGCTGCGTCGGTAGAAGCACTCGCGCACCCGATAACCCTCGGCCGCCGGGACCGGTCCGTAGAGGAAGCGGCTGGTCAGCAACTCGACCTCGGCGCCGCCACGGGCGAGCGCCGCGGCCAGGGCACGGTCGTAGGGAGGCGTGAAAGCCGAGGGGTCGACCAGCTGGACACGCATAGCGGGCGATTATGGTGACCACCATGGCCCTCACGCTCTCTTACTGCGTCGTGAACACGAATGGCCGCGAGCACCTGCTCGCCTGCCTCAACGCGATCGCGCGCACTCATCCGGTCGGCATCGAGCGCGAGATCCTTGTCCTCGACAACGCCTCCGACGACGGTTCGGTCGAGGCAGTGCGTGCCCTCGACGGCGATATCCACCTAATCGCGCTTACCAGCCGTGCCGGCAAGGCCGCGAACGATTCGACCCTGCTGCGCGAGGCAAAGGGACGCTACTGCCTGTTGCTCAACGAGGACTCCGAGCTAGGGCCGGGCGCCGCCGAGACGCTGATCAAAGCCCTCGATGCAGACCTGCGCGCTGGCGCCGCCGGCGCCCAACTGCTCGATTCCAGCGGCAAACCGGTCCCCTGCGCCTGGCGCTTCCCGGGGGTCGGCACGGCGCTCGCTGGCGCCGTCTTCCTGCACCGATCGCTCACCGTGCAGAGCACCGGCAGCGAGATTCGCCGCGTCGACTGGGCGCAGTCGAGCGCGCTGATGGTGAGGCGGGAGGCCGCAACCCAGGTCGACTACCTCGACCCGGCTTTCTTCGTCTACTACGACGAGTGCGACTTCTGCAAGCGCCTGGCGGGAGCCGGCTGGCACACCATCTACGTCCCTAAGGCCGAGGCGGTCCACCACGATCAGCTCTCGACCGACCTCGCGGCCGGCTTGCCCCGCATCGTCGAATTCCACCGCAACCGCGACCTCTATATGCGCAAGCACCACGGGCGTGCGGCGGCTCTTGCGGTCCGCCTCCTAACGGCTTTGGCCTACGCCCTGCGCGCTATCGCCGCCACGCTCATCCCCAAGCAGCCGGCGCGCATCTACTGGGCCCACGCCCGCCAAGCGCTATCCCCTGAACTCGGTGAAAGCCTGCGGGATCGCGTCTACAAGCGCGAGTCCTCGTCCATGCGCTCCGCTTCGTAGACCTCCGGCAGCTGCCCGTCCACCACGGCCGGTCGTTTTTGGGCAACGCGGTAGCGGTCGAGCAGCTCGCCGGGATGGCGGAGGCGGCCCAGCCAGCCGCGCTCCTCATCGGTGAAGAAGCCGCCGAGGAGAAGCGCCGCTGGGTATGCGAACCAGAAGAGAATCCTCGTCAAGAGACCGATGAACCCCTCGGTTGGGAGTAGTAGTTCGGCCAGGCCGACCAGGGCAGCGGAGACGAGCACGACCCTGGCGAGTCGCCCCCATTCGTAGGGGACCGGAAAGAGTCGCTGGGTAAACACGTACATCAGCGCGACGACGACGATGTAGGAGGCAACCAGGGCGAGGCCGGCGCCGACAATCCCCAGCGACGGCACCAGCAACAGGTTGAGCGCGACGTTGGCGACCAGCGCGGCGATCGTCGCCGGGAAGTTGAACTCGGTGCGCCCCGTTCTGCCGAGGATCACGACCAGCACCATGTAGAGGGCGTAGAGGGTGACGCCGGTGGCGATCAGGCCAATCGCTTCGTAGGAGTCGAAGAACTGTGGCGCGGCGAGGATCCGCACGATCCAGCGCGAGAACAGCCACATGCCGGTGACGACGAAGGCGCAGCCGGCGACGAACCAGGTGACGACCGCAGCGTAGGCGCGGCGGGCCTCGCCGTCGTCGCGGATCGAGTAGGCGAGCGGCGGCCAGGCGAGCTGGAAACCGCGGACCAGCACGTTGACCGCCTGGGCGAACTTGACCGCGAGCGAGTAGAGGCCGGCCTCGGCGAGGCCAGCGGAGCGGACGATGACGATCCGGTCGACGAAGTTGAGCAGATAGAGCGAGAGCTCGGCCGGCATCGTCGGCAGGCCGAAGCGGGTCATCCGCCGTAGCAGCGGCCCGTCGATCCAGAGCGAGAGGCGACGGCGGTGAACAACCATCAACGCCAGGGCGACGACGGCGCCGCTGCCGTAGCTGCCGAGCAGCAAGCCGCGGGCGCCCTCGTCTTGGCCAACAACGAGGACGACAGTGAGACCGATCGCCAGCAGCACGTTGAGGATCGTCGTGACGAAATATGCCCGCGCGCGCTCCTCCAGCCGGAACAACGTCAGCAGGTACTCGACCATCGTCAGCACCCAGAGGCCGCCGATCGAGATCCGGGCCAGGCCGGCGGCCGAGCGGTCAAGGAGCGCTTCGGAGATCGTTCCTGCGAACGGCAGCGCGATCAGCGCTGCCGCGGTTGAGAACCAGAACAACGCCGCAAAGGAGGTAGCGATAACCGCGCCTGGGTCCTCGTCGTCCTTGTAGTAGAAGCGCAGCAATGCCTCAATCGTGCCGAAGCGGACGATGATGCTGGCCGAGACCACCGCGGCGAACATCACCTCGGCGGCGCCGTAGTCCGCCGGGCTGAGGTAGTGCGTGTAAAGCGGCAGCAGCGCGACCGCGATCAGCTTCGAGACGACGCTCGCCGCGGTGTAGGCGGCGCCGGTCGTCGCTAGGCGGCGGAGGTAGCCCGACACGCCGCGAGCCTACGCCGACGGGCGGACTGCGGGCACGGTCGCCAGCGAGGCGCCCACCGCGAGCAGGACCCAGGTGATCGGGTCCTCGTAGAAGCCGGCGTAGGCCATCGTGTGGACCAGCAGGGCAACGAAGGTGGCTAGAACGGCTGCTCGGGGGACTGACTGGCCGGCGGGTCCTGTCACGGCGGCCCTCCCCCATGTGCTCGGACGCCTTCGGCGCCCTCCGCTATGGGGGACCCCCGCCACCGTGCCACCCGCCGGAGAGGCCTCTCCGCTAAACAGCCCTGACCCCATGGTCAGCAGGGCCACGACAATTAGGGCGACGTAAGCGACTAGTCCGATCAGGCCCTGCTCTGCCGCGACGGTGATGGGCTCCGTGTGGGAGACGACGACGGGGGCTTTTTTGGTTGCCGCGTGCTCGCGGTAAGCGCGGGGGAAGCTGCCGGCGCCGTAGCCCCATAGGGGCCTCTGCGCGAACAGCTTGGCGCCGCCTGAGACCAGGTTGCCACGGCCACCCGTGTCGGTGTTGAGGCGGTCGGGGCTGAGCTTCGAGGTGCCGCCGGCGAAAAGGACGATGACTATCGCCATGACGGCGCCTGCGCCGACCGCAGCAAGCGTCCAGCGCCAGCTCCAGCGCAGGGCGGCTAGAACAGCCAAACCAGCAAGTAGGGCGGCGAAGCTCGACTGCGAGAAGGTCACGACAAGGCCCAGCCACAGCAGGGCCACAAGACCGGTCAGCAGCGCCATCGTCCTTCGTTCCTTCGCCCAGAGCAGTGCCGCCATCGCCACCACGATCACCAGCGCCAGATACCGCCCGTAGATGTTCGGGTCCCAGAAGATCGAGTTGACCCTGAAGTAGGTGTGGAATTCATTCGACCTGATGACTTGGTCGTTCCAAAAAAGCTCCCGACTGAAGTACTCGATCGCCCCCACCAAGACGAACGCAACCGCCTCTAGAGCCACCACCCACAACACAAGTATCAGAAGCTTTCGGTTCCAGTGAACATCTCGCAGCAGCGCATACACCAACGAAAACGGCACGAAGAAGAAGCACACGTTCTGCAGCGATTTGGAAAAGTCGGGCGAGTACAGCGTCTGAAGTGCGTAGAGCAACACGACTGCGGCTAGGACGAGGGGCAGCAAGCGCGCGGGTCCTGTCGGCGCAGGGGACCCACCACCCCCTGCGGTAGCTAAAGCTTCCTCGGGGGTGGTCCCCCCTACGCCGCCACCCGCGCGAGAGGCGCTGGTCCTCCAGCCACGCCAAGCGGCTGCCAGCACCCCGCCGGCAATCACGAGGTAGAGCGGGACGAGCAGATTGGCCGTATCGCCCCCGGCGTGCAGCGGGACGCGGAAGGGAAGCGCGGCGACAATCGCCAGCGGCAAGGCGACCGGCCAGCGATGGAAGACAGCCGTGAGGATTGCGACGACCACCAGCCCGACGATTCCCAACGCTGCCAGACGTGCCGAGTCGTCGCGCAGGTCGACGATCTGGGCGGAGTGCCACTGGTCGCCGAGGATCAGGGCCGGGAAGAGGACGAGCGCCAGCAGCATCGCGACGGAACGGGCGCGGCCTGGGACGAGGACTATCGAGGCAGCGCCAGCGCCGGCTGCAGCCAGAACGCCCACGGCCGAGAGGATCAATTGCCCGCCTCGCCGCTATGCGGAACCTTGACGAAGCACATCACGGCGGCTCCGCTGACGTGTGATCGTGAGGCCCGGTGCAGGCGCATCACGCCACCGGGAACCAGCGTGCGGTCCTGCCCCAGCAGTTTGACCCGCAGCTTGTAGCGGCCCGGCGGGGCGGTGCCATCGTTGCGGGTTCGACCGTCCCAGTAGAAAGTGTGGAAGCTGTAGCGCTTGAGGAAAGTGTCGCGGGCGAGCGTGACGATCAGCCTGCCGCCGGGCTTGACCACCTGGACGTCGCCCGTGTCGGAGATGGTCGTACGGAAGCGGATCCGGATCTTGTCGAAACGGCAGTCGTCGTTGGGCGTGAACGAGCGGCTGGCGGCGGTGCCGAAGGTGACCCGATCGAGGACGAGCGGGTCGCGCTTCAGGCGCTGGGACCAGGCAAAGGCGGCAATCGTGGCGAGGACGAGCAGGGCAAAGACGACTGCCGCGAAGCTAACCCGCCGTTGAAGCATTGTCTTCGCCCACGACGACCGCGACGGGAGCCCCGGCCGAGAGCGAGGCGATCTCCGAGGTCATTGGCCGCACTCGCGTGATTTCCAGCGAGTCGGCGACTCGGTGCGCCTCACGGCCGCCGCCTGGAGCAAACATGACGACGCTTTCGGCAAAACTCGAGCGGCTGTTGGTGACCGCGCCGAGCTGGTAGCCGCGGCGCTCGACCATGTCACCGTAGGTCCCTGCGAGACCATCGACGGCAGTGCCGTTGAGCACAGTTACCTCGATTTCGCTGGGCTTTACCGCGTGCGAGGCCTGTCTGCTGCCCTGACCGCCAGCTTCTTCGCTGGAACCGCTCAAAACCGCATAGGCAACGCCGCCGACAATCACCACCAGGACGGCAAAGATCGCGATCAGGTAGCGCGGTTCGCCCAGCCTGCCGCGGATCCCCTCGCCGCCTCCACCATCTCCCCCACCGCGCGAGAAGCGCTCGCGCAGGCGCTCGCTACGGGTCAGTTCTGGCAGGCCGGCCTCGCGGCGCTCGCGACGGTGCTCGCGTAGATCGGCAGCTTGACGCTCGGCGTCGCGGGCCTCTTCCAGCTTGCGCATCTCCTCGGCCCGTTCCGCTGCGGCAGCGGAAGTCGACTCCTTGCGCTCCGAATCCCGCTCCGGTGCCGAGCCCGCCCACTCGCGCAGGCGGCGAATGTCGCGCCCCTGTGCGAACGACAGCATGGCGAGGACGGCCAGCCCGAGGAATGCGACCAGACCAGCGAAGGCACCGATTTCCTTGATCAGCTCCAAGTTGGCTGCGAGAGGCTATCCGTCGTAGCCGACTGCCGCCGCGTCCCCACCCTGCGCGGTGATTAGTTCGACTACACGCTCGGCCAGATTAGCCTCGTCCCCGGCCATCACCAGGTGCTCAAGTGAGTTCAGCGTCGACTCCACCCACTGGGGATCGAGCGGCGTTTCGCGCACGGCGCGATGGATCCGCTTTGCCGCCGTCGGATGCAGCTCCTCGTTGCCGCCGATCAGCTCCTCGTGCAGCTTCTCCCCCGGCCGCGGTTGGGTGAACTCGACCGCGATCTCCGCCCCCGGCTCGTAGCCAGCGAGGCGGATCATGTTGTTGGCGAGATCGACAATCTTCACCGGCTCACCCATGTCGAGGACGAAGACCTCGCCCCGGCCAGCACCGATGTCGCCAGCGCGAATCACCAGTTGCACCGCCTCGGGGATCGTCATGAAGAAGCGGGACATCTCGGGATGAGTGACGGTGACCGGGCCGCCACGCTCGATCTGGCCGCGGAAGATCGGCACGACGCTGCCCGAGGAGGCGAGCACGTTGCCGAAACGGACGCTGGCAAAGCGCGTGCCGGGATGCTTGTGGCCGGCGGTCTCGACGATCCACTCGGCCATCGCCTTGGAGGCGCCCATCACCGTCTGTGGGTTGACCGCCTTATCGGTCGATATGAGGACGAAGCGCTCGACGTCGGAGGCGGCGGCCGTCTCGGCGGTGATCCGGGTGGCGATCGCGTTGTTGCGCACAGCCTCAAGCGGATTGGCCTCCATCAGTGGCACGTGCTTGTAGGCGGCGGCGTGAAAGACGACGCTCGGCTTGAAGCGCTGCATCGTCTCTAGCATCCGGTGCGGCTCCCTGCAATCGGCGAGCACCGCCTCGACGTTCGAGAAGTGGCGCTCGTCGACCATCTCGCGCTCGATCTCGAAGAGGTTGTCCTCGGCGTGGTCGAGCATCACCAGCAGGCGCGGGCCGACGCGGGCGATCTGGCGGCAGAGCTCAGAGCCGATCGAGCCGCCGGCGCCGGTAACAAGGACGATGCGGTCACGCAGGTAGGCACCGACCCGGTCGAGCTCGACCACGATCGGGTCGCGGCCGAGTACGTCCTCGACCTGAACCTCGCGCAACTGCTTGCTGAGCTGGACGCCGCCGCGCAGCAGCTCGAACACGGTCGGCAGGGTGCGGACACGGATTTCGCGGCCGCGGCAGGCGGCGACGACCTGGGCTCGCAGCGTGCCGGGCGCCGAGGGAATCGCGATCACCACCTCGTCGGGCTCGGTGTCGTCGAGGATCGTCTCGATCTGCGCCGTCGTCCCCAGCACCTTGAGGCCGAGCATCCGCATTCCCTGTTTGCGCGCGTCATCGTCGACAAAGCCGATCGCGGTCGCGCCGAGGTTGGGGTTGAGGTGCATCTCGCGGACAACCATCTGGCCACCGGAGCCAGCGCCGATTACCAGCACCTCATGTTTGGGCAGGCGGTGACCGTGGGTTGGCCGCTCGACGATCAGCCGCACGGCGAGGCGGGCACCGGCGACGAGGAACAGGGTGAGGAGGAAGTCCATCACCGCGACCGAGCGGGGCAAATCGTGCGCGAAGGGCTTCAGCACGGTGAAAAGGACGACGACGATCGCACTCGCGGCCGCAACAGCGCGGCCGATCGTGAGGAAGTCGCGGCCACTCACGTAGCGCCACCACTTCTGGTAGAGCCCGAAGGCGGCGAAGACCGTGACCTCGATCAGGGCGACAAAGCCCACCGACTGGGCAAACAGAACCCAATAGCGGTGCGGGAGGTCGGTTCTGTCGAGGAACCGCAGCCGGAACGCCAGGTAGTAAGCGAGGGCGACGAGGAGTGCGTCGGCGCCCGCCTGGAGCAGCCGCGTCCGGTAGACGGGGTGGTTCAAGCGACCCATGGGGAACCGTCGAGTTTAGTTGGTGTTTGGCGCGCTCCCTACAATCCCCGCTTCGCGCATGCTGATCCTCTTTGCCAGCGTCTCCGACAAGATCGTCGATCCGATCGTCAACGTCGCCACCGACTTCATCGGCTCGGCGGGCGTCGTCGCCGTCTTTCTCCTGATGCTGCTCGAGTCGGCCTGCATCCCGGTGCCGAGCGAGGCGATCATGCTGTTCGCCGGCTTCAGCGTCTCCAAAGGCGAACTGACCCTGTTCGGGATCGTCGCCGCCGGCGTGCTCGGCAACCTGGTCGGGTCCTGGATCGCCTATGGGGTCGGCTACTACGGGCGGCTCGACCTGCTGGAAAAGAACAAGCTGATCCACATCAGTCCCAAGCACCTGAAGTGGGCCGACGACTGGTTCGAGCGCTACGGCGCCGTCACCGTCTTCTTCTCGCGGATGCTGCCGATCGTCCGCACCTTCATCTCACTTCCCGCCGGCGTGGCGAAGATGCCGTTCTGGCGCTTCACGGTCTACACCCTCGCCGGCTGTATCCCCTGGGTCTTGATGCTGGCACTTATCGGCCGCAGCGTTGGCGACAACTGGGAGCAATGGCGTCATAACCTCGGCTACCTCGACTATGTCGTCCTCGCGGCGATCGTCGGCGGCATCATCTACCTGCTGATCCGCCGGCGGCGAGGTGGTGGCAACGAGGTGGGTGAGACCAACGCGGGCGCCGAGCCCGAGCCCGCCCGCACCAGCGGCGGCGCTTGACCGACGCGGGCGACGGCAGGATCCCAGCCGCCTGGGCACTGGCCCTGGGGGTCGTCCAGGGCCCCGCAGAGCTGTTGCCCGTCTCCTCCTCTGCCCACATCGTCCTTCTCCCCTGGCTTGCGGGTTGGGACTGGGAGCGGCTCGACCCCGAGGTGCGCAAGAGCTTCGAGGTTGCGGTCCACGGTGGCGCTGCGGTGGCGCTGCTAATCGGACAACGGCAGACGATCCTCGAGGAGCTGCGCGCCTTCGACTTACCCCGCGCGCTCACCCTCGGGCTCTCCTTCCTGCCCGCGGCAGTGGTCGGCTACACGCTGGAGCGCCCGATCGAGCAGCGGCTGGGGGGACCAAAAGCAACCGCGATCGGCCTGCTCGCCGGCGCCGCGGCGATGCTGATCGCCGACACACGGCCACAGGAGCGCGGCCGTGGCGACGCGACCCCGGCCGACGGCTTGGCGCTTGGCGTTGCCCAGGCGGCGGCGCTCGCCCCCGGCGTCTCGCGCAACGGGGTCACGCTGGCGGCGGCCCGTTGGCGGCGCTTCTCCCGCGACCAGGCGAACCTGCTCTCGCGCACGATCGCCCTGCCGATCATCGTCGGCGCGACGATCCTCAAGGGAGAGCGCCTGCGGCGCCGCGGCACGCCCCCTGCGCTGCGCCGCTCGCTGGCAATCGGCGTTGCCGCCTCCTTCGCCTCGACCCTCGCCTCCCAACGTCTGATCGGCTTGGTCGAGCGAGATCGGGCGCTCTGGCCCTACGCGGCCTACCGCGCGGCGCTCGCCGTCACCGTGTTGGCCAAACTCCGCCGATAGGGAAATCCAAATATCTTCGAGATTTGGATACACTTCCAAATCCTTGGACAGATTTGGACAGATTTGGATTTGGTGATCTACGTAGAGACGCCCCCCACCACGAGCGGTCTTTTCGGGCTGGTCGACAAAGAGCGGCTTGTGAAGGTCATGAATTCGCCCCGAGATCCACGGTCGGGCGAGCGCTACTTGCACTGGGACAAGCTGCGCCATCTGGAGCCACCCAGCGAACTCGACTCCGAAGAGTGGTGGTGGAGGATCAAGATGCTGGAGCGAGAGCCGGGCATGCGGAGGCTGCCTCTTGCTGGCCGCGACGCCACCCCTTTCAAGTACAACCTGCCCGATTCTCTGTTGAGGAGCCTTCATCACGTCGATCAACGCTGTGGCGGGAAGGTCGCGATGGATGAGGTGGTCACCTCCGATCGCCGAGCCGGCCAGCGCTACCTAGTCAACTCGTTGATGGAGGAGGCAATCCGCTCGAGCCAGCTGGAGGGAGCCACCACCTCGCGGCACGTCGCCAAAGAGCTGCTGCGCAGCGGACGTGAGCCCAAAGACCGCAGCGAGCGGATGATCCTCAACAACTACCGTGCGCTGCAGTTCATGCGCAATGAGCTGGGCGGGGACCTAAGCCCGGAGGCCGTCCTGGAACTCCATCGCATCGTCACCGCCGGAACCCTGGACGATCCCAACGCGGCTGGCCGCCTGCAGCGCCCCGGGGAAGACAGGGTCGCTGTCTATGACCGTGACGATGGTCGTCGAATCCACAAGCCTCCGCCGGCCGAGGAGCTGCCCGGGCGGCTTCAGCGGCTCTGCGGCTTCGCCAACGAAGATGAGAACAGCGAGCGCTTCGTGCACCCCGTGATCCGAGCGACCCTCCTACATTTCTGCCTCGCCTACGACCACCCTTTCGAGGACGGCAATGGGCGGACCGCGAGGATCCTCTTCTTCTGGTCCATGCGAGAGCAAGGCTATTGGCTGGTCGAGTACCTACCGATATCGAAGATCCTCCGGGAAGCCCCTGCACAGTACGAACGCGCATTTCTGGAGACCGAGACCGACGAAGGCGATACCACCTACTTTCTTCTCCATCAGCTGCAGACGATCGAGCGGGCGATCGAGGATCTGCACGGCTATCTGCGTCGAAAGATCGGCGAAATCAAAGGGGTCGAGGAATTGATTCACGGTGCCGACTTCAATCACCGGCAGCTCACGCTTCTCTCCGATGCGCTTAGACATCCCGACAGCTCGTTTTCTTTCGGCGGACACGCCGGTGCGAACCGAGTGACCCACGAGACCGCGCGGTCGGATCTTTCACGCCTAGCCGATCGGGGTCTGTTGGTGCGTCGAAGGCTCGGGCGCGAGTATCTCTTCGAGCCCGCGCCCGATCTCGCCGAGCGCCTGAAAGAATCGCCGGCGTGAGCGAAAGCGACGCCTACGCGAAGGCCGGAGTCGACCAGGGGGCGGCGGATTCCGCTGTCGCGGGGCTGGTGCGAGCGCTTGGGGCGATCGAGCTGGGGCGGCCCTCGCGGCAGGTGCCCCTGCCGGGGCACTACGCGAGCGTGATCAAGCTGGACGAGCGGACCGGGATCGCGCTGTCGACCGACGGCGTCGGCACCAAGCTGCTGGTCGCCGAGCAGCTTGGCCGCTTCGACACGGTCGGAATCGACTGCGTGGCGATGAACGTCAACGACGTGATCTGCGTCGGCGCCGAACCACTGGCGATGCTCGACTACATCGCAATTGAACGCGCCGACCCGGAGGTCTGCGAGCAGATCGGCGTCGGCCTGGCACGGGGTGCCGAGCTGGCGGGGGTCGAGATCCCCGGCGGCGAGCTCGCCCAGCTTGGCGACATGGTGCGCGGTTTCGACGTCGCCGGCGCCTGCTTCGGCACCGTCGCGCTCGACGCGATCATCGACGGCTCGGCGGTCCAAGCGGGCGATCCGATCATCGGCCTGCCCTCGTCCGGTATCCACTCCAACGGCTACACGCTCGCCCGCTCAGCGCTGGAGGGGATCGGCCTCGACGAGGACCCCGAAGGCCGTCTCGGCCGGCCGTTGGGCGACGCTCTGCTTGAGCCAACCGAGATCTACGTCAAGCCGGTCCTGGAGCTGTTGCGTTCAGAAGTCGAGGTGCGAGGCCTCGCCCACATCACCTCCGGCGGGCTCGGCAATCTGCTGCGCCTCGCCGCCGGGGTCGGTTACGAGATCGACGACCCCTTCCCGCCGCCACCGATATTTGCACTGATCCAAGAGCGGGGCGAGGTCTCTGGTGAGGAGATGCACGACGTCTTCAACATGGGTTGCGGCTTCTGCTGCGTCGTCGCGGCGGAGCACGAGGCGGACGCGGTCGGGTTGATGCGGCGCCATTACCCGGGGGCAAGAAGGATCGGTCGTGCGGTAGAAGGATCATCCGTACGACGTAGATGAGCTCACCTCCCTCCAGCTCGATGATCGGAACCGTTCTCTCCGGGCGCTACCGGCTGGAGGCAAAGCTGGGCAGCGGCGGGATGTCGACGGTCTACCTTGCCCGCGACGAGACGCTCGACCGATCGGTCGCGGTCAAGGTGATGCACCGCGAGATGTCCGAGCAGGAGGACCAGCTGCAGCGCTTCCGCCAGGAGGCGCGGGCGGTAGCCAAGCTGACCCACCCCAACGTCGTCGCGGTGATCGACGCCGGCGAGGACGGCGGCCACCCATACATCGTCTTCGAATACGTTAAGGGTGAGACGTTGAAGCAGCGGATCGGCCGCGCCGGCGCACTCGACACCCAGGAGGCGATCGCCTACGCAATCGAGGTCGCGCGCGGGCTCAGCGTCGCCCACTCGCGCAAGATGGTCCACCGCGACATCAAGCCCCAGAACGTGCTGATCGACGAGGAGGGCCGCGCCAAGCTGACTGATTTCGGCATCTCGCGCCAGCTCGAACAGGACGGCGTAACCGCCACCGGCCGCGTGCTCGGCACGACCGACTACGTTGCGCCCGAGCAGGCGATGGGGAAAGAGGTCGACCCCCGCTCTGACATCTACTCGCTTGGCGTCGTCCTTTACGAGATGCTGGTCGGACAGGTTCCCTTCCACGCTGATAGCCAGGTTGGCGTAGCGATGAAACACGTCAACGAGGAACTGCCCGACGTGCAGCGGCGTCGCCCGGAGGCCTCAGCGGCGGTGGCGCTCGTGGTGGAGCGGGCGACCGCGAAGGACCCGGCCGAGCGCTACCAGACGGTCGGCGAGATGATCGACGACCTCGAGACCGCGCTCGAGGTCGAGGCGGCGCGGGCGGGCTCGACGACCGGCGAGGCGACGAGCGTGCTCGACGCGGTGCCACCGCCAAAGCGCAAGCTCTCCAGCCGCGGGCGTTGGTCCTGGGCGGCGATCCTCGCTCTGCTCCTGGTCGGTGGGGGCGCACTGCTCGCGGTGCAGCTGATCTCCAACGGCGGCTTCGGGGGCGGTGGTGCCAACAAGGGCAAGGGCGGCACCGTGACGATCTCGGGGGCCACCGACTACGATCCGCAGGGAGACGGCGAAGAGGTCGGCAGCAAGGTCGAACTCGCCGCCGACGGCGACCCGACCGGCACCGCCTGGGAAACCGAGCACTACGACTCCGAAACCTTCGAAGGCACTAAGACCGGCCCCGACCCAGGGGTCGGCATCTACGTCACCGCCACCTCGCCCGCAACGCCGCAGAAAATGATTGTCCGCACCCCCACTCCGGGCTGGGATGCTCAGGTCTTCGCCGCGCCCGCCGGGCCGCCATCTGACCTCAGCGGCTGGGACGAACCGGTCGGTGAAGTCAGCGAAGCCGAGGGGGCGCAGGAGATCGACCTCAACGTCCGCCAGCCCTCAACCTATTTCCTCCTCTGGTTCACCAAGGCATCCCCTGCGCGCGACCAGGAAGGCCGCTACCAGGTGGAGATCAGCGACATCGAGCTGCTGGGCTGACTCAAAACTCGTGCGAGCGCGCTTTGGCGTGACGTTCGATCGCCAGCTCGACCAGGCGCTCGCATAGGTCAGGGTAGGCCAAGCCGCTGGCCTCCCAGAGCTTGCCGTAGACGCTTGTCTCGGTGAAGCCCGGCATGGTGTTGATCTCGTTGACGAGGATCTCGCCACCCGGCTCGACAAAGAAATCACAGCGGGCGAGACCGGTGCAGCCGCCGAGCTGGAAGGACTCGACCGCGAGCTCCTGCAAGCGGGCCGTCTGCTCGGCATCTAGGGCTGCGGGAACGATCAGCTCCATGCCGCCGTTGCTGTACTTGGTCTCGTAGTCGTACCAGTCGCCGTGGGCGACTACCTCACCCGGCAGCGAGCACTCCACCAGCTCGTTACCGAGTAGGGAGCACTCGACCTCGCGGCCATGGGCTGAGGCCTCAACGATCACGCGTGGGTCGTGGCGCAGGGCAAGCTCGACCGCCGTATCGAGCTCCTCCCCCAGGCTCTCGACCTTGCTGATGCCGACGCTGGAACCGAGCCGCGAGGGCTTAACCCAGAGCGGCAGCCCCATGGCCTCACAGCGCTCGCGCCAGCCCGCCTCGGCAGCGGCGACGAACTCGACTTGCGGCAGGCCAGCCTGGGCAAAGAGCCGCTTCAGCGTCAGCTTGTCCATGCAGACTGCCGAGGCGAGAACGTCGGAACCAACATAGGGAAGGTCGAGCCACTCAAGTACCCCCTGCACGCTGCCGTCCTCACCGAAGGGACCGTGCAGAGCCGGGAAGGCAACGTCAGCGTCGAGCAGGCCCGCCGCCGGAGTCAGCTCAACCGGGGCACCGCGAAAGCTCCAGCCGCCGTCGCGCTCGATCGTCACTGGCAGCGCCTCGTGGCCGGCCTGCTCAAGCCCGCGCGCCACTGCCTCGCCCGAGCGCAACGAGACGTCGTGCTCGGAGGAGCGCCCGCCGCAGAGGACCGCAACCCTCATTCGGCTCCCGCTTCGCTTTCAAGCGCGCGCTTGCCGACGGTGATGGTCATGGCCGAGCCCGGTTCGACTTCGGAACCCGGCGGCGGGAACTGGTCGGTGACTCTGCCCACCTGCGAAGGCACTTCGGTTTCTTCTTCTTGCACACTCGGTTCGAGGCCGGCCGCGCGCACCGCTTCGACCGCTTCCGCCCGTTCGGAGCCGATCACGTTAGGCACCTTTGCCTTCTGCACTCCCCGGGAAACAACAATCGCGACGGTTGAGCCGGCCGGTAGTTCAGAACCGGCGCTCGGCGCTTGGCGAATCACCTCCCCTACTGGCTTGGCGCTTTCCACTTCTTCAACGTTGGCGATGAAGCCAGCGCTGCGGATCTGCTGCACCGCGACCGAACGCTGCGTCCCCACCAACACTGGCACCTTGGTCAACTTCTGTCCTTTAGAGACCGTGAGCACGACAGTCGAGCCGCGGGTCGCCGTCGTCCCCCCGGAGGGTTCAGAGCGGACCACCTGGCCCACTTCGCGCTGGTCGGAATTGACCTTCCTCACCTGCGCCACAAGTCCCGCTTCTTCCAACCTGGCCACCGCGTCTTCCTGGCTCAGGCCGGAGAGCCCGCCGGGCACCTTGGTACTGCCGGGGCCGGCGCTGACCGTCAAGGCCACCTTCGGCTTTGAGCAGAAGAAGTTGAGGAAGGCGCAGTCAAGCGAAGCATTACCCGCCGGCGGGTCTTGCTCGAGCACCGTGTTCGCCGCCACTTCGCGCTGCACGCGATTGATGTCCCCGACCTTGAAGCCGTTCTGTTCCAGCAGCGCGATCGAAACGCCCAGCTGGTTACCCGTCACGGCGGGAACGTCGGTGGTCGTATCGCGAGTCAGGGCAAAGCCCAGAAGGGCGCCGACCAGCACCGCGACGACAGCGAGGATTAGCCAAGTCCTGCGGCGGCGCTCCTCCTCGGCATCCTCGGCAGCGAGCGCCGGCTCGGCACCGACCACGGGTGGTGGCAGCGGTGCAAAGGAGGCGGTGCCACCCGGGGGGCCCTGGTCGCGGCTGGCGGCGTCGAGCGCGGCGATGAATGCCTCGGCGCTCTGGAAGCGTTGACCCGGGTCCTTTTCCAGCGCTCGCATCACGACCGCGTCGAGGGCAGGTGAGACCGCTGGGTTGATCGAGCTTGGCCGTTGCGGCGTGTGTGAGACCTGTTTCATCGCGATCGCCACCGCCGAGTCAGCCTCGAACGGGACCCGCCCCGCGAGCGCCTCGTAGAGCATCACTCCGACCGAGTAGAGGTCGGAGACGGCGGTCACCGCCTGTCCCTGAGCTTGCTCCGGCGAGAGGTAATGGGGGGTGCCCATAACGGAGCCAGCCTGGGTGATTTCGGAGGCGCCGGCGCGGGCGATGCCGAAGTCAGTGACGGTAGCCTTGCCCTCGTCGTCAACGATGACGTTCTGCGGCTTGAAGTCCCGGTGGACGACGCCGTGGCGGTGGGCAAAGCCGGCCGCTTCGAGCACCTGTCGGATTAGCCCAACCGACTGTTCGGGCGTCAGGCCTTGGTCGATCAGCTCCTTGAGCGAGCGGCCGTCGAGCATCTGCATCGCGATGTAGTAGGTGCCCTCGACGTCGCCGCGATCGAAGACAGCGACGATATGGGGGTGTGAGAGGCCGGCGGCGTGCTCCGCCTCGCGGCGGAAGCGCTCGACGAACTCGCGATCCTGGGCGAAGCGCCTGTGCAGGACCTTGAGCGCGACGCGGCGTTGCAGGTGCGAATCCTCGGCCAGCCAGACGTCCGCCATCCCCCCCGAGCCGATCCGTCGCATCACCCGGTAGCGACCGTCGATTGTGCTTCCCTCACCGACTTCAGGCGGCACTGTCAGCTCCCTCCGTTGAGAATGGTTTCGGCGACGTCGCGAAAGATCGGCGCCGCGACGTCGTTGCCGAACTGTTCGCTGCACTCGACGCTCGCCACGATCGCGATCTGCGGTTCGTCGGCAGGCGCAAAGCCAATGAACCAGGCCTGGTTCTCTTCTTCGCCGCCTCCACAGGCTTCGTTCCCGGGCGTTTCCGCGGTGCCGGTCTTGCCCGCCACCGGCACGCCGGAGATCGCCGCGTTGGTACCGGTGCCTTCGCTGACTACCCCTTCCATCGCCGCGGTCAGCTCTTCCGCAGTCTGCGCCGAGATCGGTTCGCTGTAGACGGAGGGATCGAGGCGCTTGACAGTACGGCCGTCGGGGTCGACCACTCGGTTCCAGATCTGTGGCTTCATCAGCTTGCCGCCGTTGGCCACCGCGGCGGCAACCATCGTCATCTGTAGCGGCGTCGCCAGCAGCCGCTCCTGGCCGATCGCGACGCGGGCCAGGTCGACCGGGTCGTTGCGGTTCAAAGTGTGCCCGTCTTCCCCATAGATTCCACTGTTGTAGACCTCGTCGTCGGGCAGGTCGATCGGCGGCGTCGAGTTGAAGCCGAACTTTTCCATCGTTTCGAACAGCTTGTCGTTGCCGACTTTCTGCCCCAGCTGCCCAAACCAGGTGTTGACCGAGTTGGTCAGCGCCGTATCGAGCGCGATCGGCCCGAAGTCCTCGCTGAAGTCGTTGTTCAGTTCGTGCCCTTCGTCGATGATCGTCCCGGGCGCGTCGATCGTCGTTTCCGGCGTGATCGCGCCGCTCTCCAGCCCCGCCGCGGCGGTCACCACCTTGAAGGTCGAGCCCGGCGGGTAGAGGCCCTGGGTCGCCCGGTTGAGCAGCGGCGTTTCGATCAGGTTGCGGTTGAGCTCTTCGAGTTCAACCGGGACCCGGTTGGGGTCATAGGGCTTGTTGGAGGCCATCACCTTGACCGCACCAGTGCTCGGTTCGATCGCCACCACGGCGCCGAAGCCCTGTTCCTCGAGATCGGCCAGCGCGACCCGCTGCGCCGCGGCGTCGATGTTGGTGACGATGTCGTTGCCTTCCTGACGGCGACCGCGCAGCTCGTCGAGGATCGAGCCGAATTCGGATTCTTCGCCGACCAGTTCGTCGTTATGAAACTGCTCGAACTCGCTGTCGCCCTGGCGCACAAAGCTGTAGCCAATCGGGTGTCCGTACAGCGCCCCTTCCGGGTAGCGGCGCACGTAGCGCAATCCGGTGCCGTGGCCCTTGGCGACGGACTTGGCGACGGACTTGGCGATCACGGTGCCATCGGCGGCCAGGATCCGGCCGCGCTTGATCTGCTGCTGCTCCAGTAGGGGACGCTTATTTGCTTCCTTGTCCTTCAATGCCTGCGCATCAAAGATCGACCAGTAAGAGGTGAAGCCGATCAGCACGGCAAAGAGGACGACGATGAAAGCGAAGAGCTTGACGATCTGGCGGTTCATGAGCCCTCCAAGGCGAACGCTCCCCGAGGGGTCGCCGCCTCGCGGCGGGCGCGGTCGGAAATCAGCAGCAACAGCGCCAGGAGGACGAAGTTGGCGACGATCGAGCTGCCGCCGTAGCTGATGAAGGGCAGGGTGACGCCGGTCAGCGGGATCACTCGCGTCACCCCACCGATGATCACGAAGGCTTGGATGGCGAAGACCGCGGTCAGCCCGGTGGCGAGCAGCTTGGAAAAACCGTCGTCGGCGAGCAGCGCCACCTTGAAGCCTCGGGCCGCGATCAAGAGATAAATCAGGACCACAGCGGAGGCGCCGAACAGGCCCAGCTCATTGACGATCAACGAGTAGATCGTGTCGGTCTGCGCAGCAGGCAGCAACGCGGCGTGGGTGCCGGGGATCGTGATTAGTGCCTGGCCGAAGCCCTTGCCGAAGAGGCCGCCGTCAGCCTGGGCGAAGATCGACTGCAGGATCTGGTACCCGTTGCCGGTCGGGTCGTTGTACGGATTGAGCCAGATCTCCACTCGGTCGTGGACGTGGGGCACCGTCGAGGCAAAGAACCAGGCACCGACCAGGAACATGCCCATGCCGATGACGACGAAGGAGAAGCGGCCCGTTGCCACATAGAGCAGGGCAAGGAAGGCAGCAAAGAACATCAGCGAACTGCCGAGGTCGCGGATGAAGACGAGCATGAACATCGACGCTCCCCAGACGACCAGCAACGGGCCCAGATGCTTGAGCGGCGGCAAGGTGACGCCAAGCACCCGCCGTGCGCCGACTATCAGCACCTCGCGGTGCTCGCGCAGGTAGCTGGCGAGGAAGACGACGATGCAGATCTTCGAGAACTCGGCCGGCTGGAAGGCGAGCGGGCCGATCTTTACGCCGAGGTAGGCGCCGTTGACCTGCTGGCCGATCCCGGGCAGGCGCGGCGCCAGCAGCAGCAGCAGACCAACGGCGGCGATCGTGTAGCGGTAGCGCTCGAGCACGTCGTAATCGCGCAGGAACTGGATCGTCAGGGCAAAGAGGATGAGGCCGAGGACAAACCAGTTGGCCTGATCGCGGGCCAGACTCTCGTCGATTCGGTAGACCATCACCAAGCCGAAGGCAGTCAGCAGCGCGACTAAGGGAAAAAGGTATGGGTCAGCGTTAGGCAGGCGTAGGCGCAGGAAGATGTGGGTGGCGATGCAGACGGCGAGGAAGTAGGCGCCGTAAACCAGACTGAGGTTGCCGAGTCGAGCGTTCTCCTGGGCGAAGACCGCGGCGAAGCCGGCGCTGAGCAGCAGCGCAACCGGGATCAGGGCGACGAGCTCCCGGTTTCGGGCGGCGCTCCTTTTAATCAATGTTCCCGCTCCGCTCCCGGCGCGAAGAACCAGATATGCACGCTTGGTCGCTCCGCGCTCACGGAATCCCCTGGCTGCGTTCGATGTCTTCGATCAGCGAGACCGCGTCGGCGCGGGAACGGACGTCGTGGCCGCTGACGGCTTCGCGCCGCTTACGCGAAAGAGCCTCGGTCTGGACTGGGCTCGCGTAGCGCTCCTGGTAGAGCTTGGCGCCGAAGGGAAGTTCGTATGGCAGCCCGCGGTAGAGGGCGGCGCGGCCACTGTCATCGGTACCGAGGAACCAAACCTGACGGTTGCCGTACCAGGCGCCAAAGGCGATCGCGGCAAGGACCGCGGCTACGGCAAGGACCTTGACAGTAGTTCGCAGGCGGTGGCTTGGCCGCTTGGCCGTGAGCTTCTCACGCCGCTCCTGCGCAGCCGCGGCGGCGGCGCGGCGGCGGACCTCGGTTGCAGTTAAGCCAGCTTCCTCCGCCGCCGCCCCGACCAGGGTTGCGTCCTCGGGGGCCTCGCCGCGTGGTGCCGCAGCATCGCCAAGGCGGAAGGCAAGGGCGGTGATGTTGTCGCGTCCGCCGGCGCCGTTGGCCTCATCGATCAGCGTTCGTACCGCCTCGCGCATCGAGGTCGCGCCGGAGAGGACCGCGGCGATGCGCTCCTCGCTGACCATCGTCGTCAAGCCGTCAGAGCAGAGCATGAAGACATCGCCGGGGGCGGCGGGCACAGTCTGCAGATCAACCTCCACCTCGGGCTCGGGGCCCAGCGCGCGGGTGATGATCGAGCGCTGCGGGTGATCCTCGGCCTGAGCGTCAGTGATCTGGCCTTTTCGCCGCATCTCCTCGACCAGCGAGTGGTCGCGGGTAAGCCGTTCGAGCCTGCCACGGCGCAAGCGGTAGGCGCGGCTATCGCCAACATGGCCGATGCCAACCTCTTCGGTCTGGGCATCGACGATCGCCGCGGTGATCGTCGTCCCCATTCCGGCTTTGGAAGGGTCCGCCCGCGCCAGGTCGTGGATGCGGCGGTTCGCTTCTTCGATCGTCTCGCGCAGGAAAAGCTCGGGGGAGCCTTCGGGCAGGGCGCGGTCGAAGGCGTCAGCGGCGGTTTTCGAGGCGACCTCACCTGCCTGAGCGCCGCCCATGCCGTCGGCGACGACAAAGATCGGCGCGCGGATAAAGAGTGAGTCCTCGTTCTCGCTGCGCTGGCGGCCGGTATCGGTGCGAAACGCCTGGTCGTCTACGCGCAGCAACTAGGTTCCCCCTGCCTCAAACCTGAACTCGGTGTCGCCGATGCGGACCACGTCTCCGTCGATCAGCTCCGCCTCCCCATGCAGGGCGGCATCGTTGAGCAGCGTGCCATTGGTGGAGCTCATATCTTCGACGTAGGCGCGTCCTTCCCGAGCGAAAATCCTCGCGTGTAAGCCCGAGGCATAGCGGTCCTCGATCCGCACATCCGCTTCCTGGGAGCGGCCGATTGAGAGGCCGCCGATCAGGTCGAAGCGTTCGCCCTCGTTTAACCCGCCTCCGCGCAGCGCGACCAGCCAGGCGTCGCCGCCACTGGCAGCGCCCTCAAAGGCCGGAACAGGATGGAAACCGGTCGCATCGGGAGCCGGCGCGATCGTGCCCCGTAGGTCCTTCAGCGCGCTGCGCGCGATCCAGAGCAAGAAGAGGTAGAGGACGGCCAAGAAGCCGAACTTGAGGGCGACAGATATGGGGTCGTAGTCCACGCGCTCAGCAGACTACGTCTACTGCTCGATGTCGAACCTGAAAGTCGTCGTCCCGACCGTAACTTGGTCGCCCGATTTGAGCCTGGTCGAGCCAACGCGGCGACCGTTGACCTTGATCCCGTTGGTCGAGCCAAGGTCGGCGATCGTCCATTCGCCGCGGGGGGAACGCCGCAACTCAGCGTGGTGACGGGAGACGTTGGGGTCGCGCAGGACGCAGTCGGCGTCGCGTGAGCGGCCGATCGTCGAGCGCTCGGCGTCGAGCACGTAGCGACGGTCGTCCACGGTGACGACGCCGCGGGGCTTGGCTTCGGCGCGGCGCGAAGGTCCCTCCGGCGCGGCAGGCGGTGCATCGCGAACGGCGGAGTAGACCATCGTGTGCCCCTCTTCGCCCTGGCTGGGAGCCTCGCCCTCGTGGGCCGGAGGCTTGACCAGGCGCGTCTGGATACCAAACTCGCCCAAACGCAGGCGCTCATCGGTCTCAAAAGCAACGGTAGGCCTGGTCAGCAAGTCGTAGCTACGGCGACGCGCGTGCTCGAGCAGATAGCCGGAGAGCTCCTGCTCGAGCGAGCGCTCGTAACCCTCCAGCCGGGTGCGGTCCTTGCCGGATAGATAGACCGTGTACTCGTTGGGGACGTAGACGCGGGCTACGCCGGCCGTCTTGTGGGAGTCCATCTCCTTGGCCAGTTTGCGAGCGAGCTCGACTGGCTGCACCTCGGAGCTGAAGGCGCGACTGAACACCCCCTCGACGAGGCCTTCGATCCGACTCTCGAGGCTACGTAGAACGCTGATCGGGAAATCCTAGAGGTCTAGGGGAGGAGGACTCCGTGGCCCAGGGCAAGCCAGGCGCCGAGCATCGCGGCTGCGGCCACCGCACCCGCTCGCAACCCGAGCGGCGTGTTGGCGTGCGGTAGGTCCTCGGCGAGGTAGTCAAGTGAGTCCTCGATCGCCCCGCCCAGGCCCTCTAGCGCGGGGCGGCGCGAGGGGCGGGCCTGCAGGGCGGCGTCGATAGTGTCGCTGAGCTCGCGCGGAAGGTCGGGGCGCAGTCGGCGCAACGAACGCGGCCGGGCGCCGATCGCACGCGCGGTTGCGGCGGGGGTGGCACGGCGGTTTGGGTTCTCTCCACCCCAGCACTCATAAAGGGTGAGCGCGAGCGAGTAAACGTCCGCCTCGGGCCCGGCACAGCGACCCTCGGCCTGCTCAGGGGACATGTAGGCAAGGGTGCCGACGACGTCGCCGGGTGCGGTTAATGACGCGCCGTCGGCCAAGCGGGCGATGCCGAAATCCATCAGCTTGGCGCGGAACTCGCCCTCGGGAGCAACGAGAACATTCTGCGGCTTGATGTCGCGATGGACGACGCCGCGCGAGTGGGCATGATCAAGCGCCTCGCAGAGGTCGGCGCCGATCTCACCGATCTCGCGGTCGCTGAGCGAGCCTTCACTGCTGAGCGAAGCAAGGGTCGAGCCCTCGACCAGCTCGGTCACCAGCAGCGCATTACCGTCCTCCTCGCCCATCTCATAGAGCGTCACGATGCCCGGATGGTTGAGTCGCGCCGCCGCTTGAGCCTCGCGCAGGACGCGTCGGCCGGCCTCGCCGCGCGATTCGATCGCCTTGACTGCGACCGTCCGCTCGAGGCGCCCATCCCAGGCCTCATAGACGACGCCGAAGCCGCCGCTACCGATGCGACGCTCGATTAGAAAACGGTTGAGAACGAGGGAACCGACCAAAGCTCCTTCGACTTCGCCGTAATTCCGCTTCCTCCTGCGACATACTCCCTGCTTCTTGGAGGATTCGCGCGCATCCCGGGGGCGCCGACCGCGCCCCGCCCGTCGTCCCGAACGACAGCAGATCCTGCTGCGGCGAGGTCTCGCCCTTGGCGCCGGCCTGCTGATCTTGATCCTGATCGTGCTCGGCGTTCGTGGCTGCCTTAACGCCCGCAAGCATCGCGCCCTCAGTGACTACGCGCGCAACGTCAGCCAGATTGTCGACGAGACCGACCAGACCAGCAAATCGTTCTTCGGCAAGTTGTCGGACCCGGGCAGCCTCTCGGTTACCGAGTTCGTCGCCGAGGTCAACGCCGACCGCAGCGCAATGGACAACTACGTCGCCCGGATCGACGGGCTCGACACCCCGGGCGATATGGGCAGCGCGCAAAAGGCTTTGGAGCTGGTCTACGAGTTGCGCGGGGCAGCAATGACTGAAATCGCCGACAAAATGAGTACGGCGCTCGGCGACGTCGGCAGCGAGAAAGCGACCGAAGCGATCGCCAAGCAGATGGGCGTGCTCGCGGCCAGCGACGTTCTCTACGCCTCCGTGGCGCGGCCGGAAATCGACGGTGTGCTGGCCAACAACGGAATTGAGGGTGACGACGTGCCAAAGAGCGTCTTTGTCCCCGATGGGACCAAGTGGCTTGATGAAGCCGAAGTGAGTTCAGCGCTCGGCTCTGTCAACGGTTCAAGCGGCGGCGCTGAAACGCCGGGCGTCCACGGACTGGGCTTGCTCTCGACCAGCATTAACGGCACCGAATTGACCGCCGAAAGCAGCGCCGGGGTGGCGGCGGAAGAAACGCCGGAAGTCGAAGTCGAAGTGCAAAACCAGGGTGAATCGACCGAGAACGGGATCACGGTCTCGGTCACCGTCAACGGCCAAACGCTGACGGGAGAAATCAGCAGCATCGAAGCGGGGGCAACGGAAACGGTCGTGATCCCGCTGACGCCGGCACCTAAAGGTGAAGTGACGCTGGAAGTCGATGCCGAACCCGTCCCTGGCGAGGAAGTCTCCGAAAACAACGAAGCGTCGTACACCGTCGTCTTCGAATAGCCCTATGCGGATCGCCTTTCTCGGTCCGGCTGGCACCTTTACCGAAGATGCCCTGCGCGAGGCTGCACCAGACGAAGAGGTCGAGCCGCTGCGCAAGCCGACCGTGCACGACGCAATCCTGGCGGTCGAGCTGGGCGAGGCGGAGCGGGCATTGGTGCCGTTCGAGAACTCGATCGAGGGCTCGGTGCGCAGCACTTTGGACACGCTGGCCTTCGATACCAACGCGGTGACGATCGTCGGCGAGCACGACTTCCGGGTCCACGCCCACCTGATCGCACGCGAAGGGGTCGAGCTGGAGCAGGTCTCTGCGATCCTCTCTCACCCGCAGCCGCTCGCACAGTGCGCTGGCTTCCTGCGCGAGAACCTGCCTGGCATAGAACGGCGCAGCGTCAGCAGCACCGCCGAGGCGGTGCGCATGGTCGGCGAGTCGGTCCGTCCCTGGGCCGCAATCGGCGCTCGGGCAGCCGCTGAGCTCTACGGCTGCACAATCCTGCGCGAGGGAATCGAGGACGCATCCGACAACGTCACTCGCTTCGTCTGGATCGCACCGGCCGGAACCGAGCCGGAAGGCGGGGGCCGCTGGCGAACCTCGCTCGTCTTCTCCGAGCTCGGTGCCGACCATCCCGGCGCGCTCGTCGACGCTCTTCGAGAGTTCTCCAGCCGCGCGGTCAATCTTTCCCGGATCGAGTCGCGGCCCGCTCGGCAGGGTCTCGGTCGCTACATGTTCTTCTGCGACCTCGAAGGGGCGGTGGGCGACCCAGCTATCGCGGAAGCTCTTACGTCGTTGCGGCTAAAGGCCGAGTCCGTGCGCATCTTGGGCTCCTACCCCGTCGGCTGAAGGACCCTCTTGCCGACTGCGTAGAATTCCCGAGCAAGATGGCACGCGTCCTTGTATTGAATGCGACGTATGAGCCGATCAACGTTTGCACGTTGAGACGCGCTGCTGTCCTCTTGCTGAAGGAGAAAGCTGAGTTGCTGGAGCGGCGTGAGGGGGCAATCCACTCCGAGCACATGACGATGGAGCGGCCTGACGTGATCCGTCTGGTCAGCTATGTGCGGGTTCCCCGCGAGGCACACCGACGCAAGATCACCCGGCGGGCGGTTCTCGCCCGTGATGCCTGGACCTGCCAGTACTGCGGCTCAACCAAATCCGGGTTGACGGTCGACCACGTGATCCCGCGCAGCCGCGGCGGCAAATCTGTCTGGGGGAACATCGTCGCCGCCTGCGCCAGCTGCAATCGCCGCAAGGGCAACCGCCTCCCCCACGAGATCCAGATGCACCCAAAGAAGTCGCCAAAGGCGCCGGGGCCAAGCATCTTCATCCAGGTAGCCAGCCCAAACATCCCCCCGGCCTGGCAGCAGTACTTACCAGTGGCTGCCTAGCAAGCCGCTGGAAGCACGGGAGACACCCTCCGGTTGCAAGCGGACCTACCCCGCAGCCCCATCCTCTGGGGCCTGAAGCTCGTCCTGCTGAGGCGCTTCGTCAGCCGGTGGGTCCTCGCTCGACTCGACCACCAGGGCGACGGCGCTGATCCGGTCGTCGTCCTTGATGTTCATCACCTTCACACCCTGCGTGGGGCGACCCATCGTCGAGATGCCGCTCGCCGACGTCCGCTGCACCATCCCGTTCTGGGAGATGAACAGCAGCTCCTGATGCTCGCGGACGATCAGGGCGCCGGCGAGGCCGCCCTTTTTCTCGGTCAGCTTGGCCGTTAGAACGCCTTTCGTGCCCCGGCCCTTGCGCGGGTATTCGGCGATCGAAGTTCGCTTGCCATAGCCGTTCTCGGTGACGACGAAGAGCTCGGTGTCATCACGGGCGACGTCCATCGCCAACACCCGGTTCGCCTCGCCGCCACCCTTGGCGCTGACGTTCATCCCTTTCACACCGGAGGTGTCGCGACCCATCGGGCGCGCCTCGCTCTCGGAGAAGCGCACGGCATGGGCGGACTTCGAGACCATCAGAATGTCGTCCTCGCCCGAGGTCATCCGCACCTGCACCAACTCGTCGCCGTCGCGGACCTTGATCGCGATGATCCCGTCGGCGCGGATCGGCGTGTTGTAGGCGAGGAACTCGGTCTTCTTGAACTGGCCCTTGGCCGTAGCGAAGGCTAAATACTTGTTCTCTTTGAAGTCCCGAGTTGGGATCACCGCCATCACCTTCTCGCCTTCGCGCAGCGGCAGGAGATTGACGAGAGCGCTGCCTTTCGCCGTGCGCGAACCCTCCGGCAACTCGTAGACCTTGAGCCTGTAGACCTTGCCCTAGTTGGTGAAGAAGAGCAGGAAGTCATGGGTCGAGCAGATGTGGAGGTGGGCGATGTAGTCGTCCTCCTTCATGTTCATCCCCATCACCCCGACACCACCGCGATGCTGCTGGCGGTAGGTGGCAAGCGGCAGCCGCTTGACGTAGCCCGAGGCGGTCAACGAAATCACCATCTGCTGGTCGGCGATCATGTCCTCGATCCCGACGTCGCCCTCAAAGTGGGCGATTTCGGTGCGGCGCTCGTCGCCGTAGGAGCCGACGATCTCGGCCAACTCCTCTTTGACCAGGCCCAAGACCCTCGCCTCGTCGCCGAGGATCGCGCGCAGCTCGCCGATCCGCTCGATCAGGTCGGTGTGCTCGGCGCGGACTTTGTCCGACTCCAGGGCGGTAAGGCGCTGCAATCGCATGTCGAGGATCGCCTGTGCCTGCTCGCGCGAGAGCTCGAATTTCTCGATCAGGCCGTCGCGGGCCGCGTCGGGGTCGGCCGAGGCGCGAATCAGTTTGATCACCGCGTCGAGGTTTTCAAGCGCGATCAGCAGCCCCTCGAGGATGTGTGCGCGCGCCTCGGCGCGGCGCAGTTCGTACTGGGTGCGGCGGGTGACGACCTCGCGCTGGTGCTGGACGTAGTAGTGGACCAACTCGAGCAGACCCAGCGTGCGCGGCACGCCGTCGACGAGCGCGACCATGTTGATGCCGAAGCTCGTCTGCATCCCGGTTTTCTTGTAGAGGTTGTTGAGCACGACCTTGGCCGGATGGCCGCCGCGCTTCAACTCGATCACCAGGCGCATGCCGGAGCGATCCGACTCGTCGCGCAGGTCGGAGATGCCCTCCAGTTTCTTGTCGCGGACGAGGTCGGCGATCTTGGTGATCAGCCCGTTTTCGCCGCCCTTCTTGACCATGAAAGGCAGCTCGGTGACGACGATCGCGTCCTTGCCGCCCTTGAGCGGCTCGACATGAGCGCGGGCGCGCACCTTGACCGAGCCACGGCCCGAAGCGTAGGCGTCACGAATCCCCTCCAGGCTCATGATCCCGCCACCGGGGAAGTCGGGCCCCTTGACGTGCTCCATCAGCCCAGCGAGGTCGATGCCGGGGTCATCGATGTAGGCAGTAACCGCGGCAGAGACCTCGCGCAGGTTGTGCGGCGGGATGTTGGTTGCCATGCCGACCGCGATCCCCGAGGCGCCGTTGACCAGCAGGTTCGGGAAGCGGGCCGGCAGAATCGACGGCTCTTGGGTCGATTCGTCGTAGTTAGGGCCAAAGTCGACGGTGTCAGCGTCGATGTCGCGCAGCAGCTCGGTGGCGAGCCGGCCGAGGCGGGCCTCGGTGTACCTCATCGCCGCCGCCGGATCGTCGTCGATTGAGCCGAAGTTGCCCTGACCGTCGATCAGCGTGTAGCGCAGCGAGAACTCCTGCGCCATCCGCACGAGCGTGTCGTAAATCGCTGAATCGCCGTGCGGGTGGTACTTGCCCATCACCTCGCCGACGATGAAGGCGCACTTGCGGTAGGGCCGGGTCGGCTGCAGGCCGATGTCGTGCATCGCGTAGAGCACGCGGCGGTGGACCGGCTTCAAGCCGTCGCGGACGTCTGGCAGCGCCCGCCCGACGATCACGCTCATCGCGTAGTCGAGATACGAGGAACGCATCTCCTTCTCGAGCTCGCGCTCTTCGATGCGGCCCGTAAGCGCCTCCAGCGCCATCAGCGATTCGCCTTACACATCAAGGAACTTCACGTCCTTTGCATTCGACTCGATGAAGGCGCGGCGCGGCGCGACTTGGTCGCCCATCAGCATCGAGAAGATCTGGTCTGCCGCGGTCGCGTCGTCCAAGGTGACTCGGGCCAGGGTGCGCGTAGCTGGGTCCATCGTCGTCTCGCGCAGCTGGTCCGCATTCATCTCGCCCAAACCCTTGAAGCGCGTCAGCTGCACGCCGTGGCGTGCCAGCTCGAGGACGGCGCCTCGCAGCGCTTGGAAGGAGAGTGCCTCAGAGCTGCGGCCGCCGTGACGAGCTTCGAAGGGCGGCCTGCCGACCTGCTTGAGCAATGCCGCGTGCACCTCGGCGAACTTGCGGTAGTCGTGATGGTCGAAAAGCTCTCGCGGGAGGCGGTGGGTACGAGCGAGCCCGCTCTTTCGCTCGATCGCCTTGACGACCAGGCCGACGTCGGAATCCTCGACGATCTCGGTTTCGAAGGGCTCGCCCTCCGCCGCCTCGCGACCCAACACCTTGCGAGCATCGGCGAGCGTCGCGACCTCTTCGTCGAGCAAACTCGACTCCTCGAGGAAGCGCACGGTCTCATGGCCGAACTCGGCCTGCAGCGACGATCCCCAGCCCTCGTACTCTTTCGCCCGCCTGGTGTAGCTCTGCCAGCGGCTCTTGCTTAGCTTCGTCGTACTGGCGCTCGCATCGGTGACCTTGATGTCGTCGAGCTTGTCGCGTAGGAGCAGCTCCTCGAGTTCGGACTCGCGCTCCAGATAGGTCTCTTGGTTGCCCTGTTTGACCCGGTAGAGCGGCGGTTTGGCGATGTAGACATAGCCGGCGTCGATCAACTCGGGCATCTGGCGATAGAGGAAGGTGAGAACGAGGGTACGGATGTGAGCGCCGTCGACGTCGGCGTCGGTTGCCATGACGATTTTGTGGTACCGCGCATCCTCGAGGTTGAACTCCTCGTGGACCCCGGTGCCTATCGCCGTGATCAGCGCCTGCACCTCGGTGTTGGCCAACACCTTGTCGATCCGGCTCTTCTCGACGTTGATGATCTTCCCCCGCAACGGCAGCACCGCCTGGGTTGAGCGATCGCGCGCCTGCTTCGCCGAACCACCGGCCGAGTCACCCTCGACCACGAAGATCTCCGCGTCGCGTGGATCCTTAACCGAGCAGTCGGCCAGCTTCCCGGGCAAGGTCGAGTTCTCCAAAGCCGACTTGCGGCGGGTCAGATCGCGAGCTTTGCGCGCCGCGTCGCGCGCTCTCGACGCGTCGATCGTCTTGATAATGATGCGGCGCGCGTCGCCGGGGTTCTCCTCGAGGAACTCGGCCAGTTTGCGGTTGACCGTCTCCTCGACCAGACCACGGATCGGCGGGTTGCCGAGTTTGGTCTTGGTTTGGCCCTCGAATTGGGGATCACGGAGCTTGACCGAGATCACCGCGGTTAGTCCCTCGCGCACGTCCTCGCCGCCAAGGTTTCCGTCTTTCTCTTTGAGCAGGCCTTTGCTTCGCGCGTAGGCGTTCAAGGTGCGGGTCAATGCGGAACGGAAGCCGGAAAGATGGGAACCACCCTCGTGGGTGTTGATGTTGTTGGCGAAGCTGAAGATCGACTCTTGGTAGGACGCGTTCCACTGCATCGCCACCTCGACCTGGCCATCCTCCTCCTCGTTGTCGAAGAAGATCGTCTTGCGGTGAAGCGTGTCCTTGTTCTCGTTGAGGTGGCGGACGAAGTCCTCGATTCCGCCCTCGTACTGAAAGGCGACGCTGTTGGTCTGGCCGCGCTCGTCGACCAATTCGATTTTCAGGCCGCGGGTGAGGAAGGCGGTCTCACGCAGCCGGTCGGCGAGGGTCTGGAAGTCGAACTCGACTTCCTCGAAGACCTCCGCGTCGGGCTGGAAGGTCAGCGTCGTGCCGGTCTCCTTGGCCGCCGCCCCCTGGGCAAGCGGGCCCTGCGGTTTGCCGCGCTCGTAGTCCTGCGACCAGACATAGCCATCGCGGCTGATTTCCAAATGCAACTTCTCCGACAGCGCGTTGACGACCGAGACGCCGACGCCATGCAGTCCGCCGGAGACTTTGTAACCACCACCGTCGCCGAACTTCCCGCCGGCGTGCAACGTCGTCAAAACGACCTCGGCGGCGGGCCGTTTCTCCTTCTTTAGTTCTTCGACCGGGATACCACGACCGTCGTCCGACACGGTGCAGCTGTCGTCGGGGTGAAGAACGACTCGAACTTCGCTGCAATGCCCGGCGATTGCCTCGTCGACGGAGTTGTCCACCACCTCGTAGACGAGATGGTGGAGGCCGCGTGGACCGGTCGAGCCGATGTACATGCCAGGGCGCTTGCGAACCGCTTCGAGTCCCTCGAGAACAGTGATGTCCTTGGCGCCGTAAGAATCTCCCCCGCCGGCGTTCTCATTCGTTTTGGGCAACTGGTCCTTTCCGGGTCTCACAGAAAACCCCGACCGCCTGGCGCTCTTGGTGCGCCTGATCGGGGCAAAATTCGAGTTGACATAAGGATACCAGTTCAACCCCCTGGAAAGGCCGCTGCCAAATAAAAAAAGCCCTGCAAATCACGCAAAAGTGTGGCTAGTCTCCAGCGGCTTTCACACGAAAGCGCAAACTGCGTGGTGCATCCTTGCCAAGCCGCTCGCGCAAACCTTTTTGAAGCTGCTCCTGCATCAGGTCAAGCTCCTGCACCCAGACGGTGTCCAGGCAGGCAATCGTCACTACTCCCTCCCGTTCAGACACCGGGCTAGCGGCGGCGGCCAAGCTCTCGCCGACAACCTCCTCCCAGACCGACTGCACGGCTGCCAGCCGCGTCTTCGGGGCGGCATGCTGGAGTGCCGCGCGAAACGCGGTCGAAGCGGGGCGGGGAACGCGGCGGCGACTCATGCGGCTGCTGCGCGGTCGACGTCGAACGGCATCCGCACCAGCCGCTCCAACGCCGGCTCCGGCACGGACTCCTCGGCGGCGGCCGTGATCAGCGTCTGGCCGCCGCGGGCCAGGCGCCCCACCAAGCGATCGCGACGCTGTGGGTCAAGCTCGCTCATCACGTCGTCGAGTAGCAGAAGCGGCGCAACCCGGTGCGCCGCAAGCAAGGCGTCACGCTGGGCAAATAGCAAAGCCAGTAGCGCCGCCCGCTGCTGGCCTTGGGAGCCATAGCGCCGCAGCGAACGTTCGCCGGCACAGATCTTTAGGTCGTCGAGGTGTGGGCCCCACGAGCTACGGCCGAGCCTCAGATCAGCCTCGCGGCGCTCCTCCAACCCCGCCCGGATCTGCGCCGCCGAACCGACTGCGCGCGGCGCGTATTCGATCGTGCCTCCGCCCGCCAGACCAAGATCATCAGCGGCGTCTGCAAAGGGTGGCGCGAGCTCGTCGATCGCCTCGGCGCGGGCCTCTATTAGGGACTCTGCGGACTCGGCGAGGGCAGCGTCCCAGACGTCCAGATCGCCGCCAAAACCGCCATTCGCGAGTCGTGCCAGCAGCGCGTTGCGTTGCGCCAGCGCCTGGCCGTAGCGTTGGCGCAAACCCGAACGCGAGGGCCAGCGGGCGGCGACGTAGCGATCAAGGTGAGCGCGGCGCTCGGCCGGCGGACCCTTGACCAGGCTCAGACGGTCCGGTGAGAAGACTGCCACGGGAGGGCGGTGGCGAGCCAAGTCGGCGGGCTCGGCTGCGTTGCCGTCAAGCAGGTGGCGGCGCCCCTCGGCGCGACTGACCGAAGCCAAGAGGCGGTGCTCGACCTGATCCTCATCACGGACGGTGACCTCAGCGCGGGCGAACTGGCCGCCAAAAGGGATCAGCTCGCGTCGGTCCGAAGTCCTGAACGAGCGGCCGGTAAGGGCAAAATAGAGAGCCTCTAGAAGGTTGGTCTTACCAGCGCCGTTGGGGCCGATCAGGCTGATGATGCCCTCGCCCAACTCGACGCGCACCTCACTCAGGCTACGTAGTGGGCTCGCTTCGACCGCGGTGACCAGCACCGGGCACCGGCTAAACGTTGAGACGGATCGGCATCACCAAGTAGCGGAAGTCTTCGTTGTCGACTGGCTGCAGCAGCCCCGGGCGCAAGGGAGAGATCAAGCGCAGCACGATCTCGTCGCCCTCGACGCTTTCGATTCCGTCGCGCAGAAACTCGGGGTTAAAGCCGATCTCCAAAGCCTCCCCCTCGAACACCGCTGGCATTGCCTCCTCGGCATCACCGACATCAGGGGTCGAGGCTGAGACCTTCAGCTCGCCCGGGGAGAAAGCGAGGCGCAAGGGCGCGTTGCGTTGCGCCAGTTGACTCACCCGCCTCACGACATCGAGAAATTCCGATCGCGGCAAGCGAACGTCGTGCTCGTAGGACTCTGGCAGGAGTTGTCGAAAGTTGGGGAATTGGCCATCAATCAGCCTCGTATTGAGGAGAACTCCCCCTGCCTTAAATACCGCCTGGTTCGGCAGCAGGCTGACGGCGACCTGCTCAACCTCGCCGCCAGCTACAAGGCGTCCCAGCTCGCGCAGCGCCTTGGCCGGGATGTTGGCCTCGAGCTCGCCGCCGATCGTGCCCTCCAGCTCGGTTCGCTTGACCGCCAGACGGTAGGAGTCCGTCGCGACCATCGTCATCTCTTGACCGGCGGCGCTAACCAGAACGCCGGTCAAGACGGGGCGCATATCGTCACGAGATGCGGCGCGGGCGACCAGCTCGACGGTCTCCGCCAAGGCCGGCGCCGGAATCGTCAGCGGCTCAGAGCCCTCCTCTGGGAGATTTGGGAAGTCCTCGCTAGGGAGGACACGGAGGTGAAAGCTGGAGCCGCCGCTGCGGATCTCAACATCGCGCTCTGACTCGCGCAGCTCAATCTCGACGCTCTCATCGCCGAGTGAGCGGGAGAGCTCGGACAGCAGGCGGCCGGGGAGGAGGACGGAGCCATTGGCGCCGACGTCGGCTGCCATCGCCGTCCGCAGTCCCATCTCACCATCGGTTGCAGTCAGCGTCACGCCACTGTCGGTAGCGACAAGAAGGACGCCGGAAAGGGCTTGAGTTGCGGCGCGGGTTGAAACGGCTCGCGAGACAATTGAAAGCTTGGAGACTAGCTCGTCACGTTTGGTGGTCAGCTTCAAATGACTGATGTCCTCTTGAGTTGGATTAGTACTTGTGGAAACCGCATAAATTGGCAGGAATCGGCATAGCCATGGGATTTACAGGCTGTGGGCGTAACTGGGGAAAGCATTGATTCTTACAGTGCCGTCGGCGGTCAGGCCGAGTTGGTTGGCGGGCTGTGGATAGCGGAGCGCAACTTGCTGACTTGATCAGCAAGTTCAGCGTCGTTGCTCATCGTCGTCTCAACTCGGCGCAGGGAGTTGAGGACGGTCGAGTGATCGCGGCCGCCGTAGAGGCGACCTATCTGGGGTAGCGAGAGGTCGGTCGCCTCGCGGGTGAGGAGGATCGCGATCTGGCGAGCGCGAAGGGGGGTCGCGGCGCGGCTGGCGCCGACCAACTCGGCGCGCGAGATGCCGAAGGCGACGGCCACCTGCTGTTGGATTTCCTCGACCGTCGTCGGCTCGTTTTGTTGGGAGCGATTGGGGATCAGCTCGGCAATCAGCTCGGCACTGAGGGGCTTCGCCGTCATTGACGCGTGCGCGATAACCCGGGTGAGGGCGCCGTGGAGGCGGCGGATATTGGCGTCGATCCGGCGGGCAAGCTCAGAAAGAGCGTCGCCATCATCGGCCTCAAGGCCCGCCTCGCGAGCGAGGTGCTGGAGGACGGTGAGCCGCGTGGCGAGGTCGGGTGGTTCAACCGGAATCGTCAAGCCCCACTCGAAGCGATCGCGTAGGCGGGCCTCGAGGATCGAGAGCTCGCTGGGAAGCCTGTCCGCGGACAGGACGAGCTGGCTCCCGCCCTCGTATAAGGCGTTGAAGGTGTGAAAGAACTCCTCTTCGGTGTGCTGCTTGCCCTGCAGGAACTGGATGTCATCGACAAGCAGGACGTCGAGGTCGCGGTAGTGGCTCTTGAATCGCTCGGCGCCGCTAGAGCGCAACGCCGCAACGAACTCGTTGGTGAATCCCTCGGCGGTGGTGTAGCGCACGCTGAGGCCAGGAGCGTTGAGGCGCAGATAGTTGGCGATGGCGCCGAGGAGGTGGGTCTTGCCGAGCCCCGGGGGCCCGTGCAGGAAGAGTGGGTTGTAGGCCTCGGATGGCGTCTCAGCGACAGCCAACGCGGCGGCATGGGCAACGCGGTTGCCCTCACCGATTACGAAGCGCTCGAACGTGTAGTTGGGGTTCAACTCCACGGCTGGCGCCGCGCCGACGTCCGGCCCCTTTTCGTCCTTGGCATCGGCGAAGGCGATCTCAGCAAAAGGTGACTCGATAGCTTCGAGCGCTTCACGAATCAGGGGGGCGTAGCGGCGCTCAACCCAAGTCTGGATCCCGTCTGGCGCGGCGAGGTAGAGGGTCTTCCCGCGGGCCCCCACCGCCCGCAACGGCTCTAGCCAGATCTTGAAGGTCGACTCGGGAACCGCCGTATGCAAGCGGGTTCGGACGCCTTCCCAGAGGGCGTCAAGGTTCTGTCCAGACGTGTCATCGGGCACCGACGAGCGACCATAGCGACGCCCGCGCGAGCCGAATCAGTACGGGTCGCAAATGCCGGAGAAATGATTCTCTGGCACGTCCGTATACTGCGACGGCCAATGAAGCGCACTTACCAGCCAAAGCGGCGAAAGCGGGCTAAGACCCACGGTTTCCGGGCAAGAATGGCGACGCGGGGGGGTCGCGCGATCCTCAAGCGGCGCCGGAGCAAAGGCCGGAAGCGGCTCACGCCTTAGATGGTCGCCCCTACCTAGAGATGCCGAAGCGACGCCGCCTCTCGCGCAGCGGCGAGTTCGACCGCGTCTATCGCGACGGCTCTTCTCACGCTACGCGTTACCTCGTGCTCTACAGCTTTCCCCGCAAGAATGAGGAGACTGCCGACATCCGGCTCGGCGTCTCGGTAAGCCGCAAGGTCGGCGGTGCCGTCGATCGCAACCGGGTTAAGCGCACGCTGCGAGAAGCCTTTTGGGAGCTCTCGGAGCGATTGCCGGAGCGGCATGACGTCGTCCTTGTGGCGCGCCCAGAGATCAGCGGATTGATCGAGCGCGAGGGTAAGGACGGGGTCAGAGCGAGCCTGGAAGAGGCGCTCGCGCACACTGGCGCCGGGGAGCGTTCCACGTGAAACGCTTTTTGCTCGCACCAATCGCCGCCTACCAGCGCTGGATCTCGCCGGGCCTGCCCCGCCGTTGTCGCTACGAGCCGACTTGCTCTGATTACGCCGCCCAGTCGATCAGCAGCTTTGGCCCGATCCGGGGCTCGCTGCTTGCCGCCTGGCGCTTGCTGCGCTGCAACCCATTCAGTCACGGCGGCTTCGATCCGGTGCCGAAGCACTTCACGCTGCGGGTTGGGCCGATTGATCCGGCGGAGTACCACCGCCACGGCGAGGTAAGGCCGTGATCCCCACCGCCGACATCCTGCAGCCGCTGGTCGATATCGCCAACGGCGTCCTCAAGTTCTTCCACGACAACGTCGGCTTCAGCTGGGGGATGTCGATCATCGCGCTGACGATCTGCACCAGAGCGCTGCTGATTCCCCTCACTTACAAATCGTTGAAAGGGATGCGAGCCCTGCAGGCCCTGCAGCCGCAGCTCAAAGAGCTGAAAGAGAAGTACAAAAACGACCAGAAACGCATGCAGCAGGAAATGATGCGCTTCTACCAGGAGAACAAAGTCAACCCCTTTGCCTCCTGCATTCCGTTAATTGCCCAGCTGCCGGTCTTCATCACCCTCTTCCACGTCCTTCGCAACGAGCTACCGGCTGACATTGGCTGCAAGGCGGGCGAATGCGGCAGCGAAGCGTCATTCCTCTTCATCCACGACCTGACCGCCAAGGCGACCGGCGGCGAACTGATCGCCCTGCTGATCCTCTACATCGGCACGCAGCTGATCTCCGGAATGGTCATGGCCGTCACGGCTGACAAAAGCCAGCGCATGATGATGTTCGTCCTGCCTTTCATATTCGTTCCCTTCGTGATCAGCTTCCCCGCAGGCCTTGTCCTCTACTGGATCACGACCAACTTCTGGACGATCGGCCAGCAGTACGCGCTCAAACGCTTCATTCCGGCACCCCAGATGGCTACGGCAGAGGCGGTTGCAGCAGCTAAGCCCCCACCGCCACCGCCTAAAAAGAAGAAGCGGCGTCGCTGACGGAAGCTCGCCCGTGACCATCCCGTCTCTTGTTGAGCTGGGTGGGGACGGGGGCCCAGCCCCCACACGCCACGCCCGCTGGAATAGGGTGGCGGCATGAGTGGAGAGACGAAATGGCCTGAGGAGCCTGCTGAGCGGGTTCGGGAGCTGATCGAGGGCGTTCTGGACGAGCTTGACCTTGAAGGCGAGGTTGAGATTCGTGAGGACGAGGAGCGGATTGAGGCTGTCGTCTCCGGCGAAGACGACTACGGGTTGCTGATCGGCAAACGGGGGCAAACGATCGATGCGCTGCAGTTGCTCTGCTTTCAGGCTGCCTTCCGTGGTCTGCGCGATCGCAAACGAGTTGTCCTTGACGCCTCTGGCTATCGCGAGCGCCGTCGCGAGGTGCTGACCGCGCGCGCGGATCGGGCCGCTGAGCAAGCGCTGGATGGCAACGTCACGGTTGAGATGGATCCGATGAGCGCGCAGGAACGACGGGTTGTGCACGAACACCTCAAAGATCGTTCGGGTGTCGAGACCTATAGCGAAGGGGATGAGCCTCGGCGGTGCGTCGTCGTGGCTCCGCTTGTTTCTGAGTGAGAGAGCTCCCGGTAGGGCTTTCACTTAACTTTTTCGGTGGGATCGTCTCAGGCTGTCGCCCGTGAGCACTCACCGAAAAAGTACAAGACGTTTCAGCCCTACCGGGAGCTCTCTCAACGAAGCGCAGGTGGAGGCGACGACCACGATCCTCGAGCTGCTGGAGGAGGAGAAAGCCTCGGTCAGCTCCGTGACCGAGCTGAAGCGTGCTTGGGAGGTTCATGTCGTCGACAGCCTCACCGGGCTCGAGATCCCGGAGCTGGCGAGCGCGGAGAGAATCGCTGATATTGGCTCTGGAGCTGGGTTTCCGGGTCTGGTGCTGGCGGTCGCACTGCCCAATTCCCAGCTCGATCTGATCGAGTCAGTGGGCCGCAAGTGCGAGTTCATCCAGCGGGCGATCGATGCGGCTGGGATCGCCAATGCGAACGTCGCCAACGCCCGCTCTGAGGAGCTGGCCGCGCTCGATGCGCACCGGGAGTCCTACGATGTCGTCACTGCCCGCGCTGTGGGGCGCCTCTCGACCCTTGCCGAGCTGGCGTCGCCGCTTCTTCGGGAGAACGGCCTCCTCGTCGCCTGGAAGGGCAAGCGGGATCAGGACGAGGAGCAACAGCTCATCCGAGCCGCCGAGCAGCTCGCGATGCACCCTGAGCAGATCCTCAACGTCGGTGACCGCGCCGGCAGTGAGCATCGACATCTCCACGTCGTCCGCAAGCTTGGACCCACGCCCGAGACCCTGCCGCGACGACCCGGAATCGCCAAGAAGCGTCCGCGCGGCTGAGATCGGTCGGGTATCCCTCGAACGGGCGGATACTCAGAGCGGGCGAAGCCCGCGAGTCCGGGCGAGGGATACCCGACCGATCTCACTAGGCTGCGCTCCCATGGGACTTGTCTACGCAGTGTCGAACCAGAAGGGTGGGGTCGGCAAGACGACTACCGCGGTCAACCTGACCGCCTGTGTGGCCGCGGCTGGCTCCCAGACCCTGCTGGTTGACCTGGACCCCCAGTGCAACGCTACGGTCGCCCTGGGTGGCGACCGCGACGTTCACCCGTCCTCCTACGATTGCTTGATTGGAGACGTCTCCGTAGCTGAGGCCGCGCGTCCGGCTGGGCCCGACAACCTCTGGCTGGTCCCGGCTAACCGCGATCTAGCGGGCGCGGCAGTCGAGCTGCCACGACTTGAGGGCTCCGAGACGCGCCTGCGCGATCGGCTGGGCCCTGTGCGCGAGCGCTTCGCTTTCACCATGCTCGACTGCCCCCCTTCGCTCGGCCCTGTCAGCGTCAATGCCCTGGTCGCTGCCGACCGCGTGATCGTGCCGGTCCAGGCCGAGTATTTGGCTTTGGAGGGTCTGGTCCAGTTCCTCGACACGCTGGCGATGATTCGCCGTGAGCTCAACCCGGCGCTGAATGTGTCGGGGCTGGTGATCACCATGCACGATGAGCGCACGCGCCTTGCTCAGGATGTTGAGCGGGAGCTACGCGAGCATTTCCCCGAGATGGTTTTCGAAACGGTCATACCACGCAGCGTCAGGGTCGCCGAGGCGCCCAGCTACGGCTTGCCGGTAACCGAGCACGCGCCTTCCTCGCGCGCCGCCGATGCCTACCAGGCCCTGGCCAAGGAGCTGGTCGGGCGTGGCTAGTAGTCCGGCCAAAAAAAGCAAGGCTAAACGCGGGATGGGCCGTGGGCTCGCGGCGATCCTGCCCGAGGCTGTCGCCGATGCGACTGTCGGCGAGCTACGCGAGTTGCCCGTGGGGCTGGTCAAGCCCAATCCAAAGCAGCCCCGCACCAACTTTGATCCCGAGGCGCTAGCCGGGCTCGCGGATTCGATCGAAACCAGCGGCATCGTGCAGCCGTTACTGGTCCGCCCCCTTCACGACGGCAGCTACGAGCTAATCGCTGGCGAGCGTCGCTGGCGAGCGGCGCAGAAGGCCGGCCTGGAGAAGGTGCCGGCGATTGTGCGCGACTCTGAGCACGCCGAGCGCCTGCAGGTGGCGCTGATCGAGAACATGGTCCGCGAGGACCTCAATCCGGTTGAGGAGGCGCGCGCGTGCGCCGCCCTAGTTGAGGACCTCGGTCTCTCCAAAGAGGATCTGTCCCGTCGAATTGGCCGCAGTCGCCCCGCCGTCTCCAATTTGATCCGACTACTCGACCTCCCCGACGAGGCGTTGGAGTTGCTCGAGTCGGGTGAGCTCAGCGAGGGCCACGGCCGCGCCCTGCTCTCGGCTTCAGGCAACGACGTCCGTCGTCGCCTCGCCCGCGCCGCCGTCCACGGCGGCTGGTCTGTCCGCGAGACCGAGAACAGAGTTAAGCTGGCTAGCCAGCCAAAGCAACGTAAGAGTGGCCACTCGAGAGTCAGCGCTGAAGAGGCGGCAGCGATGCGCGACGCCGCCGACAAGCTCGAGTCGGCGCTCGGCCATGAGGTCAAGGTGCGGCCGCGCGGGGGCGAGGTGGCGGTCGAGATCCGCCTCGCCGATCTCGACGAGGCTCTCGCCTTGGCCGCTATCATCGCCCGCAGCTCGGGCGATTAGCTCAGTTGGTTAGAGCGCGTCTCTGATAAGGACGAGGTCCCTGGTTCGAATCCAGGATCGCCCACTGCCGCGACGTTGCGGGTATCTGCCCGGCGGAGCGGCCCAGAGTCGTACCTATAATGGGCGTTCACCTCAGCTCGGAGCGAATTTTGCAGCAAATGCAGATCTACGGGGTCAGCTTCGACATGGTCGGCAAGCAGCCGATCGTTTTGTTGAAGACGGTTGACGGCAACCAGTTCCTGCCGATCTGGATCGGGCACCCCGAGGCGGCGGCGATTCTGATGAAGCTGCAAGGTGCGTCGACGCCACGGCCAATGACGCACGACCTGCTTTCCGACATGCTCGAGCAGCTTGACGCCAAATGCGAGCGCGTCGCCGTCACCGAGCTGCGTGACAACACTTTCTACGCCTCGATCACCGTCTCGATCGATGGCTCGGAGTTGGAGATCGACTCGCGACCATCCGACGCCCTCGCCCTCGCCGTCCGCGTTTCCGCCCCGATCTTCGCCGCCGAGGAGGTAATCGAGGAGTCGGCAATTGAGTTCGAGCATGAGGTCGAGGACACCGAGGAGGTCGTCGACAAATTCAAAGAGTTCCTCGACGAGGTGACCCCGGACGATTTCGCCGAGGGAACCTCCTAGGCCGCAGTCGGCTTTAGCGCCAGCTCCAGAATCCGCTCGACCAGCTGCTCGAAGCTCATCCCCGCAGCCTCTGCGGCTTGGGGTAGAAGACTGGTTTCGGTAAGGCCGGGAATCGCGTTGACCTCGAGTACCTGGGGACCGTCGGCGCCGAGAATCAGGTCGACCCGGGAGAAGCCTGAGCACCCCAGCGACTCGTAAGCGCCCAGCGCAGCAGCCCTGACCGCGGCGGTCTCCGTCTCGCTGAGTGCCGCTGGACAGACGAACTCGGTGCGGCCGATCTCGTAGCGCGCCTCGAAGTCGTAACGGTCACCATCGCTGGGAATCGCTTCGACAACCGGGAGCGGCTCCTCCCCCAAGATGCTGACCGCCAGCTCCCTGCCCTCGACGAAGCGCTCGAGCAGAACCCGGTTGTCGTAGCTGAAGGCGGAGACCAGCGCCTCCGGCACCTCAAACCAGCTCGCCGCGAACTTCACTCCGAGCGCCGAGCCTCCCCGGCTGGGCTTGACCACCAAAGGGAAGCCCAGCCGCTCCTCAAGCTCGCTGAGTGCATCGGCGGCGCCAAACTCGCGGAACGCAGTCTCGTTGAAGGCAAACCAGTCGGGGGTCAGGACGCCGGAGCCACGCAACTCGTGCTTGGCGAGGACCTTGTCGGTGCAGCGCGCGCAGGCAAGGACGCCAGGCCCGGTGAAGGGGATGCCGAGGATCTCCAAAAGCTCCTGCACCGTCCCGTCCTCACCGCCGAGCCCGTGCATGGCGATGAAAACTACGTCCGGCCGCTCCGCCGTCAGCCGCTTGACTAGATCGCTACCGGCATCGATTGGCAGCGCTTCGTGTCCGAGCTGCTCCAGCGCATCCTCGACCCGTGCCCCGGAACGTAACGAGACGCCCCGCTCGAGCGAGCGTCCGCCCTTCAGCACCGCGACTTTCACGCTGCTCCTCCGCCTGCCTGGCGAAACGGAAGTACGTCACCGCCGCCCTCCACCGCCTTCTCACGCGGCTGAGCGGCAGTCGGCACCCCATCGCTGGAGTCCGCTGTTAGTGCCCCATATAGCTCGACCTGCTCGGCGATCGCCTTACCAATTCGACGCACCCCCTCGCGAATCTCGTCGTCGTTGACCCCGGAGAAGTTGAGCCGCATCGAGCTGCGGCCCCTGCTCTCATCAACGTAGGCCGCCTGACCCGGAACGAAGGCGACGTTCTCGCGCAGCGCCTTGGCCAAGAGGTCAGTGGTGTCGATGTACTCGGGCAGGGTCGCCCAGATGAAGAGGCCGCCTTCGGGCTCGGTCCAGCTCGCCTCGGCCGGGAAGTACTCGCGCAATGCGTCGACCATCGTGTCGCGTCGACTGCGGTAGATATCGACCAAGTCGGCGATGTACTCCCGCCAGCGACCTTCGCCGAAGTACTCGCGGACGAAGTGCTGGGTCAGGGTCGAGCTGCAGAGGTCGGAGGCTTGCTTGCCGAGAACGATCTTCTCCATCACCGGTGGCGGTGCCACAGCCCAACCCAGCCGGATGCCGGGGGAGAGGATCTTGGAGAAGGTGCCGACGTAGATGACGAAGTCGCCGCCATCGAGCTGGTAGAGCGGCGGCAGCGGCTCACCGCCGAAGCGCAGCAAGCCGTAAGGGTTGTCCTCGACGACGAGCAGCTCGCGTTGCCTCGCCAGCTCCACCAGCCGCCGCCGCCGCTCCAGCGACATCGTCACCCCGGCGGGGTTCTGGAAGCTCGGCACCGAGTAGACGAATTTGGGCCTTCGCCCTTCGTCGTCGAGTCTCGCCAAGACTGCTTCAAGCTCATCGATTCGCATCCCGTCCTCGTCACAATCGACCTGAATCGTCTCGGCCTGGTAGCTGCAGAAGACCGGAACCGCACCCGGGTAGGTGGGTGCCTCGCAGACGACGACGTCGTCGGGATCGACCAGCGTCTTGCAGATCAGGTCGATTGCTTGCTGACCCCCCGTGGTGACGATCACGTCGTCGGGGTCAGGCAGCATTCCCTCGGCCCCCATTACCTCGAGGATGCAGTCGACCGTCTCGGCAAAACCCTCGGTCGGGCCATACTGCAGCGCCTCCGCCGTCGACTCCTGCGCAATCCGGGTCATCTGCGCGGCGAATGTGCCGGCCGGGAAGGTCGAAGTGTCGGGCAGGCCGCCGGCTAGCGAGATCACTTCGGGCCGCGCCGTGATCGCCATCAGGTCGCGCATTGCCGAGGACCGCATCACGCCGGTGCGGGCCGCGAAGAGACCGGCGTAGCGCTCTAGATCACGCGCGCCGACCTGGGCACGGCGCCGGTGGGGCGTCTCTTCCATCGCTGAAGTGTAGGTTTTCCACGTGAGCTTCCTCGAAGGCACCGGGCTCGAGCTCGGCATCGGCATCGCGATCGGCATGCTCGCGGGCACCACCGGCACGCGCGGCTCCGCTCGCGGCCGGATGACTTTGCTCGCGGCTGTAATTGGGCTGATCGTCGGCTTTCTGCTCTCCGGGACCGCGGACATCAGCGGACCCCTTGGTGCTCTCTTCTGCCTGCTCGGCGCCGTGGTCGGCTGCCTGGTAATAAGCGATGTCGTCAGCGGTGCTAGCCGCCGTGAGGGCGGCGGCGGAGCGCTTGCCTTCCTCGTCTCACTGGCGGCGCTTGTAGTGGTCGCCGCTGCCCTACTGCTACCCGTTCTGACGCTGCTTGCCATCGTCGCCCTGGTCTGGCTTGGCGCCGCGCGCCATCGTCGCGCCCAGCGCAAACACGCGGGCCTGCGCGTCCTCCGCTAGCCGGCCAACAACGGCCGGCCTTCATCATTTGGGCAGATGGCCGCCAAGAAACTTGTCCTCACCTATGTCGATTCGCTGCGAACCGACATGCTCGAACGCGCAGTCGAGGAGGAGCGCGCCCCGACCTTCGCTGCCCTACTCGAACGCGGTGTGCTGATTCCCGACTGCGTCTCCAGCTTTCCTTCGGTCACTCCAGTCGCCTGCGCCGAGATGGTTACCGGGGTGGCCGCCGACCGGCACTGGATCAGCGGCATGAACTGGTTCCACCGGCTCGAGCAGCGCTACGTCGAGTACGGCTCGTCGCTTGAGGCGACGCGGACGGTAGGGGTTTTCCGCGCGCTCTATGACCTCGTCTACAACATGAACCTCGCCCATCTCAGCCCGGAAGTCGACACGCTCTTCGAGCGCCTTGACGATGCCGGCGTGCGCACCGCATGCACGCCGTTCCTGATCTACCGTGGCCGCCACCGGCACGAGGTATCGCTCGACGGTTTGCTGCGCCGCGCGGTCGAGACCACCAGGCTCAAGTTCCGCCATCACACCTGGGGGCCGGCCGAGCTTTTCTACGGCGACCTCTACGCCAGCCGCGAGGTGCCGTGCAAATCGACCTCGATCCCCGGCAACCGCGACGGCTACTCGGCCTGCTGCGCGGCCGAGTTGGAGCAAGAAGACGCCTACGATTTCCTGCTCTTCTCACTGGCCGACAACGACAACTACTCGCATCGTCATGGGCCCGAGGCGAGCGTCGAGTCGATTGCCAAGGCCGACCACTGTTTCGCCAAGCTGGTCGAGGCGGGTGGGGGGCTGGACGAGTTTCTCGCCGAGCACGCCGTGATCCTGCTCGCCGACCATGCCCAGACCCCCGTCAGCCGCGGTCTGCCGCTCGCCGAGCTGCTCGCTCGCGATTGGACTGTGCTCGCCCCCTCTGACGACCGCCCTGAGCTGGCCCAGCTCGCGGTCAGCCCCACCGGTCGCGCGGCGCACATCTACTTGCTGGCGGGAGAAGGCGAGAGGGCGGAGCACGGCGAGGTACGGCGGCGCCTCGCCGAGACCGAAGGAGTCGACCTCGTCTGCTGGCTGATCGACGACGGCAGCGCTGTGGTCGAGCGGGGAGGGGAGCGGTTGCGATTCCGACCCGGCGGGCAGCTGACGGATCTGCGCGGCGCGAGCTGGGACGTCGACGGGGAGGTCACCGTGCTTGCTGCCTCGATCGAGAACGGCTGCATCCAAAGCGACGAGTACCCCGATCCGCTCGCCCGCGTCTTCGCAGCCTTAACTGCGCCCCACGCCGGCGACTTCATCGTCTCCCTAGCCGCCGGTTACGAGGCAGTTGACTGGGGTGGGGTCAGTCACGCCGGTGGCGGCAGCCACGGGTCGCTACATGCCGGCGACTCTCTTGGCCCGCTTCTGTTCGTCGGTTGTGGACCGGAGGATCGCGGCGAGCGCCAGCAATGGGCGCTGCGCGACGTGGCGCCGGCGGTGCTCGAGCACTTCGGCCTATGAGGAGGGCCCTAATCGCGGCACTGGTTGGCGCCGCGCTGTTGCCAGCGGTGGCACGCGCCGCTGAGGTCAGTGAGTCTGAAGCGGTACGCGCTGCTAACCACGACGCAAAGGTGGTCGACCAGCGGCAGAAGAACAGGGGGCTGACGCACAGCGCCTCGATCGTCGACGGCAATTGGGAGGTCGCCTACTTTGCCGGCGACAATGAGGTAGCCCTGGTCATCGTCGATTCGCAGACCGCAACCGTGCGCGAGTCGTGGACGGGTTACCAGGTGCTGTGGAAGATGGCGCGCGGGTATTCCGGCTCCTTTGGCCACAAGCTGAACGCGCCCTACGTCTTCCTGCCGCTTTGCGTTCTCTTCCTTGTCGGCCTGCTTGACTGGCGCCGCCCCTGGCGCGTGGCAACGCTGGATCTGCTCGCTCTACTTGGCTTCGGCGTCTCCAACTACTTCTTCAACCGGGCTGAAATCGGTGTCTCTGTCCCGCTCCAGTACCCGCTGCTGCTGTACTTCCTCGGTCGCGTCCTTTGGATCGGTCTGCGTGGCCGCGGCGATGGGATCCGCCCGGTGTGGCCAGCCGCTTGGCTGCTCGTCGCTGCGCTCTTCCTGATCGGCTTCCGCGTCGGGCTGAACATGGCTGACTCGGGCGCAATCGACGTTGGCTACGCCAGTGTGGTCGGTGCGGATCGGATCTCCCAGAGCGAACCGCTCTACGACAACTTTCCCGCCGATGTCTCCCAAGGCGACACCTACGGCCCGGTCAACTACCTCGCCTACGTCCCCTTCGAGGCGATCTGGCCCTGGCACGGCAGCTGGGACGATCTTCCGGCCGCCCACGGCGCAGCCGTCACCTTCGACCTGTTGACCTTCGCCCTGCTCATCTGGCTTGGACTACGCATTCGTCCCGGACCGAGTGGGCGGAAGCTAGCCGCCACCCTCGCCTTCGGCTGGGCCGCCTATCCCTATACCGCCTACGCATTGGAGTCGAACTCCAATGACACGTTGGTCGCAGCTCTTCTTGTAGCCGTGCTCTTGGTCCTGGCGCGTCCGGTTGCCCGAGGTGTGCTCGCGGCTCTGGCGACTCTGACCAAGTTCGCGCCGGTCCTCCTAGCTCCGATGCTCGCTACGTACTCTGCCGCGGGTGGCGCGGCGGCGGGGGTCCCCCATAGCGGAGGACGCCGAAGGCGTCTGAGCACATGGGGGAGGGCCGCCGTGACAGGACCCGCGGCCTGGGTGTTTGGTGCATCGTTTCTGTTGACCGTTGTGATGCTGTTGGCTTGGCCCGCAATAGACCCTGGCCTGCACACGTTCTACGACCGCACGATCGGCTACCAGTCCAACCGCGACTCCCCCTTCAGCATCTGGGGCCAGGTATCCGGCCTGGAGCCCCTACGCATAGCGATCCTTGTCACCACCGGGCTGATGTCCATCGCCTTTGCGTTCGTGCCGAGGCGCAAAACGCTTGTACAGGTAGCTGCTTTAGGGGCAGCTCTCCTAATCTCCCTCCAGCTGACCGCAGAGCACTGGTTCTACCTCTACATAGTCTGGTTCTACCCCCTGCTCCTCGTAGCAATGACGTCTCTGGACAGGGAGGGTCGGGGGTCTCCCGAACCGGCGGATGCTCAGAGCGGGCGAAGCCCGCGAGTCGGGGCGGGAGACCCCCGACCCTCCCCCAGCGCTACGAGCCGGTAGGAGCGGGCACCATCACCTGCTCGATCGAGTCAGCCAGCCCCCGCTCGTTGACCTCGACCACCGCCCCCATCACCCAAACATCGTCCTCGGCGGTCTCGAACCTCACCGGCATCTGAGTACTCATGCCCTCCAGCACCTGTGCCGGTTTGACCCCGAGGACGCTGGTCCGCGAGCCGGTCATGCCGACGTCGGAGATGTGCGCAGTGCCGCCCGGCAGGACCCGGGCGTCGGCGGTGGGGACGTGCGTATGGGTGCCGAAAACGGCGGCGACGCGGCCATCCAGGTGCCAGCCGATCGCGACCTTCTCACTGCTCACTTCGGCATGGAAGTCGACAACGACGCAGTCGGCCTCGATCCGCTCGAGGATGCTGTCGACCTCGTGGAAAGGCAGGCGGGCGACTTGCAAGCCGATCGCGCCGCTGAGGTTGATCACCCCAACTCTCATCCCGCCTGCCTCGACCACGACGTGTCCCTTGCCGGGGTTGGCGTGGGGGTAGTTAGCCGGCCGGATCACACGCTCGGCGCGATCGAGGAAGTCGTAGGCCTCGCGGTGGCGGTAAACGTGGTTGCCGGTGGTGATCACGTCGCAACCGGCGTCGAAGAGAACGCCGGCGGTCTTCTCGGTGATCCCCATCCCGCCAGCCGAGTTCTCACCGTTGACGATCGTCAGGTCGGGCCGGTAGCGCTCGCGTAGTCCCGGCATGGCCGCCTGCAGCCCACGCCGGCCCGGCCCGCCGACGACATCGCCGATAAAGAGCACCTTCATGCGGTGACCCTACCCCGACATCGCTACACCGAGGCGAAGCGTCGCAGGGCTAGACGGGCCAGTGCCGTGTAGCCGACGACCAGGATCGCCAGGTGCAGGAGTGGCCCACCGATCCCGGGGCCGGCGGAATCGAGGGCCGCGGTCATCGCCTGCAGCGCTGGCTTGAACGGGAACAACGCGGTCACTATCCGGATGCCGTCGTAGAGGGTGGCTCCGACCGCCCCGGAGGGAACGAGTGAGAGCAAGGCCACGGGCAGCGAGACCATGAAGGCGAGCAGCGAGACGGCTCGAACGTCTCGCGCCGCCGCGCCAAGCGCCGCGCCGGCAGCGCCCAACCCTGCCGCGCCGGCAAAGATCGCAACAAGCCAGAGGCCGAAGCGGCTCCAGTCGAGGCTGACGAAGAGCTGCACCCCGGTCAGCATCAGCAGGGTCACGACGAGGCCGACGGAGACGCCTAGTCCGATCTTCTCGGTGAGCAACGCCGCGCGGGAGACGAGCCCTCCAGTGAGGCGCGCGAAGGTGTTCTCCTCCCGCTCCAATGCCAGCGAGCCGGCGACCAGCAGCAGGGTGACGAAGGTCAGCGTCAGCGTCGCCGCGACGGCGATCGCGAAGATGTCAAGGGGTGGGGTGGGGGCGCTGACCGATTGCTTGTTGACGGCGATCGGTTGCGCCAGCCGGTCGATCAGCGGCGCCGCGACGTCGAGGTTGTCGCGGGCAAGCGTGGCGAAGCGGATTACCCGGTCGAGGTCACCGCGCTGTGATTCAGGCACCGCCGGCCGCAGCGATTGCAGGATTGATGCAACCGCTCGCAGCCCGAGTATTTCGACCGGTTGGCCGAGCACATCGAAGTTGCCACCGTCGACAATCAGGTCGAGGTAGCGACCACCTTCCTTGGCGATTTGGCGGGCGATAAAGAGGTTGGCCTGCGCCAGCAGCGCGGTGATGCGGTCATCAACCACTCGCGCCTTGAGCGGGTCCTCCTCGTTGACGATCACGTCGACTTCCGGCGTTTCCGGGCTCAGGGTCGAGAGCGAGTTGAGCCGGTTGATCAGATCGGCGGGCAGGATCAACGCTGCCAGCACGTCTCCATCGCGCACCTTTGCTTCAGCTTGTGCCCGGCTGCTTACGCCAACGCACTCGACCTGTTTGCAGATCCGATCGTTGACGCCGACCGCCGGCAGTTTGCCGCTGCCAGCGGCGATCCGTGCGCCCTGGGGGATTTCGTTGAGAAGCGCAACGCTGGGCTTGCCGGGTTCGCGCGAGATCGCGAAGCCAATCAGAAGGGCGAGCAGCACCGGGTAGGCGACAAGCAGCACGGCTTGCAGCGGCGAGCGCCGCAGAATTTGCAGGTCCTTGAGCAGCAGCCAGCGCACTTTCAGTGCCCCCTGTGTTGCAGGAAGGCGACGAAAGCGGTCTCGAAGTCACTGCCGGCAGCCTCTGGCGCCTCGCCGCGCACGGCCTCGCGCAACTCCGCCGCCAACCCGTCGAAGAGGCTCTCGCCATCGGCGAGGACAAGCAGCCGCTGTCCGTAGCGCTCCGCCTCCTGGATGTCGTGGGTGGAGAAGATCACCGTCGTGCCCCGATCGGCAAGGCCGGAGACGAACCCCCAAAGCCGCGCCCGCTGGCGCGGATCAAGCCCCACGCTTGGCTCGTCGAGCAACAGAACCGCCGGCCGCGCAAGCAAACCGATCGCGATGTTGATGCGCTGCTGGTTACCGCCGGAAAGACGAGCGACGAGGTCACTCCGTCGCTCGCCCAGCCCGGTCAGCTCGAGCATCTCCTCGACCACAGCCCGCGGCTCCGCATGCTTCTCCAACCGTGCGAACAGCAACAGGTTCTCCTCGACCGTAAGCCGCCGGTACAGAGCAGCCTGCTGCGGCACCCATCCCACCCCTCCATTGGGCGAGCTCACCTCGCCCCTGTCTGGCTTCAACGTCCCGGCCAGGATCGACAGCAGCGTCGTCTTCCCTGCCCCGTTGGGCCCAATGATCGCCACAAGCTCCCCAGTTCGAGCGGAGAAGTCGACTCCCCGCAGGGCCTCACGACTCCCATACCGCTTGACCAGCCCCTGCGCTTCCACGCCGAAGAACGCTACTGGCCGGCAGGGGAGGAAGGGGGCACCCTCGAACGGGCGGATACTCAGAGCGGGCGAAGCCCGCGAGTCCGGGCGAGGGTGCCCCCGTTCCTCCCCTAAACTCGCCCCACATGCAGTTCCCAAGCACCCGCCTACGCCGCCTACGCCGCACCGAGACGCTGCGCGGCCTGGTCCGCGAGACCGAGCTGAGCCCGGCCCACCTGATCCAGCCGACCTTTGTCGTCGCCGGGGAGGGTGTGCGTGAGGAGGTCGAGTCGATGCCGGGAATCGAGCGCTTCTCGATCTCCGAGTTGGTTGCCGAGGCGGCCGAGATCGCCAACGCGGGGATCGGCGCGATCCTGCTCTTTGGCGTTCCCGCCGACAAGGACGAAACCGGTTCCGGCGCCTATGACGACGAGGGGATCGTGCAGATGGCGGTGCGAGCGTTGAAGGAGGCCCACCCAGACCTGACCGTGATCACCGACGTCTGCCTCTGCGAGTACACCTCGCACGGCCACTGTGGCTTTGTCCGCGACGGCGAGGTCGACAACGACGTTACGGTCGAGCTGCTGGCGAAAACCGCGATCTCTCACGCCGAGGCCGGCGCCGACGCGGTCGCGCCGAGCGACATGATGGATGGCCGGGTCGGAACGATCCGCCACCAGCTCGACGAGGAGGGCCACTCCAACACGCCGATCGTCGCCTACAGCGCCAAGTACGCCTCCGCCTTCTACGGCCCCTTCCGTGAGGCAGCCGGGTCGACCCCGGAGTTCGGCGATCGACGTGGCTACCAACTCGATCCAGCCAACGCCGCCGAAGCTGTGCGCGAGGCTCAGCTCGACCTCGACGAGGGCGCCGACATGCTGATGGTCAAGCCGGCAACCCCCTACCTCGATGTCGTGCGCAGAGTCAAGGAGGAGACCGGGGCGCCGCTTGCGGCCTACCATGTCTCCGGCGAGTACTCGATGCTGAAGGCGGCCGCTGCCAACGGCTGGATCGACGAGCGCCCCGCGGTGCTCGAGACGCTGACCTCGATCCGCCGTGCCGGCGCCGATGCGATCGTCACCTACTACGCGAAGGAGGCCGCAGCTTGGCTATAGCGATCCGAACGAGGGAGCATCGCAATCTGACTCTCTGCGACCGACTGAGCGTGAGCGCGTTATGCCTATAAAGGTTCCCCAGTCAAAGGCGCGCTCCCGCAAGTACGGGGCGGCGATTCCTCTCGACGAGACCGATAAGCGATTGATGAACCTGCTCCAGTCGAGCTTCCCGCTCGACGCCGAGCCTTTTGCCTTGATCGCCTCCGAGGCGGAACTCGAATTGGAGGACGTCCTCACCCGGACCAAGCGCCTGCTCGACGAGCGCATCATCCGCGAGATCACGCCGATCTTCGACACGCGCGCGCTCGGCTACGAGTCGATGCTGGTCGCCGCCAAAGTCGATGGGGAGCATCCGCAGCGCGCCGCCACTGCCGTCAACGCTCACCCCGGCGTCTCCCATAATTATCTCCGCACCCACGATTTCAACCTCTGGTTCACGATCGCCGTCCCGCCCGATTCTGCGCTGGGCATGGAGGGCACCCTGGAGGCGCTGATGGAGGAGACCGGAGCGGAGTCGATGCGCCAGCTGCCCACCCTGACCCTGTTCAAGATCAACATGAACCTGGAGATGGAGAAAGGGACCGAGGCGCTCTCGACCGCGGTCGAGGCGGCACCTCCGCGCGAGCTCGAGCGGCAGCCCTATGACGACCGCGATATCGCCACGATCCGCGCCATGCAAGGTCCAATGGAGGCGGTCGAGCGCCCTTACGACAGCGCCGCGGTCGAGCTGGGGATCTCAACCGAGGAACTGCTGGAGCAGCTTCGTTCGATGGTCGATCGCAAGCTGCTGCGCCGCGTCGCCGCGATCCTCTACCACCGTCGCGCCGGCTTTTCCGCTAACGGGATGGGCGTCTGGAAGGTGCCCGAGGAGGAGATCTTCGAGACCGGCCGGCGGATGGCCGCCTTCCGGGGCATCTCCCATTGCTACCAGCGCCCGACCTATGCGGACTGGCCCTACAGCGTCTTCACCATGGCCCACGGCCGCTCGAAGGAGGAGTGCGACGCGATCCTCGATTCGATCGCTGCTGAGTGTGGAATGGGCGCGGAGGATCGCGCCACGCTTTACTCCTCGACCGAGTACAAGAAGATTCGCCTGCACTACTTCACCGACGACTACGCGCGGTGGGATTCTGAACACTCGTAGCGCCGAGCTGTATGAGAGAGCGCTGCGCGTCATCCCGGGCGCGGTCAATTCGCCGGTGCGGGCGATGCGGCAGATCGGCCGCGAGCCGATCTTCATCGAGCGGGGCGAGGGCTGTGAGCTCGTCGACGTCGATGGCAACCGCTACGTCGACTGGGTCTGCTCTTGGGGTCCGCTGATCCTCGGCCATGCCCAGCCGGAGGTCGTTGCAGCTGTTAGCTCGGCAGCTTCCCGAGGCACCAGTTACGGGGCTGCCACCGCTGCCGAGGTTGAGCTGGCTGAAGAGGTGGCAGATCGCGTCCCCACGGTCGAGATGCTGCGGATGACCAGCTCCGGCACCGAGGCCGCGATGAGCGCCATTCGTCTTGCCCGCGCCGCAACTGAGCGCGAGATCGTGATCAAGTTCTCCGGCGCCTACCACGGTCATTCCGACGGTCTGCTCGCCGACGCCGGCTCGGGTTTGGCAACGCTTGCCCTTCCCGCCAGCCCCGGAGTGACCGCGGCGCAGGCGGCCGGCACCGTGGTGGTGCCCTGGAACGATCGCGCTGCGGTCAGCCGCGCGCTCGCGGAACATCCGGTGGCGGCGCTCGTCGCCGAGCCCTTGCCGGCAAACATGGGTGTGGTCCCCGCCGAGGACGGATTTCTTGAGTTCCTTCGTGCCGCCACGCTCGACGCTGGCGTCCTTTTGATCTTCGACGAGGTGATCAGTGGCTTCCGCGTCGCCCGGGGCGGCGCCCAGCAACTCTTCGGGATTGAGCCCGACCTCACGGTGCTCGGCAAGGTGCTCGGTGGTGGCTTGCCCGCCGCTGCCTTCGGCGGCCGCCGAAGGTTGATGGAGCGCATCGCACCCGCCGGCGACGTCTACCAGGCGGGCACTCTCTCGGGCAATCCCCTCGCTGTGGCGGCGGGCCTTGCCACCTTGCGCCAGCTCGACTCCGCTGCCTACGAGCGGCTTGGGGCGCTGACCGAGCGGCTAACCAGAGGTCTGGCCGAGCTTGCAGTCGACCGGCCGCTGCAGGTCTCCTCGGCTACCGGTTTGCTGACGCTCTTCTTCAGCGCCGATCCGGTCACCGACTTCCACGCGGCCGCAGCCTGCGACCTTGAAGCTTATGCCCGCTTCTGCCGGGCGATGCTCGACCGTGGCGTCTATCCACCTCCCTCGCAGTTCGAGGCTTGGTTCGTCTCGCTTGCGCATAGCGAGGCCGCGATCGATCGCACGCTTGATGCCGCCGGCGAGGCCCTAGAGGAGGCGTTCGGATGAGCGCCCTGTCAGATCTGGCCGAACAACTGCGCGAAGAGAGCACTCCGATCTCCCCACACGTAGTCGACCCGGATCCCGGGCAGGCATTCGCACCCCCGGGCGACAATGCCCCGGTGCTCGAGGCCGTCCGCGAGGGCTACCTCCTGCACTACGGGCAGCCGCGCTTGCTTGGCGGCCATGATCGCGACCTTGCCCTGCTTGCCGGCGATTATCTCTACGCACTCGGCATCGAACGCCTCGCTGCTTTAGGCGACACCGCAGCCGTCCACCTGCTCGCCGACCTGATCAGCACCTCCGCCCAGCTCCACAGCGAAGGGCGCGAGGATCAGGTGCCGGCCGCCTGGACGAAAGCCATCCAGGCAATAGCCGGCACCTGAGGCCCTCAGCGGACGGTGCAGTCCCTAACCAGCGTCGTCATCACGTGCTTGCCGCCGGCGAAGCCGAAGTTCGATCGCGCGAACTTGTAGACGGCGCCGGGGAACCCTTCCGGAGCGGCGCAGCCGGCATTTACGTAGCTATGACGCTGGCCTTCATAGGTGTAGTTCCGCTTCAGCTTCATGTCGAAGTGCGTGACGTAGGCCCACTTACGAGCCGACTTCGGCAGCGTCGTCTTGATCACCGTGCCGAATTCGCCCTTCGTTTCGACGACTTTGAAGTTGAGGACGAAGGCCGACGGAGGCTTGCGGCCGTATACCTGGGCGAGCAGGCGCCGGTTGCCGCCGGACCGCTTCGCGTGGAAGACGAGTAGCGGACCTTTGAAGGTGAACGGCGGTTGGTTAGCAAGGTGGACGCGCACCTGAACGTGACCGCTACCGACGATCGCCCCACCGCAGATCCGTTTCGCCGCGCTAATCGTCGCCGGCTGAATCTTGCGCACCCGGCAGCTGGGCAACCCCCGGTCGTAAATTTCGCCGGCTCGGTTGATTCCGATCGAGATCGTGCGTAGCTGCGGCGGCGGATCGGCTTCTTCGGAGGATTTGAAGGTGCTGTCGATTGTGACCGACACCGGCGCCGTGCCAGTGCGGGGCAGCGCGTGCGGCGAGATTCCGCCGTCGAAGGCAACGATCACGTCCCCTTGTTGTTCGACCTCGGCCCGCGCGACGCCGGCAGCGCCGAGGGCTATGAGCAGCGCTAGAGCAACCAGCCCGTTGCGCCGCACTTTAGATGAACCTCGAGGAATCGATCCGGCATTCCTTGAAGCCGAAGCTGATCACCGTGTTGTTGGCCTTGTTGTTGTTGTCGTTCAGTTTCACCGCGAGTTTTTGCGCCTTGTATTTGTTGCCCGCTTTGAGCGCCTTGCCGATCAGCTGCAGGAAGCTTTTCTCGCTCTTCAGGTAGCCGACCCATTTGGTCAGCTTCGCCGCGTCGGCTTCGGGTTGCGGCACTTTGGCGATCTGGGTGACCGACTTACCAAGCGCACCGGAAGCGCGGATGAAGCGCTTCCCCGCGGGCACCAGCTTGCCCTGCTTGACTTGGTCTTTGACGCCGGTGAGGATGCGCGAGTTCGCTTCGGTATTGGCCTTGCAGATCGGCTCAACCTTGGCAACGTATTCGGGCCGAGTGATCGCGGTTTCGCCTTCGGCGCCCAGTGCGACCGGGACTGCCACGAGCAACGCCACAATCATGGCCAGGCCGAGTATTGGCAGCCGCGACATCCTTGCTGAGCTTCCCACTAGATCAATCCTCCTGTTTGCTCTGGCTGGTCCGGCGAGCGCGCAAAGCCCCCAGCCGATCCCCCCTGTTCTCAACCCTGGTATCAAAAATACACGAGTTCCCAGGTCACGCACTCCTACTAACCCGCCCGGGAGCCATGAAGATCGATTTCGGGCAAGATTCTCTCCAGCGGCTGCGGAAGCCACCAAACGCGGTCGCCGAGCAGCAGCATCAGCGCTGGCAGCAGAACTATCCGCACGACCGTCGCGTCGAGGATCACCGCCACGGTCAGGCCCGTGCCTAGCTGGCTCACGGTGGCGATGTTCGCCCCGGCGAAGGCGACGAAGACTGCCATCATGATGGCAGCGGCCCCGGTGATCACCCGCGCCGTCTTCTCGAGGCCGAATTCGATCGCCTCTTTGTTGGACGAGTTGTTCTCATAGTGCTCGCGCATCCGCATCAGCAGGAATACCGCGTAGTCGATCGAGAGGCCGAAAATGATCCCGAAGATCCCCGCGGCCCCGATCGCATCGACGTAGGTGTGACCGCCCAGCGGCCAGCCTGCGGGAACGTCGAAGAGCAGGGTCAAGACGCCGAAGGCGACGGCAACCGTGACCATATTGAGCGCTACGGCAATCGCGGCCAGGAGCAGCGCTCGCAGGATCACGACCAGGATCAGGAAGGTGGCGAGCGTGATCACGGCGATCATCAGCGGCAGCCGTTCGGAGATCACGGAGGTGTAGTCGATCAATTCGGCAGCCGCTCCGGTGATGCCAGTGGTGGCGCCGGTTTCGGCAGCGAGGCCGTTGGCGTCCTTCTTCAGGCGTTTGTTCAACGCCGTCGAGCCGGTCGTGTTGAAGGTGTAGCGGGGGATGATGACCATCTGTGCGGCCTGGCCGCTGTCGAGGTCGACAATGCCGGAGACGCGCTTACGGTCTTCTTTGGGGGCTCCAGCGAGGCTGGAGAGGACGAAGTAGCCCGAGTTGAAGATCCCCGGTGAGCTGTGGCGCAGGTGGTCGACCTTGCGATTGACTTTGCGGGCGCTGACAGAGACTTCCACGTGACCTTCGTGCAGCTTGGTCTGCAGTGGGTGAGAGCGATGGAAGCCTTCGGCAAGGCGTTCTTCGAGCGTGTCTGCGCCACCGCGAAGCCGCCCCAATCCGTCGACCAGCTGCGAGGCCCCGCCTTCGAGTTTGCCCAGAGCGCCGGGCAACTGGCCAGTGGCGCCGGCGAGTTTCTCGGCGCCTTTGTGCAGTTTGACGGTGCCCCCGACCAGCTTTTGCTGCCCGTCGTGCAGACGCGCTGCTTGGCCGTTAAGCCGCTGCGCTTCGTTGCGGGCGATTGCCAGCGCTTCGACCAACCGTTCCGATTCCTTCAGCTGCGGCGCCAGGCTCGGGTCGGCGCTGACCCTCTGCTTTAGCTCGGCCCGCAGGTCACGCGCCCGTTCCAGGCCGTTGCTCTCGACCGTGTTGAGCAGGTCTTCGGAGCCTCCCTGAACCGAGAAGGCTCCAATCTCGGCGGTCTGCTGGCCTTCGGCGAGCTTGCCGGAGCCTTCGGCGAGCTTGTCGAGGGCACCGGCGGCCTTGGAGGCGCCCGATGCGAGTTTCGAGATGCCCCCTTCGAGCTGCTCGGCGCCGTCTCCCGCCTGCCCGGTTCCGTTGGCGAGCAGCCCGGCGCCGTAGCTCGCCTTGGAGATCCCGGCGCGGAGTTGCCGTACGCCTTTGGCCGCCGTGCCCAGTTTCTTCCCCAGCGTCGTCAACTGTTCAGGGTTGCTTTCGCCGCGACCGGCGACCAGGTCGTTGCCGCTTTTCTGCAGCGGCTTCACCTGTTTCTTGAGCGGCGCCGGGCCGATTACGGCTTGCACCCCCGGATCATTCGCGATCCGTCGCTGCCAGCGGGTCAAAGCCGCGAGGTTGTCGGCTTCAGTGATCGGGCCGTTGTTGGAGACGGCGACGAGGACGAAGGGGGCTTCCCAGCCGGGCCCGATCGCGTCGGCGATCAGTTCTGCTTCCTGGCGGGCGGCATTGGAGGTGGGCAATTGCTCGGCGCTCGGCGGCCCCGTTTTCAAGGCCACCACCGGAGCTGCCAGAAGCAATACGACGATGCCGATCACGATCACCGCTACTAGCGGCCGACTGAGGGCACCGCGTACCAGCGTCATCACTCCCTCTCCGCCTCCGTTGCCACCAATCCGCCAACGGTTGACGTTGTGCCCGGTTACGACCAGCAGCGCAGGTCCGACTAGCCCGGCGACCAGCACACTGATCCCGGTGACGACGATCGCGGTTCCGGCCAGAGAAATCAACAGCGAGCCGGGCATGACGAAGAGCGTCACCAGCATCGCCAGGAAGAGGGTTGAGCCGGCGAAAACGATCGTGCGCCCGGCGGTGCGCCGGGTCATTCGTGCGGCCTGCAGCGGTTCGGCGCCGGCGGCCAGCTCCTCGCGAAAGCGCGAGACCATTAACAGCGCGTAGTCCACCCCGAGTGCCAAGCCCATCATCGAGCAGACGGTCAGGGAGAAGCCGTCGATTGCGACCCAGTGGGCGGCGAGCGCGAGCACCCCGCGCGAGGTGATGACCGCAACCGCACCGAAGGCAAGCGGGATCGCCGCGGCGACGGGAGAGCGAAAGACGAGCAGCAGAACGAGCAGCAGGAAGGGGATCGCGACCAACTCGGCAACCTCGGTCGAGTGGACCGACTCGTCGATGGTCGCGCGAGAGAGGCTGGCGAAGCCGCTCTCCGCTGCGCTGACCGGTGGCTTGACCTGTTCTTCCAGCGTGCGGTCCAGATAAGGGACGGTGTTCTCGACCGCCTCCTCGGCGCTGACGTGAAAGTCGACCAGGATCAACGCTTTGCGAGGACTGGGCCTGAGGTTGTCGACACTCCCTTTGTCCCAGGGAGAGACCGTCGTGACGGCCGGGTCGGAGCGCAGCTCGCGGATCAACGCGGGGCCCTGGCGGTCGAGTTCAGCCCGCGGCCCCTGCAGCAGGATCGCGAAGGGGGCGCTGTCGCCGAAGTAGCGGTGGACCAGTTCGCCGGTGCGCCCCGATTCAGTCCCCGGGACGCTGAGCGAGGTCGGCCGCAGCTCACCCTCAACCCCCTGGCCAATTACGGCAAGGATGGCAATCGCGACAACGGCCACCGCGAGCAGTGCCCGAGGCTTGCGCAGGGCAAGCGGCATCCGGCCGCCGGAATCAGCGGCGGAACGGTCGCCATTTCCTTGACTCCGCCTCATCGGCGGCCGCCGGCTCGACAGATTTTCCCTTCCCCCCTCCCAGAAATGCTGCCGGTCCGGACCGGCAAGAAACACGCTAGGTGCTTATACCAGTCTGTTCGACCGGCCTGGGCGGGTCGTTAATCTTCTGTACACAAACGTTCAGGTCGGGAGTCGGCTCGGACAGCCTCGACTTCGGTCTCGCCGCCGAGCCAATAAACTCTCCGCCCCTTGCACCTGGTGGACATTGGCTGACGAGGCAAACAAGCGAAACGGGGCCGAAGGCACGAGCCCGGCGGAGCGGGCGAAGCCCGACCCTCCCGGCTACTTCGAGGGCGAGTCGATGACTCGGCGTCGCGCCTTCACGATCGCCGCCCAAGGTCTAGGTGGCATCGCCGGCGCGGCGGTTGTCCTGCCAGCGGTTGGCTTTGCGGTCGCGCCGATCTTTCACCGCGGTAAGGAGCGCTGGGAGGCGGTCGGTCCGGTCAACGACTTCGTCGAAGACACTTACCGGCAGGTTGTCTTCACCGAAACCGAGGGCATCGGCGACGCCGGCAAGACGACGGCTTACGTGCGCAAAGGGTCGAAGCAGCTCGGCGAGAATCCGAAGGAGATGGTCGCCGTCTCTAATCGCTGCGCCCATTTGGGCTGCCCGGTGCGCTATGTCGAGGCCGCGGGCAACTTCATCTGCCCCTGCCACGGCGGTGTTTACGATTTTCAGGGCAAACGGATCGGCGGCCCGCCGGTGCGGCCGCTCGACCACTTCCAGGCCCGCATCCGCAACGGCCAGGTCGAGCTCGGCCCCCGCTACAGCGTCACCTCGCAGCTCGAGCCGGTCCGCGCCCGTGACCCCGGTGAGTTCACTGGCGGCGTCTGGGAATATCTGTATCCACCCCGTCCGTCCACCTTCCCGCCGCCATGAAACTCGACTCACTGATTCCCGCGCCGCTGCGCAAACCGGCCAAGCCGGGTCAGGGCAATGGCGCCAAGGGGGCTGCGCCCGCGGACCTCAAGACCGCGCCGCCGGAGCGACCCTCCGACGCGCAGCGACTTGGCGACCGCGCAAAAGACGCTCCAGCCGATGTTCTGGCCTGGGTCGACCAGCGCACCGCGGCATCCGGCTTCCTCACCGGGATGCTCTACCGCAAGGTGCCGAAGGGGACCAACTGGTTCTACACGCTCGGCTCCGCGACGCTGATCGCTTTCATCGCGCAGGCGATCACGGGTGTCTTCCTGGCGATGTTCTACACGCCGTCGACGACCCAGGCTTACGCCTCGATCGCCCACATCAACAACGACGTCTTCCTCGGTCAGTTCGTGCACGGCATGCACAAGTGGGGCTCGAGCGTGATGGTGATCCTTGTCTTTCTCCACATGGGGCGCACCTTCTTCTTCGGTGCCTACAAGTACCCGCGCGAGCTCAACTGGGTGATTGGCGTGGTGCTGCTGATCCTGACGATGACGATGGCCTTCACCGGCTATCTGCTGCCCTTCGACCAACGCTCCTTTTGGGCCTCGGTGGTCGGCATCAACATCAACGGCACCGGCCCCGTTGTCGGCCCCTACCTGAGCGACTTCTTGCGCGCCGGCCCCGAGCTGGGGGCGACGACGCTGTCGCGCTTCTACGCGATCCACATGCTGCTCGTCCCGGGCGCGATCATCGCCCTGATCGGCGCCCACCTCTATCTCGTGGTCAAGCTGGGAACCACGGCACCGCCGTGGCTGCGCGCCGAGAAGCCTAAGGTCGCCGCCCCGGTGGCGCCGCTGGAAGCCGGAGTCGAGGGCAACGGCGGGGAGCCGGCGCGATGAAGCCGGCTGAGAAGCAGGCATACCTCGAGGAGTACGAGCTGCTGAAGAAGAAGGGGAAGCCCTTCTTCCCCTACGCAGTAATGAAGGACTCGGCGATGATGCTGATCGTCGTCGGCGTGATCATTGTGATGTCGATCGTGCTCGGCGCCGAGCAGGGACCGAAGGCCGATCCGACGACGACCACTTACGTGCCCCGTCCCGAGTGGTACTTCTTCTTCCTCTTCGAGCTCCTGCGTGTGATCAAGCCACCGGAGCTGGTCCCGATCGCAACGATCGGCATCCCGACGATCTGCATGGTCCTGCTCCTCCTCCTGCCCTTCTATGACCGCGGCGCGGAGCGCAACCCGGCCCGCCGGCCGATCGCCACCACGGCCGGCATAATGACCATCGCCGCGATGGCCTACCTCACTTTCCTCGGCGCCACCGGCGGCTCGCCGACCGAGATCGACATGAAGGTCGCGCCGCGCTACGAGGCCGGCAAGGAGGTCGTCGCCGGATCCGGCTGCCTGGCCTGTCACAAGCTGGGGGAGAACGGCAACAATGGGCCGGGGCCCGAACTGACCCATATCGCGGAACGCATCCCACGCGCGGCGATCGTCCGCTCGGTGGAGATCGGCCCGGGTATCATGCCCTCCTTCAGGGACCTGCCGCCAAAGAAGCTCAACGAGCTCGCCGATTTCCTCTCCTCACTCGACTAAACCTTCTCGGGACTCCGCCCAGTTCGCGGGGCAGGTCAACCGTATGTTCGATCGGATTGCCGGTCACTACGATCTGCTCAACTCGGTGATGACGGCCGGGTTGCACCACCGTTGGCGCCAACGGGCTGCCGATCAAACCAAGCTCCGGCCCGGTGACTCCGCCCTCGATGTCTGTTGCGGCACCGGCGATCTGGCACTGAAGCTGGCGACCCGGGTTGCTCCGGGAGGCAATGTTGTCGGCAGCGACTTCTCCGAGCCGATGCTCGACCTTGCCCGTGAGAAGGCGAGCAGGCAAGGTGCCACCGGGGTTCGCTTCGAGTGGGCCGATGCCCTGCGCCTCCCTTACGACGACGGGCGCTTCGACGCGGTCACGGTCGGCTTTGGCGTGCGCAATCTCTCCGACCTGGACGCTGGCCTGGGTGAGCTGCGCCGCGTCCTGCGGCCCGGAGGCCGGCTTGTCATCCTTGAGATCACCCAACCGACGAAGCCGCCACTTTCGACCTTCTACTCACTCTGGTTCGACCGGGTAGTTCCGATCCTCGGCACGCTGGCGGGTGATCCTGAGGCCTACAGTTACCTGCCGGAGTCGGTGCGCAGCTTCCCAGCCCCCAACGGCCTCGCCGAGAAAATGGACGCCGCCGGGCTCAAGGGCATCCGGTGGACCGTCCTCGCCGGTGGGATCGTTGCGATCCACGGCGGCACTGCCCCGGGGTGACTCGCCACTCGGCAGTCCCCCCGCCGGTAACGGCGGTTCTCGACGCCTCGAGTCGCTGGCTACCGGCGCGGCTGGGACAGGTCGAGGAGATGTTGCGCAAGCAAGCGGGCGGCTACGGCGAGATGCTTGCGGCGGACGCCGCGGCGACGTTGGAGGCCGGCGGCAAGCGCCTGCGGCCGATGCTGGTTCTGCTCTGCGCCGGCGAGAATGGGGAGGCGGCGCCCGTGCGGGCCGCGACCGCGATCGAGCTGATCCATATGGCGACGCTCGTCCACGACGATGTCCTCGACGCCGCGCCGTTGCGTCGCGGCCGGCCGACGATTGCCGCAACCGCCGGCCGCGAGCGGGCAACGGCGACTGGCGACCTGCTCTTCTCGCGGGCCTTCGCCCTGCTCGCCGCCGCGGGGGATTTACGTTCGATCGAGCTGCTGTCCGCCGCCTCGGTCGCCCTTGCGCGGGGAGAGCTGGCCCAGCGCCACGATGCCTACGACACCTCGATCGGAGAGGACCGCTACCTGGAACGCTGCCGACTGAAGACCGCGACGTTGTTCGAGTGTGCCTGCCTGCTTGGTCGCGACGAGGAGGCGCTGGGTGCCTTCGGGGCAGCAATCGGCCTCGCCTTCCAGCTGCTCGACGATGTGCTCGATGTTTCCGGTCCGGCGGAGAGGACGGGGAAGGCGCGCGGCACCGATCTGCTCGACGGCACCGTGACCTTGCCGCTAATCCTCGCGGCTGAACGCGACCCCGAGATCCGCGCCGCTGACTTGCGCTCGCTGGATGCCGCCGCCGCCGAGGAGATCTGCGATCGAATCGAGGCCAGCGGAGCACTGAGGCAAGTCCGCTCGCGCGCGCTTGAGCTGGTTGCCGAAGGCAAGCGTCGCCTCGGCTCCGCCGGTTTCGACGCCGAACGGCGCAAGCTCTTTGACCTCGTAGCCGACGGGGTTGTGCAGAGATACAGCTGAGGGTCTAGGCGAAGTCGTCCGCGGTGATTAGGTCTGCCGCCAGGGCAGTGGAGAAGACCTCGACGATTTCCCGCATGCTCTCCCGTTCGAGTCCCTGTAGCTCGGTAGCGAGTGCCTCCGCACCGTTGTCCAGAGCCTCGTCGAAAGCGTCGATCTCGTTTTCGCCGTGAATGCCGTCGCAGCGCCACTCGCACTCCGGGCAGCGCCGCCATAGGTGCCAGTGGCCTCGCTTTGCCGTCTGCTCCCAGCGGGTCGGCTGCACCAACCGCGAGGCGCACTTGGGGCAGACGTGGAGTCCACCGCCTGCCTTCGTCTCTGTGCGACTCGCATTGTTCATGGTCTGACTATCGAACACGCGAGCCGAGGTTTTAATCCGGGGTTTTCCGCTTCATTTGAAGAAAACCCCAGAACCAGGTAGGTGGGCATCCCAATACGACCTGATCCGATCGGCTCCACCGCCCGTTACCATTGGTCGATGCTTGGAAACATCGGTCCCCTCGAGATCATCGTCGTCCTGATCATCGCCCTGGTGGTATTCGGCCCGAAACGCCTACCCGAGCTGGGTCGCTCGCTGGGCAGGGGCATCCGCGAGTTCAAAGGCTCGGTTACCGGAGAGCACGACGACGATGACGAGCCCCCGAGTCAACGCGAGATCGTGGCTGGCGACCCTGGGCCGGTCGCGGACGAGAAGGCCGAGCCCGTCGCACACAAGCGCCCCTGAGGGCGGCCCCGAATGCCCCGCCGCATCGGGCCGGTCTCCCACGAAGACCGCCTCAGCCTTGTCGAGCACCTTGATGAGCTGCGCAGCCGCCTCATCGTCTGCGCAGCAAGCTTCGGGGTCGCCTTGGCGCTCTGCTTCTGGCAGAACCATCTGCTGCTAGAAATTGCTTCCGGCCCGTTGCCGAGCAACCACAAGCTGTTGCTCACCTTTGGCGTCACGGAGCCCTTCACGACGACGTTGACCGTGGCCGCCTACGGCGCGATCATTCTCTCGCTGCCGGTCTTGCTCTACCAGGCCTATGCCTACATCCTGCCGGCTTTCAGCGATAAGGAGCGCCGCACCGTCCTGCCGATCATGCTGATGGCCCCGGTGCTCTTCCTCGCCGGCGTTGCTTTCGCCTATTTCATCGTGATGCCGGCGGCGGTCAAGTTCTTGCTCAACTTCAACGACAACCAGTTCAACGTCCAGCTCCGCGCCCGCGACTACTACAGCTTCTTCTCGACGACGATGCTCGCTGGCGGGATCGTCTTTCAGTTGCCGCTGGGGATCCTCGCCGTGACGAAGCTGGGAATCGTCAGCATCGCCCAGCTGCGCTCCAACCGTCGCTACGCCTATCTAGTTATCGCACTCGCCGCCGCCGCACTCCCCGGCGTTGACCCAGTCTCGATGCTGATTGAGATGGTTCCCCTGCTTGCTCTGTACGAGTTGAGTATCTTGCTTGCACGGGCTTTCGGCCGGCCGAAGGCCGCGGGAGGCACGGCTCAACCCTCAACTCAGGAGAGATAGGAAGCGATGGCATCGAGTGGCGAGCGGCGAATGGTCTTCGATACGCGAGGGAAACGCAAACACGTAATCCGTGTGGTTTACGCGATCCTCGCACTGCTCATGGGGGCCAGCCTTTTCCTCGTCGTCGGCCCGGTCAACATCGGCGCCATACTCGGCAACTCGAGCTCCACCAGCAACGCGACCAAGGTCTTCCATGAACAAGTTGAACGGATCGAACAGCGACTGGCCAAGGATCCGACCAACGAACAGATCCTGCTAGCGCTGACGCGAGCGCGCATCAACGCCGGCAATTCGCAGATCGAAACCGTCTCGGAAACCGAAGTGCCGACGCTCACGGTCGAAGCCAAACAAGACTTCGATGCTGCTTCGGAAGCCTGGAGCCGCTATCTGAAGAACGCCGAAAAGCCTAGCCCGACTGCCGCCCAGCTGGTTGGCGCGACCTTCTTCCGCCTGGCCGAATCGAGCACCTCTGTGCCCGAAGCTGCGGAATACGTCGCAAAGGGCACCGGAGCGCAGCGAACCGCCGCCGATCAGGCCCCCAGCGTTGGCTCGCTTAGCACGCTGGCGATCTACCAGTTCTACAACGGCGAGTACGCCGCGGGCGACAAGACGAGCAAGCAGGCTGCGGCGAAAGCATCTTCTCAAGCGGAAGCCAAAAACATCGAAAAACAGCTGGCCGAATACCGCAAAGGCAGCAAGGCCTTCCAGAAACAGAAGAAGGAAGTCAACAAACTGGAAAGTGAAGCCAGCAAAGAATCATTGCAGAACCCCTTCAGCGGGCTTCGCGGCGCCCCCGGGGGATGAGCTCGAGGAGGAGCGATCTCGAGTGGGCCGCGAAGGACTCGAACCTTCAACCTTGAGCTTAAGAGGCTCCTGCTCTAACCAGTTGAGCTAGCGGCCCAGGGCCGGGAAGTATAGGAAGCTTGTGGCGTGGGGAGTCGGGTCAGCTCTTGGCGCGGCAGACTTTGAAGACGCTGCCGGAGATGACGTTGCCGTCGGCAAAGGAGAAGTACCCCCGGGTCTGCAGGATGCTGTCCGCGCAGCGGGCCGAGACGTAGCTGCGCTTAGTGCCGTGAGAGCGGTAGAGCCGGCCGATTTTCGCATCGATGTCGGTAAGCGAGCCGAGACCGCCGGCGATCGGCGGGATGTCGAATTCGACGCGATAGCCGAAGGTGCCGTGTCGCCGTTCGATCTCGATCACGATGACGTAGGTTTCGGAAACCGGGAAGGGCGCCTGGGCGTGGAGGATCACCGTCGGGTTGCCGTTGCGGCGCGGGCCGTTGAACAGGGTCAACGGCGAGGTCAGGTCGATCCGGGCAAGCCCGAGCAATTCGACAGCCGCGCCAATATGGCCTTTGCCGACAATCGCGTTGCGACAACGCCGGCGCGCCTCTTGTGGCGTCGTCGCTTCGAGCTTGGCGGGCTGGCAGACGCTCAAGCCGGCGGTCGTCAGTCGTCCGTCGTGGTCAAATTCGAGCTCTACGTGTTGCAGAGCCGGCGGTACCGAGCCGTCGGTGGTCTTGATTTCGCCGTATCCCTGGAAGTGAATCGGCGCGAAGGTTCGTTTCGGCAGCAACTGTGGCTCGAAGCCTCCGTCGGCGTGCAGCACGAGCGTGCCGACGCGGACGGTTGCTGCTCCTGCGGAGCTGACGAGCAGAGCAGCGCTGGCTGCAAGCAACGCGATAATCGTCAGTAGCCGCTTTTGCTTCATAGCCTCCTAAACACCCCCGTACCTACCAGGGTAGCGCCGGCCGCAAATCCGACTACTTGCGCACCTTGCAGGGCTTAAAGATCGTGCCCTCGACGAAGTCCCCACTTTCGAAGCTGAATTCGGCCCTGGCCTGAAGGCGCCCGTCGGCGCAACGCGCGTTGGCATAGCTGAGCCTTTGGCCTTTGTACATCCATTCGCGCCCGATGGTTAGATGGCCCGAGACCGGCGAGCCGTAGCCATTGACGATGCGGGGGAAATTGGCCACGGTCTTGAACCCGTAACGGCCATTGTGGACTTTCTGGATCTCGATCAGGATGACGTAAGTCGTCGGCCCGGGATAGTCAATGTGGGCATGCCCAAGTACGGTCGGGTTGCCGTGTCTGACGGGACCGTTGAAGAGGGTCAGGGGCGAGGAGACCTTGATCGGACGCTGTTCGGGCAGCTCTACGACACCGGTACCGAAGCCCGTGCCGACGATGGCGTCCGAGCACAGCTTGCGCGCCACCTTCGTCGTCGTCGCCACCAGCTTCCCCATCGTGCATTTCTGCAAGCCGCGCGTCTCGACCGCGCCGTGCTTGTCGAATTCGAGCGTTAGCGTGCGCAGTGGCGAGGGCCGGCTGCCATCGGTGGTGCTGAACTTGCTGTGGCCGAAGAGTTTGATCGGCGCGTTTTCGTGCTTCGGCAACGTGGTCGGGGTGAAGCCTCCATCCCCGGTGATGATGATGTTGCCGACCCGCAGCTTGATCGCGCTTGCCCCGCCGGCCCCTACCAGCGCGACAACGCCAATCACGATCAGCGTTCTTAACAGAGTCTTCCGCATCTCAAACCCCCTCCTTAGTCCCCGACCGCCAAACTAGCACGGTGGCCTTGAGGAGGAGCAAGGGCAGGGGGGAAAGCGAGTCCACGCCGGATCGGCGCGGAAAGCGCGACTCTGCTCTGTTGCGGCACCCTCGGCGGGTATTGGCGGCGGCCCTAGGCGTCCTCGTTGTGCTCGGGATCCTTGGTGCTGGTGTCGAGGGGAAGCTCAGCCCGACCAGCCTGGAAATTCCCGGCACCTCGTCTGCCCGAGCCAACCGGATGCTGCGCGATCACTTTGGCGAAAGCGCCCCGTTTGTGATCCTCCTGCGTGGCCCGGCTAAGGAGCTCGACCGCCAAGGACCGCGACTGATTCGGGTCTTAAGGCGCAATCCTGCCGTGACGACGCTTTCGCCCTGGGACGTGGGGGCGGTGCAGCACCTCCGTCCAGGTCCACGCCGTGCGATCGTCATTGCCGATTTCCACGTTGGGATCGACGAGGCGGTCAACGAGACGGTCCCGGAACTGAACGAAATCCTCGCGGCAAACGTCCGCCTGCCGGTGCGGTCGACCCAGACTGGCTACGCGACGCTCTCGCGGGCGATCCAGGACGACTCAATTACTGCCACCGAGCGCGGCGAGTTAATCGCCCTGCCAATTCTGCTGATCGTCCTGCTGCTCGTTTTCCGGTCGCCGGTCGCCGCCGCGATCCCCCTCGCATTTGGTGCGGTGACCGTAATCAGCTCACGCGGCCTGCTCTCGATTCTGACCAACTGGTTCAGCGTCGATGCCTTTGCCCTCACGGTCTGCACGATGATGGGGCTGGCGCTCGGCGTCGATTACGCGTTGCTGATGGTCTCTCGCTTTCGCGAAGAGCTCACGGCCGGCGCGTCGCCTCACGACGCCGCCCGCGTCACGCGGCGGACCGCCGGGCGCACCACGGCCTTTGCCGGCAGCACGCTAATGCTCTCGATGCTGGTGGGGTTCTTCATCGTCCCGGGATCGCTGCTCGGTTCGCTTGCGGCGACCCTGTTCCTCGTCGTCGGGCTCAGCGTCCTTGTCGCGGTTATTGCCGGGCCCGCTGTGCTCACCTTGTTTGGGCCCAACGTCGATCGTTGGCGCATCGGTCCGATGCCGGGCGAGGGGCGCTCCCGGTTGATGACGCTGGTAAGCGCCGCCTTGCGCCGTCCCGCGCCGGTAGCGATCGCGATCGGAGCGGTTGTGCTCTTGCTTGCTGCGCCGGCGATCGGATTGAAGACCGGCCCGCCAAGTCAGACGCAGCTGGCCCATGACGATCCGATCCGGCAGGATTTCGAACTCATCGAGCGGTCGATCGGCCCGGGGTACGACGCACCCTTTGTGATCGTGGCCACCGCCGATCGCGGCACGGTTACCGAACCACGACGGTTGGCGGCGCTGAGTCGCTGGCAACACCGGGTTGCTGCTCAGCCGGGAGTTCAAGCGGTGGTTGGTCCGGCGCAAGTTTCGCGCGCGGTGGCCCCGCTGCGCCAGGCCGGCGCGTTGTTCGCCACTGGTGGTGAAACTGGGCCGCTGGCCCAGCTGAGCCGTTTGGGGCGCAACCTCGGTCGGGCTGCTGCGGGTGTCGCCCTGCTGCGGAGCGGGGTCTCGAGGGCGAGCTATGGCGCCGGCCTGCTGGCCGAGGGATCCGGCAAGGCCGCCACGGGGGCGCAGGCACTTGCCTCCGGTCTATCGCAGGCTGGCGCCGGTAGCGAACGGGCAGTAGCTGCACTGCGCATCTTCGCCCAAGGCACGCGCAAGCTTGCCGGTGCCCAGCACCGGGTTGCGCTTGCCGGGCTGAACCTGAAGTTCGCTCTGCAGAGCCTCGGTCCTAACCTGCGCCACAATGCGCTGAGGCGCTCGCGCCACTTGCAGAAGTCGCTCAACGAAGAGTCGAAACAAACGGTGCCACGACTGCAGCCCCCGGCCGAAGACGCCGAAGCCCAGTTGAAAACTGCACTCGGTCAGCTCGAAGGGATGACGACCGGCAAGTCCGACCTCAACTACAGTGCGGCACTGGGCGCGGTTCGCAGCGCCCTCGCCGCGATTAGCGGCACCGACCCCGTCAGCGGCGCTGCCTACGCGCCGAATTACGCCGGCCTGCCAACTGAACTCGGTGCGTTGGAGTCGAGGCTGGTCGAAGACGCCGAAGAAGCCAAGCAAGTCACCGATTGGCTGGTCTCGGGGGTCGTGCTGATCAAGCGGATCGGCAAAGGGGCGACCCTGCTCTCTGAAGGGCTACGGAAACTAGAAGGCGCGGGCAAAAAACTTGCCCATGGCTCCGCTCGATTGGCCCGCGCGGCGGGCGGCCTGGAAAGCGGCGTCGCCCGCCTCGCCGCGGGCGCCACCGCCCTGGCCAGTGGAATCGTGCGGCTGGGCGACGGGGCAGCGGCGCTTGAAGAAAAGCTCGCGCTGGGTTACAGCGCTTCCCGTCCGCTGCAAACGGGCTTGCGCCGCGCCACCGTCCAGGTGGTCTCGAGCTCTGCCTCCTTGAAACGACGGGCCAAGCGCGTCCAGCGAGCCACCCCCGGCCTGTTCGACTCCGGCTTCTTTGTCCTTTCAGCCCTCGATGGGGCGCGGCCGCGGACTCGCGAGCGCGCTGCCGAAGCGATCGATCTGAACGGTGGCGGTCAGGCCGCCGCAATCCTGGTGATTTCCCGCTACACCTTTAATTCACCGGGCTCGATCGCCCTCAATAAGCGGCTCCAGGTCGAGGCCGATGAATTGGCCAAGGAGTCGGGACTCCACACCGGCGTCGCCGGTGGACCCGCCCAGCTCAACGACTACAGTCGGGTCACCCGCGAGCGTTTCCCGTTCGTGATTGCCGCGATCACGCTCGCCACCTTCCTTGTTCTCGTCCTTGTCCTGCGGGCTCTGCCCTTGGCGGCGATCGCGGTCGGGCTTAACCTGGCCACGGTTGGCGTTGCCTTTGGCATTCTCACGCTGCTGTTCCATCTACCCGAGAGCTGGCCGTTAGGGGGGCATAGCTACGTCGATGCGGTAGGGGCAACGGCGATTTTCGGCGTCGTCTTCGGTCTCTCGATCGATTACGCCGTCTTCCTCCTGGTGCGAATGCGGGAGCACTACGACCGCAACGGGGATAACGCCGCCGCAATTGAGTTCGGGTTGGAACGGACCGCGAGGGTTATTACCGGCGCCGCGGCGATCATGATGGCGGTCTTTGTTGCCTTTGCCGGCGCCTCGATCGCAACTATCAGCCAGCTCGGGGTCGGCTTGACGGTGGCGGTTTTGCTCGACGCCACCGTTGTTCGCATCGTCCTCTTGCCCGCGCTGATGCTCTTGCTAGGCGACCGGGTTTGGTGGTTGCCACGACCCTTGGAGCGAGTGCTACCGCGGCTCAACGTTTAAATGCGTTGTATGGGCGACGATGCAGCGCGTTGACTTCGAGTTAAGCCAGGCACGGGCGCACGCGTAGCAGCTGGCCGCTCGGATACGATTCGGCGGCTTTGTTCCTCTGTATGGAGGCGGAGGAACCGCAAGCGACGATCCGTGGCTTCTAATCCCTTAGGCGAGGAGAAAGGCCCGGCGAAAGCCCGGGGAGTTACCCCCGCGCGGATTGCGGCAATTGTGGGCCTCGCGGTTGTTGTTATCGCCCTTGCCGTCGTCCTCTTCGGCGGCGACGGAAGCCACAAGTACAAGCTCGTCTTCCAAAATGCTGCGCAGCTCGTGCCTGATAACCAAGTGTTGATCGGCGGCCAAGCGGTTGGTTCGGTGGAAAGCATCGGTCTTACCGACGACAACTTGGCCGAAATTGAAGTCAGCGTTGACCAGCAGCTGCACGAGGGCTCGACCGCGGTTATCCGCGCAACGTCGCTTTCCGGTGTGGCCAACCACTACATCTCGATCAGCCCCGGCCCCAACAGCGGTCCGGCGCTCGACGACGGCGACACGCTCGACCTTGGCTCCACTACGACCGAGGTCGACCTCGACCAGTTCCTCAACACCTTTCCAACGCCGGTGCGGCGCGCCCTCGGCCAGTTTGTGCGTGGCAACGCGGAACAGTTCTCCAACCGGGGCAAGGAGGCCAACCAGACCTTCAAGTACTTCGGTCCGGCTCTGAATCGAACCACCGCCTTCGTCGGCGAGCTTAATGCCGACCAGAACCTGCTCGAGCGCTTCATCGTCAGCTCCAGCAAGCTCTCCACCGCGGTTGCTCAGCGCGGCAACGAGCTCTCCAGCGCGATCTCCCATGCCAGCACCGCTTTTGGCGCAATCGCCAGTCAAAACCAGGCGCTCGACCAGACGCTGCGGGTGCTGCCGCCGTTTATGCGCCAGGCCAACACCATCTTTGTCAACCTGCGCGCCGCGCTCGACGATCTCGACCCGCTGGTCGAAACGGCGAAGCCAGCGACGAAGAACCTGGCGCCTTTCCTCAGCGAACTACGGCCGGTGCTCTCCAAAGCGGTGCCGGTCTTTAAGAACTTCCGCCTCAGCACGAGCCGCCCGGGCTTTGCCAATGACGCTGCTGAAGCGCTCAGCTTCCTGCCCCAAGTGCAGCAGCGGGCTTCTAGGGCTTTCCCCCATGCCGAACAGGGGATCGATGCCTTCCAACCGACGCTCAACTTCGCCCGTACCTACACGCCCGACATCCTCAACGGCTTCGGCAAGCTCGGCCAGATCAGCGGCTACTACGACGGCAACGGCCACTACGCTCGCGCCCAGCTCGCGCTCAACCTCTTCCAGCGCAGCGGCAGCGGCGAACTCAAACCGATCACGCCGAGCGAACAGTACAAAGCCTTTGGCAGCTCGGCCGCTGTCCGGCGTTCTTGCCCCGGGGGCGGCACCCAGTCCGCGGCGGATGGCTCCAATCCCTTCACCAATCCGCCCTTCGCCGGCTCCGGCGTAAATCAACCGTCCGAATGCGACCCGGCCGACGCGCCCCCCGGACCATGAAAAAACTTCTACTTGCAGCCGGGGTGGTCGCCGCGATCGTGGTCGTGGTCGTGCTGGTCTCGGGCGGTGGCAGCGACAACAATGGCTACGTCGTCCGCGGCATCTTCGACAGCGGCGGCTTCATGGTGGCTGGCGAGGAAGTGCGCGTCGCCGGTGCCACCGTCGGCGAAATCGAATCGGTCGGTGTGACGATGCCAGACGAGGTCGATAGCTATAAGAACGGCAAGCCCGAGGCCGTGCCCGGTAAAGCCGTGATCGCGATGAAGATTGAAGACCCGGGTTTCCAGGACTTTCGCAGCGACGCCAGCTGCCTGATCCGCCCCCAGTCGCTGATCGGCGAGAAGTTTGTCGACTGCCGGCCGACCCTACCGCGCGCGCCTGGATCCGAACCGGCCCCCGCCCTGAAGCAGATTCCCGATGGCGAACCGGGCGCGGGCCAGTACCTGCTGCCGTTTGAGAACAACAGCACCAGCGTCGACCCGGACCTAATCAACAACATCAACCAGCTGACTTATGTGCAGCGCTTCCGCCTGATCCTCAATGAACTCGGCGCCGGCCTTGCCGGGCGGGGCGAAGACGTCGCGGAAGTCGTCAAACGGGCCAATCCTTTCCTGCGCGACTCCACTCGCCTGCTCGGGATCCTCAACGCCCAGCGCGACCAGCTGGCACAGCTAGCGTCCAATTCCGAGGAAATCCTCGGTCCACTCTCGCGTGAGCGCACCAGCGTTGCCGGTTTCTTCACCAACGCCGGTGCAACCGCCCAGGCCAGCGCCGAAAAGGGAGCCGACCTAGAAGCATCACTGCAGAAGCTGCCGGCCTTCCTGCGTGAGCTGCGAGAGACGATGGGCAGCTTCGAAGCCTTCTCCAATGCCGGCACGCCGGTGGTCGAATCCCTTGGCAAAGCCGCGCCGGCGCTGACCCAGGCGACCCGGGCGTTGACCCCCTTCTCCGCCGCCTCGACTGTCTCGCTGAAGTCGCTCGGCGCCAATGGCGAAGTCGCCGGGCCGAAGATTCGCGCCGCCGACCCGGTCATCGAAAAGACCCGCGACCTTGCCCGCACGGGGGCCTCGCCGACGAGCGAACTGGCCAGTTTCCTTGTCAGCACGAAGAAGAACGGCGGCTTCGACGGCCTCGCTGACCTGATCTACAACAGCGCTGGCGCTACCAACGAATTCGATCAGTACGGTCACTTCACCCGCAGCATCGCAGCGCTGACGAACTGCATCGACTATGTGGCGGCGCCGACCAGCGGCTGCTCGGCGAACTTCAACGGTCCGGGCTCGAGCGAAACCGAAGCGGCATCGGCCTCTGACGTCGCCGCCTTCTACCAGCGCCTGCAGGAAGGCCTCGGCGGCAAGACCGGTGGCACCTCCACCGGCATTGCCCCGGTCCAGCCCCTCCCGGTTGCTCCCAGCCAGGCGAGGCCGGCGCCTGGTCCCAATTCCGCTGGAATCGACGAAAGCGAACAGCTCGGCGCTAAGACGATGCCCAGCTCCCCCCAACGTGCCCTCCTCGACTACCTCCTGGGACCATGAGGAACCGCAGCGGCATACAGGGAGTCGCGAGTAGCCCGGTGATCGTTGGCGCGGTCACGGTCCTAGTTGTGATCGTCGCTGTCTTCCTCGCTTACAACGCCAACAACGGCCTGCCTTTCGTCTCCACTTACAACCTCAAGGCGCGGCTGCCCAACGCGACCGCTCTGGTCAAAGGCAACGAGGTGCGGATCGGCGGCTCGCGGGTCGGCGTAATCAAGTCGGTGGTGCCGGTGCAGATCGGCAACGGTGCCGTTGCTGCCGAACTTGACCTCAGCCTCGACAAGGGCGCCGAACCGATTCCGGCCAACTCGACGATGATCATCCGGCCCAAATCGCCGCTCGGCCTCAAGTATCTGCAGATCGTTCCCGGTGACTCTTCAAAGGGCCTGGCGGCGGGGGAAACGATCCCGCTTTCCGCCGCTCGACCCGAACCCGTCGACATCGATGAGTTCTTTGACATGTTCGATGAAAAGACGCGTTCGGCAATCCAGCGCAACAACGCCGGCTTCGGTAATGCCTTCGCCGGTCGTGGGCCGCAGATCAACTCGGCGTTTGGCTCGCTGCGCGCCGCGGCTGAAAACAGCCAGCCCATCCTCCGTGACCTGGTCGACCCGAGCACGAATTTCGGTGGCTTCTGGGAAGCACTGGAGGCTCTGTCTGCCACGGTCGCCCCGGTAGCCGAGCAGCAGGCGAGCATGTTCGTCGCCCTCGACCGGACCTTCGCCGCCTTTGCCCGCGTCTCGCGTCCGTTCATCCAGGAAACGATCGTCAAAGGGCCGCCCACCCTCGACTCGGTGACGGCCGATCTGCCGACGCTACGGCCCTTCTTCCACGATTTTGGGAAATTCTTCACGGCGCTGAAGCCAGGCGCTCGCGCGCTGGGCGAAACCTCACCGACGATAAATGCGGCGCTGCGCGCAGGTATTCCTGCCCTCAACCGTACGCCGGTGCTATTCGCCCAGTTGACCCCGACGGCGGAAGCGCTACTTGACTTCCAGGCTGACCCGGGGGTCTTTAACGGTCTCGACCTGCTGATCGACACCAACGAAGTGCTCGATCCGGCGATCAAATACATCGCCCCGGCGCAGACCACCTGTCAGTACCTCAGCATCGCCGCCACGAACCTCGCCGACGCTTTCAGCGAATCGAACGGCAAAGGCAACTGGCTGGGCGCGATCGTTTTCGAGCCGCCGGATGGGCCGAATGCAGAGGCCGCACCTTCTTCGGCGCCCGCCGACGGTCCAGGAAAGAAGAACCATCTCCACTTCAATCCCTACCCGCGGACCGGCCAGGACGGCGTCTGCGAAGCTGGCAACGAGCGCTATGTGTCCGGCCAGACCGTAATCGGTCACTCGCCGCAGCTATGGGGCCAGACGACGAGAGGTGGGGAAGGCTGATGGGACGCCTACCGGAGCGCGACACCAGGGTGGGGGCGACTAATAGCCGCATCAAGTGGCGGCCCAGCAACGCGGCGATCGCGGTTATCTTCATCCTCGTCTTCACGGTCGGCCCCTATCTGGCCTTCACCAAACACGTGCCCTTCACCGGCTACGGCTACACGCTCAACGCGACCTTCTCCAACGGGGTCAACATCTCGACCAACTCGCCGGTGCGGATCGCCGGGGTCGACGTCGGCAAAGTGATTGAAGTTGGTCGTGATGGCGACAACACCGAGGTCACCTTCACGGTCGACGGCAAGGGCCGACCGATCCACGACGACGCCTTCGCCGCGATCCGTCCGCGGATCTTCCTCGAGGGCAACTTCTTCATCGAACTCGACCCCGGCAGCCCCAGCGCGCCCGAGATGGACAGCGACGCGACGATCCCGGTCAGCCATACCTCAACCGGCGTCCAGCTCGACGAGATCCTCACCGCGCTTCAGTCCCCTGTGCGCGCCGACCTCAGCCGCCTGTTGGAGAGCTTCGGTACGGCGCTAACGCACAAGCCGACCGCAGCCGAAGACGCGACCCAGCTGCCCGAGGTAAAAGGCAAGACCGGCGCCGAAGGCCTCAATGGAGCCTTCCTCTACGGCGGTCCCGCCGGTCGCTACGCCGCCCAGGTGACCAACGCCCTTCTCGGCACGAGTAAGGGCGACCTGTCACGGCTGGTCTCCAGCGCAGGGCGGACTTTCGGGGCGCTGGCACGGCGCGAGGCTGACCTGCAGGGCCTGATCGTCAACTTCGACACCTTCACCGGTGCTCTTGCGGCCCAGTCGACGAACCTCTCAACTACGGTGAACAGGCTGGCGCCGACCCTGAGCGTTGGCCGAAAGTCTCTCGTCAGCCTCAATCGAACGCTGCCGCCGTTACGCGCCTGGGCGATCGAGTTCCGGCCCGCTGTCGCCGAGTTGCCGGCGCTGATCTCCGCCGCCAAACCATGGACCGCACAAGCTCGGCCGCTGCTCTCAGGCAAGGAGGCCGGCGGTGTCGCCAAGCTGCTGCGCGAATCGACTCCGGGCCTTGCCGGGGCGGCGCAGGCCGGCAAGGCAAACACGATCCCGCAGATCAACCGGCTCAGTCTCTGCACGACCAAGGTCTTCGTGCCGACCGGTAACCAGACGATCGACGATGGCTTCAAGACCGGCCCCAACTACCGAGAGTTCTTTTACTACCTGGCCAACTTCGCCGGCGTGTCGCAGAACTTCGACGGCAACGGCCCCTACCTCCGGGTGCAGGCGGGTGGCGGCGGCACCCAGGTAAAGCTGGAGAACCCATCCGGCAACCTCACTACCGACAAGCAAGATTGGGCCAACGTGGTTGAAGCGCCCGCGGGTATCCAACCCCAGCTCGGCGGCCGCCCACCGAAGAAGCCGAATGTGCGTTGTGCGACCCAGCCGGTGCCTGACGTCAATGGCGGACTCGGACAGGTTGGCGCCCCCCTCCTAACCCCACAAAGCCGATGAGTGAGAAGAAGCCAAAAGTGAGTCGTCTGCGCCACTTCCGCGCCTCGCTGGCGCGCCAATCCCGTGGGCGTGGCAAAGACTCGATCGCGATCGTCCTCCTTACCCTGGCGGCGATTGTGATGACGCTGTGGATCTTCACCCAGCAGAAGGCCTCACTGCCGTCTTGGGCTCCCCTCGTGGGAGAAGACTTCGCCCACCTCACGGCAGATTTCAGCAACGCACAGGCGGTCACCCCCGGTCAGGGCCAAGCGGTCGTTATCGCCGGAATTCAGGTCGGCAAGATCTCCTCAGTCGATCTCGAAGATGGTCACGCCGTGGTCGGCATGGATGTTGAACCGAAGTACCTGAAGCTGATTCACCCCAATGCCTCGTTGCTGTTGCGGCCAAAAACCAATCTCAACGACATGACCATCGAGATCAGCCCCGGCAGCGGCAAGCAGCACGTCGAAGCCGGCTACCGCTTCCCGCTTGCGCGGACTGAACCGAGCATCCAGTTTGAAGCCTTTCTCTCCACCCTCGACTCCGACACCCAGCAGTACCTGCAGCTGCTCGTCGCCGGTGGCGGGCAGGGGATCGGCGGTCGCGGCCACCAGCTTTCGGGAGTCTTCCGGCGCCTGCAGCCCTTCTCCCACACGATTGCCGACCTCAACCTGGCCGTTGCCCAGCGTCGCGTTGCGCTTGCCCGCGTAATCCACGATTTCGGCTCGCTCACGACTGAGTTGGGCAGGCACGATTCCGAGCTTGAACGTTTCGTCACCTCATCCAAGGACGCGCTTGGCAACTTCGCCAACCAGCAGCAAGCGATTCAGGAATCGCTGGTTGAGTTCCCCTCGACGCTCACCGCTCTGCGCTCTGCTCTGGCCAGTTCCGATCGCTTCACGACCGCGTCGCGCCCGGCGCTGATCGGCCTCATTCCCCAAGCACAGGCGTCGGTGCCGGCATTCAAGGCTAGCGAGCAGCTCTTCAAGCAGACGACCGCGCCAATCCGCGACCAGATTCGCCCGTTCACCCGCCAGGTGCGGCCGGTGCTTACCCATCTCAACGAAGGGGCAGCGGACTTGAACACGTCGGTGAGCAACTTCGGTAACTCGCTTGGGGCGCTCAACAGCTTCCTCAACGAGCTCGCCTATAAGCCGAGTGGCAGCAGGCAAAGCTTCCTCTTCTACCTGCCTTGGCTCAACCACAACCTCAACGCCGGCTTCAACCTCGTTGACGCCGGAGGTCCAATAACTCGCGGTGTGGCGATGCTCTCCTGCAATGGCTCCGAATTGGCCTACGGGATCGCCCCCTTGAAGCCCTACCTGCAGACGGTGCTCCAGGGTGTGCGAATCCCAGCGCCGGAAGAAATTCCCGCCAACACCCCGTCCGGCCACTGCGAGCGCAGCGAAAAATGAGCAAGCGAGCCCCTAGTACCGCGCAGCTGCTCCTCATTGCAGGCTTTGCCCTGTCGTGCTTCGGCATCCTGCTCTTTCTCTGGATCACTTTCGGCGGTCCGACCCCATTCAAGGCCAAGCCTTATGAGATCAAGGTGCCTTTCCAGGAGGCGACCCAGCTTGCCCAGCAGTCAGACGTGCGTATTTCCGGTGTCTCGGTGGGCAAAGTTCAGAACATCGAAGAGTCGCCCGATGGGCAGCAGGCTCAGGCGACGATCGACATCGAAGATAAGTACGCGCCAATCCCCAAGGGAACGCGGGCGATCTTGCGCACCAAGACCCTGCTTGGCGAGACCTACGTCGAACTGACCCCGGGCGACGCCGATGGCCCCAAGCTGCATGACGGTGCCAGCTTGGCTAGGGCCAACGTGGCGGAATCCGTGCAGCTGGACGAGATCTTCCGCACCTTTGACAAACGCACCCGCCTGGCTTTCCAGGAATGGATGCAGGAAGGCGCAACCGCGATCTCCGGCCAAGGCCAGTCCTTCTCCAACGCGCTTGCCGAGCTCGACCCCTTCTTCACTGAATTCGACCATCTCTTCCGCCTGCTTGATACGCAACGGCTCGCGGTCAAGCAGCTGTTCAGCAACGGCGCTACCACCTTCCGCGCCCTGCGTGGGCGCGAAGGAGAGCTAGCGAGCTTGATCCGCAACTCGAACGCGGTCTTCAGCACGACCGCGGCTCGCAACCAAGACATCGAAGCGCTGTTCCGTGTTTTCCCGACCTTCGAGGATGAGCAGAGGCTCACCTTCGATCGACTCAAAGAGTTCGCCCTCAACTCGGACCCGCTGTTCCGTCAACTGGTGCCCGCGGCCGAACAGCTGTCCCCGACCCTGATCGCGTTCTCGAAATTTGCGCCGCAAGCCAAAGGCCTCTTCGAAGGACTGGAACCGGTAATTGACCGCGCCCCGAACGGCCTCGGCTCGCTGCGCACCTTCCTGCGTAGCGACTTCCCCGTGCTCTTGCGCGCGATCGATCCCTTCCTGCGCAACGTCAATCCGATTCTCACCGGCCTTGGGCTCTACAAAAACGAGGTCACCTCGCTGTTGGGCAATGTCGCCGCGGCGACCAACGCGGTCCACCTCAGCTCGCAGGGTGTGCAGATCCACTACTTGCGCTTGCTTGCCCCGTTCGGCCCCGAATCGTTGGCGACCTACCCTCAGCGCACTACCACCAACCGCAACAGCGCCTACAGCCAGCCGCGCTACGCCGAACGCCTTGCTAAAGGCCTGCTCAACTTCAACACTGCTCAGTGCAGTTCCGGGATCACGGCCCACCTCAATTCCAACACCCCGAACGAACCGGCGTTCAACCAGAGGACCGGGGGAGACGTAACCAAAGCGACCAACTTCTACGAACGGCTCAAGCATTTCGCTTTCGGCGATCAGGACGACTCATCCTCGATTCCCGCCCCGGGGTGCAGCCCGCAGCCTCCGCTCCAGCCGATCTACGGCAGCGGATCGGCGACGACCTACCAGCACACCTTCGAACAGGGCAAATAGCTCTGGCGGGCCTCAGCATGGGGGCGCCGGCGAGACGCCCCCATGCCGCTTGCGGGTGAGGCTGAGGCCCGGGCGTTAGCCCTTCGGGGTGCAGGGAATAGCCAGGCTCCCCTTGAGCACCGTCGTCGCTGCGACACCCGGGGTGTGGGCTTCATTTTTGAAGACCGTGTTCGGCGTTTTGACCTTGAAGACACCGTCCGGGCACCTCGCTTCCAGGTACCCCACCTTCTTGCCTTTGTAGGTGTAGGTGCGGCCGAGCTTGAAGTTGAAATCGAGCACCGAGCCACTGCCACCCGCAACCACGGGGACTTTGGCGACTGAATGAAGGCCCGCACCTTTCTTCGCGATCGTGACCGTGGTGACGATCGCCGCCGGAACGGGCACCGTGAGGAAGGTATGGATCAGCAGCGTGACCTTGCCACCCTTTTCGCCACCGTTGAAAACGGTGATCGGGCTCGTGACTTTGATCGGTTTTTGTTCTGGGAACGCGATCTCAGCGTGGGCGAGGCCGGTACCAAGGATCGTCGTGCCGCAGACTTTCTTTGCCGCCGTGGTGTTCTGTGCCTCGAGTTGGGCAGCTTTGCAGACAGGCAGCCCCTTGACGCTGACCCTCACGTCCTTGTCGACGTCGACCACGGTTTCGCGAAATGCCGATGGGTGGGTTCCATCGGTCGTCGTGACCTGACCTTCGATGCCTGCGGTGACCGGCACATAGGTGGTCTTCGGCATCGCCTTGGGTGAAAACGTGCCGCCGAAGGTGAGCTTCAGGTTGCCCACCTGGATGGTGGTGCGAGCTGCGCTCGCGATGGCGACCACACTCATAGTCAGCGCCGCACATATGGTAATTGCTAGCAATACGTTTCTTCGCATGTTCTCAGCTCCCTTTCGTGGTCCACAACCCTGATACCCGACCTAGAATGTCTAGGGTTAGGGAAGTACCGAATTAAGTCTCTATTGAGACCGAAGAGGAGGGGAACGAAAAAGGGCGGCCTTTCGGCCGCCCTTTTACTCACTCGTCGTGAAGACCGAGCGTGCTGATCAGCCCTTTGCCGTGCAGGGGACGGCGAGCGAGCCGTTCAGCGTCGTCTGAGCTGCGACGCCGGGGATATGAGCTTCGTTTTTGAAGATAACGTTCTTTGCGCTGGCGTTGAAGAGACCATCCGGGCATTTCGCTTCGAAATAGCCAATCTTCTTGCCTTTGTAGCTGTAGGTCTTGCCCAGCTTGAAGCTAAAGTCGATCGCCGAGCCGCTACCACCTGCAGCCACGGGGACTTTGGCGATTGAATGAACCCCAGTGCCCTTCCGTTGGATCGTGACCGTGGTGACGATTGCAGCCGGCACGGGCACGGTGAGGAAGATATGGAAATACAGCGTGATCTTGCCACCCTTTTCGCCACCGTTGAAGACGGTCAGCGGGCTGGTGACCAGCAGCGGTTTCTGTTCGGGGAAGGCGATCTCCACGTGGGCGATGCCGTTGCCGAGCACCGTGTCACCGCAGACTTTCATCGCGGCTTTGGTGTCGCGCGCCTCGAGCTGCCCGCCTTTACAGGTCGGATAACCCTTGACGTTGACTTTGACGTCCTTGTCGATGTCGAAGGTCCCTTCGCGGAAGGCTGAGGGATGAGTTCCATCGCTCGTTTTGATGGTCCCGAAGATCTTCGCGGTAACCGGCGTGTACTTGGTCTTCGACAGCGCTTTCGGTGAGGTGGTGGCGCCGAAGGTGACAATCAGATTGCCCGCCCGGAGGGTGGTGCTCACCGCGCTTGCAATAGCCGCCACGCCAAGCGACAGCACAGCCGCTAGCGCGAGTGCCAACATCAAGTTTCTACGCATTCTCTTCTCTCTCCTTTTTGGCCCTGCCCGTCTGAGCCGCGACCATTGAAAGCCATGTTTATCCCAAGCCAACGCTACCAGCGTCCGGGCGCTGTGGGGATGAAGACATAAAGATGATCCCCACCCCGCCATATGCCTAAACCCGGTCGCCCCGGCAAAAGAGCGGCCCGGGGCGCTTGGGATCAGCCCTCGAGCATTGAAAGACGGGCGCGCTCGCGCTCTTCGGCGGCCCCGTCGGGGCCAAGGAAGGGGAGCGTGATCCAGAACATCAGGTCGGGCAGCCTGCTGGGCAAGCGTGCCGAGGCGCCGTGGAGGATCTCGCTGTAGAGCAGCTCGTTGATGCCGCCAGCGAGGGAGAGCGAGGTGATGCCCGGTAGCTCGACCGACGTCTCTGCCCTGCCGGCGTCTAGAAAGCCGGTAAATTGGCGCAAGGCAGCGTCGCGACGAGCGAGTGCTTTGGGACCGGCGGCGAGCACCTCGACGATCGCGAAGCGGCCCTCGTCGGGATGCTCGGCGAGGTGTTTCAGCAGTTCGCCGACGCCGGCGGCGACCCGCTCTGCCCAGGGTGCGCCCGGCTTTGACTCAAAGCCCCGAGCGGTGTCGCCGAGCAAGTTGCCGAGCAGCACGTCATAGGCCGCAAGGAAGCAGTCCTCCTTGCTGGCGAACAGCTCATAGAACGTCTTTCTCGACACGCCGGCCACGCCGATCACGTCGACCACGCGCGTCTCGGGGTAGCCGCGCTCAGCGACGACCTCGATCATTGCCTGCAGAATCCGCCGCTGCTGGGACTCCGTCACCGCCTCCCGCGGTAGCCCGTGACGACCCCGGGGCAGCCGCTCATTCCGCTTAGCGGTGCGTCTACCGGAAGCCACAACGAGACTTTAAAGCACCTGCGGTTCTCCGCCAATCCAGATGACCTGCTCGCGACCTGGGCCGACGCCGACGAGGCGGATTGGGACGCCGACGAAATCGGCAATGAAGTCGAGGTAGGCGCGCGCTTGGGCAGGCAAGTCGGCCTCGTTGCGGCACTTCGTCAAATCGCCCTCGAAGCCGGGGAGCTCCTCGTACTCGGGTGTAGCCGAGTGCAGGATCGACTGGTGATACGGGAAGGTGTCGAGAATCGCGCCCTCGCGCGAGCGGTAGCGCACCGCAACCCGCAGCGGGTCAACACCGCTGAGCACGTCGAGCTTGGTGATCGTCAGCGCGCTCATCCTGTTGAGACGGACGGCGTAGCGCAGAGCGATCAGGTCGATCCAGCCGCAGCGGCGCTCGCGCCCGGTCGTCGTCCCGTACTCGTGACCGCGTTCGAGCATGTGGCGACCGACCTCGTCGTCGAGCTCGGTCGGGAAGGGGCCGGCACCCACCCGCGTCGCGTAGGCCTTGGCCACCCCCCAGACTTGGTCGATGTCCGTCGGGCCGACACCGGCACCAACGGTGGCGGCGCCGGCAATTGGATTGGAGGAGGTGACGAATGGATAGGTGCCGTGGTCAAGGTCGAGCAGGGTCGCCTGGGCACCCTCGAAGAGAACGGTGCGGCCGCTGTCGAGCACGTCCCAGCAAAGGCGGGCGGTGTCGGCGATATGCGGCTCGAGCCGGTGGCCATAGTTGGTGAACTCTTCGGTCATCCCGTGCAGGTCAAGGCGTGGGTCGGGCGCCTCGGCAACTGAGTGATCGGCGCCCTCGCGGGCGCCCTCGCCGGCCTCCTTGCGCAGCTTGCGTCGCTGCACCGAGAGTTCGCGCAGCGCCTGTTGCTTGGGCTCAAGCGCCGCCATGATCTTCTTGCGCAGGATCTTCTCGTCGAGTAAGTCCTGGACGCGGATGCCCAGCCGCAGTGCCTTATCGGCGTAACAGGGGCCGATGCCGCGTCGGGTGGTGCCAATCGAGAGCTTGCCGAGCTTCACCTCGCCTGCCGTGTCGAGCAGCACGTGGTAGGGCATGATCAGGTGGGCGTTAGCGGAGATCCGCAGGTTGCCGACATCGACACCACGCCGCTTCAGCCCGTCGATCTCACCAAGCAGGATGCGCGGGTCGAGGACGACGCCGTTGCCGATCGCGCAGATCTTGTCCGGGTAGAGGATTCCGGAAGGAATCAGGTGGAACTTGAACTCCTCGCCTTCGCGGACGATCGTGTGGCCGGCGTTGTTGCCGCCTTGAAAGCGCACGATTGCGTCAGCACGCTCGGCGAGCAGGTCGACGACCTTGCCCTTACCCTCGTCGCCCCATTGGGCGCCGACTATGACGATTCCAGGCATAGCGACTCGGGATTGTGCCTGGTTCTAGGCGCCGACCGCGCGCGCCTGCTCGCGCCGGTCCGAACCGAATAGAGGCAAGGGGTCGTCACAGATCTCGATTAGGCGCGAGACAGTGCGTGAGCCGATCTGGTCCTCGAGCTGTTTGCGGCCTTCCTCGACGTCCCGCTTCGCGTTGCTGGTGACCAGCATCGAGCGTTGGTTCTCGTAGCGCTCGTTGACTAGTGCGTAGAGCTGCTCGACGACCCAGTCGGTGTGGCGCTCGGAGCCGAGGTCGTCGATGTAGAGAAGGTCGACCGAGGTCAACCGCTTGAAGAAGGCGTCGTAGGCATCCTCGGATTCGGTCGCCTGATAGGTCTGGCGGATCTGGGTCAGTAGCTTCGGCGTGAAGTAAACGGCGACGGTCCTGCCCGCGGCCAACGCGGTCTTCGCCACCAGCATCCCCAGCGTCGTCTTGCCGGTGCCGGTGTTTCCCATCAGCCACATCCCCTTGCCGGCGGCGAGGTTTTGGTCGAGGTCGTCGACGAACCCCTGCACCGCGTTGACGACGTGGCGGGTGGTCATGTCGCGCCTCATGTCGCTGACCGGTGGGCGGTCGAAGGAGACGCCGCGGTAGCGGGGCGGGATCGCCGAGGCGACGCCGCGGACGCGGCCACGTTTGAGGCGCTGCTCACGGCACTCGCAGGCTCGGGCGATGTCTTCGGGCCCGAGGATCCAGCCGGAGCCGTCGCAGACGCCCAGCGGGCACGCTTGCTCAACGAAGGGTTCGCTGCGCGGCCGCGCAGCCATCAGAACTCGGGCCCGGCGGCCGCGGCGTCCTCGAGAGGCGGTCCTTCGCCCGCCGGCTGCTGGACCGGCTGCTCGTGGCCGCTGTAGTCGGCAAATTTGGGGAAGCGGTCGAGGAAAACAAGCTTTGGCGCGCCGATCGGCCCGTTCCTATGCTTGGCGATGATCACGTCCGCCAGCCCATCCGGCTCGTCTTCGGGATCGCGGTAATAGTCCTCGCGGAAAAGGAAGGCAACGAGGTCGGCGTCCTGCTCGATCGAGCCCGACTCACGCAGGTCGGAGAGCATCGGCTTCGCCGGGCTGCGCTGCTCGGGTGCGCGCGAAAGCTGGGAGATCGCCAACACCGGCACCTCGAGCTCGCGGGCGAGGATCTTCAACCCACGGCTCATCTGGCCGACCTGCTCGACCCGGTTGGCGCGCAGGTCGTCGGCGCGCATCAGCTGCAGGTAGTCGACGATGACCAGGCCGAGGCCGCCCTGGTCCTGCGTTTGGGCGTGCAGGCGCCGGGCCTTGGCCCGCAGGTCGAGCAGGCCGAGGTCGGAGGAGTCGTCAAACCACAGCGGCGCCTCCTCCAGCTCGTTGCAGGCGCGCACGACCTTCGGCCAGTCTTTCTGCGCGACTTGGCCCTTGCGCAGCTTGTCGCCGGAGATTCGCGCCCGGCAGGCGATGAAGCGCTGCGCCAGCTCGACCTCCGACATCTCCAAGGAGAAGAAGGCGACCGGCATCCCCCGTTTCACCGCTACGTTCTCGGCGATGTTGGCGACGATCGCGCTCTTTCCCATCGCCGGCCGCGCGGCGACGATGATCAGGTTGCCGGGCTGGAAGCCGCCGGTTATCGCGTCGATGTCGCGGAAGCCGGATGGGGTTCCGGTCAGCTCAAGCTCGCCGGTCGAGAGCTTCTCGAGGCGGTCGACCTCGTCGTGGAGGATCTCTGAGAGCAGGCGGAAGTCGCTCGCCTGCTCTTTGTGGGCGACGTCGAAGAGCAGCTTCTCAGCCCGCTCGGAGAGCTCGCGCGGTTCGCCGTCGCGACCGTGCACCCAGCCCTGGATCTCCTGGCCGGCGCCGAGCAGGCGCCGCAGCAGCGAGTTCTGCTGGACGATCTCGGCGTAGTGCTTGGCGTTGCCGGCCGCCGGCACCTTGGCGGCGAGCTCCGAGACGTAGTGCTTACCGCCTGCCTCCTCGATCTGGTTGCGCTGCACCAGCGCCTCGCTGACGCTGAGCTCGTCTACCGGCTTCGAGGCGGCGTAGAGGTCGTGGACGGCGCGGAAGATCGCCGCGTGCTTTTCGAGGTAGAAATCCTCGGCGTTGAGCTTGACCTCGTCGATGACCCGGCTCAGCGCCGGCTCGGCGACCAGCATCGAGCCCAACACCGATTCCTCGGCCTCGATGTTCTGGGGCGGAACGTGGGTTGCGGAAGGTTGCGGCATCGACACTTAGTTAAGGGGCTGGGGCGGCGGATTCGTCCCTGTCGCCAAGCAAACCAGAGCCGCCGCCGGCCTACGAGGGGTCTCCCTGCAACCAGCGGGGAAAGAAATTTCGCGCACCCGTCTGAAAGCTGTGACAGAGATGCGGCAGAAGATTTTCAATCAGCGCACCACTCGTGACGCCGCAACGTTTACGGTGCAACAATGGAGGCGATGAGAGAGAGCTGGACCGACGGCCGGATGGACGACCTCAATGGCAAGGTCGATGGCCTAGGCCTAGAGATAAGGGCCGAATTCAAAGCGCTCCGCGGCGAGATGAAAGCGGGCTTTGACAAGGTCGACGAGCGCTTTGAAAAGTCCGAGATCCGCATCGATGAACGCTTCGAAAAAATGGACGAACGCCTGCTTCAGGTCTACCAGACCATGCTGGCCTTCTGTGGCGTCGCCATGGCTGCGTTGATCGGGTTCATCGCCACCCAGATCTAGAAATCGGCCGGTGGAATCTCTCCCGCGGCCTCCTTTTGCCGCTCGCCGCGGCGCAGCATGCGTTGGGTGAGGATCGCGATGCTGAGAATCGCCGTCGCTCCGAGGCTCAGTTGGACGCTTAGCAGGCCCTCGCGGGTCCAGTAGACGTCGCGGAGGTCGAGCAGCAGCGCAGCCTCGTCGAAGGTGAGGCCCATGCCGGCGCCCATCGCGACTGAGAGGCGGTCCTCGAGCGCGTCGTTGTCGGTCAGCAGCGCTGCGGTACCGGAGCCAAAGGCGAGCAGGATTCCGGGCACGAAGTGGTGGATGTGGCGTCCGCCGACGCTGACCTCGCGGAACGGCCACCACTGGTCACGAATACCCCAGGTGGATAGCCGCACCAGGGCGAAGGAGCCGAGGAAGCCGGCGAGCAGGTTGAACAGGACCGTCTCGCTGCGTGGCGTGGCTGCGTAGCCACTTACCGCGACGCCGACCGTGTCGAGCGCTGCCGCCGGGGCGGCTTCGACCAGCGGCTCGCCATTGTCGCGCTCATGCCTACGGCGCTGTAAGAGCCGCCCGAACTGACCCGCCAGCACGGTACCGGCGCCTCCTAGCGCAACCGCTGCCAGTCCCACGGTCGCCCGCTCCGATCGCGCCCAACCGAAACGCGTCCGCGCTTTGGCGCGGCGGGTTAGGCGAGTTGGGAAGCGCTGCGATGCCACTCGGCGGAGCCTAACGCCGTGAAGCTAGTGCTCTAGCTCTCCTCGGCGACGATCGTCTTCACTGAGGCGACCGTTCCGTCGGCCAGCTCGATCTCGACCATGTGAGTGCCGATCTCGCGAATTGGGTGCTCGAGGCGAACTTTGCGGCGGTCGATGCGCAGGTCACGCGCCTCGCGGATCGCCTCGACGATCTCCTTGGCGCCGACCGAGCCAAATAGTTTGCCGCCGTCATCCGCGCGCTGTTGGATCGTCAGCACGGTCTTGGAGAGCAGCGATGCGGCCTGCTCTTCGCGCTCGGCCCGCGCTCGTTCGGCCTTTTCAGTCGCCGCTTGTCGCTGCTGAGCCTGCTCGAGAGCACCGGCCGTGGCGGGCGCCGCGAGCTTGCGTGGAATCAGGTAGTTGCGCAAGTAGCCGGGGGCGACGTCAATCGGTTCGCCGCGCTGTCCGAGGCTCTCGACGTCCTCGAGCAGGATCGCCTGCGTCATCAACGCTCTCCGACGTAAGGCAGCAAGGCGATCTCACGCGCCCGCTTGACCGCTACCGAGAGCTGCCGCTGATGCTTGCGCGAGAGCCCGGTTACCCGTCGCCCGCGCGTCTTCCCCTTGTCGGAGAGGAAGCGCCGCAGCAGGTTGAGGTCCTTGTAGTCAACCGCCTCGGAGTTGATCCGCGTGTATTTACGCGGCCTAACGCGGTCTGCACCACGCCGTCCCCGGCGCGGTGCGTCGCCACTGTTTTCTCTAGCTCGGGCCATGTGCGGCCCGCAATCCTACAGATATAAGAGCTACCGGCTTTGCCGCCGGTAGCTCTGCCGGACCAACTAAAAGGGAATGTCGTCGTCCGACCCACCGCCTGCTCCGGCTGGGGCGGCGTCGTAGTCGGAGGTGTCGGCGGGCGTGTCGCTTTGCGGGGTGAAGCCGTTTCCGTTGCCACTGTCGCCGCCTCCGGCACCGCCGCCGTCGCGCGAGCCGAGAAACTGGACTGAGTTGGCGACGATCTGTACGGCCTGGCGTTTGCCGCCGCCGTCTTTGGCCTCCCACTCACGCCAGTCGAGACGCCCTTCGACCGCAACTGGGCGGCCCTTGGAGAGGTAATTAGCGCAGTTCTCGCCCTGGGCGCCCCAGACGGTGACGTTGAAGTAGTTGGGCTTGTCGACCCATTCGCCGGTCGTGCCGTCCTTGCGTCGGCTGTTGACCGCGACTCGCAACTCGCAGACCGCGGTGCCGCCGCCCGTATGGCGCAGTTCGGGGTCTTGGGTCAGGTTCCCGGTGATGACCACCACGTTGATGTTCGAAGCCGCCACGGCTCTCACTCCTCAAGATCGTTTATTGAGACACCAGTCTAAGAGCGCGGGCGGCGCAACTCTCCCCCCCGAAACCGGAATCTGCGCAAAAAGACAGCTAGGCGGCTGAGTCGCCGGGCTCGCCCTCGGCTGGAGCCTCGGAGGCCTCCGGCTCAGCAGCGGGCTCATCGCCCTCGGCTGGAGGCTCGGCGACGGCGACAGGAGCAGCAGGCGCTGCCGCCTCGGTTGCTTCAGCTGCGGCCTCAGCCGGCGGAGCAGGAGCCTCGGCGGGCCGCTCGCGCGACGCCCCGGGTCCGGGAGCGCTCGTCGCCGGCGGCACCACCACTGGCGTGTCGGCGTCGACTTTGAAGACGCGGAAGCGCAGGACGCCGTCGGCGATCTTCAAGTTGTGGTCGAGCTGCTCAAGCAACTCGGTTGGCGCCTCGAAGCGGAACCAGCGGTAGTCAGCCTCGGTGCAGCGATTGATTTCGTAGGCCATCTTGCGCAGGCCCCAGACGTTCTCGTGCTTGAGGGTCCCGCTGGCCTCGATCTGGCTCTTAGCCTCATTGGCAACAGCGTCGCGCGCCGGGGCATCCTGCCCCGGGTCAAGCATCAGAACCAGCTCATATTCGCGTGGTGCGGCCAAAACGGCGTCGGACTATAGCTAGCGGGGCGCAAACTCCATGGACCCGTCGTCTGGCGGAGCGGGTGCGGGGGCCGGTGGCGGAGCTCCAAACACTGGATCTGGTGCTTCTGGAGCCGGTGGAGGAGCGACCGGGACGGAGGCGTCGGCGGGCGGGTCCTGTCGCGGGGTGGGGGTGCTCGGCTTGGGCTGCGATCTTCTCCGGGGAATGGGACGGCTTCCTTTGGTGGGACCGACGCTCCCCTCCGAAGACTCCGCCCTGCGCCGATCACCCCCACCCCGCACCACCCGCCCGAGATGCCGCTTTGGCTGACGGTTCTTCAGCTCAAGTGGCCGTGCGGTTACTTGAGGCAACCCCACGTCAGCCGGCAAGGGCTCCGGAGGCGGCGGCTTTAGAAAAGCTGGAATGAAATGGAAGGCGACGATGCCGCCAACCACGACGGCAGCTCCTTTAGCTGCAAGCTGCCACTGAACGCGGAGTCCCATGCAGCTATTAAGCCCTCAGCCCAAGGAGTTCTCCCCCCAAAGCTGTGGGGAAGAGAGGTCGGGGTGTCCCTCCAGCGCAGCGGCGTCCGTTTTTCGCCCCAACCACGATCTCGGACGGCTGCCATGTCTGAGGCGAAAAACCCAGCAAGCAGGAGGGACACCCCGACCTCTCTCTATGCCACGGCCTCCCGCAACTCCGCGATGTCCTTCAGCTGGTCGTCGACCCAGTCGCCTGGATTGCGCGAGTAAATGATCTCCTTCAGATGCTGGGCCCGCAGCTTGCGCTCCTCGGGATCCATCGTCAGCGCCCGGTGGATCGCGTCGGCCTGCTCCTGGATGTCGAAGGGGTTGACCGAGAGGACGCAGTCGGCCAGCTCCTCATGCGAGCCGGTGTTCTCAGAGAGCATCAGGACGCCGTCGCGGGTGTTGACGGCCGGCGCCTCCTTGGCGACCAAGTTCATCCCGTCGAAGAGCGAGTTGACCATCAGCAGGTCGAAGTGCTTGTAGCGGGCGACCGCCTCGGGGAAGTTCTCGTAGATGTTGAGGTTGATCGGCATCCAGTCGGTGGTGCCGTGACGGTGGTTTACGACCGCGACCAGCGCCTCGATTTTCTCCAGGTACTCGGCGTACTCGGGCACGTCCTGGCGCGAAGGCTGCAGGTGGGCGATGAAGGTGACCTTCTCGTGGAACTCGGGGTGCTGGGTGAGGAAGGTGTCGAAGGCGGTGAAGCCGCGCAGCACGTTCTTGGAAAGGTCGGCCCTATCGACGCGGATGATCAGGTGCTCGCGCCGGCGCTCAATCACCTCACGCTCGTACTGGGCGACCTCGGCCGAATCGGCTGCCCGCCGCAGCCGCTCGGCGTCGATCGAGAGCGGGTAAGCACGGGCGCGAGTCTCGCCACCCGCGTGCCGCACCAGGCAGCGGTCGTAGTCGACGTCCACCTCGAGCAGTTCGTCGCAGCAGCGGATGAAGTTGATGCAGTAGGCATGGGTATGGAAGCCGATGATGTCGTTGGCGAGCATGCCGCGAAAGATCGCCTCGCGGATCCGCCCCGGCAGGATTCGCCAGCTGTCCGGCTGGGACCAGGGGATGTGGACGAAGTGATGCAGGAAGGCGTCCGGCCGCTCGGCACGGATCATTCCCGGTGCGGTGTAGAGGTGGTAGTCGTGGAGCATCACCAGCGGCCGCTCGCGGCCTTCAATCTGGCCGAGCACGGCTCGGGCGATGTCGCTATTGACCGCCTGGTAGCCGTAATCCCAGGCATCGAGCTCCTGCTGGCGGATGTCGGGAGCGTTGGAGAGGTCCCACAGGTAGTGCTGGATGAACCAGAGGATCGGGTTGGCGATCACGTTGTAGAAGCCGTCGTAGGCCTCGGGGTCGCTGCCGACCAGCAGCACCTTGTAATCGATCCCGTCAATCGAAAGCTCCGCCGGTCCGCCCCTCTCCTCGGAAACGGCGACGTCCTCGTCGGTCATCGCCGAAGCGATCCAGAGCGCCTCGCGGTGGGAGACCAGGCCGGAAAGCGCCGTCACCAGGCCGCCACCCCCGCGACGCACGGTGCGCTCGCCGCCCTCGTCGCGCTCGAACTGGGCCGGACCGCGGTTAGAGACGATGATCAGCGGATCGGAGTCGGCCATCGACCCTCAGCCTACCCGCCCGCTAGCCGCCTATTCGTCGAGCTCGCCGAGTAGTTGCAGCCAGTCGCGCAATAGGCGCGGCGAGAGGAACTCGCGGCGAGCGTGTTCCTTGCCGGCTTTGCCGAGTCTCTTGCCCAGTTCCGGATCGCCGAGAATCTCGAGGCAGCGCTGGGCGCACTCGGCCGGCGAATTGACGAGATAGCCGCTGATCCCATCCTCGATTTGCAGCGGGATGCCACCGACGTTGCCGGCCACCGTCGGCCGTCCCTTCCAGAGCGCCTCGGTAACGGTCAGTCCAAAGCCCTCGCGAGTCGACTTCTGCAGACAGACGTCGGACTGCGACTGGAAGGCGTTGACCTCAATCGCGCCGACGTTGTTGAGGTTGTTGAGGATCTTGATGTCCTCGTCACCGTCCGCGTATTCGACGGTCTGCTGGAAGAAGTCCCAGCCCTCCGGGTCGTCGGTCGCCATCGAGCCGACCAACGCCAGCTGCACATCTGGCATCTGCGCGGTTACGTCACGGTAGGCGTCGATCACCCCCATCGGGTCCTTCCAGGGGTCGAAGCGGGAGACTTGGGTTATCAGCGGCCGGTCGACGTCAATGCCGAACTGGTTGCAGACGTAGGCGGCATCGTCGGGCGAGAAGGCCATATTCTTCGGCGAGAGTGGATCGATCGCCGGTGGGATGATGTGGATGCCGTTGTGGCCGTTCATGCCGTTGGGCACGTAGGTGGGCATGTGCCAGACGGTCGCGTCGTACTCCTCGATCAGCGGCTGCAGGCGGGCGATCGGAGCGGGGTTGGGCTCGGAGAGGTCGATGTGGCAGCGCCAGACCCAGTTGCGGCTCTTCTCCGCCGCGCCACGCCGCAGGCCGATCGGTTGGGGGTCGTGAACGATGATCGTGTCCCACTCGCCTTTGAGGCCGTCGGCGTTGATCGCGTTGATTTCGTCGAACACCGCCCACTGCTCATCGCTGAGGCTCTCCTCGGCACCCTGCAGCGAGTTGTGGAGGAGCTTGGTTGCGTTGAAGAACTCCTCTTTGCCGAAGATCACATGCCAGTGCGCGTCGATGCCAGCGTCACGCATCAACGGCACGATCGTGTAGAGGATCTCGGAGACGCCGCCGCCGAATGCGGTCGCGCTGACATGGAGTACACGCTGTCCCTCGAGCGGTTTGGCCAGCTCACGGATCTGTTCACTCAACTCTTTCCCAGCAATGTGGGTGTAGTCGGAGAGGGACTTCTGGCCGAGAGCGACTTCTTGAAGCATCGGCGATTTCTACAGGCAACGCCGGTTGGACGACGGCCAGGCTGCTTAGCCGGCCGATTCGGCGATCGGCCTCTTGCCCAAAGTCACGCCGATTTTCTCGCGCTCGCCGTCGCTGTGGAGTACGTCGAGCGTCACTTCGTCGTCGGGCTGGTAGGTGGAGATGTAGCGGGCAAGATCGTCCGGCTGGATCGCCTCGTGGCCGTCCACGGCGAGGATCGTGTCGCCGCCGGTTTGGTAGGGAATCCCCTGGAAACGAAGCTTCTCGCCGCCGCCCTTAAGGCCCGCTGCCTCAGCCGGCCCGCCAGGGACAACTTCCGACAGGAGGCTGCCATGGTCGGTATCGAGGCCGAGCTTTTCGGCGAGCTGCGGGTAGAGCGCCTGGCTGGAGACGCCAAGGTAGGCGTATTCGGCTCTGCCGTTACGTTTCAGCTGCACCAGTGAGCGCTTCACGGCAGAGATCGGCACAGCGAAGCCGACTCCGTCGTTTGCGCCGGAGTTGGTCTCGATCTGTTGGTTGATGCCGACAACGCGGGCGCCGGCATCGAGCAGCGGCCCGCCTGAGTTGCCGGGGTTGATCGAGGCATCGGTCTGGATCGCCCCCTCGATCTGGAACTGGGTCAGCGACCCGACCGAGCGTTCGGTCGCGGATACGACCCCCACCGAGAGTGACTGCTGCTCCCCGAATGGACTGCCGATCGCCGCCACCGACTGGCCGACGGCGAGTTCGTGATCGTCGCCGAGCTCCAGCGGGTGCAGATCGAAGCCATCGGGCTTAACTTCCAGCAGGGCGACGTCGGCGAAGGGGTCGAAGCCAACTATGTGCGCTGGGAGGACGTTGCGGTCCGGGAACTCGACGTAGACCGCCTTTGCCTCCTTGCGGTCACTGCCTTCGCCATCGGTGACGACGTGGGCGTTGGTGACGATTCGGCCGTCGGTGTCGAGCACGAAGCCCGAGCCTTCGGCGGCGCTTTCATCGAAGATCGAGCGGATCGTGACCACGCCCGGGGAGGCTTCGCGATAGACCTTGGCCGCGTCGAAGCCCTCGCTTGCTGCCTGCACGACCACTTGCGTCGTCGTCTTCGTTGCCACCGAAGCACCCGGCTCTGAGCTGTCTTCAGTGCTGCCTCCGCAGCCAGGGAGCAGGGCCAGAAGCAGCAGCGCCAGCAGCGCTGCTGGCAGCGCGCTTCCCCTGCTCACGCGGGTGCTTTCGCCGGGTTGGCGACGGTGTCTACTGGTGCCCCCGGAGGGGCCATCGGCAGGTCGAGCGTGAAGGCGGTGAAGCGGCGGCTGGAGGAGATCGAGATGCGACCGTCCATCCGTTGCGCCAGCTCGCGCGCGATCGCCAAACCGAGGCCAGACCCGCCGGCGGAATCGGCGGTGAAGAAACGCTCAAAGATGCGCTTTTGCACTCGCTGCGGGATTCCGGTGCCGTCGTCGGAGACGGTCAGCTCGGCGCGCTGGTTGACGGAGTAGATGGTCACGGTGACGCTGGTGCCCTCTGGGGTGTGGGTAAGGGCATTGTCAAGCAGGATACGGATGATCTGCCGCACCCGGTCCGGGTCGGCGACCGCGATCACCGGCCGATCCGGCGTGCGCAGCTCCAGGCGTGAGCCGCGCAGGTCAGCGCGGGCGCCAAACTCGCGGACGACGTCACGAGCGAGCGAGCTGAGGTCGACGCTGCTCAGCGTCATTACGATGCCGCCGGCGTCGAGCTGAGAAAGGTTGAGCAGGTCGGCGGTGAGCTTGGTCAGGCGCTCGATCTGCTGGCGCATCGTGCGCACGAACTCGGCCCGCTCTTCAGGGCTTGGGTCCTCTTCATCGAGCAGCTCAACGAAGCCACCGAGGCTGAAGATCGGCGTGCGCAACTCGTGTGAGGCATTGGCGATGAACTGCTTGCGGGCGCTGTCGAGCTCGGCGAGGCGGCGCTGCATCTCGTTGAAGGTGCGGGCGAGCTGGTTCAGCAGACCGAAGGATTCGACCGGGATGCGGGCGGCAAAGTCTCCGTCGGCGACGGCACGCGCCGCATCCTCGATTCGTTTGAGCCGCGACGCTGCGTCCCGGGCCGCGTAGATGCCGACGCCAAGCGCCATCAAGAGCGCTATGAAAGAGCCGATCAGGATCGGGCCCGCGACGGCGTCATGGCCTTCGACCACCACGACCCAGAGGTAGATGATCGCCGCCGTCCCAGCTCCGATCGACAGCGCCGCGGTCGCGATCCTGCTGCCAAGCGGAGTGAAACGGAGCACCTTCATTCGCGAAATCGGTAGCCGACGCCACGCACGGTGAACAGGTACTCGGGTTGCTTGGGGTCGGTCTCGATCTTTTCCCGCAGGTGGCGGATGTGGACGTCGACGGTGCGTGGGTCGCGGTAGTCGGAATCACCCCAGACGTGCTCAAGCAAGGTCTCGCGGCTGAGCACCTTGCCCGGCGAGCGAGCGAGCGCGGTGAGGATCTCGAACTCGACATAGGTCGCGGCGACCTCTTCATCGCGCAAGGTCACCGAGCGCCGCTCTGGGTCGATCTTCAACTCGGCGTGCTCGATCGGCTCGTCGTCCGGCGGGTCGACCGCCATCCGCGAGCGCCGCAGGGCGGCCTTGACGCGACTGCGGAACTCACGCATCGAGAAGGGCTTGGTGATGTAGTCGTCCGCCCCGACCTCGAGGCCTGCCACCTTGTCGGTCTCGCTGCCTTTCGCCGTCAGCATGATGATCGGCACCTGGCTATGACGCCGCAGCTGGCGGCAGACTTCAACCCCGTCGAGCTTGGGCAGCATCAGGTCAAGCACGACAAGATCGAAGCGCGCCTCTTTGAAGCGCTCGAGCGCTTCGCGGCCGTCGAGAGCGGAGGTGACGTGGTAGCCGTCCTTGCGCAGCGGATAGCTGAGCAGGGTCTGCAACGACTGCTCGTCGTCGACAAGCAATATCCGAGTAGACCCGTTAGGCATAAACACAAGGGTAATCTGCGGGCGCCATGCGTAGCGTTGGACGTATGTGCGAGTACCAAGAACTAAGGTTCCTGGGCAGTGAGCCGATAGGAGCAAAGTAATGGAGCAGCAACAGCTGAAGAGCCTCGTTGAGAGCGGTAGCTACCGGCCCCAGCCGGAGCTGGTGGCGCAGGCAATGCTGCGCCGCAGAAGTGTGCGGGCGTTGCTAACCGGGAACGTAATCAGCTCAGCTGATCGAATCCTCTCGGCGCCAGCAAGCCGCCGCCAGGCAGCCTGATCTCGACCCCTTCGCCGGCGACGACTTCGCCGATCTGGGTCAGCCCTGCATCGCCTCGCTTCGCAACAGCAGCAGTTGCGGTGGCCAGCTGCTCGGCTGGCAGCGCCGCGAGCAGCTCGTAGTCTTCCCCCCCGGACGTCGCCAGCTCGTACGGATCGCGGCCAGTGGCTTTTGCCACATCCGTAACGCCGGCGGCAAGCGGAAGCGCTGCAGCGTCGATCCTCAATCCAACCCCGCTTGCCCTCGCGACGTGTCCCGCGTCGCCGCCTAGGCCGTCGCTGAGGTCGATCATCGCTCTGGCGCCGGCGGCTGCGAGCGCTCGTCCCGCCTCCAGCCGCGGAACTGGTTCAAGCAGTCGCGCGATCAACTGGATGCGGTCGTCGCTTGTGTCCCTATGGGCGACATGCGACGACCGCAAGCTGTCGGGACCCTCCAACAGCAGAAGCCCTGCAGCCGCTCCTCCAAGCCCGCCCGTGACGAGGAGCGCATCTCCCGGGCGCGCTCCCGATCGCGTCACGAGGTCCTCCGGACGCTTCGCGTGGCCGACGACCGTAATCGCCAAGCTCAGGGCCGCAGCGCGGGTCACGTCGCCCCCAGCTAGGGTCGTGCCGGTCTCCTTGGCCAGCAGTGCAATTCCGTCGAGAAGTTCGAGGCAGCCTTCCTCGTCGAGGTCGGCTGGGACACCGAGGACGACGTAGGCCTCACCGGGCTCGGCGCCCATTGCCGCCAGATCGGAAAGAGCAACGGCCAGGGCCTTGTGGCCGATCTGCCGGAGGCTGCTCCACTCGCGCTTGAAGTGGACACCCTCCACCAGCGCGTCGACCGAGGTCGCAGTGGCGCCGCCTGGCACGGTTATCGCGGCGTCATCGCCGCTGCCCACGCGCACTTGCGGACCAGGCGGCGGCAGCCTCTGTCTGATCAGCTCGAGCAGCTCGAACTCGCCCATGCAGCCATTCTCGCTGCTGCGGGTAGCGGGTAGCAGCCCCCGATCTCACTAAGGTGCGACAAACGTGGCAGAGGACCGACCACTCCTACATAGACTCGGCGAAGCTGGCGCCCGCTTCGGCACCCGGCCGCCTCGCAGCAAACGCGTCCGGCTCGCGATTCAGCTCGGGATCGCGGTCGTCATCTTTGGCTTCCTCGTCCTCACCGTCATCAATCAGTGGTCGGAGATCCAGGATAAGGGCGTCCACTTCCACGTCCTCTGGCTGATCCCGGCCTTCCTCGTCCTGCCGCTCTTCTACGCGCTCAGCGCGCTCGGCTGGGACCTGATTCTGCGCTTCCTCGGCTACCGGATTGGGCATGGGCGGGCTCAGGTCGCCTGGGGCCAGCCTCTGTTGGCGCGCTACGTTCCGGGAAGCGTCCTCTACGTGCTGGGCCGTGTGCTGCTTTCCGAGCGAGCGGGCGTGCAGAGGAGGGTGACGATTGCCAGCATCGTCTACGAGCAGGCGATCTCCGCCACTTCGGCGATCGCCTTCGCCGCCTACTTCCTGATCAGCCACCCAGACCTACAGGGCCAGCCGCTGCGCTGGGCAGTGCTACTGCTGATCCCGCTGGCGATCTTCGTCCTGCACCCGCGGGTCTTCGGGCCGCTCGCCAATCGCGTTTTGCGCGCCTTTGGTCGCGAAGCGCTACCCGAGGTGATGCCGATGCGCGGCGTGATCGTCATGACCCTCTTCTATACGGCTGTCTGGGGCGTAGTCGCGGTGGGGATGTATTGCGTCGCTCGCTCGGTCACGACCATTCCCTTCACCGTCGGTGAAGTGCTGACCGTGGGTTCGGCGCAGGCTGTCGGCTACGTCGCGGCGCTCGTCACGCTCGTCGCTCCGGCTGGTCTCGGCATCCGCGATGCGGCCTTTGCCTGGGCGGTGAAGGGGGCTGTGGGCAACAGCTTCGCGGTCGGCTCGCTGATCGCGATCGCCGTGCGCGGCGTGCTGACCGTGGTCGAGCTGATCTACGTCGGCCTGGTCACGGTGGTCGGCAAACGCGAGGGTTGGTCGATCCCTACTGGCGTCGTGCATCCTTCGGCTGAGGAGCAGGCCGAGGGTCCGCCTGACCGCAGCGAGACACCGATTCACACGCCCGAGATTCTTTAGCTGGCGGTTGGGAGGGAGAGGGTGTCCCCTGCCCCGACTCGCGACCGGCACGAGTCGCGGATCAAGCTCGATTGGCTGCCAGCCGGGTCGCTCTGAGTATCCGCCGGTTCAGGGGACACCCTCTCCCTCCATATCGGAGCGCTAGAGAGGCAGACGAGCGGGGAGCTGGTAGGCGGTCAGGGCGAGGGTTAAGAGCTGAAGGGGTCTGTCTCTTGAAAGGGCTACTAGGGGGAGGGTCCAGATTAGGTACCAGGGCAGGAGCCAGGCAGTGGCTAGTAGTAGGGCGAAGGAGGCCCAGGCGGCGCAGCGGAGCCAGTCGGCGCCCCGCCAGGTTCTGATCAGCAGGTAGATGAAGAGGGCGGCGTAGGCGATCAGGGCTGCGGCGCGGACTGCGGTGGCGTTTAGCCCGGTGAGGCGAGCGAGGGTGATTGGAATGCTCAGGTGGCTGGTGCGGTGCTGGTTTTCGCCTGCAAGCCCGATCGCGTCAAGCCAGTGCCAGTCGAAAGCCGCGAAGGCGGCGAGTCCCAGCAGCAGCGCCGCGCCGCCAGCCCCTAAAAGCAGACGTCCCCCGCGGCCGATGGGCCTGAAAGTGGACAAATAGGAGACTTTGAGGCCCATCGGCTTGGTACTTAGGAGGGCGAAGGGGGCGGCTATGGCCGCTGGGGCCTTGATTGCGAAGGCGGCTATGAAGGCTGCGCCGGCGCTTGCCTCGCGGGCCGAGAGCATCGCGGCGATGCCGATCGTTGCCGCCAGCATCGCCAGGCCGTCGTTGTGGCCGCCGCCGACCACGTGGATCAGGACCAGCGGGTTGAGGGCCACGAAAGCTGCCGCAGCAAGTGGGGAGATGCCACGGCTTGGCGCGAGTCGGGCGACGAGTAACGCGGTGCCCAATATGGAAACCGCCGCAGTTGCCTTCAGCACCACCACGGCCAGCCAGACCGGCAGCCAAGCGAGTGGATACGTGGCGAGCGTAAAGAGCGGCCCGTAGGCGCTCGTCGCGTCGATCCAGGTGACGCGGACGTAGGCGGGATCGAACGGTGCCGCTGCCGGCGGGTGGGCGTATGGGTCGAGGCCGTGCACGACGCCGAGCCGGGCGTAGTCGACGTAGCTGTAGACGTCGTGCGAGAGCAGGACCGGGGCCAGGGCGAAGCCGGCTACCAGAACCACAATCGCGCCACAGAGGAGCCTTCGTCTAGGCCTCAATTGCCGGCGGTCGCGCCGCCGCCGACGCCAGCGCCTCCACCGGTGCCGTAGGCAGGCGGAGGCGGCGGCACAGGGGTCGGTTCCTGACCCGCCCCCGGCGCATACGCATTGGGGTCGTAACCGCCGGTCGCTTCTTTCCCCAGCTTTTCCGCTTCGCTTTCTTCGCCTTCCTCCGCTGAGAAGGAGCTGTCGCCGCCAGCGTTCGCCGTTGCCGACGCGGTGAACTGACCGTAGAACGGCGCCCAGCTGATCGGCGTCTTTGGCTGGCTGAATTCCTCGCAGGGAATTTCGGCGTTGGCGTAGAGCGAGTGCCAGATTTCGGCCGGGAAGGTGCCGCCGTAGACGGTCGTGCCATGGACGCTGGTCATTTCGATCGCGTTCGACTGCGGGTAGCCGACCCAGACCACGGTCGCCAAGTTGGGCTGGATGCCGGCGAACCAGGCGTCGGTGAAGTTATCGGTCGTCCCCGTCTTACCGCCCTGCCCGAGGCAGCCGGTGTAGGCAGCGGTGCCAGTGCCTTCGGTGATGTTGTCGTGCAGGAGGCGCCAGACCTCGTAGGCGACCGCTTCGGGCACGACCCGGCGCGGTTCGGGACGTTCGGGACGGTCGCTGCGTCCGCTGGGAAAGTCGACGCGGCGGATCGCGATTGGGTTGCGGTGGATTCCGCCGGAGGCGAGGGTTGCGTAGGCGTCGGCCATTTCCAGCGGTGAGACGCCGATCCGCAGCCCACCGATCCCCTCGGCCGGGATGCCGTCGAGTTCGCTTTCGATCCCCATCGACTTTGCGGTCGCCTTAACTGCCTGCGGCCCGACATCAAGATCGAGCTGGGCGAAGACCGTGTTGTCGGAGGCGACGGTCGCCTGCTGCAGGTTGATCCTCCCCAGGTAACCCTCGTCGGCGGTGCTCACTTCCCAGTGGCCCCACTTGGGCAGATTGAGGTCGAGGTGTTTGGAGACGTAGTAGGTCGAGTAGGGGTCGATCCCCTGCTTGATCGCGGTGGTCAGGACGAAGGCCTTGAAGGTCGAACCCGGTTGGCGGTGGCCTTGCGCGGCGAGGTTGAACTTGCTCTGTTCGTAGTTGCTGCTGGAGACCATCGCCTCGATCTGGCCGTTGCGGGGGTCGATCGAGACCAGCGCCGAGGAAGGGTCTTCGGCGTAGGGAAGCGCAGACCGCGTCGCTTCCAGGCCGACTTCCTGTAGCCGCGGGTCGATCGTCGCGTAGACGTTGAGGCCGCCCTTGCGGACCGTGTTTACCCCGTATGCCTGGATCAGCTTGTCCTCGACGTAGTCGAAGAAGTAGGGCTGGTGCTTGTCGAAGTAGCCCTGGTCGAGGTTCAACTCGAGGCCTCGTTGCTGGCCCAGCCGCGCACGCTGCGGCGTGACGTAGCCTAGGTGGGCCATCTTTGCCAGCACCGCGTTGCGCCGTTCGCGCGCCCCCTGCGGATTGAGCACCGGGTTGTAATCGGTCGGGGCTTGCGGCAGGCCCGCCAGCAGCGCCGCCTGCTCCAGGTTCAGCTTCCAGACCGGCTTGGAGAAGTAGATCTTGGAGGCGGCCTGGACGCCGACAGCAGTGGCGCCCTTGATCGTGCCGTAGGAGGCGGTGTTGAAGTACTGGCCGAGGATCTGCCGGCGTGAGTGGCGTTCGGCGTACTCGATCGCCAGCTGCGCCTCGATGATCTTGCGTTCGAGGTTGCGCTTTGGGTTGGAGATGCAGAGGTTGCGGACGAGCTGCTGGGTGATCGTCGAGCCGCCCTCGACCGTCTTGCCCGCTTCGAGGTTCTTCAGCGCGGCGCGGACGATGCCCTCGGGGTCGACGCCGCCGTGCTCGTAGAAGCGCTCATCCTCGATCGAGACCGTCGCGTGCTGGAGGCTCTTCGGGATGCGCGCGATTGAGATCGGCGCCCGCGCCTCTTCGGACTCGATGATCCCCAGCTTGCTGCCGTCGCCGGCGTAGATGGTCGAGTTGCCGCCCTTGTCGATCGGTTTGCAGGCAGCGAGCGAGGGTGCCTTCGCGGCGACGTCGAGCACCCATGAAACGACGCCGACGGTGGCGATCGCGAGCAGCGCCACGACGCCCAGGCCGACGAAGAGGAACTTGCCGCTAGCGCCCCCCCGGTGCCGCTGGCGGCGACGATTGCGCTGCGTCATGGGAGAAGCGTACTTCGCTCAGATGGCGCTCAAGCCTGAGTGTCGGCGGTGGAGAGGTTGTGGACGATGCCCTCCACCAGCAGCTGGTTGGGAATCACCACCGCGGTGCCGTCGCCGGGGTCGACGTAGGTATAGGAGAGGGTGATGTCGAGGACGCGTCCCTCGACTTCTTCGAAAGAGATCCGGTCGCCGATCCGGATCGGTTGGGAGATCGCCAGCTGCACGCCGGCGACCATGTTGGCGATCGTGTGCTGGGCGGCGAAGCCGATGATTGCGGCGAGGACCGCGGTCGAGGCGAGGATGCCGGTGGCGATGCGCTTGAACTCGGTGAACTGGCTCAGCGCGATTGCCACGAGGACGAGGAAGATGACCAGGAACAGCAGTCGGCGCAGGAAGCGCAGGCGGGTCCGGGTGGACCGCGAGACCTGGGAGACTGGCGGCGGCATGGACGGCAAGTTAGCTGTAGGAGACCCCGGGGGTCGCCACGAGGGAGCAAAAGACGTGGAGGCTCCCTCGTGGCGAGCGCCGGGGTCTTTTCCCTACGCCAGTTGGGGGCCGCAGATGGCGATCGGCGGCGTGTTCATCGCGCTGGGCGCTGGAATCCTGATGGGCCTTCCCGCCGTCGTCATCGACAACCCGTCGAACGGCGACCTCAGCACCGGTGCCAATGTCGTCGTCCAAATCGCTACCGCGCTCGGCTTCCTGCTGGTGCCGATCTTGATCGCGAGTCGCTGGGGAGAGGCGTCGGTGGGTCAGGCGCTGCGCCGGCTCGGCGTCCGCAGCTTCCGCCCCTCGGCGTTGAAGTGGATGCTGGCCGCGATTGGCGCCTACCTGCTCTTCGCCGGTGTATACGCCGCGATCTTCGGCTCGCCCAAGCAGGAGGACATCGCCGAATCGTTTGGGGCGTTGCCGATCCAGATCCTCCTGATCGTGATCGCGGCGCCGGTCAGCGAGGAGGTCTGTTTCCGCGGCATGCTCTTCGGCGGCCTGCGCACGCGGATGCCACGGCTCGCCGCGGCGCTGATCAGCGGGCTGGTCTTCGGCGCCCTGCACGCCCTCACCGGGATCAGCGCCGTCCCACCGCTGATCGTGTTCGGCTTTGTTCTCGCCCTGCTCTACGAGAAGACCGGCTCGATCGTCCCGGGCATCGTTTTGCACATGCTGAACAACTCTGTTGCTCTGATTGGGCAGTAGGTGGTGGCGGGCGGGTCCTGTCGCGAGGTGGGGGTGGGTTAGCGGACTCACCCGTCCGAACCCACCCCCACCTCGCGCCACCCGCCCGAGACGCCTTCAGTAGGGCAGAATGTCGCGGATGCTGATCAGACGATTGATTGCCGGCTTCTCACTCGCCGCAGCTATTGCTGCTCCATCCGCCGTAGCGAAGCAGTCGCAGCCAGGGGCGGGCAAGGCGCCGCAGGAACCCGCTCAGGCGACGGTGAAGATCAGCCTCGGCAAACTCAAGGGGGGCAAGGCGCCTATCTATGGGACCGTGCCGATCTACGGCACGGTCGAGCCGTTTGCGCCGGGCCAGATGGTCGACGTTACTTTCTACCTCGATGGCCACAAGCTGTTCAAGCGCGATGTGCACGTCAGGCCAGGCAGCGGCGAAGCCGGTGTCTTCAAAGCCTCGATCCTGGTTCGCAAGGACGGCAAGTACGCGGCGAGCGCGCATATTCCGGCGCAGGGTTCGCTGCGCGGCGACAGCACGGTGCGCAAGAGCTGGAAGGTCAGCTTCCCCGCGATCGGCCAGGGTGACTGCGGTCGCGTCGTCAAGGGCTTCAAAAGGGCAATGGCGAAGATGGGCTACGTCTCCGGCGGTGGCTCCTGCTTCAACGGTCGCACCGGGCGAGAGGTGCTCGCCTACCGCAAGGTCAACAACCTCTCGCGCAACGAACACGCCGGCAAGGGGCTGGTGCAGCAGGTCTTCGGCGGGCGGGGCGGCTACCACGTGAAGCACCCCGAGGCCGGCGAGCACGCCGAGGTGCCGCTCGACAAGCAGGTCCTGGTCCTCACCAAGGGCGACAAGCCGTTCGCGATCTACCCGGTCTCGACCGGCAAGCCCTCGACGCCGACGATCACCGGTGAGTACTCCTTCTATAGGCAGGAACCCGGCTACAACGCCGAGGGCATGTACTACTCCTTCTACTGGCACAACGGCTACGCGGTCCATGGCTATGCCGAAGTGCCCAACTACGCTGCCAGCCACGGCTGCGTCCGCACCTTCATCGCCGACCAGCCGCGGATCTACGAACAGTTGCACTACGGCGAGCCGATCTTCGTCTTCTGACGTGGCGGACCTCGATCTCGCCAAGCGCACGCTGATCGCCGAGCTGCGCGAACACTCGCTGATCCTTGGCGAGGTGACGCTGGCCAGTGGGGCGACGGCGCAGTACTACGTCGATGCCCGCCGGGCGCTGCTGCGGCCGGCGGGGTTTCGAGCTGCCGGCGAGCTGATCGCCGCGGCCGCGGTCGAGGCCGGCGCGACCGCGGTCGGTGGCCCAGCGACCGCGGCGATCCCGCCCTCCTGCGCGGCGCTGGCCGTGCTTGCGGGTGAAAATCTTGTCGGCTTCTTCGTCCGCGGCGAGCGCAAGCAGCACGGCCTCCAGCGCTGGGTCGAGGGCCCGGTGCGGGAGGGCGACAAGGTGCTCGTCGTCGAGGACACCGTCACCACCGGCGGCTCGACCGTAAAGGCGATCGAGAAGATCAAAGAGCAGGGTCTTGAGCCCGTCTCCGTAGTGGCCGTCGTCGACCGCCTCGCGGGCGGCGGCGAAGCGATCGAAGCGGCCGCAGCCGCCCCCTACCGGGCGCTCGTCACGATCGACGAGCTGTTCCCGGATCGCCCCGATCGCGCCTAGCTCCAGTACGGGTAGGGCCCGTCGCCTACCTCCTCGGTTCCTATTGCAGAGTCCGTGCTTTGCAGGGCTTTCAAATGACCTGAGGACAACTCTCTTTTCTACAAAAACATCATCCTTGACATTAAAAAGGTCTTTGTTTACAGTCTTGCCACCGTCCGAATAGGACGCCACAGGGACCAATAACCGAGTCCGCCACAAGGGGCCGCAAGGGAAGCGGCAGGCAGAGGGGCTCACGGGACAAGGAGAAGAGATTTCAATGCTCTCATTGCTACGCAACCGCTTTGGCAATCGCCCTCGCGAACCTTTCGGCAAGGCTGGGCTCACGGTCGCCGTGATCGCGCTCGTCTTCGCCATGCTCGGCGGCGCTTACGCCGCGACCAACAACTCCGGTGGTAAGGCCACCGCCTCGGCCAAGGCCAAGAAAGGCCCGCGCGGGCCCAAAGGCGCTACCGGCCCGGCCGGTCCCGCTGGGCCAGCCGGACCCGCAGGCCCAGCTGGCGCCAAGGGCGACAAGGGCGACAAGGGCGACGCCGGCGCCAACGGCGCACCGGGTGCCCCCGGCGCAGCGGGCAAAAGCGTCCTCGCCGCCTCCTTCACGGGTGAAGAAGAACCCGAAGGCGAACCGTGCAACGGCGCCGGCGGCTCGGGATTCGTGATCGAAGGATCGACCAGCCCCCACTTCGTCTGCAACGGCGCCGGTGGTGAAGGCGGCGGCGGCTTCCCGGCGACCCTGCCTCCGGGGGCTACGGAGACTGGGGCGTGGGCGAACGGGACCGAAGAAATCGAAAACCTCATCGCGGCCTCCTATCCGCTCCCGCTGGAAGAAGCACCCGAAGAAGCCGTGATCGTGCCCGAAGGCGAACCTGCGCCGGAAAATTGCGATGACGGCAAAGGCGAAGCAGCCTCGGCGGCAAACCCCGAGGCCGACCCCGGTGTCTTTTGCATCTTCACCCGTGTCAGCTTCACCCCCGGGGGGAAAGTCACCGCAATCTATAGCCCCGAGAACGGCAACGCCCCCGCCGGCAGGTTCGGTGCTGCGATCGAAGCCAAAGGCTTTCTCTTCGGCACCTGGGCGGTGACGGCCGCCGAATGAGGCCCTGAGCACCTCGGACGGCTCGCCGTCCGGGGTGCTCCATCTCACTGCCCACCACACGCACCGCAGCCAAGGGAGATCGCAGATGAGGACACGGCAGACCGAAACGACACGGCAGGGCCAAGGCAGCCTCGAGCGCCCTCGCGGGGCGCTCGCTTGGATGCTCGTCCTCGGGATCCTGACGATGCTCGCGTTTGCCCCAAGCGCATCGGCCGATCTCGTCTTCGGCAATACCCAGGGTCCCGCCGCAGGCCAGATCGACAGCCCCGAAGCGATCGCCCTTGACCGCGAAGCGGGCCTCGTCTACGTCGCCGATCGAGGCAACAACCGCGTCGACGTCTTCAAGACCGACGGCAGCTTCCTGCGCGCCTTCGGCTGGGGAGTCGCCGACGGTGTCACTGCGGCGCTGCAGACCTGCACGACGACCTGC
>Ga0134079_10000011_pt1 | contig 104178 bp, 104 predicted proteins | sample 15_taG_2_FD_119770 | JGI IMG/M metagenome (GOLD analysis project Ga0134079, IMG submission 119770) | Grasslands soil microbial communities from the Angelo Coastal Reserve, California, USA - 15_D_Rain_40cm_2_09182015 | ecosystem: Environmental > Terrestrial > Soil > Grasslands ...
CCAAGAACGAACAGGCGCTGCTCGAGGGCAGGATCGCCCAGCTCGAAGAGCGCCTGCGGCGCGCCACCGTGATCGATGAGAAGGACATCGATACCGATGAGGTCAGCTTCGGCTCGGTCGTCCACGTCAAAGACCAGAAAAGCGGCGACTCGCAGAAATTCCAGATCGTCGGTTCGACTGAGGCCAACCCGGTTGAGCACAAACTCTCGAACGAGTCGCCGATCGGCAAAGCCCTGCTTGGCCACAAGCGCGGCGACGTGGTCAGCGTCGATGTGCCGCGGGGGCCGAAGAAGAAACTCAAAATCACGAAGATCGAGAGCGCATAGCGGTCGAATAGGCTCGCGTCGATGAGCGAGCCAGAGGAGCAGCAGCTCTCCGATGTCCTTCGTGATCGGAGGGAGAAGCTGGAGAGGCTGCGCGAGGCGGGGATCGACCCGTTTCCGCACGAGTTCGAGGAACGTGAGGAGATCGGCGAGGTTCGTGCTGCCCACGAGGGTTTGGCGGCGGGGATCGAGACCGATTCGCGCCACCGCGTCGCCGGGCGAATCGTCGCCCGGCGTGGCCATGGCAAAGCTGCATTCCTCGACCTGCGCGACGGCACCGGTCAGGTCCAGCTCCATGCCACCGCCGACAAGCTCGGCGAGGAGGCGTTCGAGCTGCTGGTCAACCTTGACCTTGGTGACTTCGTCGGTGTCGAGGGGACTGCCCTGGCGACGCGGCGAGGCGGCGAGCTCTCACTGGCGATCGATCACTGGCGGCTGCTGGCCAAGAGCCTGCGTCCACCCCCCGACAAGTTCCACGGCCTCGAGGATGTCGAAACCCGCTACCGCCAACGCGAGCTCGATCTGCTCGCCAACGAGGAGAGCCGGCGCGCCTTCGCGATCCGCGCCCGCGCGATCGCCGAGGTGCGTCGCTGGCTCGACGAGCATGGCTTCGTCGAGGCCGAGACGCCGGTGTTGCAGCCGCTCTACGGCGGTGCTCTGGCGCGTCCTTTTGTCACCCACCACAACGCGCTCGACCGTGACTTCTACCTGCGGATCGCCACCGAGCTCTACCTCAAGCGGCTCGTCGTCGGCGGCATCGACAAGGTCTACGAGTTGGGCAAGGACTTCCGTAACGAGGGCGTCTCGCATAAGCACAACCCCGAGTTCACGATGCTCGAGTGGTATGAGGCCTACGCCGACTACGGCAAGACCGCGCATGATCTCGAGCTGCTCGTCGCCGAGGTCGCCGAGCGGGTGTTGGGAACGACCAAAGTCGAGCGTGACGGGGTCGAGATCGACCTGGCACCACCGTGGCCGCGAATCACGCTGCGCGAGGCGGTGCGCGAGCGGACCGGCATCGACATCGCCGAGCACCCGACCCGGGGAGCCCTGGCCGAGGCGATAGGCGGCGAGCTGGACCCGGCCGAGGGTTGGGGCAAGCTGGTCGACGGCTTGCTCTCCAAGTCGGTCGAGCCGGAGTTGATCCAGCCGACCTTCATCGTCGATTACCCAGTGGAGCTCTCGCCCTTCGCCAAGGCGCACCGTTCCGAGCCGGGTCTGGTCGAGCGTTGGGAGGCCTTCATCGGTGGGGTCGAGATCGCCAACTCCTTCAGCGAGCTCAACGATCCAGATGAGCAACGAAGACGCTTCGAGCAGCAGGGCGCCGAGCTCGAGCGAGGGGACGAAGAGGCGCAGCCTTACGACGAGGCCTTTGTCGAGGCACTCGAGTACGGGATGCCGCCGACCGGGGGTGTCGGCCTGGGTATTGACCGACTTGTCATGATGCTTACCGGAGCCCGCAGCCTGCGTGAGATCGTGCTTTTCCCGGCGATGCGTTCCTGACGGTCCTGAAAAGGGCCAAAAAACCCGCTACTAGCGGCAATCAGGGTCCCAAGGCCGGGTGGGCACTCTCGGTATCGTTTAAAGGGCACATGGACGCCTCCCGATACTCGAAGGGCGTCTCCGGTACTTCCGACCGCAAATCGCGTTTGACCTTTAGAAGGTCATAGAGAGGAAGCCTTTGTTCGAGAGATTCACTGAGCGAGCCCGTCAGGTAGTTGTCCTGGCCCAGGAAGAGGCTCGCACGCTGAAACACAATTACATCGGCACCGAGCACATCCTGCTCGGATTGCTGCGCGAGGAGGAGGGCCTGGCTGCCCGTGTCCTCGAGTCTCTCGACATCACGACCGAGCGCGTTCGCTCCCAGGTCGTACGGATCGTCGGCTCCGGCGAGGAGGTCACCTCCGGCCAGATCCCGTTTACCCCGCGCGCTAAGAAGGTGCTCGAGCTAGCGCTGCGCGAGGCGCTCTCGCTCGGCCACAACTACATCGGCACCGAGCACATTCTGCTTGGTCTCGTGCGTGAGAACGAGGGGGTCGCTGCGCGCATCCTGCTCGACTTCGACGCCGACTCCGACAAGATCCGCAACGAGGTGATCCGGATGCTGTCGGGTCCCGGTGGTCGTCGCCAGGGCGGCGGCGGAGGTGGCCAGGGCGAGGGAAGCGGCGGCAAAAAGTCTTCGAAACTGCTCGACCAGTTCGGTCGCAACCTGACCAAACTCGCCGAGGAGGGCAAGCTCGACCCGGTGATCGGTCGCGAAACCGAGATCGAGCGGATCATGCAGATCCTCTCCCGCCGGACCAAGAACAACCCAGTGCTGCTGGGCGAGCCCGGCGTTGGCAAGACCGCTGTGGTCGAGGGCCTGGCGGCGCGGATCAACAACGGCGAGGTCCCGGAGCTGCTGCGCAACAAGCAGATCTACACGCTCGACCTGGCGGCTCTGGTCGCCGGCTCCAAGTACCGCGGCGAGTTCGAGGAGCGGCTGAAGAAGGTGATGAAAGAGATCACCCAGCGCGGCGACATCATCCTTTTCATCGACGAGCTTCACAACCTGGTCGGCGCTGGCGCCGCCGAGGGCGCGATCGATGCGGCCTCGATCCTGAAGCCGGCCCTGGCTCGTGGCGAGCTGCAGACGATCGGTGCGACGACGCTCGACGAGTACCGCAAATATCTCGAGCGCGACTCGGCGCTGGAGCGCCGCTTCGCCCAGATCAAGGTCGACCAGCCCTCGGTCGAGGACACGGTCAAGATCCTCGAGGGGCTGCGCGAGCGCTACGAGCAGCACCACAAGGTCAACATCACCGACGACGCGCTGAAGGCCGCCGCCGAACTTGCCGACCGCTACATCTCCGACCGCTTCCTGCCCGACAAGGCGATCGACCTGATCGACGAGGCCGCCTCGCGGATGCGGATCAAGTCGATGAGCGCGCCGCCGGTCTACCGCGACCTCGAGGAGGAAGTGGAAACGACGCGGCGCGAAAAGGAGTCCGCGATCGAGGCCCAGGAGTTCGAGAAAGCGGCCAACCTGCGCGACACTGAGCGCCAGCTGACGACGCGCAAGCGCCAGCTCGAAGACGAGTGGTCCGAGGGCGACTCGGCCGAGCGGCCCGACGTGGGCGAAGAGGAGATCGCCGACATCGTCTCGATGTGGACCGGGATCCCGGTCTTCAAACTGACCGAGGCCGAGACCAAGAAGCTGATTCGCATGGAGGAGGAGCTGCACAAGCGGGTGATCGGCCAGGAGGTCGCGATCACCGCCGTCTCCAAAGCGATTCGCCGTTCCCGTGCCGGGATCAAGGACCCGAAGCGACCGTCGGGCTCGTTCATCTTCCTCGGTCCCTCCGGGGTCGGCAAGACCGAGCTGGCTCGCACCCTTGCCGAGTTCCTCTTCGGCGACGAGGAGGCGCTGGTGCGGATCGACATGTCCGAGTACATGGAGAAGCACGCGGTCAGCCGCCTGGTCGGCTCGCCACCGGGCTATATCGGCTACGACGAGGGCGGTCAGCTGACCGAGGCCGTGCGGCGCAAGCCGTACTCGGTGCTGCTGCTCGACGAGATTGAGAAGGCCCACCCGGACGTCTTCAACATCCTCCTGCAGATCCTCGAGGACGGGCGGCTCACCGACGCCCAGGGGCGCACGGTCGACTTCCGCAACGCGATCGTGATCATGACCTCGAACATCGGCGCCTCGGAGATCGCCAAGAACACCTCGATCGGCTTCACCGTCGCCGATGAGACCGGCATGTCCTACGGCGACATGAAGAACCGGATCATGAGCGACCTGAAAAAGGTCTTCCGGCCCGAGTTCCTCAACCGGATCGACGAGGTGATCGTCTTCCACAAGCTCGCCAAGGACGAGGTCAAGGAGATCGTCGACCTGATGATCAACCGCGTCCGCGTCCAGGTGGCCGAGCACGAGCTGCAGCTGGAGCTGAGCGATGAGTCCAAGGACCTCCTGGTCGAGAAAGGCTGGGACCCCTCGATGGGCGCTCGCCCGTTGCGCCGCGCGATCCAGCGCTACATCGAGGACCCGCTCGCCGACGAAGTCCTGCGTCAGGGGCCGATGGTCCCCGGCTCGACCGTGGTCGTCGAGCGCGACGCCGCCGGCGACGAGGACGACAAACCGCTGAAACTGACGATCGTCGCGCCGAAGAAGCCGCTGAAGAAAAAGGCGAAACCCGAGCCCGCGACGGTCGGTGTCGGCGCCAAGAAGGACGATGGCGGCGAGCCAACCGACGAGGCACCTCCCGCCGACGGTAACGAGTAGGCGCGCGGGTCCACGCGCGAGCTGCCAGCTACGGTCTTCACGAGATGCGTGAGCCCGGACGCACGGCGATAGGCACCTGGAGTGGCGGGCGGTTCATCCGCTACGGCGAGACGATCGAGGAGGAGCGCCTCGAGGGGCTGCTGCGACCTGGTGGCGGGATCGACACTGTGCTTACCGCTGACACCTATGGGCAGGGTGAGGCGGATCGGATCTTGGGTCGGGCGCTTGCCGGGGTTCCCCGTGAGGAGTACTCGCTGGTCGGGGCGGTTGGGCACGACTTCTATGAGGGCGAGCGGGATGGGCCGCGGGGCTTTCCTCGCTTCACCGATTCGCGCTTGCGTGGCGAGGGCGAGTACGCCGACTACTTGCGGATGGCGGCCGAGCGCAGTCTCGAACGGCTTGGCGCCGATCGCTTCGACCTGTTGCTGCTGCACAACCCCGACCGGATCGGCTATTCGAGTACGGCCGTTTGGGACGGGATGGCGGCGCTGCGCGAGGCTGGCCTTACCGGGCGGATTGGGGTCGCTCCCGGACCTGCGAACGGCTTCACGCTGGACCTGATCGCCTGCCTCGAGCGCTTCGGTGAGCGGATCGATTGGGCGATGGTCATCCTCAACCCGTTCGAGCCCTGGCCGGGCGAGCTCTGCCTCGATGCGGCGGCTCGCCACGAGGTCAAGCTGATCACGCGGGTGGTCGACTATGGCGGCCTCTTCTGGGGCGACCTGCGGCCGGGAATGGAGTTGGCGCAGGGGGACCACCGCGCCTTTCGTCCCGACGGCTGGATCGAGGCCGGCCTGGAGAAGCTCGAGCGGGTCCTACCGATCGCCGAACGAGCCCGGCTGACGCCGATCCAGCTTGCCTGCCAGTGGAACCTCGCCCACCCAGCGGTCGAGTGCGTCGCGCCGACCCTGATTCAGGAGGCGGGTGAGCACGCTTGTCCGATCGAGGCCAAGCGGGTCGAACTGGCGAACCTGCCAGCCGAGCAGCGACTGAGCGACGAGGACGTCGCGGCGATTCGGGCCGTCGGCGACAACACTGGCTGCATGGCCTTAAAGGGCGCCAACCCCGCCTACGAAGGAGAGGAGCGCCCCGACCGCTGGCAGCTTGACGAAAACCTCGCCGCCGTTGGGCGACGCTGGGGCATCGACCCCGGTCGCGACCTGCTGACGACGCACTGAGAGGAAGGGCCTGGGTGCCCCTCTCCCGGAGGCTCCGGGACCTGCATCTGAACCCTGTATGGCGAACCAGCTGCGCGACGGTCTCCGGGAGAGGGGCACCCAGGCCCTTCTACCCATAGCCTCCCCAGGCATGTCACGTCCCTGGTGGACCTTGGTCGGCGCCTGCTCGGGTCTCTTCATCCTCATGCTTGACTCGACGGTGGTCGCGCTGGCGTTGCCGAGCATCCGTCATGACGTCGACGCGACTCAGGCGGGCTTGCAATGGGTGATGAACGGCTACCTGTTGATCATCACCGCGTTCGTGGTCACCGGCGGCAGGCTGGGCGACATGTTCGGCCGCAAGCGACTGTTCCTTGTCGGCATGGCCCTCTTCGCGCTTGGCTCGGTAGTTTCCGCCACTGCGGACGACCAGTTGACGCTGATCTTCGGGCGGCTGCTGCAGGGGCTGGGTGCGGCGCCGATGCTGCCGCTTTCGCTGGCGATCGTCTGTCACGCCTTTCCCGCCGAGAAGCAAGCTCGCGCGCTGGGGATATGGGCGGCGATATCGGCGGTGGCGCTCGGCATCGGCCCGCTCGTCGGTGGCGCCCTGGTCGATCTCGACTGGCGGCTGATCTTCTGGATCAACCTGCCGATCGCGCTGGCTGGGATCGCGATCATGTGGTGGGCGGCCCCGGAGTCGACCGACCCTGGCTCCGGCAAGCGGGTTGACTTCCCCGGCCTGGTCACGCTCGCGGTCGGCCTGACCGCCGTCGTTCTCGCACTGGTCCAGGCCAAAGAGTGGGCCGGCGGTGGGATCGCCGCGTTGGCGCTGCTCGGGCTTGCCTGCCTCTACGCGTTCTGGCGGATCGAGCATCGCGTCGCCGAGCCGATCGTCGACTTCTCCCTGTTTCGCAACGGTCCCTACTTCGGTGCCAGCGCCGCCGCGTTCGCCCTGGTCGGCGCCTACTGGTCGGTGATGTTCTTCCAGCCGCAGTACCTGCAGGACGTACGCGGCCACTCGGCGGTCCTCAGCGGCCTGATGATCATGCCGGTGACGGTTCCGATGATCTTCGTCTCGCCGTTCTCCGGGCGGTTGATCGCCCGTTTCGGCGCCCGCGCGTTGATGACCGTCGGGATGACCCTCGGCGTTCTCGGCCTGCTGGCGCTGACCCAGATCGACGCCAGCAGCTCCTACGCGCTGCTGCTCGCTGGCTACCTGCCCTTCGGCATTGCTCTGGGCCTCGTCTACGCGCCGATGTCGACCGCGGCGATGGCGGCTATGCCGGCGGAAAAGGTCGGGATCGCCGCCGGCGTGCTGGCAATGGATCGGGTGATGGCGGGCACGATCGCCCTCGCGGTCAGCGGCGCCGTCTTCCACGTCCTGCTCGGCGACAACGGCTCGTTCGCGGATGCGGTCGCCGGTTCGACCTGGGTCCTGGTCGCTTTATGCACCGTCGGCGCTGGCCTCACCTGGGCCTTCGTCCGCGATTCGGGCCGTCCAGCGCCTGAGCCTCACCGTCATCACAGACCCTTTCACCTCTAAGCAACCAGGGCCATCTGGGTAGGGGTGGAGCGTCTTGTACTTTTTCGTCGACAGTTCCGGGCGTCAGCCGGGAGAGGATTCACCGAAAAAGTTAAGCGGAACCCCTACCCAGATGGCCCTACGTGACAAACCCGCTTGACAATGACCTATCCGACCTGTCCACTAGGGATTAGCCAGACCGCATTCCAGAGCGGAATTTGCCATCCTAGAGGAGATGTCTTTGCCGCCTGGGGACGAGCTTCACGAGTTAGCGGAACGACAGGATCCCCGGCTATTGAGGGCCCTGGATGTTGTTGCTCCCGGCGGCGCCCTGCGTGAGGGTATCGACAACATCGTTCACGCCCGCACCGGTGGCCTGATCGTCGTCGGCGATCCCGGCGACATCTCCCACATGCTCTCGGGCGGGATCAAGCTCGATATCGATTACACGCCGGCGATGCTCTACCAGGTGGCGAAGATGGACGGGGCGATCGTCCTCAATGCCGAGGCGACGAAGATCGTCTGGGCCAACGTCCAGCTGATGCCGGACCCGACGATCCTCTCCTCGGAGACGGGCACCCGCCACCGCACCGCCGAGCGCGTCTCCAAACAGACCAACGCGCTGGTGGTGGCGATCTCCCAGCGTCGCGACGTCGTCTCCCTCTACGTCGAGGGAACCAAGTACATCCTGCAGGAAATCCCCGCGGTCCTGGCCAAGGCAAACCAGGGCCTGGCGACGCTGGAGAAGTACCGCGAGCGGCTCGAACAGGTTTCCAGCCGCCTCACCGTGCTCGAGTTCGAGGGCGGCGGCGTCCTCTACGACGCGCTCACCGTGCTGCAGCGGGCCGAGCTGACGACGCGGATGGCGGTCGAGGTTGAGCGCTACATCGTCGAGCTCGGCACCGAGGGCCGGCTGATCGAGATGCAGCTGGAGGAGACGATGGTCGGCGTCGCCGCCGACAAGTCGGCGCTGATTCGCGACTACAGCGTTGAAGACTCCGAGGGGAACTTGGCCACGGTCCTGCAGTCGCTGGCCCGCCTGCCGCACGAGGACGTGCTCGACTTCGGTCGCCTCGGCGAGCTGCTCGGCTACGACCGCAAGCTCAACACGCTCGACTTCCCGGTTGCGCCGCGCGGCTACCGCGTGATGGGCCGCATCCCTCGCATTCCCAAGCTTGTCGTCCAGAAGATCGTCCATGAGCTCGGCGGGCTGGAGGAGGTCCTGGCGGCCTCCGACGCCGACCTGGAAGCGGTCGAGGACGTGGGGCAGACCAGAGTCAAGGACATCCGCGAGGGTCTGCGACGGCTCCAGGAGGTCGATCTGGTCGACCGGTACTTACAGAGTTGACGGCCACCGAGGCCGTCGCAAATCGAAAGGAGCAAGCGATTCCCCAGCTAGAGGAGGCCACCGAGGTAAGCGTCGAGGAAGTCGAGTATGTCTGCGACTTCGAGGAGGGCGACAAGGTCGTCTATCCGCATCATGGCGCCGGCCTGGTGATGAAGAAAGAAACGCGGGAGCTGATGGGGGAGGAGCGTGAATACCTCACGATCAAGATCCTCCACAACGAACTCACCGTGATGGTCCCTTGCGAAAATGCCGGCAGGGCAGGTTTGCGGCGGGTCATCGACGAGGTCGAAATCAAAAAGGTCACAAGCGTCCTCACCGATGACGTCTCGGACATGCCGAAGAACTGGAACCGGCGCTTCAAGTACAACCGCGAGAAGATCAAGACCGGCGATGTCTTCGAGCTCGCCGAGGTCGTCCGCAACCTCGCCCTGCGCGAGATGGAGAAGGGTCTCTCCACCGGCGAGAAGCAGATGTACACGCGGGCGAAGAAGATCCTCGCCTCGGAGTTCATGTACGCGCTTGACAAAGACGAGGAGGGCGCGGAGGAATACCTCGACGGGCTGTTGGAGGAGCGCTTCGCCGCCACAGTCGCCGCCTAGTAGGACTGCGGCTTCCGTCACCGCGGTCATCGCGGCTGCCGGCTCCGGGGAGAGGCTTGGAGCCGGCGGTCCGAAGGCCTTCGTGCCGTTGGCCGGCCAGCCGATGGTCGAGTGGTCGATCGCCGCTATGCGCGCCGCGCATAGCGTGCGTTCGATCGTCGTCGCTTGTCCGTCCGGCCATGCCCACGATCTCGACGGGAAAGACCTCGATGTGGTCGACGGCGGTGCCACCCGAACCCAGTCGGTCTCCAACGCATTGGCCGCGGTGGAGACCGAGTTGGTGGCGATCCACGACGCGGCTAGACCGCTGATCACCCCTGCGCTGCTTGAGGGCGTCGTAGCGACCCTGGTCGCCGATCCTGAGGCCGATGGCGCCATGGCGGCGACGCCTGTAACCGACACGATCAAGCGGGCGTCGCCGGGTCCAGGGAGCGATTTGGGGGTCTCTGGACCCCCAAAAGCTGCCATGCACGTTGAAGCAACGGTCGATCGCCGGCAGCTCTGGGCGGCGCAGACGCCTCAGGTGTTTCGAGTCGAGGCGCTGCGGCAGGCGCTGGAGGCCGACCCGGCGCAGATCGAAGCGGCAACCGACGAGGCGATGCTGATCGAGGCGGCGGGAGGACGGGTTTTGATCCACCCATCTGCACCCGCCAACTTCAAGGTGACGACGCCGCTCGACCTGGGATTGGCTGAGTTACTGCTTTCGGCTCGATCGCTCTAATTTCGCCGATACTGTTAGCTTGACAGGGTCAAGGTCAGGCTATTTAAGGGGAGTCCGAGCATGAGGCGATTTATCTCATCCGCAGTTGTGGCGTTCGTCCTGCTGGTGCCGGCGCAGGCGCTGGCTAATGTGACGGTGCTCGACCCGGCTGGCCCGGGCTCGGCGAAAACCGTCGCGGAAAAACTGATGGCCGAACCGTCGACCCAGCTGACGTCCGCGTCGCTGCCGGAATACGCCTTTGGCGGTAGTGGGGCCCCGTCACCGATCGGCTACGGCGATAAATCGCCTCTCACCGAACTGCCCAGAGAACTGGCCGGCTTCCCGACCAACGGCGAAACGTACGCGATCCTCTCTTCAGGTGATGTGCACACGGTTGGCGCGCAGCTTGCCAACGAAGAAGAAAGCACCTCATTCCCATTTCTCGCCCATTTCAGCGAACCGCTGTCTCCAGATCGTGGCGAAGGCGCTGAAGACTGGACGGTGCTCAAAGTCAACGTCAATGTGCCCGGAGCCAGCAACTGCCTGGCGCTTGACTACCGCTTTCTCTCCGAGGAGTTCCCGGAGTTCGTCGGTTCCCCATTTAACGATGCCTTCATCGCCGAGATCGACTCGACCAGCTGGGTCGTTGAAGGAGGTGGCGGTCTGGTCAGGCCGAACGACTTCGCCGCGTCGCCGGCCGGTGAGCCGATCTCGGTCAACGGCCTCGGCGAAACGGCCGTCAACGAAGCGGAGGCCGGAGGTACGTATTTCGATGCCGCCACGGGCTTGATCACCACGAAGTCGCCAATTACCCCCGGCGCTCACTCGATCTACCTCTCGATCTTCGATGCGAGCGACCCGATCTACGACTCGGCGGTATTCCTCGACAACCTCCGCTTCATCAACGAGGATCCGGCAACCTGCCGGCCGCCTACTGGAAAAGAGCTGGCCATACCCGGACCGACGCCAGTCGGATCGCCACCGCCGCCTCCCAGCAATCAATTCACGCTTGGGCCGAGCGTCAAATTCAAGAGCGGGGGCACTAAAGCGACGATTACGGTAAACGTGCCAGGGCCCGGCACGGTGACGGCCGGCTCGCCTGTCAGTGGTGCCACCGCGGCGAGCATCAGCCGCGTCGCGGCCGCGACGAGCTCGGCCGTCCGGCAGCCTGCCAAGGGGAAAAAGAAAGGCAAGAAGAAGCCATTGCTGGTCCCGGCTTCGGTCCATGCCAGTGCAGCCGGTCCGGTCAAAATCACGGTCACCCTTTCCGGCGCAGGCAAGGCGCTCCTAGCGAAAAAGGGAACGCTGGCAGTCCCAGTGATGATCGGCTTCACCCCCGACGGAGGGGTAGCTGGCGCGCTCCAGAATCGGACGGTGACGTTCAAGAAGCCCCATAAGAAAAAGCACCACAAGAATCAAGGCGGGAAGTAGCTCAGGCGAGCAGCACCCAGACCAAAGCGGCGGCAAAGAAGACCTGGCCGACGCCGAGGGCGATGCCGAGGCTGGCGGCGCCGAGCGCCGCCGCCACGGCCGCCCCGGCGGCAAAGGCGCCCAGCATGACGCCGAGCTGGCGGATCATCGCCGGCTCCGCTCGGTGGAAAGCCCGGCGGCCGCGCGTGAGTGGTCGCCGCGGTGTCTGCTCCGCCTCCGCTCGTAGACGCGGTTCTGCACCAACAGAGTGGCGATGCCGGCGATCACGATCGCGGATAGGTTGATCAGCAGCTGGGCGATCGCGCCGCGCCAGTCCGACCAGTCGCCGAAGGCCGCGGCAACTCCGATTGCCGCGGCGGCGGGGATCGTCGTCACCGAGATCAGCACCCCGATCAGCGCACCTGACTTGGCGGAGGTGAGCGAGAGCATTCCGGCGACCCCGGCAAAGAAGGCGACGATGAAGGAGAAGGTGCTGGGTTCGGAGATGAACGCCGTCAGCGGACGCTCGCCGACGAGGAAGCCGCCGCCGACGAGGTCGGTCCACTTGGCGAAGAGGCCGAAGAGGAAGGCTGCGGTGATACCGATCGGGAAGCCGACCGCGAGCGCGAGCAGGGAGCGCAGGCCGAGGTCGGGGCGGCGCTGCACTAGCGCGACGCAGAGGCCGGCCAGCGGGCCGAACTCTGGCCCGACGACCATCGCGCCGACGATCAGGATCGGCTGGCCGAGCATCACGCCGGCCGAGGCGATCAGGCACGCGATCACCATGAAGGCGAGGAAGTTGGCGTTCAGCTCGATGTTCTCCGAGGTGCGCGCCTCAACCTCCTCCCAGACGACCGAATCCCCGGGCGAGCCACTCGCGGCCCGCTCGGCGCGGTCCGCTGCGCTCGAGAGCTGCGAGTCGATCTCTTCGATCGAGATCGATCCATCGACGGGAATGCCGAGCTCGCGTAGATCGGCGATGACCACGCTTGCGTCCTCGCGAGCCACGTCGCAGAGGATCAGATCTCCCGGGGGCTTGCGCGAAGCACCCTCGATCCGGGCGAGGCTGGAGACCGATGGGCTCTCTTCGAGCAGGCCTACGACCCGTTCGGACTTGGGGCCAGGGACGACGATCCGCAGATGGACCACGCCCCGACCCTACTGGGACGTGCCGCCGCTTAAGTACCCATAGTGGCCTCTAAACTACGGCACGTCCTTCGGGGCCTTAACGTGCGGGCTCGTGCTGACCGATTACCACCTGCACCTGCGTCCCGACGAGCCCGACACGACACCGGAGCGCTACTTCACGGCGGAGAACGTCGAGCGCTACCGCGAGGCGGCTGTGGCGGCCGGGATCGACGAGATGGGCGTCTCCGAGCACGTCTACCGCTTCACCCAGGCGCTTGATCTTTGGCGCCACCCCTTCTGGCAGGAACAGGCTCGTGACGACCTCGACGCCTACTGCGAGTTCGTGCGCGGTGCAGGGCTCAAGCTCGGGGTCGAGTGTGACTTCGTCCCCGGTGCTGAGGACCGCACCGCAAATTTGCTTGAGGCGCGCGACTTCGACTATGTCGTCGGCTCGGTCCACTTCGTCGGCGAGGCCGCGGTCGACCACGAGGGCTGGGACGTCTGGGAGGGACGGGGGGACGCCGATGAGGTCTGGCGGCGCTACTTCGAGGCGCTCGCCGAGTGCGCCCGCACTGGCCTCTTCGACATCCTCGCCCACCCTGATCTGGTCAAGGTCTGGGGCCGCGGCAGGCCGCTGCCCGAGCGCGACCCGCGCCATTACTATGAGCCCGCGGTGGAGGCGATCGCCGAGAGCGGGATCGCGGTCGAGCTCTCGACCGCGGGGCTGCGCAAGCCGGTCGGCGAGCTTTACCCAGCGCCCGCATTCGCCGAGATGTGCGTCGAGGCAGGCCTTCCCTTCGCCCTCTCCTCCGATGCCCACCTGCCCGAGCAGGTCGGCTTTGGCTATCAGCGGGCACTCGAGTTCCTCGACGATCTCGGCGTCGGGGAGATCAGCGTCTTCGAGCGCCGCGGCCGCCGTTTGGAGCCGCTGCCCGCCCGGGTAAGCGAGAATTGCTGAACCTATGAGCGTCGGCATCGGCTACGACAGCCATCGCTTCGCCGAGGGCCGGCCCTTGATCCTGGGCGGGGTTGAGATCGAGCACGAGCGTGGTCTCAGCGGCCACTCCGATGCCGACGTCCTCACTCACGCGGTGATCGACGCCCTGCTCGGTGCCGCCGGACAGGGCGACATCGGCACCCTCTTTCCCGACGACGAGGAGCGCTGGCGGGACGCCGACTCGGTCGACTTACTGCGCACTGCGGTCGGCACGATCGGCGGGCGTATCGTCAACATCGACGCGACCCTGATCTGTGAGGCGCCGCGTCTCGCTTCTCACCGTGCCGAGATGGAGCGCATCCTTGCCGAGGCCACCTCGGCTCGGGTCAGCGTCAAGGCGACCACCAACGAGGGCATGGGCTGGATCGGCCGCGGCGAGGGAATTGCCTGCATCGCGGTGGCTTCGGTGGAGAGTGAATAGGCTTCCCGACCCCATGGGTAAGCTCGCAACTATCGCCGCGGCGGTGCAGCAGAAAGCCTCGGACAAAGCGTTCGAGGTCAAGGTGCTGCACGAGGCTGGCATCCTCGGCATGCACCGCCCCGACAAGTCCGCGAAGGTGGTCTCCGCTTTCATCCGCTGGGGCGCCTCACCGGCGCTTGGCATCACGACCGCATCGATCCATCACCCGCACGAGACGGCGCTGATCGACGAACGCGGCTCGCTCAGTTTCGAACAGCTACAGCGGCGCTCAAACGCGCTTGCCCACGCCTTCGAGCGGATGGGAATCGGCCACGGCGACGGGATCGGGATTATGTGCCGCAACCACCGCGGCTTCATTGAGGTGACGCTTGCCGCCGCCAAGATTGGCGCTAGTGCGCTCTACCTCAACACGATGTTCGCCGGGCCGCAACTGATCGAGGTGACGCGCCGCGAGGGACCCAAGGCGCTGGTCTACGACGAAGAGTTTGCCGGCTTGCTCGACGGCGTCGACGAGGGCATCCAGCGAGTCGTCGCCTGGACCGACGGCGAGCCCGATGGGCCGACGCTCGACTCGCTGATTGCCTCCGCTCCCGATTCGGACTTGAAACCGCCGCCCGACAAGCCCCGCTTCGTCATCCTCACCTCGGGCACGACCGGGACACCAAAGGGGGCTCAGCGCTCCAGTCCAGACGGCCTGCTCGCGATGGCGGCGATCATCGACAGGATTCCCTACCGCAGTCGCGACACGATGATGATCGCGGCGCCGCTCTTCCATTCCTGGGGTTTCTTCCACTTCATCATGAGCCTGCCGACCGCCTCGACGCTCGTGCTGCGGCGGCGTTTCGATCCAGAGGGGACGCTGCAAGCCGTGCAGGAGCACCGTGCCCAGGTACTAGCGGTAGTGCCGGTGATGCTCCAGCGCATCCTGCAACTGCCGGATGAGACGCTTGCCTCCTACGACCTCTCTTCGTTGCGAATCACCTCGCTTTCCGGCTCGGCCCTGCCGGGCGAGCTGGCGATCGAGTGGATGGACCGCTTCGGCGACAACATCTACAACCTCTACGGCTCGACCGAGGTCGCCTACGCGACTGTCGCCACGCCGGGCGAATTGCGGACGGCACCGGGGACCGCGGGACGGCCGCCGCGAGGCACCGTCGTGCGCCTCTTCGACGAAGCCGGGCGCGAGGTGCCGCGCGGCGACGTCGGCCGCATCTTCGTCGGTAACGAGATGTCCTTCGAGGGCTACACCGGCGGCGGCGGCAAGGACGAGATCGAAGGCTTGCTGAGCAGCGGTGACGTCGGCCACCTCGACGCCCGCGGCCGCCTCTTCATCGACGGTCGCGACGACGAGATGATCGTCTCCGGCGGCGAGAACGTCTTCCCGCGCGAGGTTGAGGACCTGCTTGCCGACCACGACGCCGTGCTCGATGTGGCGGTGATCGGGGTCGACGACGACGAGTACGGGCAGCGGTTGAAGGCGTTCGTCGTCACGGCCGAGCAGGCCGAGGTCTCCGACGAAGAGCTGAAAGCCCACGTCAAGGCGCACCTCGCCGGCTACAAGGCACCGCGCGAAATCGAGTTCATGCCAGAGCTACCGCGCAACGCCACGGGCAAGATCCTGAAGAAGGACCTGCGCTCGCGCGAGGCTGAGAAGTCCGCTTAGGGCCTGGCCCGGAGCGCTCTCCGCTAATTGCGAGTTTTCGGTAGTGGGACCGGTAGCGACCCCGCCGCTGCCCGTAGTAGTTTGCGACGGAATGGCCGAGCCCGCAGTGCGTTTGACGGCAGTTAGCGACGCGACCGAGCAGATGCACGGGGTCGCGAAGCAGGCCCTGGAGTGGGTGCGGCAGAGCGAGGAGCGAGTTGCTGCGGCTGAGAAGAATGCCGCCGAGGTCAAGGTACGGGCCAAGGCGACGCTGACAAAGCTGGGCGAGCAGGGTCGCGAGCGAATCACTGCCGAGCGGGCAAAGCGCCGCGCCGCCGAGGCCCGCGTAGTCCACGCCGAGGAAGGTCGCGACCGCGCTGAGAAGGCGTTCGAGCGGGCGCAGAAGCGTTCCGAGGCGGACCGCGAGTCCTTCGCCACGCAGCTGACTGCAAGCAAGGCGCAGGCCGATCAGGCCACGGCCCACGCGGTGAAGCGAACCGAAGAAGAGGCTTCGAAGCGGACCGGTGAGGTGCTCAAAAAGGCGCAGGCGGAGGCCGACCGGCGCATCGCCGCAGCCGAGCAGCGCGCCGCGGAGGCCGAGCAGCGCGCCGAGGAGTCCCACCAGATTGCCGTCCGGCTTGAGGCTGAGATCGAGGAGCGGGTTATGCAGGGCACCGTGGACGTTCGTCGCGAGGCCGACGAGCGGGTCCGTAAGCTGATCGAGAAGGTCGAAGGCGAGGCCACCGAGAAGGCTCGGACACGGGCTGAGGAGCAATTGCAAGCAGAGTCGGAGCGGATCCGCGGCCAGGCCGAGCAGCGTGAGGAGCGACTGCGCCATGCCGCCGAGGACGAGATCAAAGCCAGTGCCAAACGGGCGCGGCGCGAGGTGCTTGCCGCGGCGGATGAGACCGCACCGACCTGGGCTCGCAACGATGCCTCGCCTTCGGGCGCGGGCTACCGCACGTTCTAGCCCCCTTTAGCATCCGCCCCTGATGCGAGAGGTGTGGATCAGGGATACGCTGAGCGGCGAGCTGCGCACGCTCGATGCCGATGATGAGATCGGCATTTACGCTTGCGGCCCCACGGTCTACAGCCGCATCCACATCGGCAACGCGCGGCCCTTCGTCATCTTCTCTCTTTTGGCTCGGTTTCTAAAGTCGGAGGGATACAAGACGCGCCTCGTCGTCAACGTCACCGACATCAACGACAAGATCTATGTGGCGGCGGGGGAGGCGGGGGAGTCCTCGGAGGGGTTCGCCGAGCGGATGACCCAGGCTTACTTCGAGGACACCGACCGGCTGGGGCTTGGACGCCCCGATGCCGAGCCACTGGCGACGGAGACGATCGGGGGGATTGTCGCCCTGATTGCTGACCTGGTCGAGGCCGGCCACGCTTATGAGTCCGGCGGCGACGTCTATTTCCGCGTACGCAGCTTTGAGGGTTACGGCAAGCTCTCCAACCGCCGCGCCGAGGATATGGACCAGGGCGAGGAGGCCGGCTCGGCCTCGCTCAAGGAGGACGCGCTCGACTTTGCCCTCTGGAAGGCGCGCAAGCAGGGCGAGGACACGCACTGGGACTCGCCCTGGGGGCTTGGGCGGCCGGGCTGGCATATCGAGTGCTCGGCGATGGCCGAGGCCGAGCTGGGCCCATCCTTCGCGATCCACGGCGGCGGCTCCGACCTCGTCTTCCCTCACCACGAGAACGAGATCGCCCAGTCCGAGGCGGCGGGGCGGCCTTTTGCCCGCCTCTGGATGCACAACGGGATGATCGAGACCGACGCCGAGAAGATGTCGAAGTCGGAGGGCAACATCTTCCAGCTCGCCGAGGCGCTTGATCGCTATGGGCGCGAGGCGGTCGTGGCGTACCTGGTCTCGGGGCATTACAGGCAGCCGCTAGCTTTTGGGGCCGAGCAGATGGAGCAGGCCGTCGCCCAGGTGGAGCGGCTGCGGAATTTCTTTCGGGAGCACCCGGTGGACGGCGACAGTGGGGGGGAGACGGGGGAGGGCTCGACGGAGCAACAGCATGGAGGCTCCGTCGAGCCCTCCCCCGTCTCCCGTCTCGCTGCCTTCAGGGATGCCCTGGCCGATGACTTCAACACTCCGAGGGCGATGGCTGAGGTGTTTGAGCTTGTGGGAGAGGCGAATCGGGGAGAGGTTCCGGGGGCGCCTGAGGCTTTGGCGGAGATGCTCGAGCTCGTCGGTCTCAGCTCCCTTACCCAGCCGGACAAGGGAGCTGAGACCGACGCGGAGGCAGAGAATCTGTTGCTGGAGCGTGACGAGGCGCGAGCTGCCAAGGACTTCGGGCGGGCTGATGAGATTCGTGACCGGTTGGCTGAGCTGGGATGGGAAGTTCGCGATTCGGCCGCTGGAGCGCGATTGGTGCCAAAGTCGTGAGCTCGACCGTCGACGGCCAGATCATCTATGGGCGCCGGCCGGTCGAGGAGGCGGAGCGGGGGAGGCGGCGTGTGCGCCGGGTCTGGCGAGCGCCGGAGACCTCGCCGGAGGAGCTCGAGCAGCTCTGCAACTCGCCCGACCACCAGGGTGTCGTCGCTGAGGTCGATCCCTACCCCTACGCAGACCGGAATGCTCTCTTGAGGCGCGAAGGAGGGTTGCTGATCGCGCTCGATCAGGTCCAGGACCCACGCAACCTCGGCGCCGTCTGCCGTTCGGCCGAGTTCGCCGGTGCGGCCGGCGTCGTCATCCCCGAGCGCCGCGCGGCTGAGGTGACCGCGGTCACCTGCAAGGCGTCGGCCGGCGCGGTCGAGCACATCGACATCGCCCGCGTCCGCAACCTCGCCGACTGGCTCGCCGAGGCCAAGCAGGCGGGCTTCTGGATCTGGGGCGCCGACGCCGAGGCAAGCCAAGCTCCCTGGGGAACCGACCTCACCGGACCAACCGTCCTGGTCCTGGGTGGCGAGGGAAAGGGGATAAGGCCACGAGTCGCATCAGCTTGCGACGGCCTCTTGGCCCTGCCAAGGCTTGGCGAGATCGACTCGCTGAACGTCTCAGCAGCAGCTGCCGCCTTGCTCTTCGAGGCTGCCCGCCAACGCTCCTCCGGGGGTGGCGGAGGGGGAGGGGGTGTTCGGACGGGTGAGTCCGCTAACACCCCCTCCCCCTCCGACAGGACCCGCGGCCGATAGCGATCGCGCGCACCCCGAATTGCAAAAAGTCGCAATTTGGGGTTGACAGAACTCCGCTGGGCGGTAAGACTACGCCGCCAACAAGGGTGAACCTCAGCTTGAGTCTGAGATTCTTCCCGTCAATCAGGGCGCCACAGGGGAGGTACCGGCGCCACGACCCTTCATCTCAAAGGAGAAGGATCTGTGGCTCAACCGTTGCCGACGCAGGAATTGCGACTACCCACCGGGCATTTCAACGGCTCTACCAGGCCGAGCATTAACCCTCAACCTGAGCTTGATGATCACTATCTGGTCGCCCTCGCTAAGGAGGGGCGGACCGATGCCTACGACACGATCGTGCGGCGCTACCGCGGCTTCGTCCGCCTCAAGGCATCGTCTTATTTCCTGCTCGGAGGAGAGAGCGACGATCTGATCCAGGAAGGCCTGCTCGGCCTCTACAAGGCGATTCGCGACTACCGCAGCGATCGCGAGTCGAGCTTCCGCAGCTTTGCCGAGCTCTGCATCACCCGCCAGATCATCACCGCGGTGAAGACGGCGACCCGCAACAAGCACACGCCGCTCAACCAGTACGTCTCCTTCAGCCAGACGCCGGCCGCGGCGGGCGACTCCGATACCACCCTCGACGAGATCCTGCCCGGCCCGACGGTCTCGGACCCGGTCAACCAGGTGATCGCCACCGAAGAGCTGGAGAGCCTCGTCTCTTGTCTCTCCGGCACCTCGGGCGTCCTCTCCGATCTAGAGAGCCGCGTCCTCTCCCTCTACCTCGACGGCCACTCCTACGAGGCGACGGCCGAGCGCCTCGAGTGCGACACCAAGACCGTCGACAACGCCCTGCAGCGTGTCAAGCGCAAGGTCGCCGCCCACCTGGACTCGCGCGAGGTGCCCGCCTAAAGGGGGTTGCTAGGGCAGCAGCTGGTAGCGAAACACGCTGGTTGCGTGCAGCGTGTCCGCGGGGGTTAGGTTCGAGCTGCGCGAGTCGAAGGCAACGAAGCGGCCGTCGCCGGAGATCGATGGGTTGGCCGAGGGTGCGTTGGCGGCTGCCCCGCCATCGGTGGCTCGCGAGGCGAGGAATACCCGTCCGTTGCGCATGTCGCGGACGAAGACGTCGGGGATCGTGCTGTCGTCGGCCGGGCCGAGGTTGCTCGCGTAGGACTCGAAGGCGACGTAGCGACCGCCGGCCGAGATCGAGGGGCTGGAGGAGTCGCCGCTCCCCGCTGCGCCACGCTTGCCTTGGCCGCGTGAGACGAGCAGCGTGCGGTTCGTCTTCAGATCGCGGACGAAGACGTCTTCGACGCTGTCCTTGTCTATACGGCTGAGGTTCTTCGCTTTGCTGGCGAAGGCGACGTAGCGGCCGTTCGCCGAGATGACCGGCAGCTTGCAGTCGACCGCCGCGAGCGCGCCGTGGCGGCCGCTGGCCCGGGAGGCGTAGACCGCCCGCTTCCCGTTCATGTCGCGTACCGCGACCTCCAGCGCATTGCTGTGGTGGAAGTGAGCCGTGGTGAGAAAGGCGACCCAGCGACCGTGAGCGGAGATCGAAGGCGTGAAGCCGCCGTTCAGCGTCCCGCCGGGATGAAGGCGCAGCGACGCCACCGGAGCCGTGGTCTGGCGCCGCAGGTCGCGGACGAAGATCCCGCCGTAGGAGCCATGGAGGAAGTTGGTCGCCTCGGTCTGGAAGGCGACGTAATGCCCGTCGGCCGAGATCGAGGGAAGGTTGGAGTCCTCGTTGCCACCGCCCCCTTTTGCGCCGTTCGCCCGCGAGACGAGGCTGACCCCGCCGGTCGAGCGGTCGTAGACGAAGATGTCGCGCACGGGGAAGGTGTCGCCGGCCGGCGTGGTCGAGGAGTCGTGGTCTTCGGAGCTGATGTCGGGGTCCTCGGAGGCGAAGGCGAGGTAGCGCCCGCTGTTGGAGATCGACGGCGAGCCGGCGGCGAAGCCGATGCCGTGTTCGCTGTGGCCGTGGGGGACGTCAACTTCGGCGATGCCGCCGCTCATGTCCCGCAGGTGGAGGCCGTTGCCCGTTTCGCCGACGCTGCCGACGAAGGCAACGTAGCGACCGTCGCCGGAGATCGCCGGGTTGACCTGCTCGCTTGGGAAGCCGGCTTCGGTTTCCCCGTTTGGCCCGGAGACGAGCAGGACCGAGCCCACCGCTCCGAGCGAGGCAGCGGCGAGGACAAGCGCGGCGGTTGCGAGCGCCGCACAGGAGAGGGTCGCGATCTTCCCTCTCATCGTGGGCGGGGACCCCAGCCAGGGGCGCCGACACGGTCCCCGAAGCCTTCTTCTTCGGTGCCGCCGGTGTCGAACTCCTTCGCGAAGCCGCGCCCGTCGGCTCGTAACACCTCGAGGTCGCTGCTGTAGCGGCCGCTGGCGAGGAAGGCGATGTGCCTGCCATCCGGCGACCAGGAGGGGTTGGTGTAGCAAGCGCTGCCGAAGCAGTCGTGGCGGCTGTGGGTCAGCTCGATCGCGTGTTTGCCGCTGATTCGTGCGACGAAGAGGTTCGGCCCGTGGTCGCGGTTGCTGGAGAAGGCGATCTTGCGGCCGTTGGGCGATACGTCGGGGTCGAACTCGTTGCGAGGGCCGCCGATCACGAGCCGGATTTGGCTGCCGTTTGGTCGCATCGAGAAGATGTTGCTGTGGTCGGTGTGGCCGCTGCTTTCGCGGTTGCTGACGAAGACGATTCGCTTGCCGTTGGGCGTGTAGGTCGGGTCGTAGTCGCTACTGCTTTCGTCGGTTATCTGGCGCAGACCGCTGCCGTCGGTCGCGACGCTGAAAATGTGCGTGGTCTGGTCTTTGAACCCACGGCGGTCGAAGACCACCAGCTTGCCGTTCGGCGAGAAGGAGGGGTTCGAGTCATAAAATTCTCCGCTAGTGAGCTGTTTGATCCCGCTCCCGTCACTGTTCATCAGGTAGATGTGGCTGCCCTGTGGCGCCATGCCCGAGTCGCGGTTGCTGGAGAAGACGATCAGCCGGCCGTTGGGCGAGTAGGACGGGCTGGCGTCGTCGATGTCGGCGCTCAGCTGCTGAGGGTGGTCTTTCTTACGGGGACCGTGGGAAAGAAGGCCGCCCTTGTCTCCGAATTCGCTGATCGTGAAGTGCGGGTAGGCGATTGGTCCGGGCGCACCGGGGAAGGCGGCGCGTGCTGGCGCCGCCCCGAACAGGACCACAAGCCCGCATGCCCATATCGCCAATCCACACCTTCGCATGGCGCATAGCCTAGTGCCGGCCTGGACGGGTATTTGAACGGCCACCTCGTCTAGCTATCGGCGGCGGCCGGCAGCGGCTCGATCTCGAACGAGACGCCAAAGTCGGCGAGCGCGGCGAAGAACTCGGTCGGGTCGAACGCTTGTGCCGGCGCCAGCGCACCGCTGCGCTCATAGGCGGGATCGGCACAGAGCAGCGCGCCATGGGCGAGGCTGACGGCGGTGAGGCCGTAGACGTCGCCGCCGCGGACAATGCCTCGACGCGCACCGGCCTTCCCCCTCGCCTCGCAGCTGATCGTGAATCGCGCCGCCTTGCGGTCCTTCTCGCTGGGAGCGGCGGGCAGGCGCCGGACCAGCGCCCCGGTAACGCGACGCAATGGAGTGCGCATCGCTACGCCGAGCAGGGGAGAGGCGGCGACCGCAAGCGGCATCAACCGCGGCGGCACGACCATGCCGTTGAGCAGCGTGCGTACCTGCGCAGTCTCGACATGCCGCGGCACCGTCACCTGCTCACCGGCGGGGTAGCGCAACATCCGCTGTTCCCCGATCGGCTCGGGAAAGCGCCAGCGCCCACCGTCGGCGCTACGCGGGGCCGGCCGCCAATCCCGATCGACCCAGACCACATCGCCCCCCTGCATGATCTCCAGCCCGGAGAGGGCGGTGCCATGCGTGGGCGTAAATCCATGGACGCAATAGGCAAGGACGATCTCCTCCAGCGACCCCATCCCATCGGCGGTAAGCGCCGCGATCAGATCCCCAGGGGCGTAGTCAAAGCCCATCCCCGAGACCAGCGCAACCCCTTTCTCGGCGGCCGTGTCGCCATAGCGATCGAAGACCATCCGCATAAATGGCTGCTCCCCAGTCGTATCCAGGTAGTGGGTCCCGGCGTCCACGGCAGCGGCCACCACCGGCTCCCCGTGCAAACCAAACGGCCCAGCACAAGCGACCACGACCGAACAAGGCTCAAGCATCTCCCGCAACCCGGCCTGGTTATCGACCGACACGGCCGAGAACGGCACGCCCCCAAGCTCCTCTGACAGCGCTTCTAACTTCCCTCGGTTCCGCCCGGCGATCAGGAAGTCGGCGCCCTGCCCCTTCAACTCCCGGGAAATCAACCTCCCGGTGAAGCCAGTGGCTCCATAAACGGCAATACGCCTGGTCTTGATCGAACCCCCGAATGAACCGCTCGTTGCTGTCACAGGCGGCACGGTAGCCGCTAGAGCTGGGCAAAGGACCTCTCCCGTCTTTCGCCTCTCGGCGGACTAGGCTGACGCCATGCCGAGCGGAAGGGGCCTAGGAGATAGGCAACTTGATTTGTTGGGGCCGACGCCGCTGTTGGACGACGCTGGCCGTTCCGGAGCTCTCGACAGGATCCGGGCAACTGATCTGCTTACCAAGCAAGGCTGGTCAGCGCAGTCCGCGATCCTTGTTGAGGCATTGAGCGCCGGCTGGATCGAGCACAGCACCGAGGTTGCTCTTCACAGTGAGTTCCTATCGAGTCTTTTCGTCAAGCTGCTGGGCTATGCCGGCGCTCTGGCTGGGAGCTCACCTTTTACTTTGAGCGCGTCTGTCACGACCGAAGTTGACGCCACCGAGGCTGACGCGACGTTGGGCTGGTTCACTGCACCCGGGGTTGGTCAGACCCTTGCCGTCATCGAGCTAAAGGATGCGCGGACCAACCTCGATAAGCGTCAGCTCTCGCGACCTGATCGCTTGACCCCGGTTGATCAAGCTTTTCTTTATGCAAACAAGTTCACCGGTTGTCAGTGGGTCATTGTCTCGAATTTTCTAGAGCTCCGTCTCTACTCAGTCCGTCACGGGCAGGCGCTGTACGAGCAATTTTGGCTTCGAGAGCTAACGGACCCGGATCATTTGATGGCCTTCATTTCGCTGCTTTCACCAGTTGCGTTGATAGGCGATCGACCCGATGCCGAGGGGTACCTTCAAGGACTTCTGGTTGATCGACCGGTCGACCAGCAGCGACAGATAACCCAGGACTTTTATGCCGGATATTCCGATAGACGAAACCGTCTTATCCATTACCTCGTCTCGAACTATCCCGATGAGCATCCTGGGGCTCTGATCGAGGCTGCTCAAACGCTACTGGACCGGATCCTCTTCGTTGCGTTCGCGGAGGACCGGCCGCTTCTGCCCGACCACCTGCTTCGAGAGACGGGCCGTAACGCACAAACCACCCGCAGTCGATCGACCACCAAGGTATGGGACGAGTTGCTCCTACTCTTTCGGGATATTGACGTCGGTTCCGATAGCGCGACGTCTACCCTTCCGCCTATTCCCGCGTACAACGGTGGTTTGTTTGCTGAAGATCACCTTCTCGACCATCGCATTAGCCTTCCAGATCAGCTTGTCTTGGACCTTATGGGCCTCGGTGACTATGACTATCGACGTACTATTGACGTGGAGATCCTGGGACATGTGTTTGAGCAGTCCATCTCCGACCTCGAAGCAATTCGGGCGGCTCATTCGCTCGACGAGCTTGCTGTCGAAACCGATTCCGACGAGCTCAATGAAGCACGACGTGCGCTTGGTGTGTTCTATACCCCGCGCTGGGTAACCGAGTACATCGTCAATGCGACCGTGGGTGAGATCGCGACCGACTCAGAGAACCCTCTGGATGATTTTTCGGCAATTCAGATACTTGATCCAGCTTGCGGAAGCGGTGCCTTTCTTGCCCAAGCGTTTCGATACCTGCTTGAGCTCGCTGCCGCGTCGACCCCGGAAATCCTTCCAGACGAGCAGGCCGGATTGCTCGACCAACGCGGCGTAGCCCAGCCGTCTCTCTACCTCTCCGGACTTCACGGGATCGACGTAATGGACGAGGCGGTAGAGATAGCCCACCTTTCTCTCTGGCTTGCAAGTGCCAGCCCCCTGGAGAAGCTTCAGCGCCTCGATGGCATTACGGAAGGCAACACGCTTACGACGATCGATGACGAAAACCCATTGCACCACTTGTTTCCCAGTGAGATGGAGGCAGGGGGATTCGATGTAGTAGTCGGCAACCCACCCTGGGGCGCCCATATTGATTTCGAGCTCGATCCGGCACTCGAATTGGCCGAGGGCCAATTCGACAGCTATGAGCTATTTGTCGAACGCTCACTACGCGACGCCATCCGGAATGGAGGCATGTTTGGCTTTGTGATTCCGGATCGCTTTCTACGTCCGGAGGGTGAGCGTTTGCGTCGCTGGCTCTTCGATCACTACAAGGTCCTGGAGATCATCAAGCTGGGAGAGGGCGTGTTCTCCAATGTGTTTAGGGCCGCTGTCATTCTGATCGTGAAAAAGTCTGAACCATCCGACGACGATGAAATACGGACGCTCAGCGTAACTTCGGAAGATAGATCGACGCTGGAAGAGACGGGTGCGACCTATCTTCACGCACTCCTAGAGGAGCGTGCTGGCACGATCAGCCGGGCCCGCATCAGCGATGAGCCGTCGTACAACATTCCACTCGGCGCTTCGGATGAGGACTTCCAGATTATGGCGACGATGACTGCGGACAGCCGACCTTGGTTGGGCGCGGACGGAATCTTCGATCCGTACGGACGCGGGGTCGAGCTTGGAGCAGATGGATTCGTCGTTCGATGCGACGCTTGCTTTTCGTGGCAGGTCGGCCCGCGACGCCGTTCGCAGGCGCGAGGCGGTGGCTACTACGACAAGCAATGCGAGCATTGCGAGGTTACGATCTCGGACGGTTCTTGGACCGAAGAGGCCAGGATCATTGTTGATGACCCCCCGCTTTCGGGTTCCGCGGCCGATCGTGCCTTGCCGGGTAGTGGCTGGCAACGTCTTTATGTCGGTGAGCAGATATCCCGCTACGACCTTTCGCCACCCCGCTGGATCCGGCTCGGCGTGCCAAACATCAACTACAAGAGCGCGGATCTCTACACCGCACCGAAGCTGCTTATTCGCCAGGCCGGGGTAGGTGTGAACGCGGCAGTCGACGAAACCGATGCGTACTGCCTCCAATCGGCCTATGTATATCGAGTGCGTGAGCAGGTGCCGACCAGCCCCTACTTCTTCCTCGCATGTTTATGCAGTCGAGCAATGCTCTTCTACTTCCATCGCTATACCAATCAAACGGAGTGGCAATCCTTCCCCAAGCTGGTGCATACGACTCTTCAGCAGCTGCCATTGCCCGACCCTCAGCATGTCGACGATTCGCTTTGTGAAGAAATCGAGGAGAAGGCCATGCGGCGAATGGGCTTGGATCATTTGGAAGCCCATGACCTCGACCTTGAGATCGAGAATCTGGTGATGGAGGCTTACGGCTTGAGCGGCGAGCAGCGCCAACGGATTATTCGCACCCTGCGCTCGGTTCAGCGTCTGAGGGTGGTTCGGGAGATGTTCCCTCCCGAAGGCGAAGAACCTCGACTTCTATGATCAGCTCGTCCGCTGGCTCTGCTGAAGATCGCTGAGTATGTAGTCGAGCAGCCTCTTCCCATGGTCTGACGCCACAACGATGTCGTCGGCGGTTATCCGGGCGCGGTGGAGCGATTGCATCCTCAGAACGTCGCCATCGGTGCGGTTGTTGGGGAAGATGCCGGCGTAGGAGACACCGAGATGCTCTAGGTGGTCGGCCAGCAGGGCCGTAGCGGGATTCTCCAGGGGGAGGTCCAGGTAGACCGCGTCTAAACATTTGCGATGGAAGAGGTGATGGCGCTCTGCCGCTACTGCCATCTCCAGGTCGGCTCCCGGGTCGTGGGCGGTCATGACGGCAAGGTTGTGGTCCTCGTCGATCTCCACATGTAGGCCGGTTCGCTCGGGCATTGTCACGTTGGCCGGCGGGTCGGCGAGCGTTCCTCGTAGTTCGCACAGCTCCAACGTCTGGCCGATGATCTTGTGGTGGCGCTCGGGAGCGTAGACCTTGCGCTCGTGGCCGTCGTTCAGCTTCGTGTAGAAGAGCGCCGCCGATTGGCGCCGCGGTCGCTGGTCGGCTACCGCATCGTTCGACACCGACGCCGGGATCCAGCCGAGCAGGAATCCGGTCTCGTGGGCGCCTAGCTCCAGGTTGGCGCGCTGGCTGTAGGGGTGGGCTGCGGTCGCCTCGCTGTACATCCCCGCTAGGCCACGCTCGGCCGCCCAGTCCATCAGGTGCTTCTTGGTTCTCGTGAAGAGGTGCTGGCCGCGTGCAGCCGGCATCGTCACCGCCTGGCCCGAGTGGCCTACCGCGTCACCGGCCGCCGCCAGGCTCATTCCCTCGTGGCAGAGCAGCTCGCCGTCGCTCGACTCGGCCACCCAGGAAATGTAGGTCCCGGCGGCCAACTTGGCCTCGACTTCGGCTTGGTCATAAACCCAGCGCACGTCGTAGGTATCGCCATAAGCGGCCCGGATTGCGTCCGTTAGGACACCTCCTTCGCCAGGCTCCAGGTACCTGAAAGTGACTGCTTCCATTCCCACGCCGTCAATCACCCCCTTTATATTCGGTTAGATGCCCGCCTAGCTCAATTGGCAGAGCGCTTCCCTTGTAAGGAAGGGGTTCCCGGTTCAAATCCGGGGGCGGGCTTAGAAGGTCAGTCGGACCGGGAGCGATTTGAGCTGATTGAGGAAGGCCGACTCGACGAAGGTCGGCTTGCCGTCGAGGGCCATGTCCGGGTAGCGGGCGAGGGTCTCCTCGATGAGGATTTTCAGCTCGAGGCGGGCCAGCGCGGTGCCGAGGCAGAAGTGGCGCCCCCCGGCGCCGAAGGCCTGGTGATCTGGATTGCGGTGGATGTCGAAGCGGTCGGGGTTCTCGTAGCGGCTGGCGTCGCGATTCGATGACGCGTACCACATCACGACCTTCTCGCCTTGCTTTATCTCCTGCCCGTTCAGAACCGTGTCCTTGGTCGCGGTGCGGCGGAAGTGGGCGAAGGCGGGGAACATCCTCAGCGACTCCTCGACCACGCCGGGAACCAAGGACGGGTCCTCGACTACGAGCCGGCGCTGGTCCGGGTCTTCCAGTAGCGCCCGCATCCCGCTGCAGTAGGTCGCTTTGGTGCTGTCGTTGCCGGCGGCAACGAGGAGGAAGAAGCCCATCACGATCTCGTGCTCCTCGAGCTTCTCGCCTTCGACCTCGGCGTTGACGAGGACGGTCGTGAGGTCGTCGGTCGGGTTCTCGCGTCGCGCGGCGATCATCGCGCTGCAGCGAGCGAAGATTTCGGTGACGGCGTTCTGGATCACCGCTTCGATGCTGTCGGCCCCGTCCGGGCTGTAGTCGGGATCGCTGGCTGCCAGCGCCTGGTTCATCAACTCCGCCCAGGCCGCGTCGTCCTCCTCCGGGATCCCCATGAAGCTGCCGATCACCCGCGACACCACTGGCTGGGCGACGTCGGTGACCAGGTCGCACGTTTCCCGGCCCTTCAGGCGGTCGAGCACCTCGACGGCGATCTTGCGGATCGACTCCTCGTGGGCGGCGATCCGCTTTGGCGTAAAGCCGGCCTGGAAGAGGGCCTTGAGCCGGTCGTGCTTGGGCGGATCCATGCCGATGAACATCGCCCGCGCCAGCTCTATCGGGAAGACCTCGTCGATCGCGACGACGCCGCCAAGTTCAGAGGAGTAGGTCTCCCAGTCGCGGCTGACCGCGTGGACGTCGTCGGCTGTGGTCACCGACCAGAAGCCCGCGGCCTCCGGCAGCTCGGTGACTTCAGAGGTCCAGTGGACCGGGCAGCGCTCGCGCATCTGCTCGAACAGGGCATGGGGTGGGCCGTTGAGCCAGTGCTCTCGCTCGAGCACGAGCTCGTCCTCGAGACTTCGCGTCGCTCCCTCGGTCTCTGGCTGATCAGCCACGACGTAGATACTACTGGCCGGCTGGCCAGTTACGAACCGCCCAGGACGCGGGCTTTCTCGGCGGCGAACTCCTCCTCGGTGAGGACTCCCTTGTCACGCAGTTCGGCCAGCTGCGAGAGCCGACGCAGGCGGGCGTCGTCGCCAGCCGGAGCCTCGACCGGGGCAGCCGCGGAGGTTTCATCGGCCCCGCTGTCGCTCGGTTTGCGCATCTCCGGCAGGCGCAGTTTCGAGGCCCGCTCGCCGATATTGGCGCTCTTCACCGCGTCGACCATGCGGTCCTTCGCGCCACCGAAGTAGTCGGCCATCTGTGCGTCGGGGAATTCCTCTTCGGATTGGCGGCGCAGCTCGTGGATGCCGAAGGCAGCGAAGGCCGCGATCACCAAGGTCGTCAAGAAGGAGCGCAGGTTCTGGACCGAGGCGGAGAGGAAGTAGATGCAGACGACGATCACCAGGCCGGTGTAGACGTAAGGGATGTAGTCGCGCAGGACCGGCGCCATGAAGCGGCGACTGGAACGCGCGGATCCGGTCGGTGACCCCAGCCAACCGGCGATCCCCAGGAGGACGCCAAAGACGATCACCGTGGTCGCGATGCTGGTCATCAGCGAGGTGCCGATAGACCAGGTCGCTTCGGCGGCTGGCTTGACGCTTTCGTCGGTGACCAGCTGGTCGACGACGATCCCGCCGGCGACTGAGCGGAAGACGATCACCGCGAAGCCGGCTGCGACCAGCCCGATCCCGCAGAAGAGGATGGTCACCCAGCGGCCCTCTTTGGAGAGGTAGATCGCGAGACCGAAAGTGAGCAGGGTCAGCAGGGAGAGGACCAGCGCCAGTCCCTTGATGGCCACCGCGATGTCCTGCGCCGTCTTCAGTTGGTCGGAACGCAGGATCGTCACCTGGCCGGCATCGGGCGGGAGTTTTTCGGCCAGCTTGGCCCCGATCCCGACTTGGCTGGCCAGGTTGGTCACCAGGCTGCCGAGGTTGAGGGTGACGTTCCCTTCCGCGGTTGAGACCGCTTCTTTCTTGTTTTCCAGCACGGCCAGGAGCTGTTCGTGGGCGGCGCGGTTGGCGTCCTTCCAAAGTTCTTCCGCGGTCGTGCTCTGCAGCACCTGTTCGGCGCCGCCGCCGGCCACCTGGCGCAAGCCGCCGGACACGGGACCCGCGAGCTGCTTGGTTTCGCCGGGCAGGATGTCTTCGAGTTCTTTTTCGACGTTGACGTTTTCGTAGAGCTGGTCGATCAGGTAGCTGCTGACCGCCGCGCGGACCTTTTCGTTCTGGATCAGCCGGCCGCTGGTATCGACCCAGTCGTCGGTGTTGAGCGCTTGACGCTCGGTCCAGATCGCGAAAACGCTGAGGAAGGCCAGCAGGGAGCCGAGCACCACGAGGGCTTTAACGCTGCGTCGTCTTGCACGGCTCATCACCTGGGGATGCTATACGTGACTGGCGTGAAGCTGGAAGGAATCCACCACATCACCGCGATTACCGCCGACGCGCAGAAGAACGTCGACTTTTACGCCGGGGTGATGGGCCTGCGCCTGGTGAAGAAAACTGTCAACCAGGACAACCCGACCGTCTACCACCTCTTCTTTGCCGATGAGCAGGGCAGCGCCGGCACCGATCTGACCTTCTTCGAGTTTCCCGGCGTGCCCGACGGGCGGGCCGGAGGCGGCGACGTGCACCGGATCCTTTGGCGGGTCGGCTCACCGCAGTCGCTTGATTTCTGGGCTGAGCGACTCGGCGCCAACGGGGTCGAGACCGAGCGCACGGGGGAGAGCCTGCGCTTCTCCGATCCAGAGGGACTCGGCCACGAGCTGCTCGTCACCACGGTCGAGGATGCGCCGCTGATCGCTGATCACCCCGAGGTCCCGGGCGAGCTGGCGCTGCAGGGCTTCCACGCTGTTCGCGCCTACAGTGGATCCCCCGGCGCCAGCGCCGGCCTGCTCGAGGCGCTCGAGTTCGAGCAGACCGACGAGGGCTGGGAGGCGCGTGGCGAGAAGCGCGGCGGCCTCTATATCTACGACGACCCGCCGCAGGACCGCTCGCTACAGGGCGCCGGCAGCGTCCACCACGTCGCCTGGGCCTCCTCGGTTGAGGAGCACGAGGCCTGGCGCGAGAAGGCGGTCTCGGCCGGGGCGCAGGTGACGCCGGTAATCGACCGCTTCTACTTCCGCTCGATCTACTTCCGCGAGCCGAGCGGCGTTCTCTTCGAGATCGCAACCCTGGGGCCGGGCTTCACTGTCGACGAGCCGCTCGAGCACCTCGGCGAGAAGCTCTCGCTGCCGCCCGACTACGAGCACTTGCGGGCTGAGGTCGAACCGAACCTGCGCCCCGTCATCAATCCTCGCGCCGCGAAGACCGGGTGAACGGAAACTTCGTCTGGAGGGACGCTGGGCGGGTCGTCGTTCTCCACCACGATGGCGTCGCCCAGGCGCCGCAGCTGCTCCACGAGCACGGCTTCGCCGACTTTGAGCTGCTGACGACCCCCCGTGCCCTGCCTGGCGCGCCCGAGCTGGAGGCGGCAGCCAAGGCCGTCCACGCCGTTCCAAGCGGCCATGTGCCGGAGGCCGCGGCGGCGCTCCTGGACCGGGTACGGGCGCCGCAACTCGTTGCCTTCGGCGGCGGTCGCACGATCGACTCCGCCAAGGCGGTGGCAGCGGTTACGGGAGCGCGCGTCGCGGCGATCCCGACGACGCTCTCCGGGGCCGAGCTGACCGGAATCCACCGCTTACCCGCCGGCGCCGAGGCTCGTGTGCGCGCGATGGTGCGACCCGAGCTGGCGATCGCCGATCCGGCGACGATGACCAGCCAGCCAGAGGGCGCGCTGCGGGCCAGCGCAATGAACAGTCTCGCCCACGGCGCCGACTCCCTTTACACGCCCTTCGCCAATCCGGTCTCGCAGATGACCGCGTTGCGTGGCGCCAAGCTGATCTCCGCCTCGCTCGACGAACCACGGGAGGAGCGCAATCGCGCCGCGCTCGCCCAGGGCTCCCTGCTCAGCGCCTACGCGATCGACTCCGCCGCCTTTGGCATGCACCACGTGATCTGCCAGACGCTGGTGCGTATCTGTGGCAGTCCCCACGCCGAGACCAACGCCGCGATCCTGCCCCGAGTGATGGCCTTCATGGTCCCGCGTGCCCCCGACCACCTCGCCTCCCTCGCCGAGGCCCTCGGCACGGACCCAACCCAAATCGAACCCCGCATCCTCGACCTGGGCGGCAACCCAGCCGGTCTCGGCGCTCAAGGCGCCGACCGCTCCAAGTTAGATCAAGCTCTCGACTCGATGCTCGTGCGCCCGGAGCTCGCATTTACGCCGGAACCACCAGCTCGCCACGACCTTGAGCAGCTGGTCGAGTCCGCTTGGTAGGTCACTTCGGGCGGGTGGCGCGGCGGCGGGGGTCCCCCATAGCGGAGGGCGCGCGAAGCGCGTCCGAGCACATGGGGGAGGGCCGCCGTGACAGGACCCTCCCGCTGACAGGACCGCCCGCCGGTAACCACCGTCCCTGACCCGTGTAGCGCTGTGTAATGACCGAAGAACGCCTCCAGCGCTACCACGACTTCACCCGGCGCCACAGCGTCAACTGGCCCCTCTACCTGCTGGCCCGGGTCTTCATGACGCCGTTCTTCCTCGTCTACTTCCGCCTCGGCCGCACCGGGCGCGAGTACGGGCGTGTCAGCGGTGGCCTGATCGTCGCCGCCAACCACCGCAGCTTCCTCGACCCCTTCGCGATCGGCGCTGCGCTGCCCTGGCGGCGGCCGATGACCTACGTCGCCAAGATCGAGCTGTTCGAGCGTCGCTGGCAGGGCTGGCTGCTCTCGCGGCTCGGCGCCTTCCCAATTCGTCGCGGCGAATCGGACGAGATGGCGATGGAGACGGCCCGGCTTACGGTTGACCGTGGCGGCACCGTCTGCATCTTTCCCGAGGGGACGCGGATTCGCCGCGGCACCCTTGGTACGCCGAAGCGCGGCGTCGGCAGGCTGGCGCTGCAGACCGGCGCCCCGGTTGTCCCAACCGCGGTTTACGGCAGCGAGCACGTGCGCCGTGGCTGGCGCATCCGCCCGCGTCAGGTGCGGGTGCGGCTGGGCAAGGCGATGACCTTTCCTCGGGTCGAGGAGCCCTCGCCGCCACTGGCCGAGTCGGTGACGGCGCGGATCTGGCCCAACGTCCTCTTGCAGTGGGAAGAGATGGGCGGCCTGCCGCCGATGCGACGGGCCGCCGTGATTGGCGCCGGCAGCTGGGGCACCGCGGTCGCCGTGCTGCTCGCTCGTGGCGGGCTCGAGGTACAGCTCGGCGCTCGTACGGCCGGGCAGGCCACGGAAATGCTCGAGGCTGGCGAAAACCGCCGCTACTTGGAGGGGGTCGAGCTGCCCGATTCGCTGCTCGTCCGCCCGGCCTCGGAGATCGAGCTGGCCGGGCTCGACTTGGTCTGCATGGCGATTCCCTCGGGTTCGCTGCCGCAGGCGGTCGGCGCGATTGCCGACAGGGTCAGCGACCGCTCCTCGGTGCTGTTGCTGACCAAGGGGCTGATCGCGCCGCTGGGCCAGCTGCCGGCCGAGTACGTCGGCGAAAGGATCCGCGCCCGCGCGGTCGCTTGCCTAGGTGGCCCCGCCCACGCGCGTGAGGCCGTGTCTGGCTCCGCCGCGCTTGTCCTCGGGTCGGGCGATGCCGACCTGCGCGACCAGCTCGGCGAGGTATTCGATCGCGCTGGCCTCGTCTGCGAGCGCTCGCGCGACGTCACCGGAGTCGAGATGGCGGGCGCGGCAAAGAACGCAGCCGCCCTCGCCGCCGCGGCGACCGCGCCCTATGGTCTCAACGCAGCAGGCATAGCCGCTGCCCAGGTCTGGCGCGAGTGCATCGATTACGCGATTTCGCGCGGGGCTGAGCTCGAGACCTTCTCTGGGCTGGCCGGGGTCGGGGACCTGACCGCGACCGTGCTCGCCCCCTCGGGACGCAACCGCCGCGCTGGCGAGCTGCTGGGCCGGGGTACGCCGGCGACAGAGATCCCAGCCATGATTGGCCAGGCCTCCGAGGGCCTTGATGCGGTGCCGTTGCTGGCCCAGGCATTCTCCGACTCGGGCAGCCCAGCGGACGCTTTGAACGGGCTGGCAGCGCTGATCCGCGGTGAGATCGACGCCGAGGCTTGGGTCGCGAGCCTGCGCTTGGTCGAGCGCTCGAAGAAGGCGGCCGCGTGAAGCCCCGAACGCACCATCCAGAGGCCTGATGTGGGTTATCCACGCACACGGATGACGTCGCATGCCGGCGCTGGGTCGCCACCCACGGCCTTGCGGGTAGTAACCACTACCCGCTTCGCCCGCGTGCGGCACCCAGCTTGGCCTGCGACGCCCCCGCGCACGCGCCTAACCCACACCAGGCCTCTAGGCTTCGCCCGTGAGCGGCAGCAAGGAGAACGTCGAGCCGGCGAGCCTCGACCCGGCCGCCAAGGCGGAGCTCGACCGCGCCTTCGAAGAGCTCTACCGCGACCACCTAAAGGACGTCTACTCCTACTCCTACTACCGAGTCGGCAACCAGCACGACGCGGAGGACTTAACCGAGCAGGCCTTCCTGCAGGCCTACCGCCATTTCGACCGGGCACGGCGCGAGTCCGATGGGCGGCCGCTGCGTCCTTGGCTGATTCGCATCGCCCACAACCTGGCGCTCAACTACTACCGCGACCGCTCGCGACGGCCGCAGACGCCGCTGGAAAACGCCGACCCGATCCCTGCCCGGCACGGCACCGAGGCGATCGCCGAGGGTCGCGAGGAGCTGCGGCAGGTGATCGCGAAACTCGACAACCTGCCCGACGACCGCCGCGACGCTCTGATCATGCGCTTTGCGCTCGGCATGGACAACCGCGAGATCGCCCGCGCGCTGGGGCGCACCGACGGCGCCACCAAGGTCTTGATCCATCGCGCGATCAAACAGCTGGAGGAGGAGATGAGCGATGAGTGAGGCGAGCGAGAACTTGACTGGCAGCACCTGGGACGTCGAGCGGCTGCTCGGCGACGCGCTGCGGCCGATCGAGCCCCCAGAGCGGCTCTCGGGGCGCTTCGAGGACACGCTCGCCGCCGTCACCCAGGCCGCCGCCGAGGAGCTCTCCGATTGGGCCGAGGAACTCTCCGAGAGCGAGCTGCGGGCGCTGCGCGATCCGCGCAACTGGGTGCGGCCAGTGGTTGCCGTCGGCGCCGGCGGGATCGCCACCGGTGCGCTCCTCCTGGTTGAGATGAGGCGCCGCGGCCGTCAGCAGACGAAGAGCGGCATCCGCGAGCTTGCCTCCCGCATCCGTCCCTAGAGCCAGGATGGACTGTTGTAGCCCCTATAAGGGCCACGATGGTCCATCCTCACTGCGCTAGACGAAGCCGAACACGGCGATTGCCGCATAGGCCGTGGTGAGCCAGATCGCGTAGCGCCGCGAGGCGAAGCCGGCGACGAGTAACCCGATGGCGCCAGTGAGCATGTGGAAGACATTGGCCCAGCCGTTGACTGAGAGCAGGCCGAGCGCTTCGCGCAGGTCGTCCGGGCGGGCGAACGACGAGTCGTAGAAGAAGCCGACGATGCCGTAGGTCACTAGCCCTGCACCGACCAGCGTCGCGTACAGCCGTGCGGGGCTCGCCTGCTCCATGCGGCGGCGATTGTAGGCTCCTCGTCCGCAATGGCGCAGACTTGTTACCGACATCCAAACCGCGAGACGGCAGTCTCCTGCTCCAACTGTGGGCGGCCGATCTGCCCCGACTGCATGACTCCGACCCCGGTGGGGATGCGTTGTCCGGAGTGTTCACAGCAGCGGACGCGGGTTGTGCGTGGGGTTGGTGAGGCCTCGTTGTTCGCTCGTGCCCCCGCCACGTTCATCCTGATCGCGCTCAATGTCGCCGTGTTCTTCGCCGAGATCGCAACGGGTTCCGGTGGCGTTGGGACCATGACCTCCTCGCTGATCCCGGAATTCGGCCTCTTCGGTCCGTCGGTCGCCAACGGCGAGTGGTATCGGTTGCTCACCAGCGGCTTCCTCCACGCGAGCATCGTTCACATCGGCTTCAACATGTTTGCCCTCTTCTTCCTCGGCCGGATACTCGAGCCAGGAATCGGAACGGCCCGCTTTGTCGCGATTTACTTTGTCTCGCTCTTCGCCGGCTCGTTAGGCGCGGTTCTGCTCAGCCCGGGCTCCCTAACGATCGGCGCGTCCGGGGCGATCTTTGGCATTTTCGGCGCCACCTTCATCATCGCACGCAGCCGCGGGGTCGATGCACTTGCTTCCTCGATCGGCATCATTCTGGTGCTCAACTTGGTGTTCACCCTTGGTAGGCCCGAAATCAGCATCGGCGGCCACCTGGGTGGCCTTGTCGGAGGGGTTCTTTGCGCCCTCTTCATTCTCGCCGGCGAGCGTGGCATGTTGGGCGAGCGGCACACGCCGATGGAGCTCCTGGCAATGGCGGCGGTCGGCTTCTTTTCCATCGCTAGCGCGATTGCCGTCGCGTAAAAGCCCGTCTCGGTAGGGGTGGAACGTCTTGTACTTTTTCGTCGAGGGCTGCGGGCGTCAGCTCGCAGGCGATCCACCGAAAAAGTTAAGTGGAACCCCTACCGGGCGGGTCCATCAGGTCACAGCGGAGCGCGCACCTCGGCGAAGCCGATGTTGCCCGGCGGGTCGATCAGATCGGGGTGGAGGATATGGCCGAGCAGCTCGACGCCGTCAACCAGGCGCGGTCCCGGTCGCGAGAAGGTTGATGCGGCGTCGACGGCGACCACGCGCCCGGCGCCGAGCCTGGAAATCCGGTCCCAATGCTCGACCGCCTGGGCGTGCGATTCGTTCACATACCAGCCGCAGGGCATCGCGATTACCACGTCGGGGCCGAGGCCCGAGAGAGCACCCCACTGGACTTCGGGTGACTTGAGGCCGGGCGGGCCGGCGACGTCGTCGCCGCCGGCGATCGAGATCATCTCCGGGATCCAGTGGCCGCCGACGAAGGGCGGATCGAGCCACTCCAGGGCAATCACCCGCGGCAGGTTGGCTCCCGAGACGCCGGCCCGGACCGTTGCCAGCCGACCCTCCAGCTCGCCCCGCATCAGATGGGCCTCGGACTCCAGGTCGGTGGCCTCGCCGAGGCGGATAACGTCCTCGAGCATCTCACCCAGCGTGCTCGGATCCTGCTGCAGGACCTTTGGCTGGCTGGGCAGCCGCGCGGCGACTTCGACTACGTCCTCATAGGAGACGGCGCAGACATCGCAGATCGCCTGGGTGACGATCAGGTCGGGAGCGAGCTCGGCGAGCCGCTCCTCATCCAGCTCGTACAGCGCCCGACCTTCGCCGACAGTCGCCTTCACCGCCGTGTCGATCTCACTGGCGCTGAGGCCCTCGCCGAGGACGGTGCGGGTCAGGTGCGGCAGCGATCGTGCCTGCGCCGGGAAATCGCACTCGTGGGTGACGGCAACCACGCTGTCGCCCAGGCCGAGGGCGAACAGCATCTCCGTCGCTGATGGAACGAGGCTGGCGATGCGCATGAGGGCCTCAATATGTCAGTCTCGCCGTTCCGCGGGCAAGAAAGCTATATTCATCAATTGCCGAATGGCCGAAGACGACCTTCCCCGAAGTACCGGGCTACATAGCCTCTGATGAGCGTCCTGCTGCTCGTCCTCCTACTCCTGTTGGTCGCGATCAACGGCTTCTTCGTCGCGGCCGAGTTCGCGCTGGTGCGGACCAGGCGCGGCAAAATCGAACAGCTGGCTGAGGAAGGAGAGAGCGGCGCCGACACGGTCGTCAGCCAGCTCGACGAGATCGACGAATCGCTCTCCGCCTGTCAGATCGGGATCACGATCGCTTCGATCGGAATCGGCTTCCTTGGCGAGCCTTCGCTGGCGAAGCTGCTCGAGCCGATCTTCGGCAACCTCTCGCACGGCGCCGCGGTGGCGCTCTCGGTCGGCATCGCCTTTGCCTTGGTCACCGCGCTTCACATCAGCATCGGCGAGCAGGTGCCGAAGATGCTGGCGATCAACAACGCCGAGCGGACCGCGCGCCGCGTCTCCCGTCCACTCAACTGGTTCCGCCTCGCCACCGCTCCCTTGACGATGGGCCTGAGCGCGATCTCCAATTCGATCGTCCGCCTTTTCGGCGTCGACCCCACCAACATCGACGAGAAGCACACCGCTGAGGACCTGAAGCAGATCATCGATAGCTCGCGAGTGGGGGGAACGCTCGACCCGGGCGAGGCGGGGATGCTCGGTGGCGTCTTCCACCTACACGAGCAGCAGGCGCGCGAGGTGATGACGCCGATCCCGGCGGTGGTCACGGTTGATGCCTCGGAGACTGTGGAGACGGCGCTGCGGCGCTGCGTCACTTCGGGCCACACGCGACTGGTGGTGATCGAGGACGACAACCCCGATCGGGTCAAGGGGATCGTCCACAACAACAGCCTCGCCCGCCTCTATATGAGCGATGGGCCCGGAGCGAAGATCGAGCCGGTTGTGCGCGAGGCGGTCATCGTTCCTGAGACCCGCCCGCTGGACGATCTCCTCCACGATCTGCAGGTGCAGCGCACCTCGCTCTCGGTGGTCGTCGACGAGTACGGCCGTACGGTCGGCATCGTCACCGTCGAGGACATTCTCGAGGAGGTAGTGGGGGAGATCGAGGATGAGACCGACCCTCGCGCTGCGGCGATGCGCCAGCTCGCCGGGGGCGAATGGTTCGTTCGCGGCCATGTCTCGCTTGGCGATCTCGCCGACCGTGGGATCGAGCTTCCGGTCGACACCGACGCCTACAACTCGATCGGTGGCTACGTCTTTGGCGAGCTCGGCCGGCTGCCGAAGCGCGGCGACGCGATCACCGCCAATGGCTACACGATCCGGGTCGAGTCGGTGCGCGAGAACCGGGTTGAGGCGGTGCGCATAAGTGGCTCCGGCGATTCCGTCCGGTCCACGACCTAGGTTTCCTGAGCAACCCGCGTATCGCCTAACCCTGGAGGTATCGCATGTGGGTTGTGCGCATGAGCGACAAGCAGCTTGAGGTCCTGAGGGCGTTGCTGCGCTCCGAGGAGCATCTAGGCCCGGCGCTCAAAGGAGCGGTCGAGGCACTCGATCTGGCCCGCTGGGACGACTTGCCGGAAGCCGAGCTCCCCTGGGAGGAAATCGAGGCTACCGCCCGCCGTCAGGGCTGTTCGCCGGCAGATGTCATTTGGGACCGGGCGGGTCGGCGCTAGTCGTACGAGTAGAAGCCCGCTCCGGACTTCCGACCCAATTTGCCTTCGCCGGCCATCTGGACCATCAGGCCGGGCGGCTTGTGCGCCGGGTCTGAGGAGTCGGCGTATAGGGCATCGCCGATCGCCTCGGAGACGTCGAGGCCGACGAAGTCAAGCAGGGCCAGCGGCCCCATCGGGTGGCCGGCGCCGAGCTTCATGCAGGAGTCGACCTCGCCTGCCTCCATCCCGGTGCGCTCGATCAGCCGCACGGCGTCGAAAAGGTAGGGGAAAAGCAGGCGGTTGACGACGAAGCCAGCCTGGTCGGGAACCTCGACCGCGGTCTTGCCCATCGCCGCGCACCAGGCGAGCGCTCGCTCGCGGGTCTCCTCGCCGCTGTCGGGGAAGCAGACCTCGACCAGCTTCATCCGTGGCACCGGGTTGAAGACATGCAGGCCGAAGAGGCGGCTGGTGATGTCGGCGGCGGTCGCGATCTCGGCGATGCTCAGCGAGGAGGTCGTCGTGGCCAGGTCGGCGTTGGGGCAGGCTGCGGCGACGGCGTTCAGCACCTCGGCCTTTGGCTTGACCTCCTCGATCACGGCCTCGACGACGATGTCGCAATCAGCAAGGTCCTTGGGGTCGGTGGTGACCCGCAGCCGCGAAGCCTCGGCCCCATCGATCTTGGCGCAGGCGGCAACCACTTTCTCCTCGGCCCGCCAGGCAGACGCCTCACTGCGAGCGAGCAGAATGGTGTCGCCCGTAATCGTGGCGACCGCGGCGAGGCCAGTGGCGATGGCCCCGCTGCCGGCGATCCCTGGACTCTCGTATCCCGTCCCGCTCATTGGAGACGGGTTCCTATCATGTTGCGGCGCGCTAAAGTTGATTGACCGGTCAATCAGCGAACGGAGGCTTCGATGTCAGGCAACGGAAATGGCAAGTTCGGCGGCCGCGAGGTCGTAATCGTCGAGGCGGTCCGTACGCCGATCGGACGCGGCCACGCGGAGAAGGGCTACTACAAAGACGTCCATCCTTCGAACCTGTTGTCCAAGGTCTATGGCGAGCTCTTCGAGCGCTCCGGCGTCGATCCCGCCGAGACCGGCGACGTCGTCACCGGCTGCGCTCAGCAATTCGGTGAGCAGGGCGTCAACATCGGCCGCAACGCCTGGCTCGAGGCCGGCCTGCCGATCGAGACTCCGGCGACGACGATCGACCGCCAGTGCGGCTCCGCCCAGCAAGCGGTCAATTTCGCCGCGGCGCTGATCGCCAGCGGCGTCCACGACGTCGCCGTCGGCTCCGGCGTCGAGCACATGGGCCACATCTCCTTTGCTGACGGCTACGAGGTGATGAAAGAGCACGGCTCGCCCTTCTCGCCCGCGCTAATGGAGCGCTACAACTTGATCCCCCAGGGTCTCTCGGCCGAGATGATCGCTGACAAATGGGAGATCCCCCGCTCCGAGCTCGACGAGCTCGGCGTCCGCTCCCAGGAGCTCGCCGCCAAGGCGACCGAGGAGGGACGTTTCGAGCGCGAGATCGTGCCGTTCGCTGTCAACGGCGACACCTACGTCACCGATCAGGGGCTGCGCGAGACGACCCTGGAGGGCCTCGCCAACCTGAAACCGGCTTTCAAGGAGGACGGCAAGATCACCGCCGGCAACTCCTCCCAGGTCTCCGACGGCGCCGCCGCCGTGCTGCTGATGGCGCGCGAGAAGGCCGATGCGCTGGGTCTGAAGCCACGGGCACGGATCTACGACCAGACGACCGTCGGCGTCGACCCTGTGATCATGCTGACCGGCCCGATTCCCGCCACCGAAAAGCTGCTCGAGCGCAACGGGATGAAGATGGACGACATCGACCTAGTCGAGATCAACGAGGCCTTTGCTTCGGTCGTCGCCGCCTGGCGCCGTGAGCTTGATCCCGACATGGACCGGGTCAACGTCAACGGCGGCGCGATCGCCCTCGGCCACCCGCTCGGCTCGACCGGCGCCCGCCTGATCACCACCCTGCTGCATGAGATGGAGCGCACCGACAAAGAGATGGGTCTGGTGACGATGTGTTGCGGCGGTGGCCTCGGAACCGGCACCCTGATCGAGAGGATCTGAGGTCGCGTGACCGGCGCATCTCGGCGTCCTCGGTCGCTCGCGTGCAGAGCACGCCACGCTCCCTGCGTCCTTGATCTGCTTGGTCATGCGACCTCAAGCGCTTTTGGCCAATCAGCCAGTAGTCTCCCCGACCGATGGACCTGAGTCTCTCACCTTCGGAGCGCGAGTTCCGCGACGAGGTCCGGACCTGGCTGGAAGAGAATCACCCCGGTCCGGAGCCCGAGGCCGGGCTCGAGGAGGTCATGGCCTTCCGCACCGAGTGGCAGGGCAAGCTGCACGAAGCGGGCTGGGCCGGGATCTCCTGGCCGAAGGAGTACGGCGGTCGCGGCGCGACCCTGATCGAGCAGGCGATCTTCGTCGGCGAGGCGGCGCGCCAGGAAGCGCCGAGTCCGGCAAACGTCCTCGGTTTGGCGATGGGCGGCCCGGTCGTGATCGCCCACGGCACCGACGAGCAGAAGCAGCGCTACCTCGAGCCGATCCTCACCGCTAAGGAGATCTGGTGCCAGGGGTTCTCTGAGCCCGAGTCGGGCTCGGACCTCGCCTCGCTGAAGACGAAGGCGGTCAAGGACGGCGACGAATGGGTCGTCACCGGGCAGAAGGTGTGGACCACGTTCGCCCAGTACGCCAAGTGGTGCATGCTCGTCGCCCGCACCGACCCCGATGCTCCCAAGCACAAGGGCCTCACTTATTTCTTGATGGACATGGACCAGCCCGGCGTCGAAGCCAAACCGTTGGTCCAGATAACCGGCGAGGGCGAGTTCAACGAGGTCTTCATCGAGGAAGCGCGGATCCCCGACGCCAACGTCGTCGGCGGCGTCGGCAACGGCTGGTCGGTGGCGATCACGACGCTGATGAACGAGCGCGCCGGCCTCGCCTTCGGCGCGATCTCGCAGATCTCCAACAGCCTCAAGCGGCTCACCGAGTTGGCGCAGGAGACGCGCGTCAACGGTGACAGCGCCGCCGATGACCCACTACTGCGCGATCGCCTCGCCCAGCTCCACATCGAGGCCGAGACGATGCGGCTGAACGCCTACCGCGGCCTGACCAAGACGATGCAGTCGGGCATCCCCGGCCCCGAGGGCTCGCTCGGCAAGTGGCAGTGGGCAGACATCAACCAGCGGATCGCCGAGCTCGCGCTCGACATCGAGGGCGCTTACGCGCCGCTCGACCGCGGCGCCGAGCACGCCGTCGCCAACGGCGCTTGGCAATACAGCTTTCTGCGCTCGCGCGCCAACTCGATCGAGGGCGGCACCACCGACATCCTCAAGAACATCATCGCCGAGCGGGTGCTCGGCCTGCCGAGGCTGCGCTAGCCGTGTACTTCGACCTCACCGACGAGCAGCAGGCGATCAAGTCGACCGCCCACGACTTCCTCGCCGCGCGCTACAAATCGGAGCGGATCCGCGAGCTGGCGAAGAGTGAGAGCGGCTTCGAGCAGTCCGATTGGGAGGAGATGGCCGAGCTCGGCTGGCCCGGCCTGGCGCTGCCCGAGGAGTGGGGCGGACAGGGCCTCGGCATCGTCGACCTCGCCGTCCTCTTCGAGGAGATGGGCTACGCCCTGGCGCCCTCGCCGTTGCTCTCGACCACCCTGGTCGGGTTGGCGCTTACGCACTGTGGGTCTGACGACCAGCGCGAGCGCTACCTGCGGCCGCTTGCCGCCGGCAAGAAGCGCGGTGCGCCCGCGCTTTGGGACGCCGGCTCGCCCGGCAATCCCGGTGCCTTCACGATGGAGGCAAAGGCCGGCGGGGACGGAGTGGTCCTCGACGGCGAGAAGGTGCTGGCGCCCGATGCCGCTGCGGCCGATTTCTTCGTCGTCGCCACCTCCGACGGCAAGCGCCACCTGGTGGACAGTGGCGCCGATGGCGTCACCGTCACGGCGGAACCGTCGATCGACCTCACCCGCCGCCTCTACTCGGTTCGCTTCGAGGGGGTCGAGGTCGCCGCGGCGGACACGATGCCGGCGGAGGGCCCCGACTATTACCCGGTCTTCTTCCGCCTCTGCGTCGCCCTCGCCGCCGAGTCGACCGGCATCGCGCAGCGGGCGATGGAGATGGCGGTCTCCTACGCCAAAGACCGCCAGCAGTTCGGACGGCCGATCGGCGCCTACCAGGCGGTTTCCCACCGTTGTGCCCAGATGCTGCTCGAGACCGAGAACGCCCGCTCCGCTGTCTACGGCGCCGCCTGGGCGGCCGATGCCGAGCCCGAGTCGCTGCCGCTGGCCGCCTCGATGGCCAAGGCTTACGCCTCCGATGCCGGCTGGCGCGTTCCCGACGCCTCGATCCAAGTGCACGGCGGAATCGGCTTCACCTGGGAGCACGACCTGCACTTTTTCCTCAAGCGCGGTAAGGCGAACGCGGCGATGTTCGGCACCGCCGGCTGGCACCGCAACCGGGTCGCGGACCTGATCCTTGCCGAAGCGCCGGTTCCCGCGCCGGCCTGAGTTTGTCCGCTCTCGATCGCATCTCGGTCGCGGCGATCGGCGTAACTGTCGCCGACCTCGAGGCGGAAGCCAAGCGGGCGGAGACGGCCGGGGTCGAATGCGTCTGGGCGCCCGAGTTGTTCCGCTCCTCAGTCACCCAGGCGGCCTATCTTGCTGGTCGCACCGAGAAGATCGGCGTCGCCACCGGGATCGCCTGGGCCTTCACCCGTAGCCCCTTCATCGTCGCGATCAGCGCGCTCGACATCGACGAGATGTCCGGCGGCCGCTTCCGCCTCGGTCTCGGCTCCGGGGTCAAACGCCTCAACGAAACCTGGCATAACGCCGAGTACGGCAAACCGGCGCCGCACCTGCGCGAGGCGATCGAGGCGACGCGGCTGATCATGCAGCAGGCGGGCAAGGGCGAGCCGATCCGCTACGAGGGCGAGTACTACGACATCGACATCAAGGGCTGGATCCGGCCGCACCCGGCCCCGCGCGAGTCGGTGCCGATCTACACCGCTGGCGTGCAGGGTGGCATGTGCCGGATGGCCGGCGACGTCGCCGATGGCCTGATTGGCCACCCGATCCAGAGCCTGCGCTGGATCGACGAGGTCGTCGTCTCCTCCTTCGAAGAGGGCCTGAAGCGTTCCGGGCGCGAGCGCGTGGACTTCGACTACCTGCCGACCGTCTGCTGCGCGATCGACGATGACGAGGCGCAGGCGATCGAGATGGCCCGCCGCACGATCTCCTTCTACGCCACGGTCAAGACCTATATGCCGCTCTGGGAGCTGCACGGCTTTGCTGACAATGCGGTCGCCGCGGGAGATGCCTTCCGGCGCGGTGACCTGGCCGCAGTGCCCGCCGCGATCAGCGATGAGATGGTCGATACCTACTGCGCCGCCGGCCCGCTAGACAAGGTCCGCGCCCGGGTCGAGGCGACGGCCGAGCGTGCCGATGGCCTCTTCCTCACCCCACCGACCTACTTCATCTCCCCCGAGGAGCTGAGCGAGTACCAGAACCGCCTGATCGACGCCTTCGGTCCGGCGGTGTGAGCGGCGACGCTGAGGCCCGCGAGCTCGAGGTACTCGCCCGCGTCAGCGAGATCCCGGCGGGGTTCGTGCGGACCTACGGCGATGTTTCGCCAGGAGCACCGCGTTTTGCCGGTGCGGTTCTGTTCGAGTGCGACGATCCGGATTTACCCTGGTGGCGCGTGGTCCGCGCCGACGGCTCGCTGGCCAAGGGCGCGCGGCAGAAGCGGCGCCTGGTCGCCGAGGGTGTGCCCTTCCGCGGCGACCGCGTCGACATGAAGTCCGCTCGGCTTCCGTCTTAGCTGGAGATGCGCTCACCGGCGCCTGAGCCCGGCGTGACGACCATACAATCGGTTCGGTGATTCTGCGCCCTCTCGAGCCCGGCGACGTAGCCGAGCTGCGGCGCATCCGCGAAACGCCGCAGGTCAGGCAATGGTGGGACGAGGTTGAGGAGGGTTTTCCCCTAACCGACGAGCCGGAGGCGACTCGGTTGACGATCGAAGTCGATGGCGCGATTGCCGGGATGGCCCAGTTCAGCGAGGAGCAGGAGCCGAAATATCGTCACGCCTCGGTCGACTTGTTCGTCGACCCTGCGCTACACAGTCGTGGGGTTGGCAGCGAGGCTGTGCGGCGCGTGGTGCGCATCCTGATCGAAGAGCGCGGCCACCACCGGATCACGATCGACCCCGCGACCGAGAACATTGCTGCGGTTCGCGCCTACGAGAAGGCCGGTTTCAAGCCGGTCGGTGTGATGCGGCGCTCCGAGCGCGATGCGGACGGCACTGGCTGGCACGACAGCCTGTTGATGGAGCTGCTCGCCGAGGAGCTCTGAGGTCCCCGAGCGCCGCTACTCGTCGCGCGGGGTGATGCGGAAGACCGAGACGACCTCGGCGTTATGCGCCTCCGGATGGGCGACGTACGCGCTGGGTCCGCCGCCAAACCAGCCCGACGCTTCGTTGTTGCCGACGAAGATCCCGGGGTGGTGCTTGCCGTCCCCGTCCTCGACCCAGACCTTGTCGCCCTCCTTGAACCCGTGATCCTCATTCATCATCGCCAGCATAGACGCGCCGTCGACGTGCCGTCTTTTAGAGGCCAATATGGGTACATAAACGACGGCACGTCTCCGACCCGGCCCCGTCCTCCGACCCGGCCCCATCACTGATCTTGGCTTTTGGGGCCGGGCCGGCTGCCTGTCCTAGGGGCAGACCACGAGCAGGTGAAAGTCGGCGTCCTCTGGATCGCCTTTTGCGTCGCGAGTGCGGACTTCGATCGCGTTGGCATTTGCCGGCGAGGTATTGGTTTGGGCGAAACCAGCCCCCGGCGGCGTCGTGCCCGCGTTGTTGCGGCTCGCCACGTTGGCGCAGCCACTGATGTTGATCGGGAATGCGATCGTGACCGCGCCGCCGCCCTCGGTCGCCGAGATTCCTTCATCGCTTGCCCGGGCCAGCGCTGCGTTCCCGGGGCTCGACGGATTGTTGACCACGGCCCAGTAGGTGTGGCTCGCTCGCCTCGCCGATGGCACCGTGCCGAGCTTGTTGGTGTTGATCTGGAAGCCGGTAAGCGTCTTCTGCTTCAGCTTGCCGCCGCCGATCGTCTGCTTCTTGATCGCCCCGCCGTTGATGTTTTGCGCGGCGTAGGCGCTACCTGCCAGCGCGACAACCAAAGCGATGATCGCTACAACCATCGAGGGAGAAGGGCGCCTCATGTTCCGCCACTACCCCATTTGCAGACGGCTAATCCCCTTTTTAGTCGCTGCCGAAGAGGGCCAGCCGGAGGAGGTGGACGAGGCGGCCCGCCGCGGCCGTGATGCGGCGACGCACCCCTAAGAATCCCTTGCTCGGAGCGAAGAGGAAGGGACGGGCGAGGGTCGGCTGGTTATTGGCGTCGACCACGCCTACCCAGACGTCGTAGTGCTTGTCAGGGTCGAGCGCGATTTGCGTCTGCAGGCTGCCAAGGACCACCTCGGCCAGGGTGAAGTGGAAGGTGCGCGGTGAGACCTTGGCCTCGTCCTCGGAATTGACGGTGGCGATCAGCCGCTTCGGCAGGGCCTGCATCGGCGAGAAGTCGAACTCGAGCAAGAGGCGATTTCGCCGCCGCCGCGCCCATAGGCGCGGCTCGTCGGGTTGCGGCTTCTCACCCACGATCACCGGGTCTCTGCTCAGCAATTTGTCTGGTTCGTCCCATTGCTCATGTCGACAAGGTGCGTGCGGTCCACCTCCACCGGCGCGCGAACCGCCCCACTGCCCGGGCCACCAGAGCCACGGGTGGGTGCTCTTGCTGACGACTTCCAGGCGCACCTCCTTTTTGGGGTGTCGCTTGCCGTCCGTGAGGTCATAGAAGTCGGTCGGGTGATAGCCGGGCTCGAAGTAGGAGGCGTGTGAGCCCCGGCCGACGTAGACGAGGGGCCGGTTACGGTCCCCGGGAGCGGGGTCCGGCTTCTCGTCGGCGAGCCGCTTCACCTCGGACCAGCGGCGCACCTCACAGAAAGTGTGCTGGGCGAACACCGCCATCTGGGGCTCGGCCTCGCGATCATCGAGCTTGAACTGGACCATCTCCCAGTCGCCTTCATGCAGGCCACCGGGGGCCAGGCGGTAGTCGTTGAAGAAAAAGAAGAACCAGTACTGCAGCCAGGTTCCGTGAGCGTTGCGCACGATGCGGCCGTAGATCACGTTGCGCAGGTCCTGATGCTGGCTTCGTAGCGCCTGGTACTGCTCGTTGAAATCGTCGCCCACCGCCTCGATTACGTCGGTGCTTCGCACCGGCTCATCGTTGGGGTATTTCTCCGCCTGCAAGAAGTCGAGCGACAGCCCTTTCCCGGCTTCGGCGAGCACGGCGCCGTCGGCTCTTCGCAGCCTGTTGCCTGGGTTGATCAGCCACTCTTCCGCTGAGTCGGCGAAGTAAGCCTCGAGCGAGTCGTAGCGGAGGCAGGGCTGGAAGCGCTTCAGCAGCTCTGCGTCCCCGGGCTGAAGGTCGGTGCTCATGTCAGCCATTAGACATGATTCCCCACTCATTCGGCAAGCACCTAACTATTTGTCTATATTCGCGCCACGCCCCTAGGAGTGGAGGAGATGCCTGGTGCAGGGTGGCAGTGACAGTCGCAAGTCGGAGCCGATCCCCAGTGAGGTGAAAGTCACCGACAGCGCCCGCGAACCGATTACCGATCCCACCTTGGGCAAGGATGTGAAGCCCGGTGGGACCGGCAAGCCGCGCAACCGGCTGGTCGTGATCGGCGATTCGCTCTCTCACGGCTTTCAGAGCGGCGCGATATTCCACACCGACGTCTCCTACCCAGCGATCATCGCCTGGGAGCTGGGCTGCTACGACGAGTTCCGCTTTCCTACCTATCCCGCGTTCGGCGGGATCCCGCTCAACATCGAGCTGATCGTCACCGAACTGGAGCAGCACTTCGGCGCGCAGGTTTCGTGGTGGGAGCTGCCGCAGGCGATCTACCGGGTGCGCCAGCATCTGGCCGAAGCCGAGGCCTGGTGGGATGACGGGCCGGGAGCAAAAGTGCCGCCTTCCCGGGGGATCAACCACAACCTCGGGATATACGGCTGGGATCTGCGCGACGCGCTCAGCCGCACTGCCGACACCGCCGCCGCGGCCTGGCGCGTGCCCGACGGTTGGAAGCCGGTACCGCTTATCCGCAACGCCGACTCGATCGCTGCGATGCGGGTGCTGGATTCGGCCCGGGACAAGTCGGGAAGCGGGCTAACGCCGTTCAAAGCCGCGGCTGCACTGGGCGAGGAGGGAACTGAGGAGGACGGGAGCGGCGATGGGATCGAGACCCTGATCGTCTTCCTCGGCGCCAACAACGCGCTCGGCAGCGTGATCAGCCTCGCCGTGCACTGGAGCGGCGACGGCTACCAAGACCTCAAAGCAAAGGCGGCCTTCAACGTCTGGCGCCCCAGCCACTTCAAGGCCGAGTTGGAGCTCGTCGCCGATGAGGTGCGGGCGATCCGAGCCCGCCACGTGATCTTCGCCACGGTGCCGCACGTGACGATCGCCCCGCTCGCCCGCGGCGTCGGCGGCAAGGTCACGCCCGGGTCGCGCTACTTCCGCTACTACACGCGGCCCTGGATCTCCGATCGCGACTTCGATCCCGATGAGGACCATCCGTACCTCACCGACGAAGACGCCCGAGCTGTCGACAGCGCCATCGACCAGTACAACGAGGCGATCGCCGAGGCCGTACTCCGCGGTCGCGAGGAGGGGCGCGACTGGCGCCTGCTCGACGTCTGCGGAATTCTCGACCGGCTGGCGTCCCGACGCTACGTCGAAGATCCGCTGATGACCCCGCCGCCGTGGTGGACGCCCTATGAACTACCCCCCGAGCTGGCTGCCTTGAGCCCGCCCCCCGACACCCGGTTCTTCGCTTCAGGCGCGGGCGGACGCAGCGCTGGCGGGCTGATCGCGCTCGACGGCATTCACCCGACGACGATTTCTTATGGCGTCCTCGCCAGCGAGTTCATCAAGGTGATGGTCGACGCAGGAGTTGTCTTCAACGATGCATCCGGAGCTCCCCGCTCGACCGTGGAGGTCGACTTCAAACGGCTACTGGCGCGCGACGCGCTGATTTCCAAACCACCGGCATCGCTCAGTCCCGACGTCGCGCTGATCGGCTGGCTCGATCAGCGGATCGACGTGATCAGCCGGCTCTGGACCGGCCTCGGGTAGCTAGCTCGGCAGGGCGGCGACGAAGCGCTCGAAGGCGCCGATGTCGGTTACCGCCGGACCGTGACCGGGAAGGATCAGGGTTGGGTTCAGATCGGCCAGCTTGCGGATCGAGCGGCGGTTCTCGGCTGGGTCCGGAGTGAGGTCGGCCGGCGGTTCGTCGAGGCGGGCGCGAAGGGTCAGGTAAGAGATGTTGCGGATCACATCGCCGCAGATTGCAACGCGGTCGGACTCGCGCCAGAAGATCACCTCGCCGGGGGCGTGGCCCGGTGCGTGGATGACGCGAAAGCCGGCTACGTCGTCGCCCTCGTGCAGCACTCGGTCGACCTTGTGCGTAGGACCTGCCCAGAGCCGCGCATAGAACTTCGCCATTGGATGCGAGGTCGCGGCCACCGGTCGCCTTCCCTCCATGGCATCGACGTCGTTCTCGTGGCAGGCGAGCGGAATGCCGCGCTCTTCGCAGATCGCCTTCGCCGACCCTTGGTGATCGGGATGGACGTGGGTCAGGGCCAGCGATGAGAGCTCAAGGCCGGCCGTCTGCTTGCGGATCCGGCCCGCGTCCCACGTGCGGCCGGCGTCGATCAGCACATCCTCGGCGAGATAGACGTTGATTAGCGGCCGAGGGGCTTCGTCCAGGCGCCAAACACCCGGCGCCATCTGCTTCATCAGTGGCCGATGCCCATCGTGCCGCGGGGATCGCCACTGTGCTCGGCCAGGTCCTCCAGCTCGGCAATCTTGCGTTCGCCTTCGACCCGGGCCGGGTGGCCGGACGGCAGCGGCTCGATCAGGCGCCGGATGCGGTTGCGGACCTGCAGTGCGAAGTGCGGGGTGGAGGCGCCGGCGAGGGCGCGGACGTCCTCGGCTGTTACGGCGTGCGCGGCGGTGAGCAGGTCGGGATTCTCCGCCTCGCTCATTCTTCGCCGCCGATCTTCGCCAGCGCCGCCAACTCGTCGATTTCGGCCTGCTCGTTCACGTCGATGGCCTCCTGGTCTCCGATCACCCAAACGTGGTTGTAGAAGGCGCGCGTCGGATCGGTCGTGTAGCCCGGCTTGACGTCGAGCAGATACCCGCGCAGCGCAGCCGGAAGGGTATCGGCACTGTCAGTGAGCAACAGCGGCCCCCAAGTCCCAGAAGCCGAAAGTGGCGCCGCCGCCGCCGCTTCGAGCGGCTCCTCGGAGCCGGCGACGATGAAGCCGTGACCTGGGTCGTTGATGTTCCAGCCGAAGCTGCCGTCGGCGTAACGGGCCAGCGCGATTGCGTTGGTGACCGGGTCCTCGCCGGAGACACGGCGCACCCGCCGGGCGACCTTGTCGATTTCGCGCACTACCCCAGATGAGATCGCCGAGGATGGGCCGAGCACGTAGACCGGCGTGTCCGGATGCGCTTTCAGCGCGGCGCCGGTCTGCTTGTTGAGCTTGTCGCGTCCGGTGAACAGCACCGGGTCGCCCGAACGCGCCGCCCAGGCGGCGGCGGGCATGGCGAAGGCCGGCTCGGCTGCGGAGGCGACGACGATGTGTTTCGGCGGCGAGCCGACCAGCTTTTCGCGCAGCGCCGCGATTGCCGCCGCGCCGCGGGCTCCACCGCCCCGGACTCGCTTTGCCCTCCCGTCGTCGGGGGCGTCGGCCGTGCCGATCGCAAAGATCTGAGCCCCACCCGTTACGCGGCTGCCTTGTGGGTCCAGCGCGGCGAGCGCTTCCACCGTCGCATCGGGCACCCCGTCGGCTTCGGAGACGAGGATCGGCGCTTGCACCGGTGCCGCCATCAGCACCGAAGCGGCGATTGCAGTGCGCCAGTCGTCCGCGTCGACAAGGGTGACCGCGGCGGGCTGTTGTGCCGGCTCGGCCGAGGGGTAGGTGGCGAGGGCGACGCCGGCGGCGTTGGCGGCCGGATCGCTTCCTCCGACCCGGGTGGTGTTCGCGGTGGCGAAGGCAGGGTAGCCGAGCTCCTCGGGCGTCTGCGAGGTGGTTTCAGCTGAAGAGGAGGGAGCTTCGGCGACCGGCGCCGGACCCTCGGAGGCATGCTCGCTACCGCCACCACCGCCGACGATCGCGGCGACGATGAAGACGATCGCGAGGATGAACAGCCCGGCGATCGCCTTCAGCGCCCCCGGAATCGGCTTGCGTCGCGGCTTCGGCGCTTTGGGAGCAGCTGGCGCCGCGGGTACATCGGCGTTGATCGGCCGCGTCATTCACGGCACGCTAATGACGAGGACGCGGAGATGCTCAGTGCCAGGCGCGTTCAAGCTGGCTGGTCGGTCAGCTAAACTTTTCAGTCGATTGACTGACCAGTCAATCAACAATCAAATGAGCGAGCGCTTCGACGAGGGGGACGGATGGATTTCGCACTGAACGAGGAGCAGCAGGACTACAAAGATCGTGCCCGGGCTTTCGCCCGCGATGTGATCCGGCCCGCGGCGCGCAAGCACGACGAAGAGGAGAGCACCCCTTGGGAGGTAATCAAGGAGGCGCGTAAACAGGGCTTCCAGGGTCTCGAGGCGATCCAGCGCTCGGCTTCGGACTCCGACGGCCAGATGCAGGTGATCTCCGCCGAAGAGTTCCACTGGGGTTGCGCCGGCATCGCCCTGGCGATCTCCGGCTCCGGCCTTGCCGCCGCCGGCATCGCTTCATCCGGCACCCCCGAGCAGATCGCCCGGTGGGTGCCCGAGTGCTTCGGAGCCGGCGACGAGGTCAAGCTCGGCGCCTACGCCGTCACCGAGCCCCAGGCCGGCTCCGACGTCAAGAGCCTGAAGACGACCGCCAAGCGCGACGGTGACGAGTGGATCCTCAATGGCACCAAGGTCTTCATCACCAACGGCGGCATCGCCGACGTCCACGTCGTCGTCGCCACCGTCGACCCGGCCCTGGGTACCCGCGGCCAGGCCTCTTTCGTCATCGGCAAAGACACGCCCGGGCTCAGCCAGGGCAAGAAGGAGTCGAAGCTCGGCATTCGCGCCTCCCACACGGCGGAGATCATCCTCGAGGACTGCCGCATCCCCGCCGAGAACCTGCTCGGCGGCGAGGAGAAGCTCGAGAAGAAGTTGCAGCGCGGCCGCGAAGGGAAGAGATCGCGCGGCGCCGACGCGCTTGCGACCTTCGAGATCACCCGGCCGCTGGTCGGCGCCTCGGCGCTGGGAATCGCCCAGGCCGCCTATGAGTCGACCCTCGAGTACCTCGACGGGCGCTCCGAAGGAGGCGTGCCGCTACTGCAAACGCAGCGGATCCAGCAGACGCTGGCCGATGTCGCGACCGAGATTGAAGCCGCCCGTTTGCTGGTCCAGCGGGCCGCCTGGATGGGTCGCAATGGCATTCCGATGCGCGGCGGCCAGGGCTCGATGTCCAAGCTCAAGGCCGGCGACGTGACGATGTGGGCGACGACCACCCTGATGGACCTCGTCGGCCCCGACGCTTGGAGCCCGGAGCTGCCGCTGGAGAAGTTCTTCCGTGACGCCAAGATCTACCAGCTGTTTGAGGGCACGGCGGAGATTCAGCGGATGGTCATCTCGCGCATGCAAGCTCGTGAATATGGCGAGCGATTGGGTTATGCGGCGGAAGTGGTCGAGGAGGCCGAGAAAGCTGCCGCGAAAGAGCCTGTCGCTGCATAGGGTTTTGCAGGGATAAAGTGCCTTCTCGGCCGAATTTCGGCCTTCGCTAGCCTCCCTCGCCATGCTCAAGACTCGCTTTGCCTCGGCGGCCTTGGTCGCCGCCGTGGCGGCGTTCGTCGTGCTGCTGTGCAGCAGCGTCGCCGCACCCGCCAAAGACCTCGAATCAACGCTCAACTCCAAGGAAGCGAAGCTTTCGAAGGTTCGCGAGCGCAAGGGCGTTCTGACGTCGACGATCGAGCGCTACCGCAAGCAGATTCAACGGCTAACGGGCGAGGTCGCAGCGCTCCGCGCGCAGGAGTCCGAAGTGCGCGTGCGGCTTAACGCCAAGCAGTCCGAGTTGAACAGCGCCGTGGCCGAACTGGACGTCGCCAAGAAGCACCTGGCGGTCGTCAAAGCTCACCTCAAACGGGCACTGGTATCGCTGCGCGCGCGCCTGGTGGCGATGTATGAGACCGGAACTCCGGACATCCTCAGCGTGCTGGTCGAAGCCGGTGGATATGACGAACTGGTCAATCGCACCGAGTACCTCAACCGCATCCACGGGCTCGACGAAGCCGTCGTCACCCGGGTCCGCGACCTGCGCAACCAGGTGAAGAGCACCGTATCCCGCCTGCGCTCAGCAAAGGATCGGATCGAAGCGGCGCGGGACGCGATTGCGTCCGAAGAGCAGGCTCTGGCCAGCGCTCGCTCCGCCGTCCAGCAGCGCCAGACGAGCCTGGTCGAGGCTCGGCGCAGACGCGAGGACGCCCTGGCCAAGGTCACCGAAACCGAACAGGACCTCGATGGCGACGTGGCCTCGATCCAGGCCGAACTCGCAGCGACGTTGGCCGGTACCGGCTCGGCGCCGCTGCCGGCGGGCCCGATCCAGGGTGGCAACGGCAGCGGCTTGATCTGGCCGGTCGACGGCCCGGTTGTCTCCGGCTTCGGTTCCCGCTTCGGCGGCAGCGAGTTCCACGAGGGAATCGACATCGCCGTCCCCAGCGGCACGCCGATCCGCGCCGCCGCATCGGGGACCGTGATCTTCACCGAGTCGGAGGCGAGCAGCGGTGGCTACGGAAACTTCACCTGCATCGACCACGGCGGTGGGCTCTCGACTTGCTACGCGCACCAGGAAACCTTCGCCGTTACGGCCGGCCAGCAGGTTTCACAGGGCGAGGTGATCGGCTACAGCGACTGCACCGGCCACTGTTTCGGCCCCCACGTCCACTTCGAGGTGCGGATCAACGGCGCACCGACGGACCCGATGGGCTACCTCTAGGCGCCCGCACGCACGGGCCTACCCAAAATCGTTCAAAAATTCAATTAGTGGGTATGTCTGCGCGCTTCGCTCCTGCGACCCTTGGGTAGCAAACGGTGGCAAGCGAGACGGAGGCACGGTGGTCCGCCAAGCCCGCAACTACATGGCAGGTGCGGTATCCGGCACGGCCCTGATCGGCACGGCTGTGGTCGCTTTCGTTCTGCTCGTGTCGCTGCAGTCTTTGCGGGACTGGCCGTTGGCTGGCCTCGGCGGAGGTGATGGTTCGGATAGCGGTAGCGCTGTCGCTCCCGATCGTCCTGCGGCGGCCGTTGCCGCCGCAGCAGCCAGCCGGAGCGGGGCGGCCAGTGGCGCCCTCGCGAGTGGGGGTGGTGTGGCTGGTGGGGCCGGCGCGAGCGCCCGCCGCAGCCTCGGCCGAAGTGGACCGGCCTCGAGCTCGCCCACCGCAGGCGCGCCGGCTTCCAGCGTTCCGAGCGCATCCGCCCCCGGCTCGCCCGCTGGCGGCGGGGGTGTCAACTCCGTGCCCTCAGGATCGTCGGTCAGCACCGCGTCCAGTGGCGGCAACCGCTCCGCTGATGGCAGTGGGGGCGCGACCAAATTGCCCGGTTCCGTTTTGGGCGGCGGCGGTAGCAGCACCTCTTCGCCCTCGGAAACCGTGACCAACACGGTCAACAACACTGTCTCCGGCGTCAACGAAGCCACCGGGGGAGCGCTCGGCAATACCGGCGTCACCAAAGTCACCGAAGAAGTCGTCGACAACGTCGCCGGGCCGGAATCGGCCGTCGGCGAAACGGTCGATAAAACCGTCGAAAAAGTCAAAGAAGCGGTCGGCGGCTTGCTCGGCGGCAACCGCTAGACCTGCATCGGACCCCTATTTGGGGTGCGATGTAGGTCGCGTTGCGCGTTGCGCGGCGTCTTCCCGTCACAATGCCGTCCCATGCCCGAGCGCGGACAGGCAGGCGCGGTGACCGACCCGATCGCGGGATCGCCGGTCTATCCGGCGGGCAGCCGCGTGAACGAGCGCGGTCACCTGGAGATCGCCGGCTGTGACGTAGTCGAGCTCGCCGCCGAGTTCGGCACCCCGGCCTACATCTATGCCGAGGACGAGATGCGGGCGCGGGCGCGGGCCTACCGCGAGGCTTTTGAGCAGCGCGGGGTCGACTTCGAGGTGCTTTTCGCCAGTAAGTCGTTCCCCTGCACCGCCGCTTACCGGCTCTTCGCCGAGGAGGGCCTCTCGGTCGACGTTGCCTCGGGTGGCGAGCTGCACATCGCACTGCGCGCCGGCTTCGATCCGTCGCGCATCCACATGCACGGCAACAACAAGAGCGATGAGGAGATCCTGTTTGCGGCGCGGGCCGGCGTCGGTCACCTAATCCTCGACTCCTTCGACGAGATCGAGCGCTGCGAGCGACTGCTTGAGGAACCTCAGGACGTGCTGATCCGGGTGACCCCGGGGATCAAGCCCTCCACCCACGACTACATTCAAACGGGGCAGCTCGACTCGAAGTTCGGCTTTGGCCTCGAGGACGGGCTGGCGGCGCGGGCGATTGAGCGTGTGCTGGGCTCCGACGTGCTCAACCTGGTCGGGCTGCACGCCCACATCGGCTCGCAGATATTCGAGCTCGAGTCCTACGCGCTGGCGATCCGGGCGATCGGCGAGTTGGCTGGTGATTGGTGTCGCCTGGTTAACGTCGGCGGTGGGCTCGGGATCGCTTACAAAGCCGAGGACGAGCCGCCGTCGATCGACTCTTACGTCGATGTCAAGGTGCGCGGCGTGGCCGAGGTCTTTGGCGAGGGTGTGCGGATCCTGATCGAGCCCGGGCGCTCGCTGGTTGGCAATGCCGGGCTCACCGCCTATCGGGTGGGCACGGTCAAGGAGATTCCCGGTGTTCGCACTTACGTCGCCGTCGACGGTGGCATGTCGGACAACATGCGGCCAATGCTCTACGGGTCCCGTTATGAGGCGTTGATCGCCGACCGTGCCGGCTCAGCTGCCGACGCCACCGCGACGATAGCCGGCATGCACTGCGAGTCCGGAGATGTGCTCGTCCGCGACGCAACGCTGGCCGCGCCCGCGGTTGGCGACGTCCTCGTCACCCCGGCAACCGGTGCCTACGGCCACGCGATGGCGAGCAACTACAACGGCGTCACCAGGCCGCCGGTGATCTTCTGCCGCGATGGTGAGGCGCGACTCGTCGTGCGGCGCGAGTCCTACGAGGACCTGACTTCCCGCGATGTCTGAACCAGTCCGCATCGGGCTGCTTGGGCGCGGCACGGTCGGCGCTGCCTTCGCCGGGCTGCTTGCCGAACGTGCCGACGCGGTCGAGGCGACGACCGGGCGTCGGCCGGAGCTGGCGGGCACGCTCACCCGCAGCGAGGGCGACTTCAGCGAGATCCTCGCGCGCTCCGACGTGATCGTGGAGCTTATTGGCGGGACCGACCCTGCCCGTGGCTACGTGATTGACGCGCTGCGTGCAGGCAAGCCGGTCGTCACCGCCAACAAGCAACTGCTCGCCCAGCACGGTGACGAGCTCTTTGGCATCGCCCGCGAGGCAGCGGTTCAGCTCCGCTTCGAGGCTGCGGTTGCCGGCGTTATCCCGATCGTGCGCACGATCCAGGAGAGCTTCGGCGTGACCGAGGTCGACAAGGTATTCGGGATCGTCAACGGCACGACCAACTTCATCCTCAGCGAGATGGCTGCCAGCGGTGCGGCCTACGGGGACGTGTTGGCGCGGGCACAGGAGCTCGGATATGCCGAGGCCGACCCCAGCGACGACGTCAACGGGGCCGACGCGGCGGCGAAGATGGCGATCCTCGCGCGGCTCGCTTTCCACACCGCGGTCACCCTTGACCAGGTCGCTTACGAGGGGATCGAGGCGATCCAGCCAGATGACCTCGCTTACGCCCAGGAGCTCGACCTCTCGCTCAAGCTGCTCGGTGTTGCCGAACGCCGCGATGGCGGTATCAGCGTTCGCGTCTTCCCCTGCTTCCTCTACAGCGGTCATCCGCTGGCCCCGATTGGAGGTCCGTTCAACGCGGTCATGGTCGAGGCGCCGGCGATCACCGAGGTGACGATGTCGGGGCCGGGTGCCGGCGGCGTCGAGACCGCCTCGGCGGTGCTGGGCGATCTCGTCTCGATCCTTGCCGGCGACGCCCCGATCCACGAGGCGCGTGAGCAGCTGCCACTGGTCACCGACGTCCCCTCCTCCTTCTACCTTCACCTCGAGGTTGCCGACGAGCCCGGAGTTCTGGCGCGAATCGCTCAGATTCTCGGCGAGAACGAGATCTCGGTAAAGAGCGTCGTCCAGCGCGGTATCGGTGAGGACGCGCGGCTGGTGATGGTCGTCCACGAGTGTCTGGAGTCGCGCTTCGCCGCAGCGGTCGAGGAGATCGGTGGGCTTAACGAGATCCGCTCGACGCCACGCTTTATCCGCGTGATCGAGGAGGAGTTCGTTTGAGTCCCGTTCCCCTGATCGAGAGATACAGGGAGCATTTACCGCTGGAGCCGGGAGATCCCATTGTGAGTCTCAATGAGGGGTCGACGCCGCTGATCGAGGCGCCGCGGCTCTCGGAGCGACTTGAAGTCCGGGCCTATCTCAAGTTCGAGGGGGCCAATCCGACCGGGTCGTTCAAGGACCGGGGGATGACCGTGGCGGTCTCGCGGGCCAAGGGGCGTGGGGCGGAGGCTGTGATCTGTGCCTCCACTGGCAATACTGCGGCCAGCGCGGCGGCCTACGCGGCCCGGGCCGGCATGCGCGGCGCGGTGATCGTCCCCGAGGGCAAGATCGCGATCGGCAAGCTGGCCCAGGCGCTGATGCATGGCGCCCGCGTGGTCGCCCTGCAGGGCAACTTTGACGAGGCGCTGCAGATCGTCCGCGCGCTGGCCCACAAGCATCCGATCGAGCTGGTCAACTCGGTTAACCCCTTCCGTATCGAGGGGCAGAAGACTGCGGCGTTTGAGGTGGTCGAGGAGCTCGGCGAGGCACCCGGCGCGCTGGCGATCCCGGTTGGCAACGCCGGCAACGTGACCGCCTACTGGCGTGGTTTCGAAGCGCTCGGCGTGGCTCCGATCGTCTACGGCTTCCAGGCCGAGGGGGCGGCGCCGCTGGTCGCTGGCGCGCCGGTAGCGGACCCGGAGACGGTCGCCTCGGCGATCCGGATCGGTAACCCCGCCCGTTGGGAGGAGGCGATGGCTGCGTTCACCGGCTCGCGAGGCCGCGTCGCGGCCGTATCTGATGAGCAGATCCTCGACGCCTACCGCTGGCTCGCCGCCACCGAGGGAGTTTTCTGTGAGCCGGCCTCGGCCGCTTCGGTAGCCGGCCTGCTCGCCCATGGCCTACCGGTAGCCGAGGGCTCCGCGTCGCCCGAGTCCGTCGTCTGCGTCCTCACCGGCCACGGCCTCAAGGATCCGGACACGGCGCTCTCCAAAGCGCCTGCCGTGATCAACTGCGAAAACGATCTCAGCGCCGTGGAGCGCGCGGTGTTCGATTGACCGCTCGCCACCGACTCGTCCGTGTGCCCGCCTCGTCGGCAAACCTCGGGCCGGGCTACGACGTGATGGCGGCGGCGCTCGACCTTTTTCTTGAGCTGGAGGTCGAGGAGACGGGAGAGTTTTGCTTCGACCCTGGGGGACTCGACGTGCCGACCGGGCGCGACAACCTCGTCGTGCGTGCCTTCGAGACGCTGCACTCCGCCGACGGGATCGCCTTTCGCCTCAAGCAGACCATCCCGCTCGGCCGCGGTCTTGGCTCGAGCGCCGCGGCGATCGTCGCCGGCCTGGTTGCGGCCGATCACCTCTACGAGCTGGCCCTGTCGCAGGAGGAGATGCTCGCTCGGGCGAGCGAGCTTGAGGGCCATCCCGACAACGTCGCCGCCGCAATCTACGGCGGCTTTGTCATCTGCGACCCCGCCGCGGATGGACCGCCCGATGCCTCGTGCTTCCCGCCGCCGGACGGCCTAGAGGGCGTCCTCGTCATCCCGCTCGAGGAGGAAGTCCCGACCGAGCTTGCCCGCCAAGCGATCCCGAGCGAGATTCCGCTCAGCGACGCCCTCGGCAACGTCTACGCCGCCGCCCGGCTGACGCTCGGCCTCAACCAGGGCGACCTCAGCCTGATCGCCGCCAGCCTCACCGACAGCATCCACCAAGACCGCCGTCGCGACCTCTATCCCCGCTCGATGGAACTTGTCGACGGCGCTCGCGATCTCGGCGCTCTCGGTGCGACGATCTCGGGAGCCGGTCCTACTGTTCTCGTCTGGACCACCTGGCAGGACGCCGGCAAGGTCTCTGAAGAACTGGAGCGCCGTTGTCAGGGTTGGGCGGAGATCCACCGCATCCCCTTTACCCCGCAGGGCGCCGACGTTCCCGAGCTCTGATTTAGATGGCTGTCATCTAATGGACTGGATGATCCAGATCGGCCTGATCGAGCTGGCGCTCGGTGGCCTGCTCGGTTGGGCGATGGTGATCCGCGAGGAGATGCGGGAGTGGCTGACCCGGATCGGCATCGTCGCCCCCCAGCGGATCCGCCAAGTGCACCTCGACTACGTGATGATGGGCCTGATCCTGATCGGCGTCGGCCTGGCGGTCCCCGACCTGCCAACCGCGATTGCCGTCGCGCTCGTCTTCGGCACGCTGGTCAACCCGTTCCTCTTCGTCCCGCTCGCCTTTGATCCGGAGGTCGAGAAACGGCTCTGGTACCGCTCGCTCGCGGTCATTTCATTCCTCGGCGTCAGCGGCGGCCTGGTAGCCGCGGCCATCGTCGGTCCCTGAGGGGGGAGAGTTTCGTCGTCATATACCGGGGAGCTTCAAGGTGTCCGCGTCCGCGTGGTCGTCGCACTTGACGAGCCGGACCTGATCGTCACAATCCATGACAGGAGAAGCTGATGCGGGCGGACTACGACAGCGAGGCCGATGCTCTCGATATCGAACTTTTTAGGTTCGAGCACCTTGAGCGCCACGATTCGGTTCACGACACCTATTGCCAGGTTGGGTTCGCGGGCGGCAAACCGTCCAGCATCGAGGTGCTCACCCCGGCTGACCACCTCGATCTACTCGACGTAGTTGCCGATCGCTATGACCTTGATGGTCCCGCACTGCGTGCTGCGGCCCAGGCAGCTCTCGCAGCCCCAGATCGGGTGGTCGAGCTCGAAGTGGCTGCACGAGTGGCTGCCTGACGAGCCACCTGGGGGGATTTCCCTCGTTGGTTGACGCCGCCGCGGTCGCCATTAACATCGCGGTGTGCCGGTCAGACCTCGATGGGTTCTCGCATTGGCGTTGCTGGTCGTGCTTGTCGCAGCCCCGGCGATGGCGCGGGCGACGCTGGTGTTCGTGCGTCAGCCGCTGCACCCGGTTGTCTGGGCGGCCGAAGACAGCGGTAAGCGCGCGCACAAGCTGGTCGAAGGCTCGAACCCGCGCGTGTCGCCGGACGGGAAGATCGTCGCCCTTCTGCACCAGGGACAGGGGCCCAAGGCACAGCCGGAACTGGTTCTTGCGCCGGCTGATGGCAGCGCACCCCCGAGCACGCTGGTCAGTGGGTGGCGCGAACCTTCCACTTTCGCCTGGTCGCCCGATTCGAAGTCGGTAGTCACGGTCCTCGGTCCAGAACTGGGGCGCAAGCGCCTGGTCCTGATCGACGTGATCACCGGCGCCCAGCAGACGATTGCGCGCGGCTTCTTCTTCGGGGTCAGCTTCGCGCCCGAAAGCGGGCAAGGCGGACAGATCGTGTACGGCAGGGCGGCGAGCGAAAAGTTCCCACCGCGCAGCGACGTCTACCGGTTCGACATTCCCGGCGGTACGCCGGTCCAGGCCCCGCATCCAGTGGCCATCACCCAGGACCATCGTTCGGCCTATCCCCTCTGGGGTCCAAACGGCAAGATCGTCGTCGTCAAGCTGCTCGGCGCCAAGCAGCGGCAATACGGGCCGAAGAACGAGCTCTACCTGATGAACCCGGCCGGGAAGCAGGTCAAGCGCCTGACCCACACCAAGGTCGATCCGCTCCTGCAGGGTCTGTATCCGACCCGGTGGTCGGCCAACGGCAAGCGGCTGCTGACTGAGTTCGAGGGGCAGGACACGACTTACGCGGTCAAGGTCAATCCCCGGACCGGCGCCCAGCGCCCGCTAGTCGAAGCGACTGAGCAGGGCGTCATCGGCACCGCCCTCTCCGCCAACGGCAAGCTCGTCCTCGGCGCCACCGGCGGCTTTGAACCTGGTCCCGGCCACAACGTGGTGACCATTCCCTATGGCGGTGGCAAGCCAAAAGTGCTGGCAAAAAACGCCTTCGAACCCGGTTGGAGCCGCTGAGCGGCGGAGGAAGGTTCGAGATGGCGGGTTACACGATCAGGCACCGGGACGAGTTCGAGGCGATGGAGGGTTCGGGCGAGGCGACCTGGAAGCTGGCGCGCAAAGCGCTCGGCACCTCCGCCTTCGGTTTCAACCTGGTCGAGATCGCGCCGGGCGGGCAGATTCCCGAGCACGATGAGGCGCAGAGCGGTCAAATCGAGCTGTACGTCGTGCTTGAAGGCGAGGCGGTGATGCGCCTCGAGGGCGAGGATCACCCGGCGCCCGCGGGCACCTTCGTCTCGATTGAGCCGCCGGCCAGCCGCACGATCCTCAACCGCTCCGATGCGCCGGTGACGGCGCTCTTGATCGGCGTTCAGCCCGGCGGCGGCTACGAGCCGATGGGCTGGGCTTAAGTCCTGAGCTCTCAGTTACCCGTGCATATCGCGGGAAACCGAGAGTTCGCTGGTTTGTAGGACTTCTCGTCCCTATAATCCGACAACCTGTCAACCCGTCGCGCGCCCGCTCGGAGAAGGTGCGGAAACCGGGAGGTCAAACATGTCGGATACCCAGTCCCGTGAGCTTCACGGCGAGAACGGCCCCGCCCGCTACTCGCCAGAGCGTGCCTATCGGCCCCTCGTCTCGCCTCCCAGCGTCGAGGACAAGGACGCCTGTGCGATCTACGCCTCGGTGCGCAAAGACGCGACGCCGAGCCACGAACCGATCGAACGGGCGATCCCGGCGCTGCAGAAGATGCTCCACCGCGCCGGCAACGTCGACGGTGAGGGTGACGGCTGCGGCCTTTTGGTCGACATTCCGCGCAAGATCTGGGCCGAGGAGGTCCGCACCGGCGGCCACGACCCCTCGCTGACCCTCGACGACGCCTTCGCCGTCGCCCACGTCTTCATCGAACGCTCGCAGGACCTCGAGCGAGTTCAGCACGACGCTCGCGAACTGCTCGGCCAGGGGGGCTTCCGCGTCCTCGCCGAGCGCATCGGCGTGGTCAATTCGCCGGCGCTTGGCCCGACGGCACGCGAGGAGGAGCCACACTTCTGGCAGGTCGGCGGCCTCGTCGCCGACGCCTCGAACCGCGATCGCGTCCTCTTCGACCTGCTGATCGAGCTCGAGCGCGAGCTCGGCGTCCACGTCCCCTCGATCTCGGCGACGATCTGCGTCTACAAGGTGATGGGCGCGCCGAACATCTTGGCTGCCTACTACCCCGACCTGCGCGACGAGCGCGCAGAAACGATCGGGGCCTTCGGCCACAACCGCTACTCGACCAACACCTGGCCCTCGTTCAAGCGGGTCCAGCCGTTCTCGGTGCTCGGCCACAACGGCGAGATCAATACGGTCGAACAGTTGCGCCAGGAGGCGCGCATGCTCGGCGTCCCGATCCAGCCCGGCTCCTCGGACTCGCAGGACCTCAACCAGACGATCGCCACTTTGGTTAACCGCGACGGCCTCAGCCTTGCCGAGGCGATGGAGATGATCCTGCCGCCGATCGTCAATGAGATCCGCGCCCTGCCCGAGGATCTGCACCGCTTCTACATGTACCTGCGCCAAGCGATGGGCCCGTTCTCGCAAGGTCCAGTCGCGCTGATCGCCCGTCACAGCGACGAGTGCGTCTTCTCCGCCGACGCGCTCGGCCTGCGCCCGCTCTGGCAGGTCGAGACCATTGAGGATTTCGTCTTTAGCTCCGAGCCGGGTGTCGTCGCGGTCAGTGAGATGGTCGCCGAGCCGAAGCCGCTCGCTCCCGGCGAGAAGGCGATGGTCTCGATCGACCGCGAGGCGCGGCGCTCGACCCTGCGCTCCCACGACGAGATGCTGCGTCTCGTCCGCGACCGCTGGCTCGCCCGCAACGGCGTCGACGAGGTCGCTCCCTACGACCGTGCCCTGGTGACCGGTGGGCCGCTTGAGGGGGACGATGTTCCCGGCTACTCCGACGCCGGCCCCGAAGAGCCGGTCAAGGTCGCCGACCGCATCCTCGCCGGCTTCGGTTGGCAGCGCGACGATGTCAAACTCGTCCAGCAGATGGCCTCCAACGGGGCCGAGCCGGTCGGTTCGCTCGGCTACGACGGGCCGCTGGCGGCGCTCTCGCCCGAGCGTCAGAACCTCGCCGACTACTTCAAGGAGACGGTTGCAGTGGTCACCAACCCGGCGATCGACCGCGAGCGCGAGATGGAGCACTTCTCGACCCGCACGGTCTTCGGCCGCCGCCCCTCGATCGACGCCGCCGGCGAGGACACCGGCACCGTCGAGACCTCTTTCCCGGTGATCCTCGGCGGCCATCACGGCATGGCGCCGCTCTCCGACAAGACCTACCGCCAGATCGCCCGCGAAAACCAGACCTACCTGCTCGAGGATCTCTGGGAAGAGTTTCGCGGTCGCGCCGACGCGGTTGATATCTCGCTGCTCGAGTCGGAGACGACCCGCGGTGCAATCGCCCGGATCAAGCAGGAAGCGGTGAAGAAGGTCCGCGACGGCGCCGAGCTCTTGGTGCTGACCGATCGCACCGTCTATGACGCTGAGCGGCGCTACCTCGATCCTCATCTCGCCACCTCGGCGGTCGACCAGGCGCTGAAGCAGTTCCGGGTCGAGACCGGCCAGGAGAACCTGCGGCGGCGCTGCGGCATCGTCCTGCGCTCCGCCGCGGTGCGCAACGTCCACGACGTGATGCTGGCCGTCGGGCTCGGCGCCAACGGTGTCTGTCCCTACACGATGGTCGAGGTCATCTGCGTCGAGGATTACCGCAAGGACATCGGCAACCTCTGCGCCGCGCTTGCCAAGGGCATGGAGAAAGTGATCTCGACGATCGGGATCCACGAGGTGCGCGGTTACGCGCGCCAGTTCTCCTCGATCGGCGTCAAGCCGGAGCTGGCCGAGATCTTCCAGACCGAGGCCTTCGCCGCCTCCGAGAAGGCGGGCATCGGGTTCGACGGCCTCGACGAGTCGAGCAACGAGCGGGCGCGCATCCTCTGCAGCGACGAGAACGCCAAACCGGCCAAGACCTTCCGCTTCTACCCCAAGGTCTATAAGGCGGCGATCGCGACCGCCAACGGCTCCGGCTCCTACGCCGAATATTCCGAGAAAGTGCGGGATCTGGAGGCGCGGAGCCCGATCTCGATGCGCCACATCATGGGCCTGAAGGGAGATCGGGAGCCTTTGAAGGACCACAGCGTGGTCGACGCCGGCATCGGCCATCACGATTACCCCGTGGTGATCTCCTCGATGAGCTTCGGCTCGCAGTCAGAGCCGGCCTTCCGCGCCTACGCCGAGGCGGCGAAATCGATCAACGTCCTCTGCGTCAACGGCGAGGGTGGCGAGATCCGCGACATGTACGGGCACTACCGCAAGTGGCGCGGCCAGCAGGTCGCCTCGGGTCGCTTCGGCGTCTCGGCGGAGATGATCAACTCCTCCTACCTCGCCGAGATCAAGATCGGTCAGGGCGCCAAGCCCGGCGAGGGTGGCCACCTGCCCGGCAAGAAGGTCTCCGAGAAGGTCGCCGCCGCCCGTAACGCGGCCCCCGGCACCGACCTGATCTCGCCCTCCAACAACCACGACCTCTACTCGATCGAGGACCTCGCCGAGCTGATCGACGAGCTGAAGACGGTCAACCCCGACGTGCGCGTCTCGGTCAAGGTGCCGGTGGTGCCGAACATCGGCACGATCGGCCTCGGCATCGCCAAGGCCGGCGCCGACATCATCACCCTCTCCGGCTTCGAGGGCGGCACCGGCGCCGCCCGCCAGCACGCGCTGCGCCACGTCGGCCTGCCTTCGGACATCGGCACCCGCGCCGTGCACCGGGCGCTGATGGAGGCTGGCCTGCGCAACCGCGTCGAGATCTGGGCCGACGGCGGCTACCGCACTGGCCACGACGTCGTCAAGCTGCACTGCCTTGGTGCCAACCGGGTCGGCTTCGGCACCCTGGCGATGGTCAGCCTCGGCTGCACGATCTGCCGCGGCTGCCAGCTCGACACCTGCCACGTCGGCATCGCCACGCAGATCGAGACGGTCGAGCAGGCCCAGGACCATGGCCTGAAGAAGTTCACCCCGCAGGAGGTCGACGTCGCGGCCGAGAGCTGCGCCCGCTTCTTCGGTGCAATGGGTGAGGAGGTCAAGCAGGTCGTCGCCTCGCTCGGCTACGACCGTGCCCAGGATCTGGTCGGCCGCTACGACCTGCTCGAGCAGATCTCCCACCACGACCAGATCGACCTAGCGCCGCTGATCACGCCGCTGGAGGAGTTCCTGGATCTGGAGCCGCTTGACCTGCCGGTGGCAGAGGAGGTGTCGGACGAGCGGGCCGAAGCCGGTCTCGTCGTCGCCCGTCCGATCCGGATGGAGGCCAAGCAGGCCTCGGCCCAGATCGGCGCCCTCGCCGGCGAAGTCTGCTCTGGGAGCACCGTCACCAGCCGCTTCCCACGCGCCACCGATGCCAACGACCGCGTGCTCGGCACCGAGCTGGCCGGGGCGATCGCCCGCTCGCGCATCTTCGAGGACGGGCCCGAGTCGAACGAGGACGTGCTCGCCGATCTCGAGTTCAACGGCGGCTCGGTTGCCGGCCAGGGCCTCGGCGCCTTCAACGCCTACGGCGTCTCGATCCGGGTCGAGGGTGGTGCCCAGGACGGCGTCGGCAAGGCGATGCTGGGCGGCACGCTCGCCGTGCTCAAGGGCAAGGGCGCCAAGGGCCAGCGGCTCAACGGATCAGTAGGCAAGTCCTTCGCCTACGGCGCCCAGCGTGGCCGCCTCTTCGTCCAGGGCTCGGCGGACTCGCGCTTCTGCATCCGCCTCTCCGGCGCCGACGTCGTGCTCGCCGGCGAGCCGGCGGAGGCGATCGACGACAGCCGCGGCTGTGTCGTCGACCGTGCCAACGCCAAGGGCTTTGCCTTCGAGTACATGACCTCGGGCCGCGCGATCGTGCTCGGCGACCTTGGTCCCTGGGCCTGCGCCGGGATGACCGGCGGCCGCGTCTACGTCCGCCACAACGCCTTTGGCATCAACCGCGAGGCGATCGAGGCGCGGCTCGGCGAGGGCGCCAAAGTTGAGCTGAAAGAGATCGACTCCGAGGGTCAGCTCGATATCGACGACTTGCTCTCCCACTACGCCGACGAGCTGCGCGCGACCGGCCAGGACGAGGAGGCCGAGCGGATGGGCTCGTTGGCCGCTGCGGCTGCCGAGAACTTCCTCATGGTCGTCCCGCACAAGGTCCAGGCGGACCCGAGCATTTCGACCGAGTAGGCGCTCCCGCCGCCGCCAGGTCAGTCGCCGGGTGCTTCGAGCAGGGACGGTTCCGGCGTGATGATGCTGTTCCCGACTGCCCTCAGGGTGGGCGAACGCTTGGCATTGGAGGAGAGCATGGCCTTCAAGGTCTTGGTGTTGGCCAACCAGCACTTCTTGGCCCAAGCGGATGGCCAGGGGGGAGAGGAAGTCGGATCGCCTGCCGCTTTGCGATTTCGTTCTACCTCGCGGTCGTACTGCACGAGCTGTTCCACGGTTGGGCGATCCCAATAGAAGCCGAAAGGTTCTGGGGCGACCGGCAGCGAGACCAGCGCCCGGCCGACGCTGAGGGGCTGGCCGCCCTCGTCGCTGATTAACGAGATCGCGACTTCGAAGAGATAGAGCCCCGGCAGGTTCTGCTTGCCACCCATCGAGTAACTCGATTTCGCCGGGTCGGCTCGGACGCCGAGCCCAATCGCAAAGCGATCCGCTTCGTCACCGCCCAACTGCTCGTGGAGTGGCGCTTGGACGACGTGCCCTGGCGCCGCGTTGGCCGGAAGGGTGGCTGCGTAAGTGGTGCTCAACGGCAGATCGCCCTGAGAAAAGCACTGTCGCAATAACTCGATGCGACGAATTTCGATATTTGCTCGGCTGAGAACTGCCCGCCTATCGCCGATGTTGTGGAGGAGGATCTCGAGGCGTGGCGGCGCCTCGGTAGCGCCACCATTGTGGACGACGAGGTCGACCGGTTCGACCTGGGCCAGCGATGGTGCGGGTGGGGAATCGCCCCCACCTAAATTTACGAGCGCGAGGATTCCGAGTACGGCCCCGACCGGCAGTCCGATTACCGTCGCCCAACCCTCCCAGCTCGTGGGCTTCTTCAGCGAGGCGAGCCTTGAACGAACGCGACCCTTCTCTCGCCGTGCCATGTTCGAATCGATCTAGTGGGATCGAGTCAGAAGGTCGGCGATCGCGCGGACCTCGCGCAGCAGGCCGTCGAGCATTGCCTCGGTGTTGGTGTGGAGACGCCACTCGGCGTATTTGCGGTCCTGCTCTACTTGATCGATGCGGCACTCTAGCTTGCCTATGCGCTTGTCGATGCGCTTTTCGCTCTTGCCAAGGCGCTTCTTCACATAGAGCCTGGTGTCCTCGCGCAGGGCGTCGAGCTCGCGGCGTAGCTCGGCATCGTCGATGCCCCCATCCTGTTCGGCCAGCATCTCCTCGACCCCCGTACGCACCCGCTCGATCTCTTCGTGGAGGCGGGCGCGGGCTTGCTCGGCTGCGACGGACGGGTCGTGCGGGGAGTCCACGAACGGCATCCTACGGGCGCCGCAGGCCGGAAATTGCGTACTTAGCCTTTTTCGAGTACGAAGAGGCGGTAGCGGCCGATCGCCAGCTCGTCGCCGGCGGCGATCTTGCCCCACTCGACCAGGTTGCCGTTGACGAAGACGCCGTTGAGGCTGCGGTCGTCAAGCACCCGCAGCGACTCTCCCGGTTCGGAGACGACCAGGGCGTGGCGACGTGAGACGCTGGGATCGTCGAGGCGGATGTCGGCGGTGACGCTGCGGCCGATCCGGGTCCAGCCGGAACTGATGTCGAAGTCGAGCACCTCGCCATCGTCGTCACGGCCGACAAGGTGGCGGCTGTCAGGAGCCAGGTCCGCTCGCAGCGCGTCCAGCCAGCTGGTTGGGGCGGCCTCGACCGGAGCCTCGAACTCGGCTGTGGTCCCGCCGTGCTCCTGCATCGACTCGAAGATCGAGTCGAGCTGGAAGCTGGAGGCACCGCAACGAGGGCAAGAGGGAAGCTCGTCGTCCTCGTGCAGAGCTAAATGAGAACCGCACTCGACACAGAAATAAGTGCCAGGGCCGGGGAATGTCCCGGTGGCATAGCTCTCGGAAGCTGTGAGACTGGAGGCTGGTGTGAGACTGGTGGAGATGACCTGCTCCTTCCTTTGCGCCTTGCAAGCGATCCTAACGGATTACCTAGTTCCCACATCCGCAATTTTCCACACCCGCCTTCCCATAGGATTCAGCGCCGATGGGGCCGGTTAGCGCAGAGATCGAGGTCGACGCCCCGCGCGAGCGTGTCTTCGCGACGATCGCCGATCTGGCCCTTCGCCCTGCTTTCACCGACCACTTTCTCAGCGGCTTCCATCTGACCAGGATCGAGTCGAAGGGGGTGGGCGCCGGAGCGCGGTTCCGCATTAAGTCGCCACTGCGCTCGGTCTGGATGGATACGGCGATCGACGAGGTTGAGGCCCCGCACAGGCTGATCGAGCGCGGCCGCGGCGGCCGGGCAAACCGCATCCCTACGACCACGATCTGGGAGCTGACCGAAGGCAGCGGCTCCCTGACCAGGGTTCGGGTCTCGCACTGGACCGAGCCGTCGAACCCGCTCGACCGGGGGCTGGAGACCCTCTCTGGCAACACCGGCTCGGTGCAGCGCGGTTGGCGTGAGGCGCTACGGCGGCTCCGCGACCAACTCGAGAGCGGTGAGGCCGACCCGGCTCCGATCGCGGTGGCGGGCGGTAACCCCCACGCGACCGGGATCCCGTAGAGCGAGCTGCCGGGCGCCTTAATAGACTCTCGCCGCCGATGGTCCTCCGCCGCAGAATCACGTTGTCGCTGCTCACCGCGCTCGCGCTTACGGGAGCTGCCTTTGCACTCACTGCCTGCGGCTACTCGAGCGACTCCAAGGAGGTGCCCGAGGGAGAACCGGTGAAGCTGGGTGAGCTCAAGTACAACGTCGTCTTTTCGCGCTTCCTCAACCCCAAGGACAACGAGGATTCCGCCTACCTCGTCGGTCAGCCTGAACCGCCCGAGGGCCACAGCTACTTCGGCGTCTTCCTCGAAGTTCAGAACAAGAGCGAAGAGACGCAGACGTTGGCCGATTCGCTCACGATTACTGACTCTGGAGATGAGACTTTCGACGCGATTCCCAGCGAAAGTCTCTACGCGTTCCCGTTCGGCGGCAAGGTCGAATCACAGGAACAGATCCCGATCCTCGACACGACGCCCGAGCAGGGACCGATCGAGGGGTCGCTGGTCCTCTTCGAGCTGCCCGCCTCGGCGTCTGAGAACCGACCGCTGACGCTTTCGATCCCCGGGCCCGACGGCCCGGGCACGGTCACGCTCGATCTTTAGAGCCCGGTAGAGAGCACCGCGCCGGCGATCGGCGCAGCTACTTCGCCGCCCGCTGCTTCGGCTTCAACCAGAAGAACCCCGACCGCCAGCTTTGCCTTTTCGGCGGGGGCGAAGGCAGCGAACCAGGCGTCCTTGATCTGCTCGGGTTCTTCTTCGTCCTCGGTCCCCGGCCGAGGGCCGAGCTCGGCGGTGCCGGTCTTGCCTGCCACTTGCGCCTCGGGGATCGCGGCAGCAAAGCCGGTGCCTTCGGTGACCACGCCGATCATCAGTTCGGTCAGTTCGTCGGCGATCTTCTTTGACATCACCCGTACCGAATTTGGTTCGGGTCGCAGTTTGCGGTTGGCGACGACCGAGGTCGGCTCGCGAACGCCGTCGTTGCCGATCGTCTGCGCGACGCTCGCCATCTGCAGCGGCGTAGCCAAGACTTCCCCCTGCCCAATAGCGCTCACGCCAAGGTCGAGTTCGTCACCAATTTCGGTCGGGATCGTTGACTCGGGCGGTTCGACTGCCGCGACGATTTCCGGCGCGTAGAGAGTGAGCGGCGCGTTGAAGCCGAAGCGTTCGGCGGTGCTGACCAGTTCGTCGTTGCCGATCTTCGGGCCCAGTGGGGCGAAGTCGGCGTTGCAGGACTCGGCGAAGGCTTCGCGGAAGGTGCCGCCGCAGAACTCGCCGTTTGCGTTGCTGATGAAGCGGCCGCCGACGTTGACCCCGTCGACGATTTCGAATTCGTCGTCGAGCGAGACGACGCCCTTCTCGAGGGCGGCCGTGGTGGTGATCGTCTTGAAGGTGGAACCCGGCGGTTGCGGCGCCGAGAAGGCCTGCCCGGCGAGCGCGCGGACGTCACCGCTGCGGGCGTCGAGTACGGCGACGCCGCCGGCTCGGCCCGCAAGCCCGGACACCGCCGCTTCCTGCAGGGACGGGTCGATCGTCGTCTTCACCGGCGCTCCCGCCTGCGGTTCAGCCTGGGAAAGGATCCGCGCTGAGCCGCCTTCGTCGCTGACCGCGAGCAGTGAGCCCCCCGGCTTACCGGCAAGGCGCTGGTTGAACGCCTGCTCGATGCCGCTGATGCCAACCGGCGTGCCGGCGGGGAAACCCTGCCGAGCGAGCGTTGGGATGTCTTCTTCCTCGGCGGTGCCGATTTCGCCGGTGACGTCGATCGCGGAGCTGCCAAGCGGGTGTTCGCGGGCATCGGCCGGACCTTCGGCGAGCGCCGTGCCGTCGCGGGCAAGGATCGGCGCCCGGGGTGCGAGGTCGATTCTGTTTTCGAGATGCTCGCCGGATTCGAGGCCGGGGAAGACGAGGCTCGCGTCCCAGGCGATACCGCCGTCGGTGTAGGGGACGTCGAGGTCGGCGGCGACGATGCCGAAGGCGACCGTGGCGGCTTCGACCGCTACCGGCACGTTCGCGGCACCGTTCGCGCTGCTGGGGTCACCAGGGGAATCCACTTTAAGTGAGCGCAGCGTTGCGATCTCGGCTGATTCCCGGTAGGCCTTGACGAATTCACTCTCGCTCACCGAGTGGCGGGAGGCGTCGTTCAGCTCCTGGTACATCGCGCCGAAGTCCTTGTGCACCCAGGCTTCGCTGAAGCGTGCGGCGGCTTCCTTTTCCGGTGACCCTGGCGCACCCGCCGAAGCGCCTAACGCAAAGGCGACTACCGCGACGACGATCAGCGGAAGCGCGCGGGTGACGAGACGGCGCCGCCGTTGCACCTCGGGGGGGAGGGGGTTCACTGGGAAGGAATTTAGTGTGGGGAGGGGTCGGGTACGACTACCCGGTGCAGGGACCGGTATCGACGGGCGTTGCCACTTCCCTTTGGAGAGCTTGTTCGACTACCTCGTTGGGGACTGCGAAGCCGCCCCGGGGGCCGGAGGTCGTTGCGGCGAAGACGGTGGCCACTACTTGGCCTTTGGAGTCGACTAGTGGGCCGCCGGAGTTGCCGCTGCGGACGCTGCCGCGGAGGAAGGCCAGCGATCTATCGATCGGCCCATTGCCGTAGGAGTCCTCGCTGATCACCGTGCTCGTGTCGCCCAGTCGTGCGGCCGCAACTGCGTATGGCCCGTTCTCGGGGTAGCCGAGGACAGCGCCCGCGGTCCCGCGCTGCGGATCAGCGGCGATTTTCAAGGCGGGGATCGAGGCGTCGATTCGCAACAAAGCGAGGTCGTTAGCGGGGTCGTAGTGAACTGGGGTGGCATTTAAGGAGGCGCCATCGATCGTGGTGACCGTGGTGTCATCCTCGCCCGCAACCACGTGCGCGTTGGTGACCACAAGGCCGGACTGGGCGACCCAGCCGGACCCCTCAACGCCAAGGCCGCAGGCGGTGCCCAGTACGCGCACCACTGATTGGTTTGCGCGGCGCACGTCGGGATCGGCCGTGATCGTTGGGTCCGGTTCCGCGACAGGGGTGATCGGGCCGGCAATGGAGGGCGCCGGATCGACGCGATTGAGCGCGTTGATCACCGGCCCCGAGGGCGGCAGGAGAGCGTTCAGTCGGCGCAGGATCAGCGAGCGCTGAACGTCGCCCCGCAGCTGCGCAGTTCCCGGGGCGTGCAGCGCCACGGCGCCGAAGACCCAGATCAACCCGAGCGCCACCGCGGAAATCAGCGCGGCGCCACCGGCGCCGTCGGCGAGGTGAAGCACGCGACCGCGGACCAGGCGCTCGCGTAGGCCCAGGGCAAGACTCTCCAGCGTCACCGCGACCACGGCGCCGACGAGTAGTGCTCCCAGCGCCGCGAACAGCGGCGCGTAGGGAGAGTTAGAGCCATCGTTGAGCAGCAGCGGCCCGATTCGGCTGCCCGCCAAAGCGCCAGCGGCGAATCCGAGCAGGGTGAGGATTCCGACGATCAGGCCCTGCCGATAGCCCCACATGGCAAAGGCGATCGTGAACGCGATAATCGCCCAGTCGAGAACGGTCATAAGGGGAATCCAAGCAGGCGACGCCTCTGGCCCGTCACTTACGTTCAGTAAGGTGATGGCAGTGGAGGCATTATCCGCGCAAGAGCAGCCCCCTGGTGTCTGCCCTCATTTCCACGACGCGATTGAGCTGATCGGCAAACGCTGGACCGGGGCGATTGTCTTTGCGCTGACCGAGGGTCCGTTGCGCTTCGGCGAGCTCGGTAAGGCGGTGCCGGGACTCTCCGACCGCTTACTCTCGCGGCGCCTGCGGGAGCTCGAGCGCGAGGGTCTGGTCGAGCGCCGAGTCGAAGAGGGCTCGCCGGTGCGGGTCACTTACTCGCTCACCGAGGCGGGGGCGGAGTTGGGTCCGGCGATCGCCGAGCTGAAGTCGTGGGCTCGCCGCTGGCGTGCGGGGTAGCCTCGGCTGCGTGGAAGAGCTACCGGGGCCGTTTCCCGTCGGGCGCTACGCCCGCAAGCTGCAGGAGGAGCTGCGCCGGCGTGCACGCGTACGACTGGTCGGCGAGGTGACCGGCGTCTCGCGCAGCAAAGTCCAGGCCTACTTCGAGCTGCGCGATGCCGAGGGCGCCGTGCCCTGCGCGATCTGGCTCGACGATCTCGAGAAGGCCGGCCTGCCGGCGGGCGGCTTACGCGACGGTGCCGAAGTGGTGATCGGCGGTGGGCCCGACTACTACCCCGGCGGCGGGCAGGCCTCGCCGAGCTTCGCCTTCCGGGCGACGCAGGTGCGGCTGGCTGGAGAGGGCGATCTGCTGGCCCGTCTGGACGCTCTGCGCAAGCAACTGCGCTCCGAGGGCCTGTTCGAGTTGCAGAAGCAGTTGGCGCGGCCGCGACTGCCGAAGACGATCGGCGTGGTGACGGCGGAGAGCGGCGCCGCTCGGCGCGATCTGCTCGCCGGTTTGCAGCGGCGGAGCTGGGCTGGGACCGTCGTTTGGGGCTTCGCGCCGGTGCAGGACCGGCGCGCGGCGCCGGCGATCGCCGCAGCGATCCAAGAACTTGCCGCGACTCCGGCGGTTGAGGCCATTGTTGTCACCCGCGGCGGCGGCAGCCTTGCCGACCTCTGGGCTTTCTGCGACGAGACTCTCTGTCGCACCGTGGCGATGCTGCGGGTGCCGGTGATCAGCGCCGTCGGCCACGAGCGCGATTCGACTTTGATCGATGACGTCGCCGCGGTCGCCTGCTCGACCCCGACCCACGCCGCCGAGGCCGCCGTGCCGCTCGACTGCGGCGCCGCGCGTGGCGACCTCGAGCGCGGCGCTGCGGCGCTGCGGAGAGCGGGGGAGGGAGCCGTCGGCAGTCGCAGTCGCCACTTAGTGGCGCTGGCCCGTGGACCTGCCCGAGCCCTGCGGCGGGAGCGGATCGCGCTCAACCAGAAGACGCGCGAGATTCGAGCCTCCTCCGAGCGGGGCTTGGCCGAGCGCCGTGCCTTTCAGCGCCGCCTTGCCTCCGTGGTCCTCTCCCGCGCCGCCCGCCGCGCCGCGGGGGCCGAAGCGAACAGCCGCCGCGAGGCACTGCGGCGGGCCGAGGTAGCTTTTCGAGCCCACGAACCCGAACGCACCTTGGAGCGGGGCTACGCGCTGGCCGAGGATGCCGCCGGCGAGCCGGTGACCAGCGCCGCGGCGGCGATCGCCGCCGGGCGCGTCAAACTGCGCTTCGCCGACCGAGCTGTCGGCGCCGATATCGACACCGACGGGAGCGAGCGATGAGTGAGAAGCCGGAGTCTTACGAGGCCGCGGTCGAGCGGCTTGAGCAGATCATTGACCGGCTCGACTCGGGCCAGGCTGGCCTGCGCGAAACGCTCGATCTATGCCGCGAAGGCCGCGAGCTCGTCACCTATTGCTCAGCTGAGCTGGATGCGGTCAGTGAGGGTCTCGAAGAGCTCCGGCTCGACGAGCTTGCTGCCAAGCTCGAGGCCACCCCGACCCCAAACGAGAACTAGCGAAGGAGATATGTTGAACGCGCAGACCCCTCTCATCAAAGGAACCGACTTCATCACCGTGGCGACCCAGGATTTCGACCGCTCGATCGAGTTCTACGGCGGCGTGCTCGGCTTGCCGGAGTCCAAGCGCTGGGGCGAGATGCCCGGTGTCGAGTTCGAGACCGGCAACCTGACGATCGCGATCATGCAGTCGGATGCGTTCGGGCTCGAGTTCCGGGCTCACAACCATCCGATCGAGTTTCGGGTCGACGATGTCGCCGCTGCGCGGGGCGAGCTCGAATCGCGGGGCGTCGCTTTCGAGGCGGACACGCTCGACTCCGGTGTCTGCCATCAGGCCTTCTTTACCGACCCGGACGGCAACGCTCTGGCGATTCACCACCGCTACGCACCGTGAGTACCTGCGATCCCCTGGTGAGGCTCAGACGGTCCTGAACAGAGCCGGCCCAGCGCTGGACAGCCGCGGCAGAGCTCCCAGCTTCGCCGCTCGACCGGCGCGACTGGGAACTCGCTGGCGCCGATGCGGGCGATGGTGTTCGCGAGCTGTTCGCGCCCCCGGGTCATCGCTTCGCGGTCGAGCAGCTCGATGACCGGCTCCTCGGACCGCTCGAGGAAGACATAGGCGACCTCGACTTCGGCTGCATCGCGGGCCTCGGCGACGGCCAGGGCGTAGATCGCTTGCTGCGCCGCGTACTTGGCGGCACGCTCTGCTGGAGCCGCGCCGCCCAGGCGGTCGGTCTTATAGTCGACGACTAGCGGTGGGGCGCCGGCGCGCTCGACCAATAGGTCGATTGAGCCGCGCAGGGTCGTGTCGGCAATGCCGAGCAGCAGCGGCACCTCGGCTCGGGAGGCAGCCCCAGGGGTCTGGACGCGCTCGCGCAACAGGTCGGAGCCGAGCCAGGCACGGATCGGCGCCAGCAGTCCGTCAGGGTCGACCCCTGCCTCGATCCCGGCGGCAACCGCATGGCTCTGGACCAGCTCCACGGTGGGTTCCCGCCACTCGTTGGCCTGGCTCCACTCGAGCAGTGAGTGCACGGCAGCGCCTCGTGCCGCCCCCGCGCTTCGTGGGCCAACCTCTCCATCGGCGCTTGCGGTCGTTTCTTGTTGCCCTATGGCCGACAAATGACGACCGCGGTCGCTCAGGTCGAGGACACGCTCCATGTAGAAGCGATAGGCACACTCGTCGTAGGCGGCGATCGCGGTGTAGGAGAGGGGACGGTTTGGGACAGTCGGGGGATGGCGCTCCAGTAGTGGTGCGCGTCCCTCGGCCACCGGCACCTCCTGCTTCGGTTCGCTTCGCGTCACGATGAGCTCGGCGGCGCGCTCCGGCGAGGGCAGGTTGACGCGCACGGCGATCTCGGAGGCCTCGAAACTTGCGTCGAACCCCTCCCGCGGCTGCGGAGCGGCGATCGCGATCGCCGAGTCCTCCTCGCGGTCGACCTCGAAGCCGTCGAGGATCCGCTCGACCACCGCCGTCCCGGGCTGGTTGTTCCGTCCCGGTTTCGGCATTGCCACCCCGCTGAGGATCAGCCGTTCGCGGGCTCGGGTCGCGGCGACGTGGAAGAGGCGCAACTCCTCGGCCGCTTCGCGTTCCTGCGTCTCCGCGCAGAGTTGCTCGTGCGCATAGAGATTGATCGAGGCGGCGCCGAGGCGGCGCAGCTGTAGGCCGACTCGGGGCTGTTCGCTCTCGGGGCCGAGGGTCAGTGGCGGCAAGCGCGAGCCGGCCAGCAGCCGCCGTGAGAGGTTGGGGACGGCGACGACATCGAACTCGAGGCCCTTGGCGCTGTGCACGGTCATGATCCGCACGCCGTCATGCCCCTCGATCGCGCTCGCCGCTTCCGCGTCGGTATCGGCTTCGGCGCGGGCGAAGAGGAAGTCGAGCAGGCCGCGTAGGTCGCGTCCCTCGCGTGCCTCGAACTGATCGGCGAGCCTCATTAGCTTGCGCACGTTGGCGAAGCGCGCCTCGCCCGATGGCCGCATCAAGACCGCGAGGTCGTAGCTGGTCTGGGTAACGGCGGCGTCGATCAGGCTGGCAAGCGGTAGCCGTCCGGCTTTAAGGCGGAGGTCGGCAATCGCCTGCGCGAAATCGCGCAGCAGCGCCCGCTCCGGCTCCGGGATCTCCTCCAGTCGCTCGGGCTCGTCGAGCTCAGCCTCATCAAGTCCGGCCACCTGCGTCACCGCTGGCCACACGTGTCGCCGCCGTCCCGCGGCGGCGCGCAGCAGCCAGAGCGTGTCGGGTGCGGCGCCACAGGCAGGGGAAGCCAGGGCACCAAACAGAGCCTGGTCGTCGAGCGGGTTGGCGATCGTCGCCAGTAAGGCACAGACGTCAGCCACCTGCTGTTGGGACCAATAGCCGCGCCCACCGATCGTGTAGGGACGGAGCCCGGCACGCTCGAGCGAGTCCTCATAGGCGTCAAGGTGGGTGAAGGCGCGCAGGAGAACGACCATTGCGCCGCGCTCGACGCCCTCGTCAGCCAGATCGCGCAACCGCGCCGCGAGGAAGCGCGCCTCGGCCAGGTGGTTGGGCGGCGTGTCGGCGTCGGTCGCCGGGACCAGGTCGATCCCCTCGGCGTCCCAGCCGTCGCGAGCGGTGAGCAGTAGCTCCACCGCGGACCCGTCGCCTGGCGGCTGCTGCAGCCCTGGTGGCGCGCCGACGCGGAGCGGGTGGAAGGCCCCGCCGAGCAGCTTCTCGCCAATCGCGTTGATCGCCCCGACCACCTCCGGGCGTGAGCGGAAGTTGCCGCTCAGCTCCATCGCCTCGGCCTCGGCGCTTGCTTCGACCGCGCGCCGCTGCTCGCGGAAGACGTCGAGGTCGGCATGGCGGAAGCCGTAAATCGATTGCAGCTCATCACCAACGACCATCAGCTCGGTCCGCGCTCCGCGCAGCGACTCGATCAACCGCAACTGCAACCGGTTGGTGTCCTGGAACTCGTCGACCAGCAGGTGGTTGAAGCGGGCTCGATAGGCGTTGCCGATCTCCTCGCGTTCGAGCAGGCGGACGGCGCGCAGCTGCAGGTCCTCAAAGTCGAGTCCTTCGCGGCGCTCCTTAACCGCCTCGAAGCGGCGCGCGAAGAGCTGTAGCAGTGCGGCGATGTGATCGTAGGCCTCGCTGCCCTCGCCGGCCTCAGCAGTGCGGGCTACCGCTGCGTCGATCGCCTCTCGGTAGGCGGTCATCGATTTAGCCTTGCTGTCGGTCTTGAGCGCGGCCAGCTCGTCGAGGCTGGGGGCGTTCCGGCAGTCGCCGAGCACGTCCAGCGCCCGTTCGATCAGCTCGCGAGTGGAGTTGGTTGGCTTCAGCTCCTCGAGCGTTTCCGCCGCCACTGAGGCGGCGCGGCGGACGGCTGCCTCAGGATCGGCGGACGGCGGATCAGGAAGGCGCGGCGCCGCAACCCCGCGGCTGCGCAGCTCGGCGTAGATTCCGCTGACGATCGCCCGCAGGCCGCCGATCTCAAAGGCGGCGACGGTCCGCTCGCGCGCCTCCTCGCCGTCGGCGAGAAAATCCACCAGGGCATCGTCGAAGGCTTCGCGCGCTGCCCGCTCGGTCTCCGGCCCGTCGAGGACGCGGAAACGTGGATCGACCCCAGCGGCCACCGGGTGACCAGCAAGCAAGCGGTTACAGAAGCCGTGGATCGTCGTCACCCAGGCGCCGCCCAGCGTTGCCAGCAGCTCGTGCGCGCGCTCAGACCCTTCTGCGGCGCGCAGCTCCAGCGCCGCGCGGATTCGCTGTCGCAACTCGGTTGCCGCCTTGTCGGTAAAGGTGAAGGCCAGCACTGCGTCGGGAGCGACCTCTAGATCGCAGACGAGGCGGCAGTAGCGGTCGACCATCACCCCGGTCTTGCCAGTGCCGGCGCCGGCCTCGACCAGGACGTCGTGGCCGCGGGCCTCGATCGCGCGCGCCTGCTCCGGCGTCGGAGCGCGGCGACTCATCGCTCCTCCCATTCGGTCTCGTCATCGGCCGGCGCTCGGTCGCGGCGGCAGATCGGGGCGAAGTCGCAAAAGGCAGGACAAACGTCATGTCCGCGTAGGCCTTGGCGCGGTCCCGGATCGCGGCGGATCTCGCCGCGGCGCATGCGGGCGACGATCTCACCGGCACGCCGGCGGGCGTCGGCCAGCATTGCTTCGAAGCCCTCGTGGTCGACTAGATCTTTGTCGTAGAGACGGTAGGAGCTGAGCTGGCCGGCGGCGTCCTCGCGGACGGCGCCGCGCGGGCGCCGCGACGAGGTTCCCCGCAGTGGGTGGTAGAGGCCGCCGATCGCTTCCGTGCCCCAATGCTCGGCAACCGCGATCAGGTAGAGCTGCAATTGCAGCTTCGCCTGCTCCTCGAACTTTTCACGCGGGGTAACCACGCGGGAGAGCTTGTAGTCAAGGACGAGCGCGCGGCCGCTGGGGTCGCGGTCGACCCGGTCGATCGCCCCGTGCAGCCCCCAGCCGTCAATCTCGAGCACCGGTCGTTCCGCCTCCTCGCCCTCGCCGAAGAGGGCCTCCGTCAACCAGGGCTCAAAGCCGCCAGTTTCTCGTCCTGCCTCGTCGGCGAGAAAGCGGGCCAGAAGCCCCTCGACGCGCCGGGTAATCGCCCGCTCTGCCGGGTGCGCTCCCATCTCGCGTTCGACGGCGACTTGGTCGACCAGCTGCCGCGCCCGTTCGATCCAGGCGCCTAACGAAGCGGGGCGGGGGAGCGGGTCACCTCCGGGCCGCTCGCTGTAGAGGCGGTCGAGCACGGCGTGCATGAGGCCGCCCTGGACGAGTGGGTCGGGCGTTGGGTCAAGCGGCTGAGGGTCGAGCTCGTGCGAGACGAACCAGCGGTAGGAGCAGACGTCGAATCCCTCTAGGGTCGTTCCGCCGTAGGCGGGCACCGCGGCGAGAGCGTCGAGTACGGCCGGATTGGAAAGTGGGCCGGGTGCGCGGCTAGCTTCCTCGGCCAACCGCGCGCTAGCCAGGCGTAGTCCGATGCGTTGGGCTGCGTCGGCTGTCACGCCGGCGGCGGTGAGCAGCGTCTCGGGGTCAGCTGAAGAGCGGCGGGTGGCAAGCGAGCGCGCCAGCTCAGTCTCCGACGGCGCCCGACTAGGCGGGTGGACGATCTGGGCCAGATCGCGGGCGATCGTCAGTTCGGCCTCGACTGGATCGTCCTCCGAGTCCTCTGGAGGTGGCTCGAGCAGGCGGCGGATGTCATCGAGGAAGGGCGAGCGCGGTTCGGCGACGCCGTTCTCGTCGCTGTCGCGGTATGAGAGGAACAAACGCTGGCTCGGCAGCGCCAGGCAGGCATGGAAGAGGTAGCGCTCCTCGGCGTCGGGATCGCGGCGCGGCTCGAGGCCCAGTGCCAAGCGCTGCACCTCGGAGAGGAACGGGTCCTCGCCACGATCGCGGCGCGGGAACTCACCGTCTTGGAGCGAGGCGACGAAGGCGTGCTCAAAGCGGGAGGCGCGCAGCCGGTAGGGGCTGGCGATCCGCACCCGTCCCTCGACTGGCCCGCTCCAAGCGCGGAAGCGAAGCTCATGCAGGGTCGCCGCCAGATTCTCCGGCGGCGGCGCCAGCTCGGGGAGCGCGGCCAGATCGCCGCAAGCAGCGGAGATGGCTGCAGCAGCGCGCAGCTCGAGGCCGTCGCCGCGCTCCGGCGTTGGCCCGTCTTCGTCGCTGCGCAGCGGACGCGATGCCATCGTCGCGGCGAGGCGGGCCGCCTCGGCCGCCACGGCGCCGGGCCCGACGCTCGCCGCCTGCCTGAGACGCTCGATATCTCGGGGCACTCGCTCATAGCGCTCTAGCCAAAGCTCCAGGGCAGCTGTTGCGCCTTGCAGGCGCCGGCGGCGAACGGCGCGCTCGAACCAGTCCACCCGCGCGGCGGACAACCCCGAAGGTCCGCGCAGAAAGCGCAGCAGGTCGCTGGCGCGAGCGCTGCCGAACTCGGTCTCCAGCAGCGCAATCAGCGCTCCGCCGACAGAGCTTCCGGCCACCGGCACCTCGGCCTCCAGGGCCACGCCGATGCCGTAGGACTCGAGCACCGCGGCGAGCAAGGGCCCGCGCCGCGTCGGGTCACGCACGGCGATCGCGATCGTGGTCGGATCGACGCCGCCGGCGATCAGCTGGGCTGCCTCTGCGCCGATCGCCTCTGCCTCGCCGCGCTCGCCAGCTGAGCGCAAGAGGACCAGTGCCCCATCCGCCGGTCGCCGCATGGGCTCGGCGCTGCCGAACTCGCGTTGCAGGTGGACCAATAGGGGGTCGATGCCGAAGGGTTCTGGCTCTGCCGGGCCGCGGAGGACCTCGGTCTCAGTCGCGATCTTGGCCAGGTTGTTCAGCAGCGAGCTACGCGTGGTGAGGGCGGCGTTGTCCTCTTCATAGGGCAGGGCGACCGTGACGTCGGTGGCGGCGCTCAGTGCCTCGATCAGCCGGCTCTGGTTCGGGGTCAGCTCACCCGGCTCGTAAATGAAGACCGGCCGGTTACGCCACGCCGCCGGCGTCGCCCGCAGCGACTCGATCGCCGCCGAGGCGACGCCGTGCACATCGAGCAGGCCGAGTCGGTCCCTCACCTCGGCGTAAGCGGCGAACAGCGCAGTTAGATCGCCCAGGTAGGCCGAGGACTCGAGCGTCTGTGCTCCCGAGCCAAGCGATGCCGGCTCGAGGCCAGCGCTTTGCAGCTCGTCGAGCAGGCGCTCGAAGGGGATCACGAAACCGGGCCGCGCTGATGAGCGTCGCAGTGGCCCCAGGCTGTTCCGCTGCTCGCTGACCCCGACCGATACAGCTGCAAGCCGCTGGGCTGGAGTCAGCTCATCGGTCGCGAGTGCGCCGGTGGATTGGGCCACCTCGCGGAAGAGGTCGCCGAAGGTCATCACCGAGCCGCCAAGTGCGGCGCCCGACTTACAGAGGATGCGCTCGAAGCGAAAGACGTCGTCGAGGGTCGGCAGAATGAGGACCGGATTGCGATCGAGCGCCTCGCGGAAGAGGGCCTGGATCCGGTCGGCGCGACCGGAGTTTGGGGGTCCGTGAATCAGTTTCAGCGACATAGGCGGAAGCGACCCAGGATAGGTCCGCGTCCGGCTGCCCCCAAAAGACCAGCAAGCCCGCCAGGAAGCCGCAAATGGCGCATTTCCAACCCCAGCTTTGACGTCTTCCGCCCCCTCTAGATTGAGCGCAGCAAATGTCCCTCTGCTTCGTAGACCCAGCCGACGCGATCCGCGCGATCTCCGACTCGATCGGCCGCGAGGCTCGCCGCCAGCTCCTTGGCGAGGCCGTGCGCTCCTGGGTCGATGAGATTCCTGACGATGAGCTTGAGGTTCACTACGCAAAAGCTCTCTCCGAGCTCGATGAGCACGATCTCTCGATGCTCGCCGCCTGGCATGGCTCGTTGGAGATTGGCCAGCCGGTTCCGAACCGGGATTTCCTCATGGGCGCCTTCGGCTCGCTCGGAGAGAATCGCCGCGAGGCGCTGAAGCTAGCCGCCGGCTTCCGCGGCGAGGAGGCAGTCGACGCCGGTGTCACCGAAGACGACGCCCTCGAGCTCGTCCTCGAACTGCTCTCCCAGCCGCGCCTGATGGAGCTGGCCGTAGAGGCTGTCGACCTCTACGTCTGGGACCGCGCCGGCTCGGACAACTAGCCAGGACGCGCATCTCGGGGTCTTCAGTCGTCTTCCTCGGGTCACGCACGTAAGTGCGCTCCCCTCGTCATCCTCCCTGCATCCCCCGACCTGCACGCCCTGGCTAGTTGTCCAAGGTTTGGCGAATCTCGGCGATCGCCTGCGCATTGCTTTGGAAGTGGACCGCGGTCATGCCGGCTCTTTCTGCGCCTTCGCAGTTGATCTTGACGTCATCGACGAAGAGGCAGGACTCGGCGGGGAGGCTGATCCGGTCGAGGGTGATCGCGTAGATCTTTGATTCGGGCTTGCGGCAGCCGACGAAACCGGAGTCGACGACCGTCTCGAAGATCTCGTCGACCGGCAGCATCGGTCGCCACAGCGGCTCCCACTCGCGCACGTTGTTGGTCAGCATCGCCATCCGGTAGCCCGCGTCCTTCAACTCACGCATTAGCTCGATCATCGGCGGGTTCGATTCGAGCGCCTCGAAGTAGATCTCTTTGAAGCGGTGCATCTCCGGACGATGTCCCAGTAACGGTTCGAGGCTGAAGGTGAGCTTCTCCAGGAAGGCGACCTCGGTGATCTCGCCTCGCTCCATTTCGAACAGGGGGTTGTCGCCGTTGGCCTCGGTAGCTGCCTGCATTCCCTTGCCGAGCACCTCGGTGGTGATCCCGGTCTTGTCTTGGAAGGCCATGAAGGACTCCACCAGTGGCGTCGTCAGGACGCCGCCGAAGTCCGAGATCACCGCCACGATTTTCCCACCCGACTCAGGCATCTTCACGCACCAGCTCGTAGTGGCCGAGACCCTCGCGCCCCTCGACTGACCAGCGGAAGAAGGCAATGTTGGAGTCAATCCCAGGGCGGCGTACCTTGGCGGCGCTGATTAGCGTCCCGCCCCCGCGCAGCGGTTGCCCTTCGTCGCCATCGGTCCACAGCTCCAGGGTTGCTCGCCGCTGCACGCCGTCCGGTCCGTACTCGGTTGAGAGCAGCGCCTCGGAGACCTCCATCGGGGCTCCATCGGGGTCACAGATGACCGCGGTCACTTGCTCGTCGCCGTGCTCGCTTGACTCCGATCCCCGCGCCGCGCTCAGCGCCAGTAGGCCACCGTCGGAGAAAACGATCCCGATCGATCGCCGCAACGCTTGTCCGCTCTTCTTGCTCATTTGGCCGGCAGCCTATTCTCCTGGGCCAGATTTGAAGCCATTGATAGTCCGCACCGCCGATCCCGATCGTGACGCCGCCGCCTGCGTCTCCATCTATATGCCCTACGTCGAAGCGGGTGCCACCTCGTTCGAGGAAGTGCTTCCCAGCGCAGCCGAGTTCGCTGAGCGGATCGGTGCGATGGCAGAAAGTTATCCCTGGCTCGTCGCGGAGCACGAAGGCGAGGTCGTCGGCTACGCCTACGCCTGTCCCCATCGTTCGCGGCCGGCCTACCGCTGGGCTGTGGAGGTCTCGGTGTACGTGGCGAGGGGAAAATGGCGTCGCGGCTGCGGACGGGCGCTCTATGAGGAGCTGGTTGAGCGCTTGCGGGGGCAGCGCTTCCACGTCGCCTGCGCCGGGATAACTCTGCCCAATGAGGCGAGCATCGCCCTGCACGAGAGCGTCGGCTTTGTCCCCGTGGGCGTCTACCGGCGAATTGGTTGGAAGGACGGTGCCTGGCGCGATGTTGGCTGGTGGCAGCTGGAGCTGGCGCCGCCAGGCGACGGACGCCCACCCGAGCCGCTGCTACCTAAGCCCGCCGCGTAGCCCGGGTACCATGGGCCGATGCCTGAGAACCAGACCGAAGCCCTGACCGAAGACGACGTGATTGAGGCACTTGAGGAGGTGATCGATCCCGAGCTAGGGCTCGACTTCGTCTCGCTCGGCCTCGTCTACGACGTCGAGATCGAGAAAGAGGACGTCTACGTCACCTTCACCCTGACGACCCCGGCCTGCCCGATCGGCCCCCAAGTCTCCGAGCAGATGAAAGAGTTCGTCGGCGATCTACCCGGCGTCAGCGCCGTCCACCCAAAGATGGTCTTCGATCCCCCGTGGAGCCCGGAGATGATGACCGAGGACGCCAAGTTCGCGCTCGGCTTCTAGGCAGGGATTGCGGGGTCATAGGGGGTCAGTCGGGGCCAATTCTGTCCCCATCCCGTCCCCACAGCGCGCCCTAACGCTGTTTTATTAGGCATCGACGAGATGCTGTCCGGAGCCTGCGTCACCGTACAGTCCGTATGGCTGGCCAGCCAAGAAGAGTTCCACGGCACCCGAGCCTCGACTCGCGGAGCCTGGTTGCCTGGCCTGGGTATCAGTCCGGGCTCAAGGTGGGGGAACTCGATCGCCGCATTGTCGGGGCGATTGCCAAGCCGCTTTCCCATACCGTTCACGACTCCAGCCCTGTGTCGAAGGCGCTCGACGCGAGCATGGGAGTCCTACTGCCTGCTCAAGCCTGGCGGAATCAGCTGCCGCTCGACCATCCGAAGCGCGCAGGCGCATTTGCGATGTTGGACCACCATCGTCCCGGGCTTGTGCTCGACCCCGACGCAGGAGACCTGCGAGCCGATTTTGCCGAACTCTATGCTGCCGATCATCTACAAGCCGAGCTCGGCGCGAGAGCCACTATTGCGACGACGCCCGGGCACGTCCTCGCGCATGAGGGTGGAGTCGGGCGCTCGAATGAGCTTCTTCTGGCACGCCTGACCGCCGAAGATTTCGCCGCTCGGCGAGCCGCTGCACCTGCGCCCTCGCGTCCGGCCTATGAGACCCGTGAGCTCTATGCAACGATCGCCCTGCAGGGGAAGCACGCAATGCTCCCCGGTGTTATTGAGGTTCTTCTCGATGACTACGGAGCTCTTGGGGGCGTCTCGGGATACCTGCTTATGGCCGCTAATTGCTCCCAGTCTGGAGTCCAGGTTGCGGCATATGCCACCTTGGCACTCCGCCTGCAAGAGATCACTGGACGCCCGGTAGTTACGTTCGGCCTCGGAGATGCACACTTGGCGTTCCTCGCCAGCGGGGTTGCGGCGACCTGCGCGGGCGTGCACGGAATGTCCTTTCAATTTCCACCAGCCGAATTCGACGAGCTCGAAGAGGAAGAAAATAAGACCGACGAGGAGGATGAGGAGGAGACCGGTTTGGGTGTCTACACCTACCATCCGGCGATCCTCGGAAACGTCGGACGTCTCGGCTCTGAAGGGGAGCCGGCCCGAGAAGCCATCTTTAAGAATCAGCCTTGCGATTGCGGTCATCACCGGCGCGATAAGCCGCCCCAGAAGAAGGGTGAGATCGTGCGCCACAATTCCTACGCCGTCTCAGCCGACGCGCGTGCCTTCACGTCCGGAGATGTTCTCGCGGCGGAGCGCAAGCTATTGGCTCGTGCTCAGAACGCTGAGCGGATGCGGACCTTCCTCAAGTTGAGCGGACTCAAGCGTGGCTTTTTCGCTGTCTCTGTGGCGGCTGCGAGGTTGCGCGGCGGTCAAGATGCCGCCGAAGGAGAAGGCAGTTAGCGTGAAGCGGCTGCAGCGCTGAGTGCCCACTCGCTCATCGTCTGGCCGGCGAGGAGTGAGGCACGCTCCCAACGGATAGCCGATTCCAGAAGCTCAAAGCGCAGTAGATCGGCGAGCCCAAAGCGAAGTATCCGATCGGAGAGACGCATCGGCAGTCGCAGCGTGCTGAGCGGCTCTGGAAATCCGGCGGCACGCGAGCTCAAGGCCCTCAGGTAGTCGGCGCTCGCCGGCGAAAGCTCCATCGAGACCTGTGCGTTCTGCGCGCGCTGGTTCATTTGGTAGGCCTCGCAGGGTGTCGATAGAGCATCAATCTCCCGGTCCAGAAGCGAACGCTCGACGACCAGCACGCTGGCGAGGTTTGGATCGATGCGTGCTGTCTGCGCCACCTTTCTGATCTCGGTAAGCGCTGTGGATTTTGTGGGCCACGGCTCACAGCGATCAGCGGGCCGTGCATGAAAGACGGTGCTTCTTGCCGCCGGGGTCAGATCCGAGTCGGCAGCAATGAGGACCAATCGATCTCGATGGCTCATGGGTAGAATTAATTTCTACCATGTCCGGCGGCGTAAAACGCGGCGCGAAGTCGCTGACCTCACGGGATTGGATATTCGGCTCACGTCCTCGGCGACTGGTCCTGAGCTTTGTCCTGGGGAGCAAGCCCACCGCCGACGGCTGGAGCAAGGCAGCATTGGCCAGAGAGGCAGGAGTGCACCCAAAGGGAGGCATCGACGAGCACGTACGCGGCTTGGTTGCTCTAAATCTTCTGCGCGAGAGAGATGGTCGTTATTGGCCCATCGAGCCAAGTCCTCGACTCGCTGTCCAGTTGAAACGAGTTCTGCGTGAGCTGGAAGAGGTGCCAGAGGATCGAATTGAGATGCTCGCCCGCAGACGCGCAGCTGGTTAGTTAAATGTGCCGCGTCGCCGGCGCTTCTGAGACTCGGCCCACCCAAGCTCTTACTGTCTTGGACGCGACAGGTAGGCGTCGAGCAGTGCCCGCGCTTCAACCTCGCTGCCCGGCATCAAATGCCCGTAGCGGTCGAGCGTGATCGTGATCGTTGCGTGGCCCAGGTAGGTGCTCAGCGTCTTGGGATTCAGTCCGGCGGCGATGCCGATGCTCGGGCGCAGGAATTGAAGCGCAGCTTCCGCAAGGACGAGCTGGCGCGGATCGACCGCGACGAAGCCAGGTCGCAAGAACGGCTCACCGGCCTTGAGGCCGAGGCTCGCGAGCTGCCCGTTCCCTCGGGTTCCGCACGGCGCGAGTTGGCCGTCGCGGATCGGGTCCTCGCCGAGCGGCGCAAGCTTGCGGTCACCGCTGCCCGCATATCCCCGCCCCCCTACATCACGAAGGAGCTTGGAGAGAGGCCCGCCGATCCGAACAAGCGCTGGCATTGGGACCGCGGCGTCGCCGACATCGAGCACTACCGCCAGCGCAACGGCGTCAAGGATCGAAGCAGGGCCTTTGGCCCGGAGTCAAAAGGCTCTGCTGAGCGCGCCGGCAAGAGCAGGCGCGGCGGCAACTCATGGAGACCCAGCGTGTCCTCGGTCTTGGGCAACACAAGGCGAAGGCACGCGCGCTCGGACGCGGGCTTGGACTCTTCCGATAGCGCCAGCACCCCGATCTTCGGCGATTGAAGCGCCGCGCCGGGCGGCCGTCAACCCCCTTCGGGGGGTCGGGTGCAAGCGCCCTTGACCGCCGACCGTCGCGACGCTGTTTGGCAGGTAGGTCGGGGTAGGCTGAGTCGATGGGATTTACGCGGATCACGGTGCGCCCCGATCAGATGGGCGGAACCCCATGTGTACGCAGTCTGCGAATCCCGGTAGCGGCCGTGGTCGGCATGGTCGCCGACGGGATGAGCGAGCCCGAGATCACTGCCGCCTACCCAGACCTTGAGACTGAGGACGTTCGCGATGCAATTCGTTACGCCGCCGAGGCAGTGCGTGAGCGTGAGTTGCCGCTGGACGCCTCCGGGTGAAGTTACGCAGCGTTAACTCTTGTGCTAACAGCGTAACTTTTGTGCTACGGTTGCTGACGATATGGCTCTACAAAACAAGATCGACGCGACCTACCACGACAGGCGACTTGAGCGACGACTCAAGGAGGATCCGGAGTTTCGCGCGGAGTTCGAGCGGCAGCTTCGTGAGATCGCCCAGATCGATTTGGTCGTCCGTCAGCTCGATGAGCTGCGTGAGAAGGCGGGCATGTCGAAGGCCGAGCTTGCCCGCTCCATCGGGAAGGAGCCGTCCAGCATCCGGCGGTTCTTCACCGCCGATGTCAACCCCGAGCTGAAGACCGTGGCCGCCGTCGCGGATGCGCTTGGGGCCGAGGTCAGGGTGATAGCGAGCAAGAAGCAGACCCGGCCCAGTAGGGCTGCTGTCGCATAGGCAACGAAGCGTCGAGCCGCCGCAGGCACGTCTAGCCTGCGCTGGATGGCGTGGGGAATTGTCTACTTCAAGGCGAAGGATGGCCGGGTGCTGGTCGAGGACTTTCTGGACGGCTGTCCGGCGAAGATCGAGGCCCGGTTCTACGCCGTTCTGGAGGCAGTACGAGACGCACCTCCTCCGCAGTTCAGCGGCGGCGGCTACTGGGAGGCGATGCACGGTGACATGGGCGGGTTCCACGAGATCCGTCTCACCGGCCCTGGCCGCCGCCAGTATCGGCTCTTCTGCATCCTCGACAATGCCGATCCAGACGGATTGCGGAAACGCGGTTTTGACCGACCCCAGATCGCGGTCGTTGCTGGCATGGTCAAGGACTCGGGCAAGAGATTCTCTGATCGCGATTACGCCAAGGTCAGGGCGTTGGGCGATCAATACATCAAGGAGCTCCCCCGGTCGATTGCTTCTTGACTCCTCGCCCCCCCGAGTGTCGTGGTTCGCGGTCTTCGGCTCGCGCTTCGGCGCGCCGCTCTGCGATCAACTCCTCAGAGAGATTGCGGCCCGGTGCCAGGTCCGCGAACAGGCCGCGCATACGCTCCTCGGCCTGCCGACGTCGTTCTACTTCTGAGCGGGCGGGTTTGGTCGCGTGGGTCATGCCTTCACGGTATCGACCGCCACAGAAGCCACGGGCTCCCTGGGAATAGTCTGCACCGGATGGCGAACGATCCGACACGGAATGCTCGCGCCGCCGTGAAGCGCGCGCAGTCGAAGTTCGAGCGAACCGGCAGCCAGCACGAGGAAGCCCGCGAAGCACGGCGCGAGAGTTTCGAGTTGGCACGGAAAGCCGGTCTGACGCTCCGTGAGATAGGCGAAGCGGCCGATCTGCATCTGACGCGAGTCAAAGAAATCCTCGACAAGGATTAGGGGGGTCCCCTAAAAACTGTTAATCTCGCGGGAGTCCGAACGATAAGCGGCTCCCGGCGGCGGTTGGACGCCAACCGGGAGCCTGACCACAAGGAGGCATTAGCTCCTCATGGCTGAGCAGAACCCTACGGATGGCAGGCGGGCCGTGCCGCTCGATCTGCGTCCTTCACAAGTCACGATCCTCAGCGACCTTCTGACCGACTGGCTGGAGGACGTTCGACGCGACCTGGCCCACCCCGAGAAGATGAGGTGCCCCGATGCGGCCAGCCGGGACGCAGAGGCGCTTGATCGGCTGCGGTCGGGGGTGGCGGATGGTCGGGTCCTCGTCCCCGACGAGACGGCGCGAGCCGTTATGGAGGTGGCGGCGCTCGCCTATGACGAGGCGAGCGAGTACGCGGAGATCGTCGCCAACCACGATGCCCTGCACGGTTTGCTCGCAGCGCTCAGCGTGGAGGTGTCTTGATGTGGCGGAGCGGCGGCGGCGCTTGGCGTCGCCGCCTGCGCCGCGCCCCCTCGCTCAGCGCCATGACCGACGAGGAATTGCAGCGCGTCGTCCTCGACGTGATCCTGCGCGAATACCCGGTGCTGCTGACGTTCCCGGCAATCGCCTGCGAGCTGTTCGAGAACCCTGACGATCTCCTTGGCGGTATGGCGCTCGCGCGGGCCGTCCGCGATCTCGTCATTGGTGGGCTGCTGCACAGCAACGGCTTCCTCGTCTTGCCGAGCCGCTCAGCGCTTCACATCAAGCGCCTGAGCGGGCGGGACGGCTGGTCTGCCTGGTGTTGACAGCGGCTTTTCGGGGGTCGGGGCTTTCGCAGGGCCTCGGGCGGGCCTCCCTACGGGGGCTGGGCACAAGGTCCGTCCGGGTGCCTCGGCCCCCGAGAAGCCGCTGATTGCCACATTGCACGGCCGCCATCCGAACGCTTAGGCTTTCGTCTGGCCATTACAGCGAGGGCGCGGGGAGGCTTCGACGACTGATGCGGGGAGACGGCAAGCGCTGGCGAGATTTGTTCGGCTTGCAAAAGCCCGAGCCAGCGCCTCCTGCCCGACAAGGGCATTCCATGAAGGGGCGCGTTGTAACGGGTGAGCCTGTGGACTGGAGTCGCTACGACGACTGCATGCGACTCAACGTCGTCGGCGAGTCCTTCTACCAGGACGCGCTGATCCGAGTCAGCGGGTGCCCGCCGACCGGGGAGCATGGGTACGAGTGCAGCGCAGAGTTGGTGCGTGATCCGGATAATCCGCACGACAAGAACGCGGTCCGGGTCGAGGTTGACGGTGAGCACGTCGGCCATTTGCCGCGGGGGAGCGCCAAACGCTTCAATCGGCGTCTGCGCGCCCTCAATGAAGAGGGCAAGCGCGCGATCTGCATGGCCTATATCGGGCGAGCGGAGGACGGCCAGTATTTAGGAATCAGCCTCCGGGTTCCCTACGACGGAGAGATTCTGCAGGGGAAGCGGTAGCGTCATCCCCACCGTCATCCCCACAACTGACAGAAGTGGTCGATTTGCAGGGCTGTTGTGCCCAGCCTCCCGCGAGATGATGACCGAGGACGCCAAGTTCGCGCTTGGCTTCTAAGCAGGGCTCATGGGAGCAGTCTCGACCGCATCCCTATGGGCTCCGTCTAGGTAAATGTCCTGCGGCCCACGGGCGCACTTGAGATAGCGCTAAGCGGCCAATAATTGCGCTAAAGCCCTGTCGGATTAGCGCTATTATGGGACGATTAGCGCCATGCGGAGTTTCGTTGACCTAGATAAGACCTTTAGATCTCAGCCCCGCCCACTCGGGGCGATCCTGGCACGGATCGACACCGGACGGGGACAAGAGCGCCTCTTCGAGGATCAGCAGCCCGAGCTCTTGAGGCGTCTTGCCGAGCACGCTCGAATCGCCTCGATCACGGCATCCAACGCGATCGAGGGCGTGGTGGTCGACAGCAAGCGTGCCCAGAAGATTGCGGAGGGATCACACCGCTACCGCAATCGAAACGAGCGCGAGTTCGCCGGCTATCGGGACGCAATCGACATGCTGACGAGGCTGGAGGCATACGAGGAGCCGAGCGTTCCATTTGTCTTACACCTGCACCGGTTGCTCTTCGAGCACACGGATGGCAAGGGTGGGCATCTAAAGAGCGATCAGAACTTGATTGTCTCCTATGAGGGCGGCCGCAAAGAGGTCGTCTTTACGCCCACCCCGCCCGAGGAGACCGAGTTTATGTTGAGCGAGCTCCTTGTCCGCTATGGCGATGCAAAGGCCGAGGGGCGAACGCATCCCCTGATCCTGATCGGGGCCTTGGTCTTGGATTTCCTTGCCATTCACCCGGTCGCAGACGGAAACGGTCGCCTCGCCCGGTTACTCACCACCTATGAGCTCCTGTCCCATGGCTATGGGGTGGCCCGCTACGTCAGCCTCGAGCAGCGCATCTTCGAGTCGAAGAACACTTACTACAAGACCCTTTACGACTCTCAGCGCAACTGGCACGAGGGCGAGCACGACGTTTGGCCATGGATCACCTATCTATCGCGCATTCTCGCCTTCTCCTATAACGACTTCGAGAAAAGAGTTGCCGCTGCGGGGAAGCAGTCCGGCAACAAGCAGGACAGGGTTCGCGAGTACGCCCTGAATGAAGCGCCAGCCCGCTTCCGCCGTCGCGATATCGAGCGGGCGCTTCCAGGGATCAGCGTCGCGACCATTCGGCTCGTCCTGACCGAGCTCCGTGATACTGGACGGATCAAGCCCGAAGGCTTGGGAGCTGGAGCTCGTTGGACCCGCGTCTGAAGAGCTTTTAAGGGCGCGCCTCTTAGCGGGGCAGCTGCGGATCGTCCTCGTCGATCTCCTCGGCGGTGCCGTCGAAGTCGTAAGGCCGGCCGGCTGCGTTTGAGCCATAGCGTGGAGGGGTGCCACGGCTGCCACCTACGCCAACCACGACGAAGCGGTGAGCTGCATAGCCGCGCAGGAGGCGGCGAGCGATTGCACGGGTTGGGGGCAGCAGTAGCAGCACGCCGAAGATGTCGGTGACGAAGCCCGGGGTCAGCAGCAGGGTGCCGCCGATCGCAATCATCAGGCCGTCGGCGACCTCGCGACCGGGGAAGCGGCGCTCGGCGAGTGCCTGGTTGAAGCGCCGCCACGCTCCCCGACCCTGGTGGCGCAACAGCAACGAGCCGAGTAACGCATCGGCCAGCAGCAAGGCCAGGGTTGGCCAGATCCCGATCAAGCCGCCGATCTGGATGATCACGTAAAGCTCGATGATCGGGACGACGATGAAGAGAATTACGAGCAGGGCCACGGTCAGGCGGGAGCGGCGGCGGCTGCCGCGGCTTCCTTCAGCTCCTCCAGTGACTCGTCGATGCCGAGGGCAATAGTTTCGACGTCCTCCATCGAGTCGTAGTCGGCGAGCAGGCCAAAGCAGACGCGGCCGTTGTAGCTCATGATCGCCACCGCCAGCGCGTGATTCTGGGGCAGGAAGGCGACTGGGAAGATCTCCTCAAGCTCGCGCCCGAGTATGTAAAGGGGCATCTGTGGACCAGGCACGTTGGTGACGATCAGATTGAAGAGCCGGGTGGAGAAATTGATCCGCGCAGCTTGGGCGAGCAGGGTCGGCGGGGCGAAGTCGTTAAAGCGCGAAATCACTTCGGCGCCGAGCGCCTGCTTGGAGCGCTTCAGTCCCTCCATCTGCTCGCTGACCACCCGCAGCCTCCGCGCCGGGTCCTCAACGTAAACAGGTAGCGGCCCGCGCATCGCCGCCAGTTTGTTACCCAGCTCGCCGCGCTCATCGGCGCTGCGGATCGAGACCGGCACCAGGGCGCGCATCTCCAGTCCCTCGGTGCGGATGCTGCGTGAGTGCAGCCATTTGCGCAGGGCGCCGGTGACGACGGCAAGGACGACGTCGTTGACGGTTCCGCCCAGGGAGTCCTTGATCTGTTTGAAAGTCGCTAACTCCGAGCGGGCCCAGGTGAAGCGCCGGTGGGGGCCGATTTCACGGTTGAGCGGCACGTCGGGCGCCGGATCGGCGAACGCACCGGCGACCTCGCTGACCCCCTCCAGCGCCTCGACCACACGTCGTGCCGCTGTCTCCGGGTGGCGCACGGCCCCGGCGGCGCGCTCTGCCAGCTTCACCGGGGCGGCGGCCAGCTCGGTGGCGCCGCGCGCGATCAGATCGGTCGTGCTCGGCGCAGCCTGCGGCCGCCAGTCATCCTTGACCGGGGCCGGCTCGGAGATCGGCTCGAAGTCGAAGAGCACGGTGCCGATATCGACCCCGGCGATTCCGTCGACCGCGGCGTGGTGGGTCTTGGTTAGTAGCGCGAAGCGGTCACGCTCCAACCCCTGTACCAACCACATCTCCCAAAGTGGCTTGGAGCGGTCGAGTTGTTGGGAGAAGACGCGTGCGGCGAGCCGCTTCAATTGCGCCTCGCCGCCGGGCTCGGGCAGTGCCGTGTGGCGGATGTGGTAGCTGAGGTTGAAATTGACATCGTCTGCCCACAGTGGTCGTCCAGCCTCCAAAGGAGGCACGACAAGACGCTGGCGGAAGCGGGGAACCTGATCCAACTTGCCCCGCACATGCTCGACTAGGTCAACGTAGCGAGGCGGTGGACCCTCGAAGATCAGGATGCCGCCGATGTGCATGTGGCTCGAAGAGCTCTCGTTGGTTAGGAACGAGGCATCGGTCGAGCTAAGGCGCTCCAGATGGTCTCCGACGGTTTGCATCCTGCAAGGCTAGCCCCCCGGTACCCTGGGGGGTATGTCCGCAACCGAAACCGCAGCACCCAAGCGCGTCCTGCTCGCTGCCCCGCGCGGCTACTGTGCCGGCGTCGATCGTGCCGTGCAGACGGTCGAGCGCGCGCTAGAGCATTACGGCGCCCCGGTCTACGTGCGTAAGGAGATCGTCCACAACAAGCATGTGGTCGAGGAACTATCCAAGCGCGGTGCGATCTTCGTCGAGGAGGAGACCGAAGTGCCGGAGGGGGAGATGGTCGTCTTCTCCGCCCACGGCGTCGCGCCAGCGGTGCACGAGAACGCCGCCGCCCGCCAGTTGCGTACGATCGATGCCACCTGCCCGTTGGTTACCAAGGTCCACGTGGAGGCTCGCCGCTTTGCTGCCGACGGCTACACGATCGTGATGATCGGCCACGAGGGCCATGAGGAGGTCGAAGGCACCACCGGCGAGGCGCCAGACAGCATTGTCCTTGTGCAGACCGCGGAGGAGGTGAAGCAACTCGAGGTCGCCGATCCCGAGCGCGTTGCCTTTATCACTCAGACGACTCTCTCGGTTGATGAGACCGCAGAGATCATCGCCGCTCTGCGGACCAAGTTCCCGGCGATCGTTAGCTCTAAAACCGATGACATTTGTTACGCGACTACCAATCGACAGATTGCTGTCAAGCAGCTCGCCCGCGAGTGCGAACTTGTGCTGGTGATTGGCTCGACCAACTCCTCAAATTCCAATCGCCTGGTTGAGGTCGCCCGTGAGCACGGCGCCGCCTCGCATCTAATCGATAACCACTCCCAGGTGCAGGAGGAATGGCTCGATGGAGTCGAGACTGTGGGCATAACGTCGGGCGCTAGCGCTCCTGAGGAGCTAGTCGAGAGTCTCGTTGAGTTGTTCCGTGAGCGTGGCGCTGAGGATGTCTCTGAGCTCCGCACGGTCCATGAGGACGTGCGCTTCATGCTCCCTAAGAAGATTCGTGAAGTTGCGGCGTCTGCTCCGTAAGAAGCCGCTAATGAGCTCCTTAAGCTATTGATATAGCTAGTTCCTAATCAATGCAGTAAATAGCTCATTATCTTTGAAACTCAAGATATAGCTACAGTGGATCGATATAACTAATACATCAAACCAACGTTAGATATATCGCTTCCGCTGCTGCTAACGCTAAGGCGTGATCTCAATCAAGAGATCGTTGACCTCTTGTCTCGTATTCCAGCCGTAAAGCTAGCTCTTAACGCACCAGAAACTGCCGCTGTAGTTGATGGGAACGCTTATCCCATAGCTATCGAAGTTGTTGAGCGCGATGGACTCCAGCGGTATCTGGACTCCTCGGATCTCGCTGAAGGTTCTCGTGCTCGAGTGCTTGTGATCAATGCGGTGCTCGATAGCGAGACCGCTGCTCGATTGGAGGATGTCGGCGTTGGATACCTTGACGTCAGTGGTCGGCGTTGGTTGCCAGGGATGCGCAGAACCAAACGGTTGCGCGAAGGGCAGCCTCCTGCCAAGAGTTCATTGCGGGCTGCAAGCCTGCGTCTGACTCAGCTTCTTGCAGATCATCCCGACGTGCAATGGACGGAGAGACGTTTAGCTGAGCGCGCTGGGACGACTCAGACCACCGCACACCGCTTGCTCGTTCGACTCGAAGAGGAGCACTTGGTGGAACGGCGCGGGGCGGGCAGGGGGATGCACAGACGGGTGCGAGATGTAGCTGGCTTGCGACGCTGGCTTTCCCGTGAAGGGCGCCCCGGGCGCGTCATGAGTTTGTTGTGCTTTGTGCGTGACCCAGAGAACCTGCCTGACAGGGTTGGGACTCACGAGCTTGCTCTTACGGGAGCTGCCGCCGCCGAGCGAATTGGAGTGCCGGTATTGACCAGCTCACAGCGCCCGTTGGTCCGTGTGAGCGCGGGGCCGGATGAGATCGAGTCTGTGCCGGAGGCGCTAGGGGGGTTCCGTGTAGTGGAAGGAGCCAACCTGACCTTGCTAGCCGATCCACAGCGACTCGCATTTGCCGATCCATGGCGCGCATTGGGCAAGAGAGTTGCTCCGCCGAGTCGAGTGATGCTCGACCTGTATCTCGAGCCGCGAAGTGATGCGGCCGTCAATGTCTTCCTAGATCTCTGGGGCTCGCGAGTGATCGAGTGTGAGTGAGGCAAGGCACAAACCGAGCACGTTGGTCCGCGAGGCAGCGAGCCTGTTCCATCTGCTTGGCGGTATGACGCCAAAACATCTGGTCATAGTCGGCGGACTCGTTCCACCGCTCCTCGTGCCCGGTGCGGAGAGTCCGCACGTTGGCAGTGCCGACATCGATCTCTCCCTTTCGGTGGCTATTACCGAGGGCGCCACCAGCGAGTACTACAAGTCGATCGAGAACGTCATAAGTCCTTACTTTGACCTGGTCGAGGGTGGATTTAGATGGAGGAAGAAGGACGGAGTCGGTGGGGTGCCAATTCGCATCGACTTCCTCGGTCCAGAGGTCGAAGCCACGGGGTTGGAGGATGGCTCCTTGAGACTGGAGGACGGCAACGCCGCGACGAACACCGGAAGACGGTTGAGGCCTTTCCCGTTGCGCGCCGGTCACCTAGTGGATGCTGATGCTGAGCAGCTGAAGGTTGAGGATGTCGAGCTCATCTATCGCGATGGAGCTCATACCAACGTTGTGATTCGACACGCGGGACCGGTGGGCTTCCTTGCGTCGAAGGCGGACGCGTTGGACGGAAGGGACGATTCTAAGGATGGATACGACATCGCTTGGTGGTGCATCAACGCCAAGCCAACCGCCGAGGAAGTCGCTCAGCTTCTGATCGAACGCCCTGCGTTTCGCGACTCCTATTTCCAGGAGAGTGTGGCCAAACTCGATGAAGCTTTTAAGGCTCCGAACTATGTCGGACCTGACGGCTACGCGCGTGAAAGCAATCCAGGTCTGAGCCCAGGAGATGACGTCTTCGAGCGAGATCGCAACCTGGCCTGGCAGGTTGTCTCTTCCGTTATCGGGCTTCTGCGCGAGAGTCTTTGGGAGGAGTAGCAGCGGCAAAACTGAGGGACCACACGCGCAAGCCTGGACTGAAGTGAAGCGTCAGGTGGTGCGCCTCATGCTGGGAGCATTCGACGAGCGCATAGAGCCCCGGTTCCTTCACCGTGATCGGAGTGGCTGCGTCGCCATCGATCGCGATCTCGATCTCTCCCCGTCCCTCAACCGTCGCGTAGGCGCCGCCCCCCTCGTAGTCGACCTCCAGTTCCTCGCCGTTCTCACCCGCTGTCCAAGGCTGCTCCCACGACCCCCCCGGGAAGAGCTCCGGAGTGGGGGGGATGACCTTTGCGCCGGTGGCGTCACTTGGCCGCAGTGGCGCCATTGGCTCGGGGAGTGCCCGCAGGGCGTCCTGCTCACGCAGCTCAGCCTGGATCGCTTCCTCGCTCGCCCGGTATTCGCCCTCGCCGAAGTGAAACCAGGTGAGCGCGCCACCTAGCTTCCAGAGGAAGAGGCTGGGCCAGCCTTCGCAGCCGTAGGCGTGCCAGAGGCGGCGATCGGCGTCAATTGCCACCGGGAACTCGACTCCGAGTCGCTCCATGCTCGCGGCCACCGGATTGCGTTCGGCGCCGAAGGGGAAGCGGGGAGCCTGCACGCCGAGCGTCGTCAGGCCGAGGTCCTTATAGCGTCGCGCCCACTCACAGACGTAGGGAAGCGTGCGCACGCTGTTGAGTTGGGCGAGGTCGAAGAAGTGGACGAGCACCGGCCCCCGCGCAGTGGCCAGCGGCATCGAACGGGGCGCATCGCCAATCCACTCGATCTCCTCCGGTAGGTCAGGTGCTGCGATGTTCTCTCGCTCGGGGCGCATAGCGGCGCCGGAACTTATCTGGCCTTGAGGTCTTGCGCTAGCGTCTGCGGGCGATGACCGAGTTTGCGATCGCGGCCATTCCGCTGCTGCTGTTGGTGGGCGCGCTGCTGCTCGGGCGCTACCCGGGTTGTGAAGTGGCTATGCGCCTCGCCGAGCGGATCGCCTCGCGGACTCGAGCGAAGGTCGCACTGGCGCTCAACTGGCACCGCCCGCGACCACCTGCCGTGCGTGCCCCGCGCGGCGGCCTGCTGATCGCGCTCTGTCTCGCCCAGCGACCTCCTCCGCTCGCCGCCTAACGCAGCGAACCGACCCGCGCTCAACTGGTCGTGGGTGATCCGGCGCGACCACCTGGTCGTGCCACCAGCGAAGGAGCGAGCAATGAACTCGAATACCGCACGGGCGGCGCTTGGCGCCGCAGTGGTAATTGTGGCAATCGTGCTGCTGATCGTCCTCAAGGGCAACGACAGCAGTAGTAGCGATACGAGCACGACGAAGGGCGTGACCACGATCGTGGTCAAGAACGGCAAGCCGGTTGGCGGAATTAAGCAGCTGACCTACAACGAGGGGGAACGAGTTCGCTTCAAAGTGGACTCCGACGTCAGCGACGAGGTCCACATGCACGGCTACGACATCATGAAGGACGTCAAAGCGGGCGGTTCGGTCAGCTTTGACTTCCCAGCGACGATCGAAGGTGTCTTCGAGGCGGAGTTGGAGGGCCGCAAGGAGCAGATCCTCGAACTCACCGTGAACCCGTGAGTTGGCTCGGCTCACTGCTCCCGGTCGCGCACGCGCTGGTCGCTCGTAAAGACTTACCGGTCCCAGCCTGGCTGTTTGCCTGGGGGGCGTCAATCGTTCTGATCGTCTCCTTCTTTGCGCTCTCGGTTGGCTGGCGCACGCCCCGCTTCGAGCGGGACCGTTGGCGCCCTCTCGGGGCGCGCCTCTCGCGAGCGTTACTGGCTCTGCCGGCGCAGATCGTTTACGGCCTGGTCGGTGTTTCCCTGCTTGGCGTGGCGATCTACGCCGGTCTGCACGGCACCGAAGCCCCGGACCGGAACTTCGCCCTCACCTTCCTCTACGTCACCGTTTGGCTCGGCTTCCCCCTGTTCAGTGTCTTCCTCGGGGATGTCTTCCAGCCCTTCAACCCGTGGCGGGCGGTGGGGCGTACCGCGGGTGGGGCGTTCACGGCCCTCGCCGGCCAGCGGCCAGCCCACCTGCCCTACCCGCCGTGGTTCGGTCGCTGGCCCGCTGCGATCGGGTTGATCGCCGTGGTCTGGTTGGAGATCATCTACGGCGCCAGCGGCGGGGTCGCAGTTGGGCTTGAACCACACGCCGCCGCGGTCGCGGCCGCCTGCTACAGCGCCTACACGTTGACGATGATGGCCTTGTTCGGGGTCGAGCAGTGGTGCCGAGCTGGTGAGGTGTTCTCGGTCTACTTCGGCATGTTCGGCCAGCTCGGTTGCTTCGGCGTCAAGGACGGGCGGCTCGGCGTGCGCCGTCCCTTCGCGGCGGCCACCAAGTGGGCCACCGTGCCGGGCTCGGCCGCTGTGGTGATCGCCTCGATCGCGACCACCAGCTTCGACGGTGCCCAGGAGGGAGCATTTAAGGCTGCTCTCGAAAGCACCTTCGACCATCTTGTCGACGCCGGCGTTGGTCTCACCTCGGCATTGCGGCTCACCGACACGATCTTCATCGTGCTTTGTTTCGCTGGCGTCGCTGCCGTCTACTTGATCGGCGTGCGTGGCATGGCGGGGGTCCCCGGTGCGCCCTCGTTCAAGAGATTACGCGACGGCTTTGCCCATACCCTGATTCCGATCGCCTTCGCCTACCTGGTCGCCCATTACTTCAGCCTCTTCGTCTTCCAAGAGCAGGCCCAGTTCACCTACCTGCTCTCGGACCCGCTGGGGACCGGCACCACCGACCTCTTCGGCACGGCTTCCTCAGGGGTCAATTTCCAGCTGCTCAGCGCAAATGCGATCTGGTACGTGCAGGTCGGGGGCCTCGTGATCGGCCACGTGATCGGCCTCACCCTGGCTCACGACCGAGCCACCGCCTACTGGGGCGACTACCGCCAGGCAGCCCGCTCTCAGTATTGGATGCTGGCGGTGATGGTCGCCTTCACCTGCTTTGGCCTCTACCTACTCTCGGTTGCCAATGCATGACCTCGGAATATCCGGGTAAATGTGGAAGTAAGCGCTGCTGGTGGGGGTTTTCTACCGATGCCCCCAAGAGCTTGCGGTGGTTGACTAGGTTCGAGGTTGCGGCTCAAGGTTTTTACCGATCTCCCTCCCATAAGTAAAAACCGCATCGAGGTTGCCGGAATATCAGCCACTCCGGTGGCCTTGATGCTTTTCGTGGCTCGACGGGCCGCTAGAGGATCTCGCCGAGCCGGCGCTCGAGTGACGCCGAGACCTCTTCGCGCACTGGGCCCTCGGCCAGGCGTTCGACCAGCGACTCGAGGAAGCCCTCGATGATCACTTGCTTGGCGGTTGCCGGGTCAAGCCCGCGCGAGGCCAGGTAGAAGAGCTGATCGCGGTCGATCTGGGCGATCGCTGCCGCGTGGGTGCAACGCACGTCGTCGGCTTCGATCTCCAGGCCGGGGATCGCGTCGGCGTGGGCGTCGGTGGAAAGCAGCAGGTTACGGCTCTCCTGGAAGGCGTCGGTCTGCTGGGCACCGGGGTCAACGCGGATCATGCCGCGCCAGACCGCCGTCGCGCCCGCGGCGAGGACGCCGCGAAAAGCGAGGTCGGAGAAGGTGTTCGGCGCCGAGTGCTCCTGCCTGGTGTCGTAGTCGAGGTGTTGGCCCGGGCCACCGGCATAGCCACCGGTAACGCGCGCCTCTGAGCCGGGGCCGGCGAGGTTGGTCTCCATCCGCACCTTGCCCCGTGCTGAGCCGAAGCCCAGAGTGGTCCAGTCGAGGCGACCATCGCGCTCCACCTGGGCGCGCTGACTGGAAAAGATCCAGGCCCGCTCGGAAATGTCCTGGGTGCTGACGTAGCGCAGCGTCGCCGCCTGTCCAACGTGCAGTTCGACCACCGAGTTGAGCAAGGCGTCCGTCTCGTCGTCAGCCGAGCCGCAGTGCTCCCAGATCTCGGCTTCTGCCCCGTCCTCGAGTATCACCAGGGTCCGCCAGTAGACGACCTCACCATTCTCGTCGAGTGGCAGCTCGACCTTGATCGGCTCGGCGAGCTTCACTCCGGCGGGGACGTGGATCAAGACGCCGTCGCGCCAGCCGGCTTCGTTGCGGGCCACGAAGGGATCGTCGCCCGGGACGAGCGCGCCATGCCGGCCCTCGATCAGCTCGGGGCGGGTCTCGATCGCCTCGGCGAGCGAGAGCACGGTCGCCCCCTCGGCCGAGCCGAGCGCGGCGCTCGGGGAACCGGGCTCGTAGGCGTCGAGGTCGAGGTTCGAGAGGTCGGTGAATTCCCACCCCTTCGTCTTCTGATCCGGAAGGGGTGGAAGCGTGGCGAGCTCAGCCAATCGAGCCCTCCATCTGCAGCTCGATCAAGCGGTTGAGCTCGACTGCGTACTCCATCGGCAGCTCTTTGGTGACCGGCTCGATGAAGCCGTTGACGATCATCTTCGAGGCCTCTTCCTCGTCGAGCCCGTGGCTCTGCAGGTAGAAGATTTGCTCGTCGCCGATTTTTGAGACGGTCGCCTCGTGGCCGACGTCGGCGTCGTTCTCGTCAATCCTGATCGTCGGGTAGGTGTCCGAGCGTGAGTCCTCGTCGAGCAGCAGGGCGTCGCAGACGACCTTGGAGCGCGACTCGGTAGCCCCGTTGGCGACCTCGAGCAGGCCGCGGTAGGTCGCCCGTCCGCCGTCCTTGGAGATCGACTTGGAGAAGATCGAGGACGAGGTGCGCGGTGCCGCGTGGATGATCTTGCCGCCGGCGTCCTGGTGCTGGCCCTCGCCGGCGAAGGCGATCGAGAGGATCTCGCCGTGCGCTTCGGGGCCAAGCAGGTAGATCGACGGGTACTTCATCGTCAGTTTCGAGCCGAGGTTGCAATCGACCCACTCCATCGTCGCCTTTTCCTCAGCAACGGCGCGCTTGGTGACCAGGTTGAAGACGTTCTGCGACCAGTTCTGCACGGTCGTGTAGCGGACCCGCGAGCTCGGTTTGGCGACGATCTCGACCACCGCGGAGTGCAGCGAGTCGGTCGAGTAGACCGGCGCCGTGCAGCCCTCGATGTAGTGGACGTCGGAGCCCTCCTCGGCGATGATCAGCGTGCGCTCGAACTGGCCCATGTTCTCGGTGTTGATCCGGAAGTAAGCCTGCAGCGGCATCTCCACTTTGACCCCGGCCGGCACGTAAACGAAGGAGCCACCCGACCAGACGGCCGAGTTGAGTGCCGCCAGTTTGTTGTCATTGGCGGGGATGATCGTCGCCCAGTACTCGCGGACGAGGTCCTCGTGCTCGCGCAGGGCGGTATCCATGTCGGTAAAGATCACGCCCTGGGCCTCGAGCTTCTCGTTTACCTGGTGGTAGACGACCTCGGACTCGTATTGAGCGCCGACCCCGGAGAGGAATTTGCGCTCGGCCTCGGGGATGCCGAGCCGGTCGAAGGTGTTTTTGATGTCGTCGGGGACCTCGCTCCAGTCGCGGCTGTTTTTTTCCGAGGCGCGGACGAAGTAATGGATGTCGTCGAAGTCGATCTGGCCGAGGTTGCCGCCCCAGGTCGGGGTCGGCCGCGAGTAGAAGTGTTCGAGTGACTTGAGGCGGAAGTCGCGCATCCACTGCGGCTCGTCCTTGTACTCGGAGATCGATTCGACCACCTCGCGCGAGAGGCCCTTCGGGGCTTTGTAGGCGTAGCCGCTCTCAGGATCGTGGAAGCCGAACTTCTCCTTGTAGTCGGCGTTGATCCCGGCAAGCTCTTTTTTCTCTGCGACTGCCTCGGGCGTTGCCATGATCAGACCTCCAGAACGATGTTGTCGTCCACGACGGCCGTCGTGAACGTCTGCACCGGAGCATAGGCGGGGAGGGTCTTCGGCCTGCCGGTGGTCAGGTCGAAGAGCGAGCCGTGGCGTGGGCACTCGACCGTGCAGGCCTCGGCGCTGAACTCGCCCTCGGCGAGCGGACCGTCGTCGTGCGAGCAGCGATCCTCGATCGCGTAGAGCGTTCCGTCGCAGTTGAAGACGCCGATTTTCGTCTCCCCATGCTCGACCAGGCGCATCGCGCCGGGCGGCAGCTCGGCAAGCGGGCAGACGGATATTTGAGTTCCAGCGATATCGGGCATGACGGGGTACTCTGCCTTGATTAGTGCGGGTTGAAACTTAATCCTACTGATCCAGTCGGATTTTAGAGGAAGGCGATGATGAGCGAGAGATCCAGCTACCTGCCCGGCACCCCATCTTGGGTTGAACTGGGCTCACCCGACATAGTCGCGTCGGTTGAGTTTTACGCCGCCCTTTTCGGCTGGGTGGTTCCCGAGTCGGAAAACGCCGAGCAGGCCGGCGGCTATCGCATCGCTTTGAAGGACGGCAAGCCGGCTGCCGGGATGATGCCGCTGATGCAGGAGGGCCAGCTGCCCGTCTGGACCACCTATGTGTCGGTCGAGGACGCCGAGGCGACGGCTGCGGCCGTGAAAGAGGCGGGGGGCAACGTCATCGCTGAGCCGATGGACGTGATGGATCTCGGCAAGATGGCGATCTTCGCCGACCCGACCGGCGCGGTCTTCGGAATCTGGCAGCCGGGCACCTTTCTCGGCGCCGGCCTGGTCAACGAGCCGGGCGCGATCGCCTGGAACGAGCTCGGCACGCGCGACATCGCCGCGGCAAAGGATTTCTACGCCGCGGTCTTCGGCTGGGTCGCCGCCGACATCGACATGGAGGAGATGGGCACCTACACCCAATGGAAGCTCGGCGAGGGCTCGATCGGCGGGATGATGGACGTCAGCGGCCGGCTGCCGGATGAGATCCCAGCACACTGGCTCACCTACTTCGCGGTCGAGGACGCCGACGCCGCAATCGAGACCGCCAAGGAGAAGGGCGGCAGCGTCTCCTTCGGTCCAATCGATATCCCGGTCGGCCGCTTCGCGATCGTCCAGGATCCCCACGGCGCCGCCTTCGCCGTGATCAAGCTCAGCGAAGAAGGGTAGGAATCCGACGGCTGCGCTACACGCTTGCGGCCCTGCTTGCCGCTCTGCTGCTTGCCGCCCCGGCCGTCGCCGCGGCCGAAGAAGCTCCGCGGCCGGTCCTGCTGTTGATCCACGGCGGCGGCTTCTTCCGTGGCGACCCCAGCTTCATGGACTACGCGGCGACGATCACCGCCGAACAGGGTCAGTTCGAAACCCTGCAGCCCAGTTACCCGCTCGACGATCTGCCCGCCGCCTTCACCCAAATGAAGGAACTGGCGCTCGAACTGGGTCGGCAGGATCATCAGGTCTTCGCCTACGGCGATTCCGCCGGCGGCGCGATTGCAGCGTGGCTCGCCTCGCACGGCTACGTCGCTGCCGCCGCGGCAAAGTCGCCGCCCACCGCGTTGCGGGCCTGGGGCTCGCCCTACGCCCGCCACTACGTCAGTGCATTGCCGGGCGATCCACACTCCTGGCGTCATCTGCGGGTCGGCATCGACGATCTGCACAGCTACTCGTCGGCCGACCGGCCGAGCCTGCGCCCGCTGCTGATCTTCCAGAGCTGCGCAGACGTGATCGTGCCCTGCGCGATGAACATCGGCTTCGCCCAAAGCGATCCACAGGTCTCGCTGGTGCGGGTCTGGGGGGTGCACGGCGATTTCAGCGCCAAGGCCTACTCCTTTCGCCGTGGCCTGCTCTGGCTTAGCTCCCAACTGAGGTGAGCTCCACCTTACGCACCTGATCAGAGAACCACGGCGACCAGACCATCTTTGTCGCCAAATAGCGCGGGGTACGAATTGGCGCGGGCAGATTGCGCTCGCCCGATATTTGCAGGGTAAATGCGAAGTGCTTGATGGAAGCGCCTACCTCATGGAGCGTTTGCTCGAATTTGATTGA
>Ga0134079_10000012_pt1 | contig 100368 bp, 72 predicted proteins | sample 15_taG_2_FD_119770 | JGI IMG/M metagenome (GOLD analysis project Ga0134079, IMG submission 119770) | Grasslands soil microbial communities from the Angelo Coastal Reserve, California, USA - 15_D_Rain_40cm_2_09182015 | ecosystem: Environmental > Terrestrial > Soil > Grasslands ...
CGAAGCGCTGGGGTCGCAGGTAACCCTCGCCGCCTGCGACGTGACCGATCGCGATGCCCTCGAAGGGCTCTTCGCCTCGGTTGACCCAGAGCATCCCCTCGGGGCGATCGTCCACTCCGCCGGCGCGCTTGACGACGGCGTGATCGAGTCGATGGATGCCGAGCGGCTGGCCCGCACGATGCGCCCGAAGGCAACCGCCGCCTGGCACCTGCACGAGTTGAGCAGAGGGCTCGACCTCAACCAATTCGTGATGTTCTCCTCCGCTGCCGGAGTTTTGGGGGGCGCCGCCCAGACCAACTACGCCGCCGCCAACAACTTCCTCGATGCGCTCGCCGCGCTACGCCACTCCGAGGGTCTGCCGGCAACGGCCTTGGCTTGGGGCATGTGGGACCAGCAGAGCAACCTGGCCGGCGCACTCGGCGCTGAGTTCTCGGGTAACGAGGCGCTGAGGGAGCGCCTCACCAACCAGGTGCGCCAGCGGCTCGGCTTCGCGCGGATGGCGCCCGAGCTGGGGCTGCAGCTCTTCGATGCGGCCGCCGAGCTGGGCGAGCCGCTGGTGGTTCCGGTGCGGTTCGACCTGGCAGCGTTGCGTGCCCAGGCCCAGGGAGGCACTCTGGCCCCGATCCTGCGCGGCCTCGTCCGGATGCCTGCTCGCCAGGCCGAGCAGCGCGGTTCGCTTGGCCGAATGCTGGCCGAGACGCCGCCGGCTGAGCGCCCCGGCATCGTTCTCGAGCTGGTCCGCTCCAATGCTGCCGCGGCACTTGGGCATGCATCACCGAACGAGGTCGAACCGGGTCGGGCTTTCCAGGAGCTGGGCCTTGACTCGCTCGGTGCGATTGAGCTGCGCAATCGCCTCAACGCGGCAACCGGCCTCGACCTCGGGGCGACGGCGATCTTCGACTACCCGAGCTCGGAAGCCCTTGCCGAGCACCTGCTCGCCGAGGCGACCGCCGCCGGCGCCTCCAGGCAGGTCGTCCTCAAGGCCCAGGCCAGCGAGGAGCCGATCGCGATCGTCGGGATGGCCTGCCGCTATCCCGGCGGCATTGCCTCTCCCGCCGACCTCTGGCAACTGGTCGCCGAGGGACGCGACGCGATCGCCGGGTTCCCCAAGGACCGCGGCTGGGACCTCGAGCGCCTCTATGACCCCGATCCCGATAACCCGGGGACCAGCTATGCCCGCGAAGGCGGCTTCCTCGCCGAGGCTGGAGAGTTCGACGCCGGCTTCTTCTCGATCAGCCCGCGCGAGGCGCTCTTCATCGACCCCCAAGAGCGCCTGCTGCTCGAATCCACCTGGGAGGCCTTGGAGGACGCAGGCATCGACCCCGCCTCGCTGAGGAAGACCCAGACGGGGGTCTTCGCCGGGGTCGGCGAGCGCATCTACGGCCCGGCGGCGGGGATGACCTCCAGCATCATCTCGGGCCGCGTCTCCTACGCCCTCGGCCTCGAGGGGCCGGCGATCAGCATCGACACGGCCTGCTCCTCCTCGCTGGTGGCGATGCACCTCGCTTCCCAGGCCCTGCGCCAGGGAGAGTGCACGCTCGCCCTGGCCAGCGGGGTGACGGTGCTGTCGACCCCAGCCCCCTTCATCATCTTCAGCGCCCAGCGCGGCCTCGCCGCTGACGGGCGCTGCAAGTCCTTCGCTGAGGCAGCCGATGGCACCGGCTGGGCCGAGGGAGTAGGCGTGCTCGTCCTCGAGCGCCTCTCTGAGGCGAGGCGAAACGGCCACCCCGTCCTCGCTTTGCTCAAAGGCTCCGCGGTCAATCAGGACGGCGCCTCCAACGGCCTGACCGCGCCCAACGGACCGTCGCAAGAGCGCGTCATTCGCCAGGCGCTGGCAAACGCCCGGCTTGAGGCAAAGGACGTCGACGTCGTCGAGGCCCACGGCACCGGCACCACCCTCGGCGACCCGATCGAGGCCGGCGCCTTGCTCGCGACCTACGGCCAAGAGCGAGAGAAACCGTTGAGGCTCGGCTCGCTCAAGTCCAACATTGGCCACACCCAGGCCGCCGCGGGAGTCGCTGGCGTGATCAAGATGGCGATGGCGATGCGCGAGGGCGTTCTGCCCAAGACCCTGCACGTCGACGCGCCCTCATCCAAGGTGGACTGGGAGGCTGGGCAGATAGAGCTGCTGACCGAGCAGACGTCGTGGGAGACCGACGGAGGACCCCGCCGCGCCGGCATCTCGTCCTTCGGTGTCAGCGGCACCAACGCCCACGTGATCCTGGAGCAGGCGCCTGAGCCCCTCCCGGCTGAGCCGAGCGGCAGCGGCGAGGGCGAAGGGGCAGCCGCGACCCAGCCTCTCCCCGGCTTGATTCCCCTTGCCCTCTCGGCCAAATCCGAGCCTGCTCTGGCCCAGGTCGCGGATCGCCTTGCAGCCCACCTACGGGCCAACCCCGACCACGAGCCCGCGGACGTCGCCTACTCCCTCCTCACCACCCGCGGCTCCTTCGAGCGTCGCGCGGTGCTCCCAGGGCGTAATCGCGAGGAACTGCTGGCTTCACTCGACGCCCTGGCCGCCGGCGAAAGCCGGGCGGGCACGGCTCGAGGTACAGCGGCCGGCGAGCGCCGCCCAATCTTCCTCTTCCCCGGCCAGGGAGCCCAGTCCCAGGGCATGGCCCTGGGACTACTGGAGTCCTCACCAGCCTTCGCCTCCCACATAGCCGCCTGCGAGCAGGCGCTCTCACCCCACGTGGAGTGGTCACTGGCCGAGGTCCTCAAAGACCCCGAGGCAAAGTGGCTGGATCGCCTCGACATAGTCCAGCCGGCCCTCTTCTCAGTCATGGTCTCCCTGGCAAGGCTCTGGCAGGAATGCGGGGTCACCCCCGCGGCGCTCGTTGGCCACTCCCAAGGGGAGATAGCCGCCGCCCACATCGCCGGTGCGCTCTCTTTGCAGGACGCCGCCCTGATCATCGCCAAGCGCGGCCAGGCGATGGCAAAGATCGCCGGCAAGGGAGGGATGCTCTCGGTCTCCCTCACGCCCAAGCAGCTGACCCCCTACATCGAGCCCTACGCAGGGCGCGTATCGCTGGCGGCGATCAACGGCCCCGCCTCCCTCGTCCTCTCCGGGGACCCAGGGGCATTGAAAGAGATCCAAGCCGCCTTTGATGCAAAGGACATAAGGGCCAAGGCGATAGCGGTCGACTATGCCGCCCACTCCTCCCAGATCGAGGCTCTGGAGGCAGAGCTCTTGGAGGCATTTGCCCCGATCTCTCCCAAGGCCACCGAGATCCCCCTGCACTCCACGGTCACCGGCGAGCTGATCGAGGGAAGCGAACTCGGTCCCGCCTACTGGTATCGCAACCTCAGGCAGACAGTGCTCTTGGAGCCGGTCCTGCGCTCAGCGCTCGAGGGAGGACAGCGTGCCCTAATCGAGATCGGCCCTCACCCCGTGCTTGCCTTCGGTGCCCAAGAGACGATCGAGGACGTCCTCGAGGATCCAAGCGAGGCGATCTTGCTCTCCACCTTGCGCCGCGAAGCCGACGAGGCAGAGCGCTTTGCCCTCTCCCTGGCCGAAGCACATGCCAATGGCGTGGCGATCGAGTGGGAGGCCTTCTTCAAAGGCACCGCTGCCAAACGGGTTCCGTTGCCTACCTATCCGTTTCAGCGCGAGCGGTATTGGCTCTCAGCCGCCGCGAGCACGGCGGATGCCGGCGCGATCGGCCTCACCCCGACCGAGCACCCGCTCGTGGCAGCGGCGATCGAAGACCCGAGTGGAGAGGGGCTGACCCTGACCGGGCGCATCTCGCTGGGGACCCATCCCTGGCTGGCCGATCACGCCGTCGCCAGCTCCGTCCTCTTCCCAGGCACAGGATTCTTGGAGTTGGCCCTGCAGGCAGCCGAGCGGGTCGGCGCCGAGACCGTCGAGGAGCTCACCTTGCAGGCGCCGCTGGTTCTGCCGGAGCCGGGCGCGGTGGCGATCCAGGTCACGGTCTCCGCTCCAGGAGAAGAGGGCAGGCGAGAGATCGTGGTCCACTCGCGCTTCGAGGCTGGCGAGGATGACGAGCCCGCGGAGTGGACCTGTCACGCCACCGGCATCCTCTCCACCGAGCCCGCGGCTGACTTCGGGCCTTTCCACGCCTGGCCCCCCGAGGGAGCTGAGCCGCTCGAGGCCGGCTATCTCTACGACGTCCTCGCCGAGCATGGATTTGAATATGGCCCGCTCTTCCAGGGACTGGAGGCGGCCTGGAAGGACGGCGAGCAGATCTATGCCGAGGTCTCTCTGCCAGAGGAGTCCGCGCACGAGGCCGGGCGCTTTGCGATCCACCCGGCGCTCTTGGATTCCGCCCTGCACGGCATCGCCCTGAGCTCGAACGCCGCGGGGGAGGGGGCGAAGCTGCCCTTCTCCTGGGGCGCCGTCTCCCTCCAGGCCGCGGGGGCCACCGAGCTGCGGGTGCGGCTCACGGTGGAGGGGGAGAGGGTGGCCTTGCAGGTCGCCGATGGCAGCGGCGCCCCGGTGGCCAGTATCGGCTCCCTCGTCCTGCGGGCGCCGGACGCCTCTCAGCTGCGCAGAGCGGCGGCGACCGGCGAGGGTCTCCTGCGACTCGACTGGACCGAGGTCGCTCTCGAGGAGGGGGTCGACGCCCCCGCCGAGGTCGAGACCCTGCGCTGCGAAATAGATCGCGACGCAGCGACAGATGGGGCGGCGCGCAAGGCCGCCCAGGTTGCGCTGCGCTCGGTCCAGGACTGGCTCGCCGATGAGTCGAAGGCCGACCTGCGCCTCGTCCTGCTCACCGAGAACGCTGTGGCGGCGATGCCGGAGGAGTCCCCCGACCCGGCAGCCGCGGTGATCTGGGGGCTGATCCGTTCGGCCCAGTCCGAGCACCCCGGCCGCTTCAGCTTGATCGACATCGACGGCAGCGAGGCCTCGCGGACGGCGTTGCCTGCCGCGCTTGCCCTCGGTGCGGTGGAGCCCCAGCTCGCCCTACGCGAGGGAACAGCTCTGGCGGCGCGCCTGGTCCGTATCGGAGGGGCGGAGGAGGCCGGCGCCTCGGTTGCGATTGATCCTGAGCGCACAGTCTTGATCACCGGCGGCTTGGGGGTCCTCGGCACTCTCACCGCACGCCATCTGGTCGAGCGTCACGGCGCCCGTCACCTGCTCCTCGTCAGCCGCAACGGTCCCGAGGCGGGGGGTGCCGATGCGCTGCGATCTGAGCTCGAAGAGCTGGGCGCCACCGTGACGATCGCCGCCTGCGACGTCGCCGATCGCGAGGACCTGGAGCGGTTGCTCGCCGCGATCCCAGTCGAGCGCCCGCTGGGCGCGCTGATCCACTGCGCCGGCGCGCTTGCCGATGGCACCGTCGAGACCCTCGACTCCGAGCAGGTCGACCGTGTCTTTGCCCCCAAGGTGGATGCGGCCTGGCACCTGCATGAGCTGACCGTGGATGCCGAGCTCTCGGCTTTCATCCTCTTCTCCTCGGTCGCAGGTTCGCTGGGGGGACCGGGCCAGGCCAACTACGCGGCTGCCAATGTCTTCCTCGATGCGCTCGCGCAACGGCGGCGTTCGGCGGGTCTTGCTGCTAGCTCGATCGCTTGGGGGCTGTGGCAGCGCGAGAGCGCGATGACCTCTCACCTGCAAGATGCCGACCTGGCGCGGATGCGGCGCTCGGGTGTCGAAACGCTCAGCGACGAGCAGGGTCTCGCCATGCTCGACGGCGCTCTGCGGGCTGACTGCGCGACGGCGCTCGCGATCCCGCTGAATACGGCTGGGCTCAGGGACATGGCTTCTGCCGGCGTGCTGCCGCCGATCTTCCGCGGTCTGATCCGCGCCCCGAGGAAGCGCGGCGCCCCGGGTGGGTCGCTTGCCACGAGGTTGGCGACGCTGACCGAGGCGGAGGCCGAGGCCTTCGCCCTCGACCTGGTCAGGAGCGAGGTCGCCGCGGTCCTCGGACACCCTTCCCCAGAGGAGGTCGAGCCGAGGCGTGCCTTCCGCGATCTGGGTTTCGATTCGTTGGCGGCGATCGAGCTGCGCAATCGGCTCAGCGTGATTGCCGGCCTGCGCCTGCCGGCGACCGTCGTCTTCGACTATCCGAGCGCCGCTGCTCTTGCCAAGCACCTGCTGGAGCAGGCGACCGCAAGCGGTGGCGCCAGGCAGGTGGCCGTCCGCGCTCGAGCGAGCGAGGAGCCGATCGCGATCGTCGGCATGGCCTGCCGCTATCCCGGAGGGGTCAGTTCGCCCGCCGGTCTCTGGCAGCTCGTCGCGGAGGGACGCGACGGCATCGGTGCGTTCCCGGCAGACCGCGGTTGGGACCTGGAGCGCCTCTACCATCCCGATCCCGGCCATCTCGGCACCGCCTACGCGCGAGAGGGCGGCTTCCTCGAAGACGCCGCCGAGTTCGATGCCGGCTTCTTCGCGATCAGCCCCCGCGAGGCGCAGGTAATCGACCCCCAGGAGCGGCTGCTACTCGAATCCTGCTGGGAGGCATTGGAGGACGCGGGCATCGACCCGCTCTCTTTGCGCGAGACCCAGACCGGCGTCTTCGCCGGGGTGATGTCCCACGATTACGGGCCCATCGCCGGAGGGAGCTCGAGCATCGTCTCCGGTCGCGTCGCCTATACCCTCGGCCTCGAGGGCCCGGCGATCAGCATCGACACCGCCTGCTCTTCATCGCTCGTGGCGATGCACCTGGCTTCGCAGGCGTTGCAGGCGGGGGAGTGCGACCTCGCCCTCGCCGGCGGCGTGACCGTGCTCTCCACCCCGGGGGTCTTCCTCGTCTTCAGCGCCCAGCGCGGGCTCGCTCCCGACGGGCGCAGCAAGTCCTTCGCCGACGCGGCCGATGGCGCTGGGTTCTCAGAGGGGGTGGGCATGCTGGCGCTCGAGCGCCTCTCCGACGCGGAGCGCAACGGGCACCCAATCCTCGCCCTGCTCAAAGGCTCAGCCGTCAATCAGGACGGCGCCTCCAACGGCCTCACCGCGCCGAACGGCCCCTCCCAAGAACGGGTAATCCGCCAGGCGCTCGCCAGCGCCAACCTCACCGCTCAAGACGTCGACGCGGTCGAGGCCCACGGCACCGGCACGACCTTGGGCGATCCGATCGAGGCCGGCGCCTTGCTCGCGACCTACGGCCAGGACAGGGAGCGGTCGCTGAAGCTCGGCTCGATCAAGTCAAACATCGGCCACACCCAGGCGGCGGCGGGAGTCGCCGGCGTGATCAAGATGACCGAAGCGATGCGCGCCGGCGTTTTGCCGAAGACACTGCACGTCGACGCTCCTTCCTCCAAAGTCGAGTGGGAGGCGGGGGAGATCGAGCTTCTAACCGAGCAGGCCTCATGGGAGCACGACGGCAAGCCGCGCCGCGCCGGCGTCTCCTCCTTCGGCATCAGCGGCACCAACGCCCACGTGATCTTGGAGGAAGCCCCAGCGCCCGGGTCAGAGCCTCAAACGGAGTCCGACCCCCGGCCCCTCGCCGGCCCGATCCCCCTCGTCCTCTCGGCCAAAACCGCGCCCGCATTGGCCCAGGCCGCAGAGCGCCTCGCAGGGCATCTCGAGGCAGACCCCGATCTGGACCCCACCGACGTCGCCTACTCTCTGACCAGGACCCGCAGCTCCTTCGAGCACAGGGCCGTGGTGCTGGGAGAGGACCGCGAAGAGCTGCTCGCCTCCCTCGAGGCCCTGACAGAAGGCCAAAAGGGCCCGCGCACGGCCAAGGGCAATGCCCGCACCACCCACAAGCCCCTCTTCCTCTTCCCGGGACAGGGCGCCCAGTCCCAGGGCATGGCCCTGGGACTCCTCGAGTCCTCGCCCGCCTTCGCCTCCCACATGGCCGCCTGCGAAGAGGCCCTTGCCCCACACGCCGACTGGTCCCTTACCGAGATCCTCAAAGACCCTGAGGCGAAGTGGCTCGAGCGCCTCGACATCGTCCAGCCCGCCCTCTTCTCGACGATGGTCTCCCTGGCGCGTTTGTGGCGCGAAGCGGGAGTACAGCCCGCAGGGCTGGTGGGCCACTCCCAGGGGGAGATCGCCGCCGCCCACATAGCCGGAGCGCTTTCACTCGAGGACGCAGCCCTGATCATCGCCGAGCGTGGCAAGGCGATGGCCAAGATCGCCGGTCGGGGCGGGATGCTCTCGGTCTCGCTGACCTCAGAGCAGCTGACCCCCTACGTCGAGCCGGCAGGGGATCGCGTATCGCTGGCGGCGATCAACGGCCCCGCCTCGCTCGTCCTCTCCGGAGAGCCAGGGGCGTTGCGCGAGGTCCAAGCCGCTTGCGAGGCGGACGACGTCAGGGCCCAGGCGATTGCAGTTGACTACGCCGCCCACTCCGCCCAGATCGAGGATCTGGAAGGGGAGCTGCTGGAGGCGTTCGCCCCGATCTCCCCCAGGCCCACCGAGATCCCGCTTCACTCCACGGTCACCGGCGAGCCGGTCGAGGGAAGTGAGCTCGGTCCCGAGTACTGGTACCGCAACCTGCGCCAGACCGTGCTCCTGGAGCCGGTCCTGCGCTCGGCCCTAGAGCAGGGACAGCGTGCCTTCATCGAGATCGGCCCCCATCCCGTGCTCGCCTTCGGCGTACAGGAGACGATCGAGGACGTACTCGAGGACCCAAGCCAGGCGATCTTGCTCTCCACCTTGCGCCGCGACGAGGAGGAGGCAGAGCGCTTTGCCCTCTCTCTCGCAGAAGCCCATGCCAGTGGCATCGAGCTCGACTGGGAGGCCTTCTTCAAGGGCACCGGCGCCAAGCGGGTGCCGCTGCCCACCTATCCCTTCCAGCGGGAGCGGTACTGGATCGACTCCCTGCTCAGCCCCGCGGGAGGCCCGGGGGCCGGCGGGCAGCTTTCCAGACATCCCTTGGTGGGCGGGACGGTGGCACTTGCCGGGGGCGGAGGAGAGGGCCTCCTGCTCAGTGGCCGCATCTCCATGCAGACCCATTCGTGGCTGGCCCAGCACGCTGTCGCCGGCAAGGCGTTCATGCCCCCGGCGGCGTTCCTCGAGTTGGCGCTCCAGGCCGCCGCCGAGAGCGGAGCGGCGAACGTCGAGGAGCTCGAGCTGCAGGCCCCGCTGATCTTGCCCGAGCAGGGTGCCGTCACCCTGCAGGTCACCCTCGGTGATCCCGGCGAGGACGGCAGTCGCGAGATCTCGATCCACTCCCGCCCCGAGGAGGAGGACGCGCGGTGGACCTGCCACGCCACCGGTTCCCTTGCCACTCGGCCCTCGGTCGAGCCCGAGCCCCTCGGTGCCTGGCCCCCGGAGGGAGCCGAGCAACTGGAGGTGGAGCACCTCTACGACCGCCTCGACGAGCAGGGGCTCGAGTGTGGGCCTCTGTTCCAGGGGCTGACTGCGGCCTGGCGTGCCGGCGAGCGGATCTACGCCGAGGTGTCGCTGCCCGAGGAGGCTGCCCACGAGGCCGGACGCTTCGCGATCCACCCAGCGCTGCTGGAGTCGGCGCTGCGGGCGGTCGGGCTCGACGGCAACGGCGGGGACGGGATCGAGCTGCCCGCCCGCTGGTCGGGAGCCATCCGGTACGGAGTCGCTGCGCCCGCCCTGCGCCTGCGGCTCGATCCCGACGGCGAGGCCCACGGCCTCGCCGTCTTCGACCAGGAGGGCGCACCGGTCCTCGGCATCGCCTCGCTGGCGACCCGCCCGCTCGACCTGAAGGATCTGCGCTCTGCCCAGCAGCGCCGCTTTCTGCATCGGGTCCGGTGGCAGTCGGTATCTGCGAGCGGCGCCGAGGCGCCCCCCGGGGAGGTCGCCGAGATCTCGCCCTCCGGCGGCGGCGCCGGCGGTATCCCGGAGGCGGCCCAGGCGACTGCGGAGAGGGCCCTGGACTTGTTGCAGGAGTGGCTGGGCGACGAGAGCCGCGAGGACTCCCGCCTGACCGTCCTCACCCACAACGCGATCGCCGCCGCCGAGGGCGAGTCGCCGGACCTCGCCGCCGCCGCCGTTTGGGGACTGGTGCGCTCGGCGATCTCCGAGCACCCCGGCCGCTTCGCCCTGATCGACAGCGACGACAGCGAGGCCTCTCGGGAGGGGCTCCAGGCGGCGCTGGCGAGCGGGGCCGGCGAGCCCCAGCTGGCCCTGCGCGAGGGCGAGCTGCTCGCCCCGCGCCTGGCCCGGGTCGAGGCCGATGCGGAGGCCGAAAAAGCCGACCCGATCGACCCCGAGCGCACCATCCTCGTCACCGGCGGTCTCAGCGGCCTCGGCGCGCTCGTCGCCCGCCACCTGGCATCCGTGCACGGCGCCCGTCACCTGCTGCTGGTCAGCCGCAGGGGGGCGGCGGCCGACGGGGCCGAGGAGCTGCGGGCGGAGCTGGAGGAGCTCGGCGCCGAGGTCCGGCTCGCCGCCTGCGACGTGGCCGATCGCGGCGCCCTGGAAGAGCTCTTCGCGTCGATCCCCGACGCTCACCCGCTGGGGGCGATCGTCCATTCCGCCGCGGTGCTCGACGACGGCGTCCTCGACTCGATGGACGGTGAGCGCCTAGCGCGCACGATGGGCCCCAAGGCGACCGCGGCCTGGCACCTGCACGAGCTGAGCGAGGGGCTCGACCTCACCCAGTTCCTCATGTTCTCCTCCGCCGCGGGCCTGATCGGCGGCCCCGCCCAGGCCAACTACGCCGCCGCCAACAACTTCCTCGACGCCCTCGCCGCGATGCGCCGCGCCCGCGGCCTGCCCGCCAACTCCCTGGCCTGGGGCATGTGGGGCCAGCAGAGTCGCATCGCCGGCGAAGAGGTCGGCGAGCTGCTCGCCGACGAGGAGGTCATGGAGCAGGTCGCCGGCCAGATCCGCCGGCGCCTCGGCTTCGCCCGGATGACCCCCGAGCAGGGCCTCGAGCTGTTCGACATCGCCCGCGAGCTGCGCGAGCCGCTGCTGGCGCCGGCTCCCTTTGACGCCGGCGCGCTCCGCGCTCGCGCCGAGGCGGGAACCCTGGCGCCCGTCCTGCGCGGCCTGGTCCGCGTCCCGGCCCGCCGCAGTGCGGAGCGAGAGACGCTCGAGCAGCAGCTCCTCGCCGCACCCGAGGAGAAGCGTGAGGCGATCGTCCTCGATCTCGTCCGCACCCAGGTCGCGATGGTGCTGGGGCATGCCTCCGGCGCGACGGTGGAGCCCGACCGGGCCTTCCAGGAGCTCGGCTTCGACTCGCTGGCGGCGGTCGAGCTGCGCAACCACCTCAACGGGGTGACCGGCCTTAATTTAAGGGCGACGGCGGTATTCGACTATCCCAGTGCGGCCGCTCTCGCCGACCATCTCCTGGCGGAGGTATCGGCGGACGGCGACCGGGCCGCGGAGTCCGAGTCGAAGGAGGCCGAGATCAGGGAGGCGCTTGCGTCGATCCCCCTTTCGCGCTTGCGCCGGTCCGGTCTGATCGATCCGCTGCTGCGGCTGGCCCTCACCGGCGAGGAGACCGTTCCCGAGCTCGATGAGCCGGAGGAGAGCGACCTGATCGACTCGATGGGAGTCGATGACTTGATTCGCAAGAGTGTCGAAGGCCTCTCGACGGAGGCGGAGATGGAGGGGGGCCCATGAGCACAGGCAACAGCGAGGTGGTCGAGGCGCTTCGTGCGACGCTCAAGGAGCGCGACCGCCTCCACCGCGAGAATCTGCGGCTCCGCGCCGGCGCAACCGAGCCGATCGCAATCGTCGGCATGGCCTGCCGCTATCCGGGCGGGGTGGACTCGCCGCAGGAGCTCTGGCAGCTCGTCGCGGATGAGCGCGACGCGATTGCCGAGTTCCCCACCGACCGCGGCTGGGACATCGAGCGCCTCTACGACCCCGACCCCGAGCACTACGGCACCAGCTACACCCGCGAGGGCGGCTTCATCGCCGATGCCGGCGGGTTCGACGCGGACTTCTTCTCGATCAGCCCACGCGAGGCGATGTTCATGGATCCCCAGGAGCGGCAACTGCTGGAGTCCTGCTGGCAGGCGTTGGAGGACGCGGGGATCGACCCGACCTCGCTGCGGCGCTCCCAGACCGGGGTCTTCGCCGGCGTCGGCGACCGCGACTACGGCATCGCCCCTGGAACGACGTCCAGCGTCGTTTCGGGCCGGGTCTCCTACGCGCTCGGCCTCGAGGGGCCGGCGATCAGCATCGACACGGGCTGCTCCTCCTCGCTTGTCGCCATGCACCTGGCGACTCAGGCCCTGCGACAGGGGGAGTGCACCCTCGCCCTTGCCGGCGGTGTGACGATCCTCTCGACTCCCCACCCGTTCGTCCTCTTCAGCGCCCAGCGTGGCCTCGCCGCCGACGGGCGCTGCAAGTCGTTTGCCGAGGCCGCCGACGGCACTGCCTGGGCCGAGGGAGTCGGCGTCCTCGTCATGGAGCGCCTCTCCGATGCGAGGCGGAACGGGCACCGGGTCGTGGCCCTGATGCGCGGCTCGGCAATCAACCAGGACGGCGCCTCCAATGGCTTGACCGCCCCCAACGGACCGTCGCAGGAGCGGGTGATCCGCCAGGCGCTGGCCGGCGCCGGGCTCGAGCCGGGGGACATAGACGTGGTCGAGGCCCACGGCACCGGCACCACCCTGGGCGATCCGATCGAGGCCGTCGCCCTGCTCGCCACCTACGGCCAGGACCGCGAGCGGCCACTGAAGCTCGGCTCGGTCAAGTCGAACATCGGCCACACCCAGACGGCCGCCGGGGTCGCCGGCGTGATCAAGATGGCTCTGGCGATGCGCGCCGGCGTGATGCCGAAGACTCTGCACGTCGATGCGCCCTCGTCCAAGGTCGACTGGGAGGCGGGGAGGATCGACCTGCTGAGCGAGCGATTGCCATGGGATGCGAGCGATCGCCCCCGGCGTGCCGGCGTCTCTTCCTTCGGCATCGGCGGCACCAACGCCCACGTGATCCTCGAAGAGCCTCCTCCCGTCGAAGAGGGGGCTGAGGAGGCAGCGACCGGGTCGCTCGAAGGTCCGGTCCCACTCGTCCTCTCGGCAAAAACGGAGCCCGCCCTGACCGATGCAGCCGGGCGCCTCGCCGCTCGCCTCGAAGCCGATCCGGACGTCGACCCGGTTGACGTCGCCTTCTCGCTCGCCACCACTCGCGCGGCCTTCGAGCACCGTGCGGTTGCAATGGGATCGGATCGCGACGAGCTGCTCGCCTCGCTCGGCGCACTCGCCGGCGGAGAGCCGGCCGCAAGCGTCCTCATCGCCAAGGCGAGGGACGGCAAGCTCGCCTACCTCTTCACCGGCCAGGGCTCCCAGCGCCTTGGTATGGGCAGGGAGCTCTACGAGGCCGACGCGAGCTTCCGCGAAGCATTCGACCGGGTCTGCGAGCAACTCGACCAACATCTGGAGAAGCCGCTGAAGGAGATCGTCTTCGCCAGGGGCAAGAAGGCAGCGGCGCTGCTCGAGGACACTGCCTACGCCCAACCCGCCCTCTTCGCCATAGAGGTCGCTCTCAATAAAGCGCTCGCCGAGCGCGGTCTCAGCCCCGATGCACTCGCCGGCCACTCGATCGGCGAGATCGCCGCAGCCCACGTCGCCGGAGTCCTCGACCTTGCCGACGCGGCAAAGCTCGTAGCGGCGAGAGGTCGCCTGATGGGCGCTCTTCCGGCGGGCGGAGCGATGGCGGCGATCGAAGCAACAGAGGCCGAGGTCACTGACTCGATCGAGGGCAAGGACGAAGAGCTGGCCCTGGCGGCGATCAACGGCCCGACTTCAGTTGTCATCTCCGGAGCAGCGGAGGCAGTCGAGGAGATCCGCACCCACTGGGAGGACAAGGACAGAAAGACCAAACGCCTCGCCGTCTCCCATGCCTTCCACTCGCCCTTGATGGACCCGATGCTCGAGGAGTTCGCAGAGGTAGCGGAGGGCCTCACCTTCAACGAGCCCGAAATCGCCCTGGTCTCCAACGTCACAGGCGAGCTGCTCACTCCGGAGCAAGCCACCGACCCCGCCCTCTGGGTCAGCCACGTGCGCCAGCCGGTGCGCTTCGCCGATACGATCGAGACCCTCGAGGCACAAGGCACGAGCACCTACCTCGAGCTGGGACCGGACCCCGTCCTCTGCGCGATGGCACGCGAGTGCCTGGGCGAGGAGCAGGAGAAGGCCGCCTTCGTCCCGACTCTGCGCGAGGGACGTGAGGAGAGCGGGGCGATCTCGACCGCGATCGCCGGCGTCCATATCGCCGGCGCAAAGCTTGACTGGCAGGCCTTCTTCAAGAAAACGGGCGCCAAGCGCGTTCCACTGCCCACCTACCCCTTCCAGCACACGCACTACTGGTTCGCCCCCAGCGTGGGCGCCGCCGATGCGAGCGAGATCGGACAGGTCGCGACCGATCATCCGCTGCTTGCGGCGGCGATCGAGGACCCCGGTGGCGAACGCCTCACGCTCACCGGCCGCCTCTCGCTCCATACCCACCCCTGGCTGGGCGAGCACGTCGTCGGCGGCGCGGTGCTGCTGCCCGGCGCCGCCTTCCTCGAGCTGGCGCTCAGGGCCGCCGAGGAGGTGGGGGTCGGAGGCGTTGACGAGCTCACCTTGCAGGCGCCGCTGGCGCTTCCCGAGCAGGGGGCGGTGGCGGTTCAGGTCTCGGTCTCCGCTCGCGGCGAGGACGGGCGACGGGAGATCTCGATCCACTCGCGCCTCGACGGCGAGCCGGGGGAATGGACCGAGAACGCGAGCGGTGCCCTCGGCGAGCCGGACGAGGTCGCACCCGAGCCACTCGACGCCTGGCCGCCCGCGGACGCCGAGCCGCTCGAGGTCGAGTACCTCTACGACCTCCTCGCCGAGCTCGGCTTCCAGTACGGCCCGGCCTTCCAGGGGCTGACCGCGGCCTGGAAGGACGGCGAGTGCGTCTACGCCGAGGTCTCGCTGCCCGACGACCAGGCTCAGCTCGCCGAGCGCTTCGGCCTCCACCCGGCCCTGCTCGACTCGGCCCTGCACGGCGCGGCACTCGCTGCCGGCGGCGGCAAGAGCGAGATGAGGCTGCCCTTCTCCTGGGGTCGCGTCTTCCTGTGGGTGGGGGGCGCAAGGGAGCTGCGGGTGGCGATCCGCCCTGTGGGAGAGGGTGAAATCTCGCTGACGCTGACGGACGCCGGCGGCACGACGGTCGCGACGGTCGGCTCGCTGACCATGCGCGCGCCGGACCCGGCCCAGCTGCAGATGGGGCCCCCCGGCATCGGGCTCATGAGCCTTCGCTGGGTGGAGGCTCCGCTCGCCGAGAGGGCCAACGCCCCGGCGGATGTCGAGGTCCGGCACTGCCGGGTCGATGGCGATCTCGACCCGGCTGAGGCTGGCGGCGAGGCGACCCGAGAGGCCCTGGAGTCGATCCAGGCCTGGCTCGCGGACGAATCCAGAGCGGAGGCAAGCCTGGCCCTGGTCACACAGGGCGCGATCGCCGTCTCGCCGGAGGAGGCCCCGGACCCGGCCGCGGCCGCCATCTGGGGCCTTGTCCGCTCGGCCCAGACCGAGCATCCTGGCCGCTTCGTCCTGATCGACAGCGACGGCAGCGAGGCCTCGGCCGCCGCCCTGTCGGCGGTGCTCGCGACCGGCGGCGAGGAGCCCCAGCTGGCTCTGCGCGAGGGGGCGGCGCTCGTACCGCGCCTCGTCCGGGTGCAGGACACCGCGGCCGAAGTGGATGCGACGGCGCTGATCGACCCCGAGCGCACGACCCTCATCACCGGTGCGACCGGCGGCCTCGGTGCGCTCACGGCGCGCCATCTGGTCGAGTGCCACGGCGTCCGGCAGCTGCTCCTGGTCAGTCGCAGCGGGTCCGGGGCAGAGGGAGCGGAGGAGCTGAAGGCGGAGCTGGAGGGCTTCGGCGCCACGGTCCGCATCGCCGCCTGCGACGTCTCGGACCGCGACGCGCTGGCGCAGCTCCTCGCCTCCATTCCCGCCGACCGCCCCCTGGGGGCGGTGATCCACTGTGCGGGCGTCCTTGCCGACGCGACGGTCGAGGCGATGACCGCCGAGCAGGTCGAGCGCGTCTTCGCCGCCAAGGCGGCTGCGGCCTGGAGCCTGCACGAGCTGACCGCGGAGGCTGGGCTCACCGCCTTCGTCCTCTTCTCCTCGGCGTCCGGGACCCTGGGCGGGCCCGGCCAGGCCAACTACGCCGCAGCCAACGTCTTTCTCGACGCGCTCGCGCAGAGGCGCGCGGCGGAAGGGCTGGCGGGCACCTCGATCGCCTGGGGCCTGTGGGAGCGCGGAGCGGGAATGGTCGCCAACCTCACCGAGGCGGACCTGGCCCGGATTCGGCGAGCTGGGATCGAGGCGCTCAGCGACGAGCGCGGCCTGACGCTCTTCGACGCCGCCCTCTCCGCCGCCGGCGGTCTGGTTGTGGCCCTACCGCTCGACAACGTCGCCCTCCGTGCGGCCGCCTCGGTCGGCGCGCTGCCGCCGATCTTCAGCGGACTGGTGCGCGTGCCCAGGCGACGCAGAGCGGTTACGGGCTCGCTTGCCGTCAGGCTCGCGTCCCTGTCCGGGGAGGAGGCGGAGAACGCCGTCCTCGACCTGGTCAGGGGGGAGGTCGCCGCGGTGCTGGGCCATGCTTCCGGGCAGGAGATCGACCCCCGGCGGGCCTTCCAGGACCTCGGCTTCGATTCCCTCGCCGCGGTCGAGTTGCGCAACCAGCTCAGCGTGACAACCGGCCTGCGCCTGTCCGCGACCGTCGTCTTCGACTACCCCAGCTCGGCCGCGTTGGCGGAGCACCTGCTCGGCGAGGCGACGGCGAGCGGCGCCGCCGGGAACGTGGCCGTGAGGGCGCAGGCGAGCGACGAGCCGATCGCGATCGTCGGCATGGCCTGTCGCTATCCCGGCGGGGTCGAGTCGCCGCAGGATCTCTGGCGGCTCGTCGCCGAGGGCCGCGAGGGGACGTCGACCTTCCCCGCCGATCGCGGCTGGGACCTCGAGCGCATCTACAACCCCGACCCGGACAACCCCGGCACCTCCTACACCTGCGAGGGCGGCTTCCTCGCCGACGTCGCCGGCTTCGACTCCGGCTTCTTCGGGATCAGCCCGCGCGAAGCGCTGATGGTCGATCCCCAGCAGCGCCTCCTGCTGGAAATCGCCTGGGAGGCCTTCGAGGACGCCGGCATCGATCCGGCGTCGTTGCGCGGCAGCGACGCCGGGGTCTTCGCCGGGGTCATGTACCAGGACTACGGCCTCTTGCCGGGTATGACCACCAGCATCGTCTCCGGCCGGATCGCCTACACCCTGGGGCTGGAGGGGCCGGCGCTCACCGTCGACACCGCCTGCTCCTCGTCGCTGGTCGCCGTCCACCTGGCCGCCCAGGCCCTGCGCCAGGGAGAGTGCTCGCTTGCCCTGGCCGGCGGCGTGACCGTGCTGGCGACACCGGCCGCCTTCGTCGATCTCAGCCGTCAGGGCGCTCTCTCCGCCGATGGGCGCAGCAAGTCCTTCGCCGAGGCGGCGGACGGGGCGGGCTTCTCGGAGGGCGTCGGCGCCCTCGCCCTGGAGCGCCTCTCCGACGCGAGGCGAAACGGCCATCCAGTCCATGCCCTGCTCAAGGGCTCGGCGGTGAACCAGGACGGCGCCTCCAACGGCCTCACCGCCCCGAACGGGCCCTCGCAGGAGCGGGTGATCCGCCAGGCGCTGGCCAACGCCCGGCTCGAGCCGGGCGACGTCGACGCGATCGAGGCTCACGGAACCGGCACCACCCTCGGCGACCCGATCGAGGCCGGGGCGCTGCTGGCGACCTACGGCCAGGGCCGCGAGCGGCCGCTGAAGCTCGGATCGATCAAGTCGAACATCGGCCACACCCAGGCCGCCGCCGGGGTGGCGGGCGTGATCAAGATGACCCAGGCGATGCGCAAGGGCGTCCTGCCCAAGACCCTGCACCTCGACGCCCCCTCATCCAAAGTCGACTGGGAGGCGGGGGAGATCGAGCTCCTCACCGAGCAGGCCCCATGGGAGACGAACGGGCGGCCGCGCCGCGCCGGCGTCTCCTCCTTCGGCGTCAGCGGCACCAACGCCCACGTCATCCTCGAGCAGGCCCCCGAGCCCGAGCCCGCCCCAAAGACCAAACCCCTCCCGGGCCCGATCCCGCTGTCGCTCTCGGCCAAGACAGAGCCCGCCCTGAGCGAGGTCGCAGAGCGCCTCGCAGAGCGCCTCGAGGCAGACCCCGGACTCGACCCCACCGACGTCGCCTACTCCTTGGCAACGACACGAAGCGCCTTCGAGCACCGCGCTGTGGTCTCAGGAGAAGGCAGGGATGAGCTGCTCGCTTCCCTGGCAGCCCTTGCCAAGGGCCAAGAGGCCCCGGACATCCTCAGGGGCCATGCCTCCACAGACCGCCGCCCGGTGTTCCTCTACCCGGGCCAGGGCTCCCAGTGGGAGGGTATGGCCCTCGACCTGATCGATGCCTCACCTGCCTTCGCGGCAAAGCTAAGCGAGTGCGAAGAGGCCCTTGCCCCCCACATCGAATGGTCGGTCAAAGACGTCTTGGCAGGAAGGGAGGGAGCTCCCTCGATCGAGCAGATAGAGGTCGTCCAGCCGACCCTCTTTGCGGTGATGGCCTCCCTGACGGAGCTCTGGCGCTCCTCGGGAGTGCATCCGGCGGCAGTGGCGGGGCACTCCCAGGGGGAGATCGTCGCCGTCTATGCCGCCGGGGGCCTGAGCCTCACAGACGCGGCGATGCTCGCCGCCCTGCGCAGCAAGATCATCTCCCGCCTGGCCGGCAAGGGAGGCATGGTCTCCATAGCCCTGGCGGTCAAAGAGCTCCCATCCCTCCTTGAGCCCTGGGAAGAGCGGATCGAGGTGGCGGCCAATAACGGCCCCGCCTCGACGATCCTCTCCGGCGATCGTGAGGCCCTTGATGAGCTGCTTGCCCACTGCGCCAAAGAGGACATACGCGCACGCGAGATCCCCGCCGCTATCGCCTCCCACTCCGCCTACGTGGAGGAGCTGCGCGATGAGGTGCTCGAGACCTTTGCCCCGCTCTCACCCCAAAGCGGCGAGATCCCCTTCCACTCCACGGTCACCGGCGGCCTCCTGGACACCGCCCAGCTCGATGCCGCCTACTGGTATCGCAACCTGCGCGAGACGGTCCAATTCGAGGCGGTCACCAGAGGCCTGATCGAAGACGGCCACCGCGTCTTCGTCGAGGTCAGCCCCCACCCGGTCTTCGCCCTTGCCGTGGGGGAGACGATCGAGGCCACCCTGCCCGATCCCGCACAGGCCACAGCGCTCGGCACCCTGCGCCGCGATGAGCATGGCTCCAAGCGCTTTGCCCTCTCCCTCGCCCAGGCCCATGTCGCCGGGGCGGCGGTCGACTGGAAGGCGTTCTTTGCAGGGACCGATGCCAAGCGGGTCCCGTTGCCCACGTATCCGTTTCAGCGGGAGCGGTACTGGGTCGATTCCCCCACCGGCGTCCAGGACGTCGGCGCGGTCGGGCTGGTCGCGGCCGATCACCCGCTGCTGGGGGCGACTGTCGAGCTCGCCGGCGACCGGGACGAGGGCCTCGTGCTCACCGGCCGACTTTCCCTCGCCACCCACCCCTGGCTGGCGGACCACGCCGTCACCGGCACGGTGCTTCTGCCCGCCTCGGCTTTCCTCGAGCTTGCGCTCACAGCCGCCGCTGAGGCCGGCGTCGACGGCGTCGAAGAGCTGACGATGCTGGCGCCGCTGGTCCTCCCGGAGGCCGGAGCGCTCGCCCTGCAGGTCGCCGTCGGTGACGCCGACGAGGACGGGCGCCGCGAGGTCGCGATCCACTCCCGGCCGATGGGAGGGGAGGGCGAGTGGACCCGGAACGCAGGCGGGACCCTCTCCGAGCAGCCCGTTCGAAGCTCCGAGTCGCTGGACCCGTGGCCCCCGCCGGGCGCCGAATCCGTCGATGTCGAGTACGTCTATGACCGGCTGGCCGAGATCGGCGTCGAGTACGGGCCGGCCTTTCAGGGCCTCGATGCGGCCTGGCGCGACGGCGAGCGGGTCTATGCGGAGGTCTCGCTGCCCGAGCAGGTCGCGTATGAGGCGCAGCGTTTCGGCATCCACCCGGTTCTGATCGACTCCGCCCTGCAGAGCGCGATGCTGGCGACGCTCGAGGACCGGTCGGGGCCGGGTCTCGGCTTTCCCTTCTCCTGGCGGTCGGTCGGGCTCGCCGGCGTGGGGGCCACCGAGTTGCGCGTATGCCTGACGGCCGGGGACGAGGGTTTCACGCTGCAGCTGGCCGACGGCCAGGGGATGCCGGTCGCATCGGTCGGGTCGCTGGCCTTCCGTCCCCTGGAGACGTCCCAGGTGCGCAGCCGCGGCCAGGGCGCGAGCCTGCTGAGCGTCGAGTGGGCGGAGGCCGCCCTTCCCGACAGGGACGTGGCTCCGGCCGAGGTCGAGCAGCTGCGCTTCGCGCCGGGCGGCGAAGAGGGGGGCGCCGGGGCGGCAAGAGCGGCCGTCCTGGACGCTCTGGATGCGATCCAGCGATGGATCGCCGACGAGTCGAGGGCCGGCGCCCGCCTGGCGATCGTCACCGAAGCGGCGATGGCGGCAGGCGGCGACGAAGCGCCCGACCCGGCGGCTGCGGCGGTCTGGGGTCTGGTCCGCTCGGCGCAGTCCGAGCACCCCGAGCGCTTCGCCCTGGTCGATACCGACGGCAGCGAAGCCTCGGAAGCGGCGCTGCCCGCGGCGCTGGCGCTGGGGGCCGAGGAGCCTCAGCTCGCCCTGCGCGGAGGCGAGGCGCTGGCGCCGCGCCTCGCTCGCGCCGGCGCGGCGGGGGCGGAGGAAGCCCCAATCGGATTCGAGCCCGGGCGGACCGTGCTGATCACCGGCGCTTCGGACGGCTCCGGCGCCCTGGCCACTCGCCACCTGGTCGAGCACCACGGCGTCCGTCACCTGATGCTGATCGCCGCCGACACCTCCGAGGAGCAGGCGCTGCAGGAGCTGCGGGAGAGCCTGGAAGCCTTGGGCGCCGAGGTCGGGATCGAGATCTGTGATCTCGCCGACCGCCGCTCGCTGGGGCGGATCCTCGACTCGATCCCCGGGGAGCGCCCGCTGGGAGCGGTGATCCACTGCGCGACGGTGCTGGCTGACAGCCTGGTGGAGTCGATGAGCGCGGAGCAGGTGGAGCGCGTCTTCGCCGCCAAGGCGGAGGGGGCGTGGAACCTGCATGAGCTGAGCGCCGGCAGCGACCTCTCGGCATTCGTCCTCTTCTCCTCGGTGGTCGGCGCCCTGGGCTCTCCCGGTCAGGGCAACTATGCGGCCGCGAACGCCTTCCTCGACGCCCTCGCGCAAAAGCGCCGAGCCCAGGGCGAAGCGGCGATCTCGATCGCCTGGGGCCTCTGGGAGCACCAGACGGGAGTGGAATGGGGCGTCAGCGAGGCGGACGTGGCACGGCTGAGGCGCGGCGGGATCGTGGCGCTTGCCGACGAGCAGGGCCTGGCCCTGCTCGACGATGCGCTGAGCGCCGATCGCGTCACCTCGCTGGCGCTGCGGCTCGATCTCGGCAGCCTCAGGTCGATGGCCTCCGGCGGCGTGCTGCCGCCGGTCTTCAGCGGCCTCGTCCGGGTGTCCGGCCGGCGCAGCACGGCTTCGGGCTCGCTCGCGGCAAAGCTGGCGACCCTGCCGGAGGGAGAGCACGATGGCCACGTCCTCGAGCTGGTCAGAGCCGAGGTGGCCTCGGTGCTCGGCCATGCCTCGCCTCAGGACGTCGATCCCGGCAGGGCGTTTCGGGAGCTTGGCTTCGAGTCGCTGACCGCCGTGGAACTGCGCAACCGGCTGAGCACGCTAACCGGACTGCGCCTGCCGGCGACCGTGGTCTTCGACTATCCGAGCTCGACTTCTCTGGCTGAGTACATCGTGGCCGAGGCGACGGCGAGCGGCTCTCCGACGCAGGTTGTCGTGAGGGCCCAGGCGAGCGAGGAGCCGGTCGCGATCGTCGGCATGGCCTGCCGCTACCCGGGCGGGATCGCCTCCCCGACAGATCTCTGGCAGCTGGTCGCCGAGGGCGGCGACGCCGTCACCGAGTTCCCCGCCGATCGTGGCTGGGACCTGGACGGCCTCTACAACCCAGACCCCGACAGCCTCGGCACCAGCTACACGCGGGAGGGGGGGTTCCTGGCGGATGCGGGCGCCTTCGACGCCGAGTTCTTCTCGATCGGCCCCCGTGAGGCGCTGTTCATGGACCCCCAGGAACGCCTGCTGCTCGAATCCTGCTGGGAGGCGCTCGAGGACGCGGCCATCGATCCGGTCTCACTGCGAAAAAGCTCCACCGGAGTCTTCGCGGGCGTGGCCTATCAGGACTATGGCCCGTCTCCGGTCCTGTCGTCGAGCGTCGTCTCGGGGCGAGTCTCCTATTCGCTCGGGCTGGAGGGCCCGGCGATCACGGTCAACACGGCCTGCTCGTCCTCGCTGGTGGCGATGCACCTGGCATCTCAGGCGCTGCGCACGGGGGAGTGCTCCCTCGCGCTCGCCGGCGGGGTCACCGTCCTTTCGACCCCCGGCGTCTTCGTCGAGTTCAGCCGCCAGCGCGGACTCGCTCCCGACGGGCGCTGCAAGTCGTTCGCCGAGGCCGCGGATGGCGCCGGCTTCTCCGACGGCGTCGGCGTGCTCGTGCTGGAGCGGCTCGCGGACGCCGAACGCGCCGGCCACCCGGTGTATGCGGTGCTGCGCGGCTCCGCCGTCAACCAGGACGGCGCCTCCAACGGCCTCACCGCTCCGAACGGCCCCTCCCAGGAGCGCGTCATCCGTCAGGCCCTGGCGAATGCCCGGCTCAAGTCGAACGAGGTCGACGCGGTCGAGGCCCACGGCACCGGCACTACCCTCGGCGATCCGATCGAGGCCGGCGCCCTGCTTGCCACCTACGGCCAAGACCGCGAGAAGCCGCTGAAGCTGGGCTCGCTCAAGTCCAACATCGGCCACACCCAGGCGGCAGCGGGTGTAGGCGGCGTGATCAAGATGGCGCTGGCGATGCGCGAGGGCGTCTTGCCGAAGACCCTGCACGTCGACGCGCCCTCCTCAAAAGTCGACTGGGAGAACGGGGAGATCGAGCTGCTGACCGAGCAGGCCCCGTGGGAGCCCAACGGGCAGCCGCGCAGAGCCGGCGTCTCCTCCTTCGGCGTCAGCGGCACCAACGCCCACGTGATCCTTGAGGAAGCCCCAGCGCCCGGGTCAGAGCCTCGAGCAGAGTCCGACCCCCGGCCCCTCGCTGGCCCGGTCCCCATCGTCCTCTCGGCCAAATCCGAGCCGGCTCTTGCCGAAGCCGCAGAGCGCCTCGCAGACCACCTAGGGGCAGACCCCGACCTGGACCCCACCGACGTCGCCTACTCCCTAATCAGGACCCGCAGCTCCTTCGAGCACAGGGCCGTGGTGCTGGGAGAGGACCGCGAAGAGCTGCTCGCCTCCCTCGATGCCCTGGCAGAAGGCCAAAAGGGCCCTCGCACGGCCAAGGGCAATGCCCGCACCACCCACAAGCCCCTCTTCCTCTTCCCGGGACAGGGCGCCCAGTCCCAGGGCATGGCCCTGGGACTGCTGGAGTCCTCGCCCGCCTTCGCCTCCCACATGGCGGCTTGCGAAGAAGCACTGGCGCCGCACGTGGACTGGTCCCTTATCGAGGTCCTCAAAGACCCCGAGGCGAAGTGGCTCGAGCGCCTCGACATCGTCCAGCCCGCCCTCTTCTCAACGATGGTCTCCCTGGCGCGCCTGTGGCGCGAAGCGGGAGTACAGCCCGCAGGGCTTGTCGGACACTCCCAGGGGGAGATCGCCGCCGCCCACATAGGCGGAGCACTTTCACTCGAGGACGCAGCCCTGATCGTCGCCGAGCGCGGCAAGGCGATGACCAAGATCGCCGGTCGGGGCGGGATGCTCTCGGTCTCCCTCACCCCAGAGCGACTGAAGCCCCTCACAGAGCCCTACGCAGAGCTTGTATCGCTGGCGGCGATCAACGGCCCCGCCTCCCTCGTCCTCTCCGGCGAGCCCGAGGCCCTCAAGGAGATACAGAGCGCCTGCGAGGCACAGGGCACAAGGGCCCAGGCGATAGCGGTCGACTACGCCGCCCACTCATCCCAGATCGAGGACTTAGAAGAGGAGCTCTTGGAGGCCTTCGCCTCGATCTCCCCCCAGGACGCCGAGATCCCCCTGCACTCCACGGTCACCGGCGAGCCGGTGGAAGGCGTAGACCTGGGCCCCGAGTACTGGTACCGCAACCTGCGCCAGACCGTGCTTCTGGAGCCGGTCTTGCGCACCCTGCTGGATCAGGGACAGCGCGCCCTGATCGAGATCGGCCCTCATCCCGTGCTCGCCTTCGGCGTCCAGGAGACGATCGAGGACGTACTCGAGGACCCAAGCGAGGCGATCTTGCTCTCCACCCTGCGCCGCGAGGAGGACGAGGGGGAGCGCTTTGCCCTCTCCCTGGCCAAAGCCCATGCCAACGGCGTCGCGATCGACTGGGAGGCCTTCTTCAAGGGCACCGGGGCCAAGCGGGTGCCGCTGCCGACCTATCCGTTTCAGCGTGAGCGGTACTGGCTGGATTCGAGTTTTGGGGGGGGAGCCGACCTCGGATCGGGTGGGGGAGGCCCGGTCGAGCGGCCGCTCCTCAGCGGTGCGGTCGATCTGGCTGGGGGAGATGGCGCGGGCCTCCTGCTCAGCGGCCGCGTCTCGCTGGCCACCCATCCCTGGCTGGCCGATCACGCGATCGCCGGGCTGGCGCTGATGCCCGCGGTCTCCTTCGTCGAGATGGCGCTGCAGGCCGGGACCGAGGGCGGCGCGCAGGCCGTCGAGGAGCTCACCCTGCGGGCACCGCTGCTGCTTCCCGAGAGCGGGGCGGTCGACCTGCAGGTGACGCTTGCCGCCCCTGACGGCGAGGGCAGGCGCAAGATCGAGATCCACTCCCGTCCCGAGGGGGACCGTGGGGCCTGGACCCGCCACGCCGACGGCGCCCTCGCGGTCCAGCCGGCCACGCACCACGACTCGCTCGGAAGCTGGCCGCCCGAGGGTGCCGAGTCGCTCGCGGTCGGCGACCTGAACGACGCCGGGATCGAATACGGGTCGCTCTTCCAGGGACTGACCGCGGCCTGGCGCAACGGCGAGCAGATCTACGCCGAGGTCAGCCTGTCCGCCACCGCCGGTCCCCTGCGCCTCCGCCTCAGTCCCGAGGGAGGCGCCTACAGCCTCAGCGCATACGAGGACGACGGCGCACCCGTCGTCAACGTCGGCTCCGTCGAGGTGCTCCCGTTCGCCATAGAGGAGCTGCGCGCCGCCGCCGAGCGCGGGCCGTTGTATGAGCTGCACGACGGCCAGTCGCCCGGCGAGCGCATTCGCGGCCTGCCGGCGGACGGGCGCGAGGCGGCGGTCCTGGATTTCGTCCGCGCGCAGACCGCCGAGATCCTCGGCTACGGCGACTCCGCCTCGATCGACGTCAGCCGACCCTTCCTCGAGCTCGGCGTCGATTCGGTCGGGGCGATGGAGCTGCGCAACCGGCTTGATGCGGAGATCGGCGTCCGGGTGCCGGTTGCGGTTCTCGCCAACCAGCCGACCCTGCGCGAGCTCGCCGCCTTTGTCGCCCAGCAGCTGGATCCGGGCGCCGCGGCCGAGGCGGTCGACGGTTTGAAGGAGACCTTCGTCGCGCTGCTCGGCCCGGCCCGCGAACAGGGGAAGGTCGGGGAGCTCATGGAGTTGCTCACGGCGGCATCGAGGTTCCGCCCCAGCTTCGAGAGCCCGCTGGACGCCGATGCTCTGCCCGCCGTCGTACGCCTCGCTGAAGGCCCGGAGTCGCCCAGCCTGATCCTCATGCCCTCGCTTGTGGCGATGTCGGGCGCACAGGAATACGTCAGGTTCGCGAAGCGGTTCCGGGAGAAGACGCCCACCTCGGTGGTGCCGCTGGTCGGATTCGCCGAGGCGGAGCCCTTGCCGGCCGGCCTGGACGCCTTTGTGCGCTCGACGGCCGCGGCGATCGCGCACGCCGGCCTCGACGCGAGATTCGTCCTCGGCGGCTACTCGTCTGGCGGCTGGGTGGCCCACGCGGTCGCCGCCCGGCTGGAGGCGCAGGGAATGTCTCCGGAGGCCGTCGTCCTGCTCGACACGCCGGCGACCTCGGTCGACACGGCGTCGCTGCTGGAGCTCCTACCCGACCTCGATGCGGACTTGGGCGAACAGCTCTTCGCGCGGCCGGACGACGCCCGGCTCACCGCGATGGCTCGCTACTTCCAGCTATTCGGCGAGTGGGCGCCCGGTGAGCTTGACGCTCCGGTGCTGATGGTCCGCGCGAGCGAGTCCCTGCCCGCCGTCGACGAGCAGATCGACCGGCTCGAAGCGGCACTCGAACCTGCCGCAAAGGTCGAGGTTCCCGGCAATCACTTCTCGATGATGTGGGAGTACGCAGACGCGACCGCAGAGGCGGTTCAAAACCTGATTGTCAATCTGGTGAAATCACCCGAGGAAAGGCCGGTCAATGCCAAATGAGGTAACAGTGGAGACACAGAGCGCCGTCGAGGCGGGGCAGGCGGGATACACCCGAAAATTCCTGCCTTTTTATGACATGTTCGTGTTCGGCTACACGATGCCAGTGTTGTGGCGCTGTTCGAAAAAGCGCCTACGGCGGCTGTACGACGGGAACGTGGGTGTACGTCACCTCGACATCGGCGTGGCCAGCGGCTACCTGATCGACAAGTGCCGTTTTCCGACCGATGCGCCGGAGATAACACTGATGGATCTGAATCCGAATTCACTCAGGTACGCGGCTCGCCGCCTCCGCCGGTACTCGCCCACCACGCACCAGGCCAACGTTCTCGAGCCCTGGGGCCTGCCCGAGCAGTCCTTCGACTCGATTGCGATGTCCAACCTGCTGCATTGCGTGCCGGGCACGCTGCGCGACAAGGCGGTGGTCTTCGACCACGCCCAGCGCGTACTCGCCCCGGGTGGGACCGTGTTCGGTGCGACGGTGCTCGGCAAGGACGCGGACCACACCAAGCGCTCGATGAAGATGACAGAGCGCCTGAACAAGGACGGCGACTTTTCCAACATGGGCGATCGGCGCGAGGATCTTGAAGCGGCGCTGAACGAGCGATTCGTCAGCCACGAAGTCGAAATCGAGGGCGCCGTTGCCCTGTTCACTGCGAGCAACGACAACTAGACCATCTATCGAGAGGATTGTCGATGAAACTGAACACGCACCGGTGGGGCCCGATCGACGAGAGCTCGATCGTTTGCATCCACGGAGTGGCCCAGCACGGCCGGGTCTTCGAGGAGCTGGGGGAGCGGCTGGCAAAGAACGGGCACTCGGTGGTCGCCGTCGACCTGCGTGGTCACGGTGAGTCGGGTAATCAGCCACCGTGGAACCTGGGCACACATGTAAGCGATGTCGAGGAGACCGTGCGCGAGCTTGGCATCGAGCGAGCTACCTGGCTCGGGCATAGCTTCGGCGGCTTGATAGCAGCCGCCCTGGCGGCGAAGTCCGTTGAGCGCTCTCAGGCTGTGGTTTTGCTCGATCCGGGCCTTGCGGTGCCGCCTGAGCGGGCGCTGCGCAGCGCTGAGATCGAACGTCTCGACTGGAGCTTCGCCACCGTTGATGGTGCCCTTAACGCCCTGCTCTCCAACGACACGATCGTCGCTTCACCGCGTGAGGTCGTCGCTGCGTTTGTAAAAGATGACGTGCGCAAGGGTCCCGATGGCCGCTTTCGCTTCAGCTTCTGCCCCAGCACGGTAGTGGTCGCTTGGAGCGATATGACCCTGGCGCCACCACCGACCGCGCCCGTACCCACGCTTTACGTCGCCGCGGAAAAACCACTGTTTGATAACACGCGCCAACAGCACCGTTACGAAGAAGAGCTGGGCGGCCTACTGACGAGAGTCGACGTCCCTAACGGGCACAACGTTCTCTGGGAGTCTCCGGCGGAGACGCTGGCTGCGGTCGAGCAGTTTCTCGAGCCGGAAGACGAGCGGGCCTCGAGCGGGGTTGCTCACTCGAACAGTTCGTAAAAGCGCAGGGCCGCGCGGCTGGGGAGGACGACGTCGCCGCTGCGGTTGACGAGGCCAGCTGCGGTAAGTTGGCGCACCGCACGTTTGACCGCGTCGACCTGCGCGAAATCCGTCGACTCGCCAACTATCTCCCTGATCAGCTCGGCGAGTGTGAGTTGGATCGGGTGCAGGGCCAATAGTTGGCGCAACACCGCACCCTCGATCGTCGCGTCTTCTGCGCTGGCCATCTGGATTTCCTTCCCGTCGTCCATCGTTCTAGCTACTAAGGGCGCAGATGCCCAAACTCTCCCCCCTCAGAAAGCATTTTCCGTGCCCATTGAGCCTCTGGAGACCAGCGGTAGAGGGCCGGCGCCGGCCGTCCCCGCGACGTTGCCTTCAGTGCTTCGCGCCGGAGCAGTACGCGCAGGTGGTAGAGGATCTTGTCGAGCGCCTCGTTTAGCTCGCTGGCAATTTGCCCCGCATCGGCCTCCCGGCCGTCGAACATCAGGCGCAGGATCTGGCGCCGCAGGGGGTGCCAGAGCGCCGTCTGGCGGTAGTGGTTCGTCTTATCGCGGCGTTTCTTGCCGTTCCCAAACCCTGCCATTCGCAGGGAAATATAGGAGAAAGCGAATTGTTTTGTCTGAAAGCCCTTCGTCTGAGCACGAAATATTGCGACTCAGACGCCCTCGCGGATACCGCCCATCTCGCTGAAGACCGCAGTCGGGCCGCCGTCTTCGCGCTGCTCGTCGGCGATCACGTGGGAGACGGCATTGATCAAGGCCAGGTGGGTGAACGCCTGCGGGAAGTTGCCGAGGTGGCGGCCGCTTTGAGCCTCCAGCTCCTCGGCGTAGAGGTCGAGCCAGCCGGCTGCCTCGAGTAGGCGCTCGCAAAGCGCCCGCGCCCGCTGCGGCTCGCCGATCTCCGAGAGCGCCGAGACCAGCCAGAAGGAGCAGATCAGGAAGGTGCCCTCCTCGCCGCTTAAACCGTCGTCGGTTTCATCGACCTTGTAGCGGAGGACGAGGCCATGCTGAGTTAGGTCCTCGGCGATCGCGTTGACGGTGGCGCACACTCTTGGGTCGTCGGGCGGAAGAAAGCGCAGCAGCGGGATCAAGAGGGTCGAGGCGTCGAGCGCGTCGGTGTCGTAGTGCTGGCGGAAGACTCCGTCGCGGACGCCTCTGTCGAGGATCTCCGCCCGGATCTCGTCTGCCTTCTCGCCCCAGTCCTCGGCGAGCTCGTCGAACCCAGCCCAGCGGGCGAGACGGGCGCCACGGTCGACGGCTACCCAGATCATCAGCTTCGACGAGACGTAGTGCTGGGGCTCGCCGCGGGACTCCCAGATGCCCTGGTCTGGGTTGTGCCAGGCTTCAATCGCCGTTTCGACCTGTTGGCGGATTAGCTGGCGGTCGGTTTGCGTGGCGGTCCCGCGCAGGGCTTTCTCATGAAGGTAGATCGAGTCAAGCAGCGCCCCCCAGACGTCGTTCTGGCGCTGGTCGAAGGCGCCATTGCCGATCCGCACCGGTCGTGCCCCGCCGTAGCCGTCGAGGTGATCGAGCGTGCTCTCGGTCAGCTCCTTCTCGCCGCCGATCCCGTACATGATCTGCAGCTTGGGGTCCTTGCGGCAGATGTCGAGGATGAAGCGCATGAAGGCGCGCGCCTCCTCATCGAAGCCGAGAGTGTGGAGAGCCCAGAGGCTAAAGGTCGAGTCGCGGATCCAGCTGAAGCGATAGTCCCAGTTGCGTTCGCCACCCGGCGTCTCCGGCAGCGAGGTGGTCGGCGCGGCGAGGATCGCTCCGGTCGGCGCGTAGGTCAGTCCCTTCAGCACCAGTGCCGAGCGCTGCAGGTGGATGCGCCAAGGGTGGTCGGGGAAATCACCGTCGCGCAACCACTTGCGCCAGAAGTCTTCGGTCGAGTCGAGCCGCTCCAGCGCCTCGGGCGCGCTGCGCGGACCGCCCACGTCGTTTTCCCCCCAAGTCACTGCGCAAAACGCCGTCTCGTCCTCGCGCAGCCGCACCGTGCCGCGGGCCGTGCCGCCGTCGATCGAGAGCTCCATGTCACTGGTCAGGCAAAGCTCGATCCCGTCGCCTCCCCGGGCGGTCGCTTCGCCGAGCTCGCCGCCGCTCCACGAGGCCACCTCGACCCCATAGGCGAAGCGCGGCATGCACTCCATCTCGATCTCGACCTCGCCGTCGATGCAGGTCATCGTCCGCAGCAGCGAGTGGTCGGACTCGTGTTCGGTGGTCGGGCGTGAGCCCGGTCCGGCCTGCTCGACCCAGTCGCCGATCGTCAGCGCGTCGTGGATCACGACCCAGCCCGTATCGGTCACCCAGGTCGTCTCGATCACCAGCGTGCCGGGCTCGTAGCGACGACTGATCGGCACGATGGTGCCGCGCGGCTTCAGTTTGAAATGGCCCGCCCCACGGTCGAGCAGCGCAGCGAAGGTGCTGGGCGAGTCGAAGCGGGGGAGGCAGAGCCACTCGACCGAGCCGTCGTAGGAAACGAGGGCGCTGGTGTGGCAGTCGGAGAGGAAGCCGTAGCTGCCGATCGGGGGGAAGCGTTGCTCGTTGGTACTCAAGGCCGGGCCAAGCTAACGGATTCGAGCGACCTGGGCGCTGGTTGAGGGACTCGAGTTCTGCCTCGCTACGCTGGGTTCGTGAGCATCCCCTTTGCCCATGTGGCCGGCGCCTTCGTGCCGATCGAGGTGATTCCGATCACCGTTTCGGCTGTCCTCTACTGGCATCGGGTGATGGTGCTCTCCTGGGACGGTCGCCGGACGCCACTCTGGCGCCAGCTCTGCTTCGGCGCCGGGTTGCTGATCATCTCGGTCGCCCTTTTCAGTCCGATTGGCCACCTCTCCGACGAGCTGGTGCTCGCCCACATGGGCGAGCACCTATTGATCGGTGACGTCGCCTCGCTGCTGATCGTCCTCGGCCTGACTCGCTCGCTACTGCAGCCGATCCTCGCGATCCGCATCTTTAACCGCCTCCAGATCCTCACCCACCCAGCCATCGCCTTCCCGCTTTGGGCGGTCAACCTCTTCTTCTGGCACATCCCCGCGATCTACCAGGACGCTTACGGGGCGGCGCCGATCCACGCGCTTGAGCACACCACTTTCCTCTTTTTCGGCTGCCTGATGTGGATGCCGATCTTCGGCCCGCTGCCCAAGCCACAGTGGTTCAACGCTGGTTGGAAGGTCGCCTACGTAATCGCCGTGCGATTCACCGGCGCGATCCTCGGCAACGTGCTGATGTGGTCGGGCTCGGTGCTCTACCCGATCTACGCCCCGGGTGAGCGCTACTGGGGGATCTCGGCGATCGCCGACCAGAGCACCGCGGGCGTGATCATGATGGTCGAGGGGACCTTCCTCGCGCTTGGGGTGCTGGCCTGGGTCTTCTTCGAGGTCGCCCGCGAAGGGACCGAAAAGCAGAACCTGCTCGACCTCGCCCGCGAGCGTGGGGTGGAGCTGGATGAGCGCCGTGCCCAGCGCGCCGTCGCCGCCGGTCATGGGGCCTTGCTCGAGAAGCGGCTGAGCGCCGCGCGCGATGACTAGGGCCAAGGCATGGCTTGTCACCGGCCCGCTCGGGCGCGGGCTTGCCTTCGCAATTGACTTCGCCGTAGCAGTGCGCCGAGGGCTGTTACGCCGCGCGCGATAGGGTCCCGCGCTCGATGCAGCCAAAGGTCTCAGAGCTTCCCGACTCGCGCGTCAGCGTTGAGGTCGAGGTCCCAGCGGCGGATGTCGAGCGTGCGGTCAACAGAGCCGCCCGGTCCCTCGCTCGCGAGATGCGGATGCCGGGCTTCCGCAAGGGCAAGGCACCGCCCTCGCTGGTGATCCAGCGGGTCGGCTTCGCCGCGGTGCTCGAGGAGGCGATCCGCGAGGCGCTGCCCGAGTGGTACGAACGCGCCCTGCTCGGCTCCGGCATCGCCCCGGTCGGCGATCCCAGCGTCGAGGTCGTCTCGACCCCTGAGGCCGAGGGCGAGCCGCTCTCCTTCAAGTTCGAGATCGCCATCCGGCCCAAGGCCGAGCTGGGCGAGTACAAAGGCCTCGAGGTGGGCAAGTCCGAGCCCGAGCCACCGGCCGAAATGGTGGAGCGCGAGATCGAGCGGATCCGCGAAGGCTTCGCCAAGTTGGAGCCGGTCGACCGTGCGGCCGCCGATGGCGATGTGCTCCTGGTCGATTTCGAGGGTCTGCTTGACGGCAAAGCCTTCGAGGGCGGCAAGGCGAGCGACTACCTGCTTGAGCTCGGTGGCGGCCAACTGATCGCGGGCTTCGAGGAGCAGCTCGCCGGCGTCAGTGGCGGCGAGACGCGCGAGGTGAAGGTCACCTTCCCGGAGGAATACCAGGCCGAGGAACTGGCGGGCGAAGACGCGGTCTTCACGGTCGAGGTCAAAGAGGTGCGGGAGAAGGTGCTACCCGAGCTCGACGACGACTTCGCTTCGGAGGCTTCGGAGTTCGACAGCTTGGACGAGCTGCGCGATGACATCACCAAGCGCCTCGCTGAGGCCATGGGTCAGCGGGCCGAGCAGGACTTTCGCGTCGCCGCCGTTGACGCTGCGGCAGCCGCGGCCAAGCTGGACTTGCCGGAGGAGCTCGCCAACGCCCGCGCCGCCGAACGCTGGGAGCGGGTCGAACGTCAGCTGGCTCAGCGCGGCATGCAGCCCGATGCCTACCTGCAGATGCAGGGCAAAACCCGCGAGGACATCATCGAGGAGTCTCGCCCGGAGGCCGAAGCGGAGCTGAAGCGCGAGGCCGTCCTGGCGGCGATTGCCGATGCCGAGGAGATCGAGGTCTCCGAGGAGGAGATGGTCGAGGCCCTCGCCCATTCAGCCGAGCACGAGCGGACCACTCCCGAGAAGCTCTTGAAGCGCCTGCGCGAGAGCGGCCGCGACGCGATGATCCGCGACGACATCCGCTTCCGTAAGGCGATCGACCTGGTCGCCGAGGCGGCCAAACCGATCCCGCTCGGGCAGGCTGAGGCGCGCGAGCAGATCTGGACGCCGGAGAAGGAGCGCGAGGAGGCTGGCGAGCTCTGGACCCCGGGCGGCGATTCCTGAGGCCGTCGCCGGGCTCGGATAATTGCTTGCATCGCTTGCGGTGGCCCCACCGCTAGCCGATATTGGGTAGCGCTATGAGCCTACTGACAGAGCGTCGGCTGGTCAGTGTCGTTACCGCCACGGTTCTCTTCGTCGCGATCTTCGTCGCGCGGGCGACGGTGGGAACCCTCGGCGACGCGATCAGCTTCCTCTATGTCATCCCGGTGGTGCTGATCGCGATCTCGGCTGGCGCTCGCGCTGGCGTCCTGGCCGGTGTGGTCGCCTTCGTGCTGTCCTCGATCGGCACCCTGATGCTGGACCAGCCGGTTACCGCGCTGGGGTATGTCAATCGCGCCGTCGTTTACGTCTTCATCGGGGCTCTGATCGGGCGTTTCGCGACGACTCTGCGCGAGACCGAGGCCGAGAGCGCGCGTCACTTCGACCTCTCCCTCGACATGATCTCCACGGTCGGCTTCGACGGTCGCTTCAAGCGGGTCAACCCGGCGTTCGAGCGGACCCTTGGCTACCGGCCGGCCGAGCTCGAGGGGCGCCCCTTCCTCGACTTCGTCCACCCCGATGATCGCGAGAAAACCGAAGGCGAGGCAGCCTCGCTCTCCGACGGGGCCAAGACGGTTCAGTTCCAGAATCGCTACTTCGCCAAAGACGGCGCGGTGCATTGGCTGGAGTGGACCTCCATACCTCTACAGGACGAGGGTTTGATCTACGGCGTTGCTCGAGACATAACCGACCGCAAAGCGCTCGAGCTCGAGCTGGAGAGGATCTCCCAGCGCGACCCGCTCACGGGTCTTTTCAACCGGCGCCGCTTCGAGGAAGAGCTGAGCCGCCAGCTCGTCTACACGCGGCGCTACGGCAAGGGTGGGGCGCTGCTGATGATCGACCTCGATCGCTTCAAGCAGATCAACGACGAGCTCGGCCACGAGATTGGTGACAGGGCGCTTTGCGAGGTGGCTCGGGTGCTCGACGAAAACCTGCGCGCCAGCGACACGCTGGCTCGTGGCGGTGACGCAAACGACGGTGAGGGTGCGGTGGTTGCCAGGCTCGGCGGCGACGAGTTCGTCGTTTTGCTGCCGGAGGCCAATGGGGTTGGCGCTGAGGCGGCCGCCGAACGCTTGGTCGAAGCCGTTCGGACGGCTTCTTTGCAGATCGATGGGCGCGCTGTGGAACTGCGAATCAGCATCGGCGTGGCGACCTTCGACGAGCACGGGCTGCCCGGCGAGAAAGAGCTGTTGGCGGCTGCTGACCAGGCGATGTACGTGGCCAAGGCCGGCGGCGGTGGTGGGGCGAAACTTGCAACTCCGTCCCGCTGAGTGCCGCTCCGCAATGTCCGCCAGCGCCCTTCTATAGAGTCCCGGCCATGAGCCCACTTGTACCGATGGTTGTCGAGCAGACCTCGCGCGGCGAGCGTTCCTTCGACATCTACTCACGCCTGCTGAACGAGCGGATCATCTTCCTCGGCACGCAGGTCAATCAGGAAATCGCCAACCTGATTGTTGCTCAGCTTCTGCACCTCGAGTCCGAGGATCCGGACAAGGACATCAGCATCTACGTCAACTCGCCCGGCGGCGACGTTTATGCCGGCCTGGCGATCTACGACACGATGCAGTTCATCAAGCCCGATGTGCAGACGATCTGCGTCGGCATCGCGATGAGCATGGGCGCCCTGCTGCTCGCCGGCGGCGCTGCCGGCAAGCGGATGGCGCTGCCCAACTCGAAGATCCTCATCCATCAGGTCTCGGCCGGCTTCCAGGGCCAGGCGGCGGATATCGAGATTCACGCCAAGGAGATCATCGACACCCGGCGCCGGCTCGACGAGATCATCGCCAAACACACCGGCCAGCCGTTCGACAAAGTCACGAACGACACCGATCGCGACTACTTCATGACCGCGGAGGAGGCGAAGGAGTACAGCATCGTCGACCGGGTCATCGAACACCACTGAGTCCCTGCGCGCCCATCACGGCAGGGGTTCCGCTTAACTTTTTGCGAAGGAGCGCGGAACCGCTGACGCCCGGAGCAGAGCGCGCAAAAAGTACAAGACGCTTCACCCCTGCCGTGATGGGCGCGATGCTGGTTGTAGTCGCCCTGATTTCCCCGATCGCCTCAGCCCAAGATGGTTTGGGACGCGACGGCGGTGTCAGCTTCCACGCCCACGTATTTCCGGTCCAGGGTCCGCACTGGACGCGCGGCGCCATCGGCGAATTCGGCGCTCCGCGTAGCGGCGGGCGCACTCATGAGGGCTTCGACATCGTCGCCGCCTGCCGCACGCCCCTGGTCGCCGTGGTTACCGGCCGGGTGTTGCGCTCCGGGTATGACCCGGTCCTATACGGCAACTACCTACTGATCCACGGCGAGGGCGAGCGGCGCAGTTACTTCTACGCTCACTTGGTCCGTCCCGCTGCTGTCAATCGCGGCGACTTGGTCTGGGCAGGGGAGAGGATTGGCTCTGTGGGGGAGACCGGCAACGCTCGCACGGTTGGCTGCCATCTCCACTTCGAGATTCACGTCCGGGGACGCCCAATTGACCCCGAGCCGGCCCTTAATCGTTGGGACGCCCGGTCCGATCTGTAGAAACCCGCTTGACAGCAGGCCGAACCCGGCCGTGCGCCAACTACCAGAGGAGACAGGATGGCAATTACGACCAAGGACGAACTGGCGAAGCTGGTCGCCGCGCGAGCCGGGCTTGATAACAGTCAAGCCAAGGCGGCGCTGGACGCGACGATCGAGGAGATCACGGCTCAGCTCAAGGCCGGCAACGACGTCAAATTCACCGGCTTCGGCAAATTCTCGACCGTCGACCGGCCCGCCCGCGAAGGCCGCAACCCCCAGACCGGCGAGTCGATGCAGATTGCGGCCAAAACGGCGGCCAAGTTCAGCCCGGGCGCCGAGCTGAAAAAGGCTGTCAACGGCTAGGCCCCCAGCCACGCGGGTTTTCCGGTGCGCTTTTGCACTCCAGCGACCTAGGGCGCACCGGAAGACCCCGACTACCTATAGACGCAGCTCGTACTCGACCCACTCGCTGCGCACGGCGCCGGTTGAGTCGTAGAGGCGCCGGGCGGTCGTGTTGTCGGGCTGAGTGGCCCACTCGAGATGATTGGCGCCGCGTTTGCGAGCCACTTCGGCGCTGGTCTCGATCAATGCGCGGCCAATACCTTCGCTGCGGTGAGCCTCGTCGACGTAGAGGTCGTTCAGCAGCACCGTTTCGGCCGGGATGAGCGAGGTGAAGTGCCAGTAAAGGCAGGCATAGCCGGCCAGCTGCTCGCCGCACCAGGCACCTAACAGCATGCCGTCGTCGCTCGGCGCGAGGAAGCGGGAGAAGAAGACGCGATTGCGCTCTTCGTCAATCTCCTCGACCTCGTAGAAGCGCTGGTAAGCGGCGATCATCGGGAGCAGGATCGCCAGTTGTCGCTCGGTGATCGGCTCGACCTGAACCTCGGTGGACATCGTCGTCACCGTATCGCGCCGCACGCAAGGCTTTGCCCGGAGGAAGGGACCGCTGCCGCTCCGCAGTAAACGACGGCAGCGACAGAGCCGGGTTGCGGCCCCCTTTAAGCTTTTGGGGCGCGACGCCGGTAGGCAACTACCCGCCCCCGCAAGGAGGGATTTCCGCTTTGGCACGTCCCACAGACTCGAACGAGCAGCTCCTCTGCAGCTTCTGCGGCAAGTCGCAGCGCCAGGTCAAAAAGCTGATCGCCGGTCCCGGCGTCTATATCTGCGACGAGTGCATCGACCTCTGCAACGAGATCATCGATGAGGAGCTGACCCCGCCCAGCGAGGGCGTCGAGCTCGAGAACCTGCCCAAACCGCTCGAGATCCACGAGGTCCTGCAGGAGTACGTGGTCGGCCAGGAGGCCGCCAAGCGCGCTCTTTCGGTCGCCGTCTACAACCACTACAAGCGGGTCCAGATGGCCTCCCAGGGAGACGACCCCGAGGTTGAGCTGCAGAAGTCGAACATCCTCCTGCTTGGCCCGACCGGCTGTGGCAAGACCCTGCTCGCCCAGACCCTGGCCCGCATCCTCAACGTTCCCTTCGCGATTGCCGACGCGACCGCGCTGACCGAGGCCGGCTATGTCGGCGAGGACGTCGAGAACATCCTCTTGAAGCTGATCCAGGCCGCCGACTACGACGTCAAAAAAGCCGAGACGGGAATCATCTACATCGACGAGATCGACAAGATCGCGCGTAAAGCCGACAACCCGTCGATCACCCGCGACGTCTCCGGCGAAGGCGTGCAGCAGGCGCTGCTGAAGATCCTCGAGGGGACCACAGCGTCTGTGCCGCCGCAGGGCGGGCGCAAGCACCCCCACCAGGAGTTCCTCACGATCGACACGACCAACATCCTCTTCGTCTGCGGCGGCTCCTTCGCCGAGCTCGACAAGGTGATCGAGCGGCGAGTCGGCGACCGCGGTATCGGCTTCGGTGCCGAAATCTCCTCTCGCGAGAAGAAGGACAAGGGCGAGTGGTTCGAGCAGGTGCTCCCCGAGGACCTGATCGAGTACGGACTGATCCCCGAGTTCATCGGCCGCCTGCCGGTCGTCGCCGCGATCCATCAGCTCAGCCGGGACGACCTGATCACGATCCTGACCGAGCCGCGCCACGCCCTGACGCGGCAGTTCCAGCGCTTCTTCGACTTCGACGACATCGAGCTGGTCTTCTCCGAGGACAGCCTCGATGCGATCGCCGACAAAGCGCTGGAGCGCGAGACCGGCGCCCGCGGCCTGCGCTCGATCCTCGAGGAGACCCTGCTTGACGTCCAGTTCGAGCTGCCCTCGCGCCGCGACGTGACCAAGTGCGTGGTGACTAAGGAGACGATCGTGCAGGGCCGCCGACCGACGCTCGTCACCGAGGCGGCTCACCAAGACATCGGCAAGGCCGATGAGGACCTGGGCGAGGAAACCGCCTAGCAATCTAGACTCGGCGGCCCGTGGCCGACGAGCGCCTGAAAGCACTTCAAGAGAAGACCCGCTACGAACCTGCTGAGGTTGAGCGGCGGTTGTTTGCCGAGTGGATCGAGGCGGGTTACTTTCATCCCAAGGCGGAAGGGGCTGCGGAGAAGAACTTTTCGGTTGCTATTCCGCCGCCTAACGTCACCGGCGTCCTCCACATGGGGCACGCGCTGAACGGGTCGATGCAGGACGCGCTGGTTCGGATGAATCGGATGCGCGGCCGCAATACGCTTTGGACGCTCGGGACTGATCACGCTGGCATCGCCACCCAGGCGGTGGTGGAGAAGATGCTGCGCGAGGAAGGCAGCTCGCGCCAAGAGATCGGCCGCGAGGCCTTCGTCGAGCGCGTCTTGGCCTGGAAAGAGGAGTACGGCTCGCGCATCGTCGAGCAGTACAAGCGCCTCGGCGCCTCGCTCGACTACGAGAACGAGCGCTTCACCCTCGACGAGGGCTACGTCAAGGCTGTCTATCGGGTCTTCAAGCAGCTCTACGACAAGGGCTATATCTACCGCGACAACTACATGGTCAACTGGGACCCCGGCTCGCACTCGGCGATCTCCGACCTGGAGGTCGTCAATCGCGAGGTCGAGGACACGCTCTACTCGATCGATTACCCGCTCGAGGGCTCCGACCGTTTCCTCACCGTGGCCACGGTGCGCCCGGAGACGATGCTGGCCGACACCGCGGTTGCCGTCAACCCGAATGACGAGCGCTACGCCGACTTAGTTGGGCAGTACTGCCTATTACCGCTGGTCGGGCGGCGGTTGCCGATCATCGCCGACGAGCACGTCGACCCTGAGTTCGGCACCGGGGCGCTGAAGATCACCCCCGGACACGACCCCAACGACTTTGAGATCGGTCGCAAGCACGGGCTGGAGGAGATCGGCGTGATTGGGCCCGACGGGCGGATGAACGAGGAGGCCGGCGAGCGTTTTGCCGGCCTCAGCGCCGCCGAGGCTCAGGAGGCGGTGGTGGCGGCGCTGCGCGAAAAGGGCCGGCTGCGCGACGAGGAGCCCTACGTCCACTCGGTCCCTTTCTCGGAGCGCTCCGGGGCACGGATCGAGCCGTTGATCTCACTGCAGTGGTTCTGCCGTATGGACGAGCTCGCCGCGCCCGCGATCGAGGTGGTCGAGCGCGACGAGGTGCGGATCACGCCGCCGCAATGGAAGCGCGTCTACCTCGACTGGATGCGTGAGATCAGGCCCTGGTGCGTCTCGCGCCAGCTCTGGTGGGGTCACCGGATCCCGGTCTGGTACTGCGACCCCTGCGAGGAGACCTTCGTCGCCGAGGAGGCTCCCGAGCGTTGCGGCGCCTGCGGCGGCGAGCTGCGCCAGGAGGAGGACGTGCTCGACACCTGGTTCAGCTCGGCGCTCTGGCCCTTCGCCACGCTTGGCTGGCCCGAGGACACACCCGAGCTACGCGCCTTCTACCCGACCAGCTTTCTGACCACCGCGCGCGAGATCCTCTTCCTCTGGGTGGCGCGGATGATCATGACCGGGATTGAGTTCGCCGGCGACGTCCCTTTCCGCGACGTCTACGTGCACTCGGTGATCCAGGCACGCGACGGGCGGCGGATGTCGAAGAGCCTCGGCACCGGCATCGATCCGTTGGAGGAAATCGACGAGCACGGCGCCGACGCGCTGCGCTTTGGCCTGCTGGCGATGTCCTCGACCCAGGACGTGCGCTTCTCCGATGCCAAGGTCCAGCAGGGCGCCGACCTCGCCAACAAGCTCTGGAACGCAAGCCGCCTGATCCTGCTCAACGTCGCTGCGGTCGATGCCGCACCGCGGCCAGCCACCATCGAGGATCGCTGGCTGCTCTCGCGGCTGGAGGCGACGATCGCCTCGGTCACGACGAGGCTTGAGGAATACGATTTCGCCCACGCCGCCCAAGAGGCATACGCCTTCTTCTGGTCGGAGCTCTGCGACTGGTACCTGGAGATCGTCAAGCCCCGCCTCTATGAGGGCGAGGCCGAGGTGTCGGCGACCCTACTTTGGGCGCTGGAACGCCTGCTGGCGCTGCTGCACCCAATCATGCCGTTCGTCACCGAGGAGATCTGGTCCTACCACCCCTCGCGGCGTGGTCACCTCGCGGTGCACACCTTTCCCGAGCCCGACGTGTCGCTGCACGATGCCGGCGCTGAGGCCACGGTGCGGGCGGGCATCGAGCTGACTGGGCGGCTGCGTGCCTGGCGCGACCTCGTCGAAGCGCCGGCGGCAACCGTGCTGCCCGCTCGCGCCGAGGGGATCGAACCGCAGGAGTTCGTCGGCCGCCTCGCTCGCTTCGAGTTTGGGGAGGACGGAGGAGACCCGGTGGCGGCGGTGGGTCCGGTGAAGATCCTCGCTTCCGCCGAGATCGATGCCGAGGCTGTTGCCGCCCGGCTCGAGGCCCGCCGCGAGGAGCTGCGCTCCGAGGTCAAGCGGGCCGAGAGCAAACTTGGCAACGAGAAGTTCGTCGACCGGGCGCCGGCTGAGGTGGTCGAGGAGGAGCGAGAGAAGCTCGAGCGTTACCGCGCCGAGCTGGAGGAGCTGTCGGAATAGAGCCGCTGGACCCGGAGGCCTACCTCAACTCGCTTGAGCCGATCGGCTGGAAGCTGGGCCTGGAGCGGATGCGCGCGCTGAGCACCCTGCTCGGTCTGCCTCAGCACCGCTTCGCCTCGATTCACGTCGTCGGCACTAACGGCAAGTCCTCGGTGACGCGGATGATCGCGGCGCTGCTCGAGGCTCACGGGGTATCCGCCGGCGCCTGCGTCTCGCCGCACGCGGCGCGCTGGTCCGAACGGGTGCTGGTCCACGGCCGAGAGGTCGACACTGCCGAGTTTGCGGTGGCGGTAGAGCGCGCGGCGCAGGCCGCGGAGACCGTCAATCGCAGTCTGGAGGAGGGCGATGCGGTGACTCAGTTCGAGCTGGCTACCGCCGCTGCCTTCGTCGCTCTCGCAAATGCCCGCGTCAAGGCGGCCGCGATCGAGGCTGGATTGGGGGGGCGGCTCGACGCGACCAACACGATCCCCTCCAAAGTCACTGTCTTGACTTCGGTCGGGCTCGACCACACCGAGTGGCTGGGGGAGAGCGAGGAGGAGATCGCGGCGGAGAAGCTAGCGGTGCTGCGCGATCACTCGACCCTTGTGCTGGGCTGCATGAGCCCGACCATTGAGGGGCTCGCCCGGCAGGCCGCTGCCGAAAAAGGCGCGGAACTGATCGTCGCGCCCGAGGATCTCGGCCCCGAGATTCAGCTACACGCCCTGGGCGGCTTTCAGCGTCGCAACTTCGCCCTTGCCTGCGCCGCCACCGAGGCCTTTTTAGGTGACTTGGACCGTGAGCGAGCGAGCGCCGTCGCTGCCGAGCTGGAGATCCCGGGTCGGCTGGAACGCATCCCGGGCGAACCGCCGGCTTTTCTGGATGCGGCTCACAACCCCGACGGCGCACGAGCGCTGGCCGAAGCCCTGCCGGAGATCGCCGCCGGCCGCCCCGTGGTCGCGGTCCTGGCCATCTTGGCCGACAAGGACGCAGGGGCGATGGTCAAGGCATTGGCCCCGGTCCTAGACCAGGTCATCTGCACCGAACTCCCCGACCAGCTCACCCGGCGGGCGTTTGGGGCGGCTGAGCTTGCTCGTATATGCGAAGACATCGGGTTGAATGCGGAGATCGAGGCTGACTTTGATGCGGCCGTTGCTCTCGGGCGAGGGCATGCCCTTGATGCCGGTGGTGTCTTCCTCGTCACCGGGTCCCACTACACGCTGGCTCCAGCGAGGGCGGCGTTAGGATTGAACCCGGATGAGCACTAAAAGCGCCGGAACCGAACTGCTCTCGATGATGGCCCTGGTGGCCGCGGTCGTTGCCGCGGTGATCTTGGTCTTCTTTGGGCTCGGCTACCTCTTCGGCAGCCTCTTTCTCTAGATCTAGTGCTGCGACAGGGTTAGCGAGGCAGGCGGCGAAGTAGACTCACCGCCGCTCCTCCCGCAGACGAGCGCACAAATCAATGGCTATAGCGACCTTCGGCATCAGCAATAACGGCCTCAATTTGGTCGTCAACCTGCTCATCTTGATGCTGGTTGTCGTCTGGTTGGCGCTGATCGTCTTTACCTATCTCGACGCCAGGCGCCGAATCAAGGATCCATTCCTGATCGGCTGCGCCACGTTGGCCTCTTTCATCCCCTACCTGGGCACGGCGATTTACGCGATCGTGCGCCCGCCGGAGTTCCTCGAGGACGCGCATGAACGTGAGCTGGAGATCAAAGCTGCCGAGCTGCGCGTACGCGAGCTGACAGAGCACTCCTGTCCGGGCTGTGGTTTTCCGGTCGAGCACGATTTCCTTCGCTGCCCCGAGTGCCAGCGTCGCCTCAAGCAGCCCTGTCCTAGTTGCCACAAGCCAGTGGATCCCAGCTGGGCGCTGTGCCCGTACTGCGAAACGGCGCTGGCTGAACGCGAGCGACCGCGCCGCAAAGCGCGCCCCGAGGAGCGCAAAGCGCCCCGCGAGGAGCGCAAAGCGCCTCGACCAAAAGCAGAGCGTGCCGCCCCAGCCGAACCCGCGACCGGCAAAGAGCCGCGACGCGAGGCGCCAAAAGAGACTTCAAAACCCAAACGACAGCAAAGGAGCCCCAGCCGTGAGCCGGACCCTGATCCTCGTCAAGCCTGACGCTTTTGAACGCGCCTTGAGCGGCGAGGTGATTGCCCGGTTTGAGCGCAAGGGCTTGCGAATCGCCGCGTTGAAGACGATGGTGGCCTCCGAAGAGATCGCCAACGCTCACTACGCCGAGCACAGCGAGAAGCCCTTTTTCGGCGAGCTGGTCGAGTTCATCACTGGCGGCACTCTGGTGGCGATGGTGTTCGAGGGGACCGAAGCGGTTGTCGCTGCGCGCCAACTCATCGGGGCGACCAATCCGGTTGAGGCAGCTCCTGGCTCGATCCGCGGCGACTACGCGCTTGAGGTCACCTTCAACATGGTCCACGGCTCCGATTCCGACGAGTCGGCTGAGCGTGAGATCGGCATCTGGTTCCCTGAGTTGGCGTAGGTCGCCGGGGCATGGATAGGGGACTCCACTTAACTTTTTCGGTGGAGCGTCTTCGGCCGTCCGAGATTGCGACGACGAAAAAGTACAAGACGTTCCGCCCCCTACCCATGCCCCGGCGATGACTCCAAGCGTGGTTCTTGCGTCGGGATCTCCTCAGAGACGGGAGCTTCTCGAAAAGCTTGGGGTTGAGTTCGAGGTCATTGTGCCCGGCGTCGAGGAGTTGACGGGGGGCGATCCTGAGGTCGAGGTGGTGGAGAACGCTCGGATGAAGGCTCGGGCCGTGGAGCGCGATGGCATGGTCGTTGCCTGCGATACCGATGTCGTCCTCGACGGAAAGGCTCTAGGGAAGCCCGCTGACGAGACTGAGGCTCGTGAATACCTGGAGCGGATGTCGGGACGTGCTCACACGGTCATGAGCGGGCTTGTCGTGCTCGACGGGGAGGAGGAGCGGAGTGGGCTGGAACGGACTTCCGTGGTCTTTAAGGAGCTGGGTGAGGCGGAGATCGAGCGGTACGTTCGCTTCGGCGAGTGGAAGGGCAGATCGGGCGGGTATGCGATCCAGACGCTTGGCTCGACCCTGGTCGAGCGGATTGAGGGCAGCGTGTCGAACGTGGTCGGGCTGCCGGTAGGTCTGTTGCTGGAGCTGGCGCCTGAGTTGGCCGGCTTGGGACATCTGGGATGATTGCGCCGTCATTTCTCCCAAATTGCACATATGGGCCTGTTCAGCTACCTGACCGGGCTCGGCGGCCGCGACATGGCGGTCGACCTCGGCACTGCGAACACCCTGGTCTACGTCCGTGGTCGCGGCATCGTGCTCTCGGAGCCTTCGGTGGTTGCAATCGACTCGCGCAGCGGCCAGGTTCACGCGGTCGGGGTTGAAGCAAAGCGGATGCTGGGGCGGACCCCCGGCACGATCACCGCGATCCGGCCGCTCAAGGACGGGGTAATCGCCGACTTCGATGTGACCGAACAGATGTTGCGTCACTTCATCAAACAGGTGCACTCGAACCGCTTTGCCCACCCCCGGGTTGTCGTTTGCGTTCCTTCCGGGGTTACGGGAGTGGAGAAGCGCGCGGTCGAGGAGGCCTGCCTCTCGGCTGGTGCCCGCAAGGCCTACCTGATCGAGGAGCCGATGGCGGCGGCAATCGGCGCTGGCTTGCCGGTGGCGGAGCCGACCGGGTCGCTGATCGTCGACGTCGGCGGTGGGACCACTGAGGTAGCGGTGATCTCACTCGGCGGAATCGTCGTCTCGCAGTCGATCAGGGTCGGCGGTGACGAGCTCGACGAGGCGATCGTCCACCACTGCAAACAGCACTACAAACTTGCGATTGGCACTCAGACCGCGGAGGAGGTCAAGCTCGAGGCCGGGTCGGCCTCGCCGCTGCCCGAGGAGGTCGAGGTTGAGATCCGTGGCCGCGACCTCGTCTCCGGGTTGCCGAAGACGATCACCCTCGGTTCAGCCGAGGTGCGAGAGGCCCTCGACGAAACGATCAGTCACATCGTCGACGCGGTAAAGGACACGCTCGACCGCACCCCGCCCGAGCTCGCGGGGGACATCATGGACCGGGGTATTACCCTTGCTGGTGGAGGTGCGCTCCTGCAAGGACTCGAACAGCGTCTCCGCGACGAGTGTCAAATGCCCTGTCAACTGGCAGAGTCGCCCTTAACGTGCGTGGCCGTCGGCTCCGGCATCTCGCTGGAGGAGTTCGAGACGATCCACCGCGCCAGCAAGATGAACTCGGGAACGGCACGCGTTGCTTAGCTGCTGTTCATATAAAGCGCCAAACTTAGGTTTCAGCCGTGTACCGCAAGCAAGTACGCCGCCGTAGGGCGGTACTAACCCTCCTCATCATCGGCTCCTTCCTGTTGCTGACGATCACCTATGGGCAGAGCTCGGGTGGTGTGCAGCGGGGGGTCAGCACGATCTTCAGCCCGCTGCAGTCGGTCGCCGACCGAGCGCTGAAGCCCGCCCGCGACACGATCGGCTGGTTCGACAAGACTTTCGACGCGCGCGGAGAAAACAGCCGCCTTAGGGCAGAGCTGGTGACCGTGCGCCGCCAGGCGGTAGCCGGCCAGGAGGCCCTGTCCGAAAACGTCCAGCTGCGCAAGCTGGTCGCGCTCGACCGTGGCCCGGCGCTGGCTGAATCTGTCTATGAACCGGTGACCGGGCGTGTGATCGCCCGCTCACCGACCGTATGGACTTCGACCGTGACCGTCGATGTCGGCTCCGGCGACGGGGTCAAGGTCGACGATCCGGTGATCAGCGGCGATGGCCTCGTCGGCCTCGTCGCCTCGACCGAGGGAGGCTCGGCGCAAGTCACCCTGATTACCGACCACGCCAGCGCCGTCTCGGCGAAGGTCGTGCCCCCCGGCGTGCAGGGCGCGATCAGGCCCGAGGTCGGCGATCCCGAAGACCTGATCCTCGACTTCATCGACTCGACCAAGGACGTGCACCGCGGTCAGGCAGTGGTCACCTCGGGCTGGCGCGCCGAGGGCCTCGCCTCGCTCTTCCCGCCCGGGCTGCCGGTGGGCGAAGTGACGAGCGCCCCGATCGTCGAGCAGGAGGCGAGCCAGCAGGTTCACCTGCGCCCCTACGCCGACATCGCCAACCTCGACCTGGTCCAGGTGCTGACCGGAGGTTCGCGAGGATGATCGTTACGCCGAAGATCTTCGCCCGGCTCGCTGCGATCGCGATCCTCGCGGTCTTGCTACAGCTCTCCTTCTTCTCACGAGTCGAGTTCCTCCACACCAGCGCCGACATCTTGCCCGTCGTCGTTGTCTCGCTCGGCTTGCTCGGCGGTAGCTTGACCGGCGCCGTGGCTGGTTTCTCGCTCGGCTTCCTGGTCGATTGTCTGCTGGTCGCTCCGCTCGGTGGCTCCTCGCTCGTCTTGCTCGGTGCCGGCTATCTGGCCGGGCTCTTCCGTGAGCGCTTTGACATCCACAGCGCCTTGGTCCCGCCGTTGATCTGCATGGCGCTGACGCTGTTTGCTGAGCTCGGCTTTGCTGTCATGCAAGTGATGCTTGGCATCGATGCTCCAGTCAGCATCCTGATCGTCCGCGACATGGCGCTGAAAAGCATCTACGCCTTCTTCCTCGCCTGGCCGATTTACTTCGGGCTGCGCCGGGTGCTGCGCCCGGCCTTGGTCGAGGAACCCAAGATCATGCGCCGTCGTCAGCCGACGGTGCTGGGGAGGACCTGATGTACCGGCGCTCCGGCGAAACGGGCCCTCAGATGAACAACAGGCTGGCGCTGCGCATCGCGATCTTCGGCGGCGTCGCCCTGGCGCTCTTCGGGGTGCTCTTTTTCCGCCTTTGGTTTCTGCAGGTCCTAAACGGCGAAAAGTACCTCGCCGAAGCGAACAACAACCGCACCCGCGAGTACAGGGTCAGCGCGCCGCGCGGTGAGATCCTCGACCGCAGCGGCAAGGCGCTTGTCACCAACCGGACCAGCCTCGCCCTCCAGGTCAATCCCAACAAGCTGCCCAAGGACCCGCGCCAGCGCCACGCCGAGTTGGCAAAGCTGGCCGACCTGACGCACAGTTCGTTGCCGCACCTGCGTAAGACGATGCACGAACAGTTGGCCCTTGCCGCAAGCGCGCCGGTGACCTTGCGCCGCGACGTCGGCAGCTACCTCGTCTTCTACCTGCAGGAGAACCAGGTCCGTTTCCCGGGTGTGAGCGTGCAGCGGGTCTTCGTGCGCCGCTACCCACATCAGACGCTCGCCGCGCACATCCTCGGCAACGTCGGCGAGGTCTCCGAAGAACAACTTAAAGAAAGTCGCTTTCACGGTCTCCAGCCCGGCGATGAGATCGGCCAGGACGGGGTCGAGGACACCTACGATCATTTCCTCCGTGGCACCCCTGGCATTGAGCGGATCCAGGTCGATGCCTTCGGCCAGCCGACCAAAAACGGACAGCTCGTCTCCAAACCGCCGGTGCCCGGCGACAACCTGAAACTCTCAATCGACTCCGCTGTGCAGGAAGCGGGGGAAGCGGCGATGGCATCGTTTGGGCTGCGCGGAGGCTTCATCACGATGGACGTTCACACGGGTGAAATCCTCGCGCTCGGGTCTTATCCGACCTACGAACCGTCTGTCTTTACGCGGCCGATGACTCAGGCCCAGGTCAACGAACTTTACCGCGATGAAATTCTGGCTCCGCTGACCGACCGCGCAATTGCGGGCCTCTATCCGACTGGGTCTACCTTCAAGCCGATAACCGCGATCGCGGCTTTGGAAAGCGGCAACCTGACGCCCGAAGAAGTGATCTACGACCCAGGTCAGCTGGTCATTGGCGGTCAGGTCTTCAGCAATGCCGGAGAAGCGGCCAACGGGTCCGTCAGTCTGGTCAGCGCGCTGGAAGTGTCCTCAGACGTCTTCTTCTACACGCTCGGGCAGCGAATGTGGAACACCGGCGACCTGCAGCATTGGGCGCACGCCCTCGGTATCGGCAGGCCGACGGGTATCGACTTGCCGGTCTACACCGAAGGCCTGCTGCCCTCCCAGCACTGGCGCAACCGGCTCTACGCCGAAGGCGAAACGGAACGGCCGTGGTCGGTCGGCGACAACGTGCAGCTCGCCACCGGGCAGGGCGACCTGCAGACCAACCCGCTGCAGATGGCCATCGCTTACGCCGCGATCGCTAACGGCGGCACGGTCGTCACGCCCCATGTCGGCCTGCAGGTCGACGATGCCGCCGGACGGGTCATCAAGGAATTCGACCCCGTCCCGCGTCGCCACATCCAAATCGATCCCGCGTATCGGGAAGCGATCCTGGAAGGGCTGCACGACGCCGCGCAGAACGGGAGCGGCACGTCATTCGACGTCTTCGGCGACTTTCCGATCCCCGTCGCGGGCAAGACCGGCACCGCCCAGCGCCCCCCGTACGCAGACCAATCTTGGTACGGAGTGCTCGCTCCGTATCCGGATCCGCGTATCGTCACCTTCGTGACGATGGAGGAAGGCGGCTTTGGCGCCGAAGCGGCCGCGCCCGCAGCAAAGACGATCCTCGAAGCCTATTTCGCCGGCAAGCTCTCGAAAGGCGCCGAACTCAAAGAAGGCAAGGGCTGATGTACGCGACCCGCACCCGCCGAGCTCGTCCCGAGCCCTTCGCCCTGCGACCGGGAATCGCCGAGCGCCTCGGCTTGCCCTATATGGATGCTGGGCTCGGTCTTGCCGCGATCGGTTTGGTTGCCTTCAGTGTCTTCACCCTCGGCCAGGCGACCAAGCACGACATCGCTGGCGATCCCGGCTACTACGTCGACCGACAACTGATCTACGCTGCGCTCGGCTTGATCGGCATGTACCTGTTGGCGCGGATCGACTACTCGCGCTTCCGCGAGCTACGGGTCGGCATCTACACCTTCCTCTGTGTCAGCGTCTCGCTCGTCTTTGTCTTCGGCTTCGCCGCGCGCGGTTCACGGCGTGCCTTCGAACTTCCCTTCTTCAGCTTCCAGCCATCAGAGCTGGGCAAGGTCTTGCTTGTTTTGGCCCTTGCCGGCTTTGTTATCGATGGCGCTCGGCGGGGCTCGGCTCGGCAGCGCACGGTGCGCTACCTCTGCCTTGGCTTCGCCCCGGCTGCGCTTGTCTTCCTGCAGCCGGACCTCGGCACCTCATTGGTGTACGGGGCAATCACCCTCGCCGTGATGTACGTGGGGGGCGTCCGTTGGACGCACTTCGCGGTGATCGGCGCGGCTCTCGTCGCACTCATAGCACTGGTCCTCGTGGTCGCTCCGGCAATCGGAACGCCCGTGTTGAAGGAATATCAGCAGCAGAGGCTGACTTCCTTCGCGAATCCAAGCGGGGACCCCAGCGACGCGGGCTACCAGCAGAACCAAGCCAAGATCGCGATCGGCTCCGGTCAGAAGACCGGACGGGGCGACCTGGCTACCCAAACGCGGCTCGACTTTGTCCCTGAGCGGCACACCGACTTCATCTTTGCGGTGATCGGTGAGCGCTATGGATTTATTGGGGCCGCATTCGTCCTATCCCTATACGCCCTGCTGATCTGGCGGGCGCTGCGGATCGTGACGCTCTCGAAGAACTCGTACGGGACCCTTGTGGCAGGCGGCATTGCCGCCATGTTGCTATTTCAGGTCTTCGTCAACGTGGGGATGAACCTCGGGATCATGCCGATCACCGGGATTCCCCTGCCGCTGCTCAGCTACGGGGGTTCCTCCGTGCTGGCGACGTTACTCGCGGTAGGAGTGCTTCAGAGCATTCACATGCAAGCGCGCCTCAGCCAGAAAGGCAGGTTCGCCTGGTGACCCCTTGAAAGGGACCTGGCCATGCGTACCTATCTGAACTGAGCTGAATCAACAATGAAAAAAACCATCCTGGTGTCCGCCGATCGCGGCGAGACCCGTGTCGCCGTCCTCGAGGCAAAAACCAAAGGCGGCAAACGCAACGTGGCGGAGCTCTACATAGAGCGTCGTGGCCGGCGATCGATCGTCGGCAACATCTACAAGGGGAAGGTCGACAACGTCCTTCCCGGCATGGAGGCCGCCTTCGTCGACATCGGCCTCGAGCGCAACGGCTTTCTCCACGTCGACGAGATCGTCCTACCCAATGGCGAACAAGCGCCGAAGCGCGGTCGCGGCAGCGGCCGCAAGATCAGCGAGCTGATCAAATCGGGGCAGGAGATCCTCGTGCAGGTCGTCAAGGACCCGCTCAAGTCGAAGGGCGCACGGCTATCGATGAACCTTTCGATCGCCGGTCGCTACCTCGTTTACGCGCCACAGGGCAGCGGCGTCGGCGTCAGCCGGCGACTCTCCGATTCCGAGCGCGACCGGCTGCGCAAGATGGTCGACCGCACCTACAAAGGGCCGGGCGGGCTGATCGTCCGCACCGCGGCTCACGGCGCCAAAAAATCGGACTTCGTCCGCGAGGTCGGCTACCTGCACAAGCTCTACGACGTGCTGGAGCGCCGCGCCGAGAAAACCAAAGGGTTGGGCCTGGTCTTCCAGGAGGCCGACCTGCCGGTACGGGTTCTGCGCGACGTCTTCCTCTCCGACTTCGAAAAAGCGGTGATCGATTCGCCCAAGCAGCTCGCCCGGGTGACCGGCTTCTTCCAGCGCACCGCACCGGAGCTGGTCGACAAAGTCGAGCTCTACGAGGGCACGAAGCCGCTGCTGGAGAAATGGGGCATCGACAAAGAGATCGAGTCGACCCTGGTGCGTCGGGTGGATCTGCCTTCAGGCGGCTACCTGATCATCGACTACACCGAGGCACTGACCGTGATCGACGTCAACAGCGGCAGCTTCACCGGCCGTGGCAAAGGTGGCCTTGAGGAGACGATCACCAAAGTCAACACCGAGGCTGCCGAGGAGGCGGTGCGGCAGCTGCGGCTGCGCGACATCGGCGGCATCATCGTCATCGACTTCATCGATATGGCGCGGGCCAAAAACCGCGACAAAGTGCTGAAAACGCTGCGCAAAGCGCTCGACGCCGACAAGTCGAAGAGCTATGTGGTTGAGGTCTCGCCCCTCGGCCTGGTCGAGATGACGCGCCAGAACATCACCGACGGTGTGCGCGAGATCCTCACCGCGCCGTGTCCCACCTGCCATGGCGAGGGTGTCGTCCTCTCCGCCGAGACGGTGGCCCTGGAGGGCCTGCGCCAGATGCGTGAGATGGCGGCGGACAACGCCGACGCCGAGGCGTTCCTGCTGCGGGTCAACCCGAAGGTCGCGGCCGAGCTGATCGAGCCCGACAGCGGTCTGGCCGAGCTGGAGGAGGAAACCGGCAAGCAGTTCCACTTCGAGGGTGGCGACGCGCTCGCGATCGACTCTTTCAAACTGGTCGAGTCGGGCACTCGTGCCGAGATTGAGGAGCGGGCGCTGCCGTTCAAGGTCGGCGAGGAGGTCATGGTCACAATCGCCGAGCCGCACATGTACAACGTCGACGACGCTGTGGCGCGGATCGATTCCTACATCGTCAGCGTCAGCGGTGGCGGGCGCTTCGTCGGCAAACGCAAGCTGGTCCGGATCGAGCGAGTTGAGCGCGCGGCGGCGGTCGCTTCGCTGCTCGGCGATCCGGCAACCAACGGCTCCGAGGCAGACACTCTAGAATCCGCCGCCGCCAGATGAGCACCTACGCAGTCATAGAGAGCGGCGGCAAGCAGTACAAGGTCGAGAAGGGCACTTCGCTGCTCGTCGATCGGCTGTCCGCCAAGGAGGGCGACAAGGTCGCCCTCCGTCCTGTGCTCTTCCGCGACAAAGAGGTCGTCGCGGAGCCGAAAGAGCTGGAGAAGGTCAAAGTCGAGGCGACCGTCTCAGAGCATTTGCGCGGGCCGAAGATCAAAGTCTTCAAATACAAGCCGAAGAAGGGCTACCGGCGTAAGGCCGGGCACCGCTCGGAGCTGACCCGGCTCGAGGTAACCGAGCTGAAAATGGGCGCGCGTAAAGCGGCAGCCAAAGCCGACTCAGCCGAGCCCAAAGAGACGAAAGCGGCCAAACCCAAAGCGGCTGCTAAAAAGGACGACGATGGCGCATAAGAAAGGACTTGGCTCCAGCCGCAACGGCCGCGAATCCAACCCCAACATGCTTGGGGTCAAGGTTTTCGCTGGCCAGAAGGTGAGCGGCGGCGAGATCATCGTGCGTCAGCGCGGCACGCGTTTCTGGCCGGGCGACGGTGTTGGCCTGGGCCGCGATCACACGATCTTCGCGACTCAGGCTGGGACTGTGGAGTTCAAGCCTTCTCGCAAGGGCCGCACCATCTCGGTTCTGTCGGAGTAGCGCTTGGGGAGGGGCGGGGGCGCCCCTCTCGCTTGCTGGGTTTTCGCCCGCGTTTTGCCGTCGGCTGTCCGCGACCGCTTTAGGGGCGAAAACAGGACGCCGCTGCGCGAGAGGGGCACCCCCGCCCCTCCTCTTCGATTCGACAGGGCATCGGGCGCGAGCTTCTGGGAAAAAGAGGGTGGCTCCTTTGGAGCCACCCTCTGCCCCCGGCCGAACCGGGAGGCGCCACCGGACGAATCCGGACTACTGAATTGGGGTTGCCGTCGAACTAACGGCCCCACCCTCACGTGCTGTCGATGATAACGCGCCGAGCGGGAGTCGAACCCGCCAACCCCATTTCGTGAGGGTGGGGCCCGCGTCCGGCGGCCGGCGCGTGCCGCATACGGCGGCATTCGGAATGTATTGGCTGAATCCGTGCCTGTGGGCGGCCTTAGGTAGAAATGACAGTTCCGTGATTGAAGATTTTGATTTCCGGGACGACTACGCTGCATTCGCGTGTACGACAAGGCGAAAATCTGGGTTGAGGGGGGAGCTGGTGGGAATGGGTGCGTGAGCTTTCGTCGCGAGGCCCATGTTCCGCGTGGTGGCCCTGACGGCGGCGATGGCGGGCATGGGGGGGATGTGGTGCTGGTCTGTGACGCTTCGCGCCGCGATCTTGGGGCGTTGCGCGGAAGCAAGCACTTCCGAGCTGGGCGGGGGAATGGCGGTGAAGGGTCCAATCGTCATGGGGCTCGGGGGGACGAGCTCTCGATTCCTGTGCCTGCCGGCACGCAGGCCGAAGCTGTCGACGGGAGTCAGATCGATCTGGTTGTCGCCGGGCAGCGGGCTGTGGTGGCGCACGGCGGGCGTGGGGGCCACGGGAACAAGCGCTTCTCGACCTCGGTGCGGCAGGCGCCTCGATTCGCCGAGCAGGGGACCTCGGGCGAGGAGGGGTGGATCGAGATTCGGTTGAAGCTGCTCGCCGACATCGGGCTGGTCGGGTTGCCGAATGCCGGCAAGTCGTCGCTGCTGGGCCGGTTGACCCGGGCTGAGCCGAAGGTCGGCGACTATCCGTTCACGACGCTTTCTCCCGTTCTGGGGACGATCGAAGGGGAGGATCGGCAGGCCGTGGTTGCCGATATCCCCGGTTTGATCGAAGGGGCGGCCGAGGGGGCCGGGTTGGGGCACGAGTTCCTCGCCCATGTCGAGCGTTGCTCGATGCTTGTCCACCTGGTCGACCTGGCGCCGGTCGAGGGCGAGCCCGAGTCGAACTTCGAGGCAGTGCGCGAGGAGCTGGTCGCATATGGCGCGGGGTTGGAGCGATTGAGCGAGCTCGTCGTGCTGTCGAAGTGCGATCTGCTGCCGGCCGAGCAGGTGGAGGAGACGCTTACCGAGTGGCGTCAGCGCCTCGGCGAACAGGTCAAGGGTGTGCTCGCCGTTTCCGCGGCGACGGGCGAGGGCTTGGATGAGCTGCGCAACGCGATCCTCGTCGACCTACCTGACACCGTGGCCGCCGCTCGACCCGAGCGCCGGGATCTCGGCCCAGCCGAATTCGAGGCCGAGCACCGCGTCTACCGGCCGGTCGGCGAGGGCGGCTACTCGGTCGAACGCGAAGACGACGGCTGCTATCGCGTCCTCGGCCGCGGTGTCGAGCTACTTTTCGAGCGCCACGACCTCAAAAACGAAGAGGCCCTCGCCTACCTAGAGCAGCGCCTAAAGGAGATCGGTGTCATCGCCGCCCTCCGTGCCGCCGGCTTCGAGGCCGGCGACGACCTCCGGGTCGGCGAGCACGAGTTCGAGCTACACCCCTGATCGCGAAGGTGCCGGTTGCCACTCGGCTTTGCGGAGCCCGCAAAAGTTCAGGGGGGTGCCCTGATGCGAAGGGCTCGGCGGCCGGCGAGTATCGGTCGCATGAAGAATTCGAATGGGAACTCATTGTGGACTAGCCGTCGCCGTCGTATCGGTGAGCAGACTGTGCAGTCACTCGCGATCACCTCGCAGATGGCACTGCTGTACCCACCGGGTATCGACGAATGGATGCGGCGCGAGCTCGGTTGTCAGGTCGGCGCCGACCCCAGACGGACGAACGGCGCCCGTTGAGCGCCGCCGCGCTGATCAAAGGCGAGCTCGCCGCATTCGGCGACGAGATCCGCCCGTTCGACGTCCACTCGCACACCGGCGCCGACGTCGACGGCAGCACGCGCACGGCAGACGAGCACGTTCGTGACCTCGAGCCGCTAGACGGTCGCTCGGTGATCTTTCCTTTTTGCGTGAGCGGTGGGTACGAGGCTGAGAATCGCCGGGTTGTCGAGGAGAGTAGGCGCCATCCCGACCGGCTCGTCCCCTTTGCCCGCCTCGATCCTCGGGTGAGCGCTGCCGCCGATGCGGCGGCGGCACTCAGTGCCGGCGCCAGGGGGTTCAAGCTCCACCCCCGCTCGGAGGCTTTTCCGCTCGATCACCCCAACGTCGACGCGATCTTCGACGTCGCCGGCGATGCCGGGGTCCCGATCTTGATCCATGCCGGCGTTGGTGTCGGCTCCTTTGGCGCCACGATCGTCGACCTCGCCGAGCGCCACCGCGGCTGCCCAATCGTTCTCGCCCACGCCGGCATCTCCGACCTCGCCTGGCTCTGGCGCGAGGTCCCCGACCACCCGAACCTGTTCTTCGACACGGCCTGGCTGGTGCCCGCCGACCTGCTCGCCCTGTTTGCGCTCGTGCCGCCAGGACGGATCCTCTACGGCAGCGACGCCCCGTTCATGGACATCGAGCTGCTGCTGGCGGTCACGCTTCGCTGCGCCCGCTTTACCGGCCTCTCCGACGACGCGATCGGCCTCGTCGTCGGCGGTCAGCTCGAGAACCTCCTCGCTGGCGAGGAGGCCACGGATGCTGGCCTAGCTCCCGGTGCGCCCGGGATCGCCCTCTCCCCGGCGGAGAGCAGGATGGTTTCGCTGCTTTCGGCGGCGGGTGGTTGCATGCTTGGCGGTGGCGATCCCACCCAGTCGTTGGAGCTGGCGCTGCTCGCCGCCGCTGATGGTCCGACCGGCGCGAGCTCAGAAGTAAGGCTTGTCGAGCTGATTGAGGAGGCTCGCTCGGAATCCGACCAAGCGGTCTCGGCGCTCGTCCTCGCCCTGACCCTGGCGATGACGCCGGGGGCCGATAGGGCAGCCGCCGTCGCTTGAGCCAACCGTGCCGAGCGTAGGATCGGCGGGGCCGATGGGCGCAGCGAGCAAACTGCTTGAGAGAGAGGACGAGCTGGCGACGATCGGCGCCATGCTCGATGCCGCCGTCGCTGGCGAGGGCGGCATTCTGACGATCGAGGGTGAAGCCGGGGCCGGCAAGACCTCACTCCTCGGTGCCGCGATGGAGATGGCGGCGCGGCGAGAGATGCTGGTCCTGCGTGCGCGCGGCGGCGAGTATGAGCGCGACTTTCCCTACGGCGTCGTGCGGCAGCTGTTCGAGCCGGTGCTGCGCGATCGGGGGCGGAGGGCTGAGCTGCTGAGCGGGAGCGCGGCGCTCGCCGGCCCGGTCTTCGAACCGGGCGCCGTGCCGGCCGAAGGCGGGGCGATCGAGCACGGCCTCTACTGGCTCGCGGCCGATCTGGCCGCGACGGCACCCATGCTGCTCGTCGTCGACGATGCCCAGTGGGCCGATCTGTCCTCGCTACAGGCGCTGAGCTACATCGCCCGGCGCCTCGACGGCTCGCCCGCGGCGATGGCCGTGGGAGTGAGGAGCGGTGAGTCCGGCTTCCACGAGCAACTGCTGGACGAGCTCCGCCGCGAGGCGCCCGAGCGCATGATCGAGCCCTCGCCGCTCTCGACCCGCGCCGCCGCGGCCTTGGTCGCGGGAGAGACCGGAGCTGACTCGACCGAGAGCTTCGCCCAGGCCTGCTGCGATGCCACTGCTGGCAACCCCTTCCTGCTGGCCGAGCTCGCCCGGGCATTGCGTGGGGCGGAGCTCGAGCCGAGCGAGGAAAGCGTCGAGTGCCTCACCCAGGCGGCCGCGGCGGGCGTCTCGCACTCGATCCGGACCCGGCTGGCACGGCTCGGTGAGCAATCGATCGAGGTCGCCAGGGCGGTGGCGGTGCTGGAGCCCAATGGCGCTCCGCGCCTGGTCGCGGCGCTGGCGGGGATCTCGCTCGCCGAAGTCACCGTGGCGGGAGAAAGGCTGATCGCCGCACGCTTGCTCGGCGACACCTCCTCGCTGGCGTTCGTCCACCCGCTGGTCAGGGACGCGGTCCTGACCGAGATCTCTGAGCCGCGCCGGGCTGCCATGCATGCCCAGGCGGCCCGCCTGCTGCACGAGGACGGCTTCGAGGTGGATACGGTCGCCGCTCATCTGCTGCTCGCCGAGCCCGCCGCCGACGAGTGGCCGGTGGTGCAGCTGCGCTCCGCCGCTGCCGCGGCGCTCGGTCGAGGTGCGGCTGAGGCGGCAGTTCACTATCTGCGACGGGCGCTGCGCGAGCCTCCGGCGCGGGCCGAACGGCTGGCGGTTAGCCGCGAGCTGGGGGTCGCCCTGCTGCAGGCGAACGACCCGGAGGGGCTCGAAGTCCTGCGCACCGTGCGTGCCGCAACGAGCGAGGTCGAGTTGCGGGCGGCGATCACGAACGAGTTGGCGAGCTCGCTCGGCCTGCGCAACGGCAACGAGGAGGCCACCGGCCTGATCGAAGAATCGCTCTCGGAGCTTCCAGATCCTGACGGCGAGCTCGGCCTGATGCTGCGCGGCTGGCTCTTGATCCAGGTCGTCTGGGGCCTGGAGCGGGTCCCAGGCGAAGCGATACCGCCGAAGAGCCCGAGCCCCGAGACGTTGCCGGGCCGCATGGTGCTGCAGAGCCTGGCGCCCCTCTACGCACTCGGGTTCGGGTCGATGGAGCAGGCACGCCGAGCCGCGGAGGCGGCGATCGCGAAGCCCGAGACGCTGCTTGCCGATTCGATGGCAGGGTTGCCGCCGCAGGGCGCCCTGATCTCGATGGCACTGGCCGATCGGGGTGGAGCGGTGGCCGGGTTCTACGACTTTGCAATCGAGGGCTCTCGCCGCCGAGGCGTCCTGCCCGGCGTGGGGGGTGGCCACGGGGTACGGGCCCTCGCCCACCTCATCGACGGCGACCTGCGAGAGGCGCAGGCCGACTCGGAGATCGCGGTCGACGTGCAGCGTCGCTTCGGGCTCGTCTCACCGCTTGCGTTCTGGTCGTCGGTTGCGATGCGGGTGCTGCTCCGCCGAGGCGAGCGGATCGCGGCCGAGCGACTGCTCGACGAGCTATGGGCCGGGCGGGAGCGCGTCGCAGGCTGTCCCGGGGCCGCCCTGCTCAGCACCCGTGGCGAACTGAGGGCGGCCGTCGGCCGCCACGCGGAGGCGAGGAACGACTTTCTCGCCGCGGCCGAGAGGATCTCCTGGCTGCCGTTCGCCAACCCCGAGGTCTTCCCCTGGCGGATCGGGCTGTCCCGCTGCGAAGCGGCGCTGGGAAACGACGACGAGGCGCAGCGGATCGCCGCCGAGGCGATCGGGTTGGCGCGTGAGGCCGGTGGCGTGCGGGGCATCGGGGTCACGCTTCGCGAACAGGGCGTCGTGACCGGAGGCACCGAAGGCATCGAGCTGCTGAAAGAAGCGACGGAGGTCCTGGGGGGCACGCGAGCGCGATATCAGCACGCCGAGGCGCTGCTCGAGCACGGCGCCGCGCTGCGCCGGGCAAACTTCCGCAAGGAAGCCCGCGAGCCGCTGCGCGAGGCGCTGGAGCTGGCCCACCGCTGTGGCGCCGGACCGCTCGAAGAGCGCGCCCGCACCGAGCTGGCGGCGACCGGAGCGCGCCCGCGCAAGGCGGTCTTTAGCGGGGTCGAGTCGCTCACCCCGAGCGAGCTGCGAGTTGCACGTATGGCCGCGGAGGGGAGGACCAACCGCGAGATCGCCCAGAGCCTGACCGTGACCACGAAGACGGTCGAGACCCACCTGCGTCACGTCTACCAGAAGCTCGACCTGGCGAAGCGCACCGAATTGGCCGGGGTGCTGAAGTAGCGTCCCTGGCGTAAGTCGACCGAAGGAGCCGATGAGTTGAGCGCGACGCAGAAGGAGAAGGCCGAGACCTTCCGGGCATTGCACGAGAGTGGGACCTTCGTCATCCCCAACCCATGGGATGTGGGTTCCGCGAGGGTGATGGAGGCGCTTGGGTTCGAGGCCCTGGCGACGACCAGCGCGGGCTTCGCCTTCACGCTGGGGCGCAACGACGGGACTGTGACGCTCGACGAGCTTGCTGCGCACGTGGACGCTGTCGTCCGCGCTACGAGCCTGCCGGTCTCCGTCGACCTCGAGAATGGCTTCGGTCCGGACCCGGAGGACGCCGCCACGGCGATATCGCGAGCAGCCGAGGCAGGTGCGGTCGGCGGCTCGATCGAGGATTACGACCCCGAGGACGGGATCTACGCATTCGACCACGCGGTTGAGAGGGTGGCCGCCGCGGTCGACGCCGCTAGGCGCTTGGACTTTCCCTTCACGTTCACGGCGCGTGCCGAGAACCACCTCCGCGGCAACCCCGACCTCGACGACACGATCGCCCGCCTGCAGGCCTACGAGGAGGCGGGTGCCGACGTCCTCTACGCGCCGGGTCTGGCCAATGCGGAGGAGATCCGCTCCGTCTGCGAGGCAACCGGCAAGCCGATCAACGTGCTTGGCCTGCCGCACCTCTCGGTCGGCGAGATCGCCGCCGCCGGTGGGCGCCGGATCAGCGTCGGCAGCCTCATGACCTGGGTCGCCGTCGACGCGATGGCGGACGCGGCCGAGAGGGTCCAGCGGGACGGCGATCTCTCGGCGCTGAAGGTCTCCGGCCGGGTCGGGGAGTGGCTTTCGGAATGACTCTCGTGGTCAAGCTCGGCTCCTCGATCGTCGCCGCCGATGACGGCGAGCTGCGCGTCGAGGTGCTCGATTCGGTCTGCGCCCAGGTCGCGGAGTTGGAGCAGGGAGGGGAGCGGGTCGCGATGGTCACCTCGGGGGCGATCGCACGGGGAATCCGGCTGATGGACCTGCCGGCGCGCCCGCGGGCGATGGACGAGCTGCAGGCCGCCTCGGCGGTCGGCCAAGGGGATCTCTTCCGCGCGTATCAGTCGCGGCTCGCCGCGGGCGGGACGCGCTCGGCCCAGGTGCTGCTAACCGCCGCCGATATCGCCGCCCGCACCAACTACCTCAACGCGCGCCAGACGCTGCGACGGCTGATCGAGTGGGGCGTGGTGCCGGTCGTCAACGAGAACGACACGACCGCAACCGACGAGATCACCTTCGGCGACAACGACTTCCTCGCCGCTCAGGTCGCGATCCTGCTCGACGCACGATTGCTGGTTCTGCTCTCCGACGTCGACGGGCTGTATCGGAGTGATCCCCGCCTTGATTCGGATGCGGAGTTGATCACCGCCGTCGACGACTTTGGTGAGCTGGCCGGGATGGAGATCGGCGACCGCACCTCAGCTTTCGGCTCGGGGGGCATGCGCAGCAAGGTCGCCGCCGCCGAGATGGCGGCGGAGTCCGGCATTCCGGCGGCGATCTGCAATGGGACGAAGCACGGCACCCTGCTGCGGGCCGCTGCTGGTGAGCTCGCTGGCACCCGCTTTGTCGCTCGGACCGGTAAGGCATCGAGTTTCAAGCTCTGGCTGAAATACGCCAAGCCGACCAGGGGGCGCCTCACCGTCGACGACGGCGCGGCGCGTGTCCTGCGCGAGAGTGGGTCCAGCCTCTTGCCGGTAGGGATCGTCGAGGTGGCCGGAGGCTTCGAGGTGGGCGACGCGGTCGAGGTTGCGGCCAACGGTTCGGTCATCGGCAAGGGCATAGTCGACTACTCCGCCAAGGAGCTCGCCCAGGTGAGGGGCCTGAAGAGCGCCGAGGTTCGCGAGCGCATCCCCCACGCGGCGGACGAGGTCATTCACCGCGACCGGTTCGTACTCGTCTAGAAATCAGTAATGGTGCGCCTTCTGGCGCCCATGCGCAAAGATGTCGCGCATGGGCGGCGTCGCGATCGTGGTTTTCAGCGACCTGGTCGATTCGACCGCGCTGCTCGCGACGCTCGGTGACGATCGGATGGAGGGTCTCCGCCGCACCCATATGGCGGATGTGGCGGGCGCCGTCGAATCTGCCGGTGGACGTGTGGTGAAGACCCTCGGCGATGGGGCGATGGCGAGCTTCGAGAGCGCCCTCGGCGCATTGCGGGCAGCAGCGGCGATTCAGGCTTCGGTCGAGCGCTTGGACGCCGCCCATGGCGAGATCGGCGTCGCGGCTCGGGTCGGGGTCGCCGCGGGCGAGCCGATCCCCGACGGTGACGACCTGCACGGAATGACCGTGGTGATAGCGAGCCGGCTGTCCGCGGCCGCCGGAACCGGCGAGGTGCTCGTCCAGGACCTGGTGCAAGCGCTGGTGGCGTCACGCGACGGGGTGCCCCTCTCTGACCCCCGCGAGTATGAGCTGAAGGGAGTGCCGGTGTCTGTGCGCGCCTCGGCCTTGATCTGGCGGGAGCTGGCGGTGGTGGTTGAGGAGCCCGTGGGACTCACGGCTACTGCAGGTGCTCCGGGTGCGTCACCGGTCGAGCAGATCGACACGCCGGCTGCACCGGAAGCCCGACTACCGTCGGTGCTCGCCGCCTATATGGAGGAGCCGCTGATCGGTCGCGATCGTGAGATCGCCGCCCTGCGCGAGGCGACTCGGTCACGCCCCGGAAGGCGGGCGATAGTGATCTTGGGAGAACCGGGAATCGGCAAGACCCGCCACGCCGCCGCCGCTGCCGCTGAGGCCCATGCGCAAGGGGCGAGGGTGGTCCTCGCGCGCTGCCCGCCGGAGACGGTCGTCCCCTTCGAGCCCTGGGTTCGGGCGATCGGCGAGCTGGCGCGAGGCGGGGGGGAGGAGTGGCGAGAGACCCTCGCCAAGCAGGCGGGACTTGAGCTGGCGTCACTGGTACCGGAGTTGGGTGAATACTCGGGCTGGGCAGAGCAGGCGGGGGCCAACCGGGTCGTGGCCGCGGAGGGCGCCCGCTATCGCCTGCTGCGCGGTATCGGCGCGGTGCTCGAATGTGCTGCCGATGGAGCGCCACTACACGTCGTGCTCGATGACGCCCACTGGTGCGACCCGGCATCGGCACAGGCCCTGGCCCACTTACTCGAGAGCATCTCGGCGCCGCTGGTCTTGGTGGTGACGGCACGCGATCGTGAGATGGAACGACGCCATCCGGTCTCACGCGTCCTCTCCGACCTGCGGCGCACCGATGACCTCGAGGAGATGCGCCTCGCAGGGCTCGACGCCTCGGGCATTGCGGCCTTGATCGACGCAAAGGTGGGACGGGCGATCACTCCAGGGCTGGCGGATCGGCTTCTGAATCGCACCGCCGGCAACCCATTTTTCGCCGCGGAGCTGGCTCGCGACCTCGACGGACAAGGGGCCCTGGCCGAAAGCGCGGCGCTGGACAGCGCGCCGGTGCCCGACGCTATCGCCGACCTGGTCGAGGAGCGCCTCGCCCGGCTGGAACCCGAGACCGAGCGATTCCTCGCCGCGGTTGCGGCAATCGGTCCCGCGGCGCCTGTCGCGCTCGCGGCGGAGGCGGCGGGGCTCGACCCGGAGCAGGCGGATCGGGCGGTGCGGGAGGCTCTGTCGGAGCGGTTAGTCGATGATGTCGTCGCGGCTCAGCCGGAGGTCACCTTCCCGCACGCGTTGGTTCGCGAGGCGCTGATCGCCGGCAGCGGCGAGGCCGATCGTGCCCGCCTGCACTTGGCGATCGCCAGGGCGCTCGAAGGCGATCCCGATGCAGAGCCGGCCGAGCTCGCGCGTCACTTCGGCCTCGCGGTCGAGCTTGCCGGGACCGAGCCGGCGATCGATGCCTACCGCGCTGCGGTCGAAGGGGCGGCCGAGGGGCACGATCACGAGCAGGCCGCCGCACACCTGCGCAGCGTGCTCTCCCTGCTGCCGGAGAGCGACCTGGCCGCCCGAGCGACCTCCCTGCTCGAACTCGGCGAGCAGGAACTGCTCAGCGCCGACCTCGTACGTGCCCGCGGCTCGTTCCTGGCGGCGATCGAGACGGCGCGAGAGATCGGCGACACGGGCACGCTTGCCCAGGCCGCTCTCGGCTTTGCCGGTGGCGACGTCGGCTTTGGCTGGGAGGTCGGCGGCGAGGATGAGGCGATCGAGCTGCTTTGCGAGGGTCTGGAGGCGCTCGGCGACAGCGAGCCTCGCCTGGCGCTGCGGATGGTCTTCCGGCTTTCCTACCTGTTGGTCTTCACCGAGGATCCGCAGGTCGTGGTAGATCTGGGCCGGCGTGCGAGCGTCCTGGCGGAGCGCCTCGGTGATGTCGAAGCGAGGCTCCTGGGCAGATTCACCGACCTCGTCGTCCGCTTTGTCCGCGGGGACGAGGTGCCGCCGAGTATGCGGCGTTACGACGACGACGTCGAGGCCCTGTTCGCACTGGCCGGTGAGTGCGATCGCGAGGACCTGCGGTTCCGCGTCGCCCAGTGGGCGGTGGCGGCCAACTTCCTGATGGCGCGCATTCCCGAGTGCGAAGGGGCGATCGAGCACGCCGCCACGATCGCCGAGCGCCTCGGCACCCCGCGCTTCACCTGGGAGGTCGACATGAATCGCTGCATGCGAGCGGGTGACCGCGGCGACCGCGAAGGGTCGGAAATGCTGCGGCGGCGCGCCGCCTCGGTCGTGAGGCGGCTGCGCCCCGACCTGCATGCGTTGATTGAACTGATCGGGATGACTCTGATGGATTTCTTCTACGACGGGAACACGGAGCTGAGTCGTACGGTCTACGAAGCGGGGGAGAGGGTTATGTCGCGGGGCTACAGCACTGCTGCGGCGGCGTTTGCGATCGCCTTCGACGGCGACCTCGAGGAGGCGCGGCGCCGCATCTGGAAAGTGCTTGGAGAGGGGGACGACGTCGAGGGGCTGCGGCGTCCCGACGGGCATATGCCGGCGACGATCTGCACGCTCGCCTTCACGGCCAGCACGGTCGGCGATCTCAAGGCCGCCGCGCGGCTGCGGCCGCTGCTCGAGCCGTTGCGCTCCTACCTGCTCCACGCTTCGCCCTCGCTTAGCTTCGGCTTCCTGCCCGAGTGGTGCATCGGGCGCCTCGAGCTGCTCGCCGGTCGGTATGACGCCGCGGTAGAGGAGCTGCGTCCGACCGTGACAAAGGCGGACGAGCTGGGCATGCCCTGGGCTGCCGCATGGATCCGCGTTGATCTCGCCAGGGTGCTTCACCGTCGCGACGGTCCCGGGGATCTAGCTGAGGTGGAGTCCGTGCTCGCTGAAGGCGAAGCACTCGCGGAGCGCTGGGGCCTCCGCTGGGTCAGTAGGTGCGCGGCTGAGGCGCGAGCCGAGATGGAAGGTCGCACTCTTCCCGCAGCCGGCCGGGACGGAGCGCGCACCCGGCCGATTCGGGCGCTCGCGACGCGGGGCGGCCAACGTGCGTTGGCCGCCCTGGTGGGGAGCCTCGACGACGCCGAGCTCGAGCGGCGCTACGCCGAGCCACGGCGCCAGCGCACGCTGCTCAAAGGAACGACGCGGTTGTTTCAGCCAGCCCATGCGGGTGGCTTCGCCGGCGTGATCGCCTACGAGATCGAGCCCTTTGCGATTGAGCCGCCGGCCGATGCTCCGTGGCGCTGGGCGATCGAGGTCGACTCTCGCGCCGGCAAGGCGCGGCTGATCGAGCCGGCGCCGCTGGATGCGGCGGTGACGATCCACATCGGGTTAGCCGACTGGGTGCGGGTGCTGGCCGGCCTCGAGGACCCGCTGGAGGCGATGATCGCCGGGCGCTGCAGCGTCGAGGGCGACGTCTCCGTCGGGGCTCGCCTTCGCGCGATGTTCGGCGCGGCATGAGACTCGCCCCCAGCTACCCTTAGCGGTCGATGGCAGTCACGACCACCACCGCCGCCGAGGCCTGCGCCGGCGCCCGCCGCGCGGCGCGTGACCTGAGCAGCGCTCCGACCGATGCCAAGGACGCAGCGCTGGAGGCGATCGCGCGACTGCTGGGCGACCGGGTCGGGAACGTGCTCGAGGCGAATGCGGCCGATCTGGCCGACGAGCGGGCCGCGGGGCTCACCGCGGCCCTACGCGATCGGTTGGCGCTGAGTGAGGATCGGATCCTGGCGATGGCCGACGGGGTCCGTGCGGTGGCTGCCCTGGACGATCCGGTCGGCGAGGAGCTCGAACGCAAGACATTGGACAGCGGGCTCGACCTGAGGAAGGTCCGCGTGCCACTCGGCGTCGTCGCGGTCGTCTACGAGGCGCGGCCAAACGTGACGATCGATTGCGCGGCGCTGACGATCAAGAGCGGCAACGCGATCGTCCTGCGCGGCTCTCACTACGCCGAACGGACCAACGGGGCGCTGGCGGCGCTCGTCCGCGAGGCGCTTGCCGAGGCTGGGCTGCCGGAGGACGCGGCGGTGCTTCTGGCCGGCGGTGGCCACGAGGACCTGGCTGAGCTGGCGACCCAGGAGGACACGGTGGACCTGCTGATCCCGCGCGGGGGCGAAGGCTTAAAGAAGGCGTTGAAGGACGTCGCCACGGTGCCGGTTATCTTCGCTGCCGCCGGCAACTGCCACGTCTACGTCCACGCCGACGCCGACCTCGAGATGGCCCAGCGGGTCGCCGTCAACGCGAAGACGCAACGGCCGGGCGTCTGCAACGCGGCCGAGACCCTGCTGGTCGACGCCGCGGTTATCGAGGAGTTCCTGCCCGGCGCTCTCGCCGAGCTGCGCGACGCCGGCGTGGAGCTTGTGGGTGACGAGCGCGCCCGGGCAAGCGCTGGTGGCGTCGAGATCGGCGAGGCCGAGGAGAGTGATTGGGACAGCGAGTTCCTCGACCTGAAGCTCGCCGTCGCCGTCGTCGACTCGCTCGCGGACGCGATCGACCACGTCAACCGCTATGGAACCCGTCACTCGGAGGCGATCGTTACCCGCTCTGATCAGGCCGCAGCCGAGTTCACCGCCGGCGTTGATGCAGCCGTCGTCTACACCAACGCTTCGACCCGCTTCACCGACGGTTTTGAGTTCGGTCGGGGAGCCGAGATCGGAAACTCGACCCAGAAGCTGCACGCACGCGGCCCGATCGGCCTGCGCGAGCTGACCACCTACAAGTACGTCGTCCGCGGCGACGGCCAAGTGCGTGAGTAGCCGTCCCGGCGCGGAGCGCTCCGGGGCCGCGATCGGCGTCCTCGGCTCGGCCTTTAACCCACCCCACTTGGGCCATCTGGCACTCGCCCAGGAGGCGCTCTGGCAGCTCGACCTCGACGAAGTCGTGCTGGTGCCGACGGGAGAGGCGCCGCACAAGCGCATCCACGACGACCCCGGGCGGGAGCTGCGCCTGGCGATGACGCGACTCGCCGCCGCCGACGATTCGCGCTTCACCGTCTCCACTCTCGAGGTCGAACGCGACGGGCCGTCCTATACGTATGAGACCTTGGAGCTACTTGCGCGCGAAAAAGGAGAACCGGATTTGGTGTTCGTGATGGGGGCGGACGCCGCCGTCGGGTTCGAGAGCTGGCGCGAGCCGCTGCGGGTGGTCGAGCTAGCGCGGCTGGCAGTTGCACGACGTTCGGGTATTTCGGACGCTGATGTCGCCTCGGTGATGCGCAGCGTCGGCGCCGATGCCGAGGGGCGGGCGACGATGCTCGAGATGCCGCAGTTCGGCGTCTCTTCCTCAGCAGTGCGGGAGCGTGCTGCCGCACGCAGACCGCTGCGCTACCTGGTGCCGGAGGCGGTTGCGCGCTTCATCGAGGAGAAGGGGATCTACGCGTGAGCAGGCTCGAGTCCGAGGCGCTGGCACTACGGATAGCCGAGCTGGCCGACTCGAAAGGGGCGACCGAGATCGTCTTACTCGACATGCGCGGCCTCGCTTCCTACACCGACTTTCTGGCGGTTTGCACGGCGCGTAACGAGCGCCAGGCTCGGGCGATTGTCGACGAGGTGAAGCTGCGCCTCAAGCAAGAGCACGGGCTGCTGCCCGGCGGGGTCGACGGGGAGGGGGCGGCTGGCTGGATTGTGCTCGATTACCTTGATGCGGTCTTGCACGTCTTTACGGCTGAGGAAAGGGAGCGCTACCAGCTCGAGGACCTCTGGCGGGAGGCGCCACAGCTTGAGCTGCAACTGGCGCAGGATGGCGTCCGAGGGCACCTCTACGGTGCCGCGCATGGGTAGCTTCAAGAGGGCGCTTTTCGGCTATCGCCGCGAGGAAGTCGATGCTGCGATGTCGGCGCGCGACGCGGCGATAGAGGCCGTCGAGCACCATGCGTCGGCCGCGGATGCCGAACTGGCTTCGCTTTCGGGGATGGTGATCGAGCGCGAGCGAGAGATCCGCGGCCTGAGCGAGCGTCTCAGCGAGGCGAACGAACGCCACGAGCGCAGCATCACCTCTTTGCAGGCGGTCTCGGAGCGCTTGGAGGAGATCCAAGAGCAGGCACGCGGACAGGCGACCCGGATCCGGATGAAAGCGCTGCGCGAGGCTGTCGAGGTGAGTCGCCGCACGCAGGACTTGGCCGCGGCTCATGATGGCACGATGAACGGCGCCGCCGAACCGAGCTTGAACGGTGCTGAGGCGGCCCTGGGGCAGCTTTTCGTGGGTTTGATCAAGCTAGAGATCGGCCCTCTAGGTGATTTCTCACAACTGGTCGGTTTCGAGGATGCGGTCGGTCGGCTAGGCGCCTCTGAGATTTCGGTCGAACGTTTCTCCGAGGGCCGCGCGACGCTCTCGATGCGACTCGACGAGCCGGTCGAGCTACTGCGCGAGCTCGAAGAGAGCGCCCCTTTTGACTTCAACATCCGTCGCACCGCCGACGACAATCTGATCCTCGACGTAGACGAGGATCAAGACCCCGAGCAGCGCGCCGCCTAGTCACCCGGCGAGGGCGCCGGAACGTTTAAACTCGGGCCTCGCGGGGCTGTAGCTCAGCTGGAAGAGCGACGCGCTGGCAGCGCGTAGGTCACGGGTTCGAGTCCCGTCAGCTCCATTTCAATGTGGGTCGGGCTCTGGAGGCTGCTGGGTGGGTCGCTCCTCTGCGGCGCGGGCTATGTGCTGTATTGCTCTCTGCTTTTCAGCTGGGAAAGCGGTGCTGCTGTCGGTACTGGTAGCCATCTCTACGACGCCGCACTGATGGCCAGTGCAGCAATTTTCCTCTTCGCCGGCTGGGCGGTTTTGAACTGGAGGGTGCGGTGGTGGGCAGTGTGGGTCCTTGGAGCCGGCATCGTCGGCGCGCTGTTCTGGCGATTCGCCACCGATGGCGACGATCCCCACCAGCTCGGGCCGGGCCTTGCGCTGGGCGCTCTTGGCGGCGCCCTGTTGCTCGCCGTCTTCGGCTTCGCGATCGCCTCGATCCCAGCGGTCCGGCAGGGGCTTGGCGCGGCAGGCAACGCTTGGCGCAGCACGGCGAAGATCACCCTGAACACCGATTTCAAGTTCAAGGGAGGGAGAAGCGCAAGCACCAACGAGCACATCAACGGCCCCTCCGAGTTCACCGGCATCCTGATCGGTTGCTACCTGGTCGCCTTCGTCGCCCTCAATCCCAGTCCGACGTTTGGCCTTTTTCTAGGACTGACCTTTCCATTCGGGGCCTGGCTGGTCGAAGGAGGCGCCCATCGCCATGTCTTCGAAAGCGCATACCTGCGCTCATGGTCGGATCAGTGGGCGGCCGCGGTGAAGTGGTGGTCAGTGCTGATCCTCACGTTTGCTGCGATAGCTGCCTTCGGGCCCAATCTGCGCGGTGAAGCCGATGAAGAGACGCCGCGCTCGAATCCGGGGCCATTGCCCGCGGACGCCAGCTTTACCGGCCGGCTCTCGCCATTGTCACCAGGCGGGGCGCACGGCGTGCTGCGCCTTAGGGGGAGGCCGGGGAAGGAAGCGCTACTGACGTTGAGCATTCGCGGCCTGCCGCTCATTTCTCCCTCCCAGCGCTACGTCATCTGGTTGCTGACCGATGACGGAACTGGCACCTCAATGGCAGACTTCGCCCCCTCCAGGCCAAGAGTATTCAACGCACGGACCGCCATAAGTCGCTCCTACCTCGAAACGGCCAACGTCACGCCCCGGATCGAGATCACCCGGGCTAGCTCCAGAGCCGCTGCGGCGGCGAGGAGACGCGCAACTGGCAAGCGGTCCCTCAGGCTCCAGGGCCCGGTAGTCATGCGCGGTCGCTGGCACCTGGACGGCTAGCAGCCGCCCGGCCAGACGACCGGCGATACGCGATTTAGTTGATCGCGAGTGCGCGCGCCAGGAATGCATGGAGCCGGCGTTCATAGAGGCGGGGGGCGACATTCCAGGCCTCGACGTGGCCTGCATGCGGAGCGCGGTAGTACGTCACCCAGCGCGGAAGCTCGGCGGCGAAGTCGTCGCTGGTCGAGATTGGCACCACCTTGTCGTCCTCGCCATGGAACAGCAAGATCGGCAGGTGGAAGTCCTCTGGGTACTGGAGAGCGTCGAGGCTGTCCCAGTCGGCGTCGATCCGAGCGCCGATCGCCCACTCGACCGGAAGGGCGGTGAAGCCGGGCAGTCCCATCTCGGTTGCGTTGAATTCGAGCACCCGCTTCCAGTTGAGCGCGGGAGCATCGAGGACCAGCCCGGCGACGCGCGATGCCAGCGGCGAGCGCTGCATGAACTGCGCCACGATCGCGCCGCCCATCGAGTAGCCGACCAGGACGAGGCGGCGCGCCCCGTGGGCTACGGCATAGCGGGCGGCGGCCTGCAGATCGCGCCACTCGGTCAGCCCCATATGGTGGAAGCCGTCGGGGCTGGGCGGGGCGCCGAGATCCTCGCGGTAGGTGATCAACAGGGCTGGCAGGCCGGCGCGGTGCAGGGCGGGCACGGCACGCAGGCCGACCTGGGGAGTGCCGTTGATCCCGTGGACGGCGATCGCCCAGGTGTCGCTGTGCCCCGGCACCGACCAGGCCCGGCATCGGGCCGAGCTCGTCGGGGACGTCGACTTTGGCGAAGGGGAGGCCGAATGCCTGGCCAGGGTCGCCCGTGTAGACGTTGGCGTCGACGGCGACCTTCATCCCCGCGGTCAGGTATCCCCATTTCAAGCGCAGCCTCCGGGTTACCGAGTCGGCGTCGCTTGCAGCGATGGCGCCGACGATCGCGTGACCTTCCGGCCAGTCGAGCCCGTAGACGCCCGGCCGCTCGGTGTCTTCGTCGCGAGAGAGGACGATCCGGTCGGGCGCCAGGCGCCCCACGGTGACCTCCTCGGGCCAGTACGCCTGGTCGGGGACGAGCACAGCGGAGGAGAAGTGCCAGCTCACAGCCACACCGATCGCGATCGCGGCGAAAAGTGCGATTCCAGCCCCGATCAGCCACCTCCGCCTCGACCGCATGGCCGCAGCCTACTTCGCTCAATCGCCCCGGCCTGCCTGCCGATGATTGAGCGATGAACGGGGCCAACGAGCACGTGTTCTCGCATGGGATGCGGGATACCCGCGAGACCTTCGAGATATGGAACGGTCGTCCCTGGGTAGTCCTCCGTGGCTGGCTCGCCCTTGGCCTGGCGATCGCCCTGACCCTGCTGGGCGCCGTATGGGTCGTCGCCGGCCTGCTCACGCCGGACATCACCCCGATTCACCTGCCCGGCCTGACCGAACCGACCGGCCCCGGCGATCTCTTGCCGATCCTCTGGCGCAACTCGCTGGTTCTTGCCCTGCACGCCACCGCTTGCGTCGCCGGCTTCATCGCCGGCGCCTCGATGCCTATCGCCGCCGCCCAGCGCAGTGGCCTCTCCCGTTGGGTCCACGTCAAGGCGGGACAGTTCGCGATCCTCTTTGTCGCCGCGGTGACGATTTTCTCCCTCAGCACCCAAGCGCTCTACCTGGGCTTCCAGGGCTCGACCATCGCCTTCCAGCTCCAGATCTCTCACGCCGCTCTAATCCTCAGCGTGCTGCCGCACGCGATCCCCGAGCTGACCGCCCTCTTTCTACCACTTGCAGCGTGGCTGATCGCCAGCCGGCGCGGTGAGTGGAACCAGCTACTAGCCGCCACCTTCCTCACCGTCGCGCTTGCGATCCCCACCCTGGTGGTGGCAGCCACGATTGAGGTCTACGTCTGGCCCCGCGTACTCGAGGCCATCTCGCCCGTGTTCTGAGTCGAACTTGGGACGCAGTACGCTCGGCCCGTGGACCAGCTCGTGCAGATCATCGGCGCCCTGTTGATCCTGGTTGCCTTTGCCGCCTCGCAGTTCGGCGCGTTGGACCCTCACTCGCGGCTCTATCTGGTTCTCAACTTCTTCGGCTCGCTCATCCTCGCCGTCCTGGCCTGGCGCGAACATCAGTGGGGCTTTCTCCTCCTTGAGTCGGTCTGGGCGGTGGTCTCCCTCTGGGGCCTCCGATCCTTTCGCCCCACCTGAGCGCAGTCCGGGCTGCGCCGCTCATAAGATCGCTCCCTGATGAGCGGTTACGACCCGAAGGCGATCGAGGCGAAGTGGCAGCAGGTATGGGCTGAGGAGAAGACCTGGGAGGTCCCCAACCCCGGACAGCCCGGCTACGACGAGGAGAAGCCGAAGTCCTACGTGCTGGAGATGCTGCCCTATCCCTCGGGGGAGCCACACGTGGGGCACCTCAAGTGCTACTCGGTCGGTGATGCGATCGCCCACTTCCGCCGCCGCCACGGTTTTGAGGTGATCCACCCGATGGGCTACGACGCCTTCGGCCTGCCCGCGGAGAACAACGCGATCAAGACCGGCGAACCGCCACGCGAGGCGACCGAGCGCTCGATCGAGTCCTTCCGGCGTCAGTTTCGCGAGTGGGGAATCTCAATCGATTGGTCGCGTGAGCTCGGCACCCATACGCCCGAGTACTACCGCTGGACCCAGTGGATTTTCCTGCGTTTCCTCGAGAGCGGCCTCGCCTATCGTGACGAGGCTCCGGTGCAGTGGTGCCCCAAGGACGCCACCGTGCTCGCTAACGAGCAGGTCGTCGACGGCCGCTGCGAGCGCTGCGGCACGCCGGTCGAACAACGCCGGCTCGAGCAGTGGTTCTTCAAGATCACTGACTATGCCGAGCGCCTGCTCGCCGACTTCGACCTGCTCGATTCTTGGCCCGAGCACGTGGTCACCATGCAGCGCAACTGGATCGGCCGCTCCGAGGGAGCCGAAGTGACCTTCCGCTGCGAGGAGCTTGAGCTCGACTTCCCCGTCTTCACCACCCGCCCCGACACGCTCTTCGGGGCGACCTTCTTTGTCCTCGCCCCGGAGCATCCCGCGCTAGAGCGACTGATCGTCGGCACGCCAGCGGAGGAGGGGGTGCGCGATTACGTCAACCAGGTTGCCCGCGAGTCGGTCGAGGATCGCGGCGACGAGGATCGTCCTAAGACCGGGGTGCCGCTTGGCCGCAGCGTCGTCAATCCGGTCAACGGCGAGGAGATTCCAATGTTCGTCGCCGACTACGTGCTGATGGAGTACGGCACCGGCGCGATCATGGCGGTGCCCGCCCACGATGCCCGCGATTACGAGTTCGCCAAGGCCTTTGGCCTGCCGGTCAAGCGCGTTATCGAGGGCTCCGACCCAGAGAGCGCCCGCGACGATGAGGGTCTTCCCTATCCGGGCGACGGTGCGATGACCGCTTCGGGGCGTTTCGACCGCAAGAACAATCGTGCGGCCTACGAGGAGATCGTCGCCTGGTTGAAAGAGGAAGGGCGGGGCGAGACCGCTGTCAACTATCGCCTCCGCGATTGGCTCGTCTCACGTCAGCGTTACTGGGGTGCACCGATTCCGATCGTCTACTGCGAGGAGTGCGGCATTGTTCCTGTGCCCGATGAGCAGTTGCCAGTTGAGCTACCCGAGGTTGACGATTACGCACCGCAGGGCCGCAGCCCGCTGGCCGCCGCCGAGGGCTGGGTTGCCACCGAGTGCCCGCGCTGCGGCGCTGCGGCGAGGCGCGAGACCGACACGATGGACACCTTCGTCGACTCCTCCTGGTACTTCATCCGTTACCTCGATTCACGCAACACCGACGCTCCTTGGGACCGAACCGCTGCTGATCACTGGCTGCCGGTCGACCAATACATCGGCGGCGTTGAGCACGCGATCCTGCACCTGATGTACGCGCGCTTCTTCACCAAGGCGCTCGCCGATCTCGACCAGCTCTCGGTTCAAGAGCCGTTCGCCAACCTCTTCACCCAGGGAATGATCACCCGCGACGGCGCCAAGATGTCGAAGTCGAGGGGCAATACGGTCAGCCCGGCCGAGTACGTCGAGCGCTACGGCGCCGACACTGCTCGCACCTACGTTTGTTTCATGGGGCCCCCGGAGCGCGGCGGCGATTGGTCCGATGAGGGGGTCGAGGGGGTCAACCGCTTTCTCTCGCGCCTCTGGCGATTGTGCGATGAGGTCGAGGCGATGGACGGCGTCGGTCGCCAGGAGGTGGATATGGCGGCGGTCCAGCAGCTCGAGCACAAGCTCCATTGGGCTATCGACAAGGTCACGCACGACTTCGAGCGCGGCTTCCAGTTCAACACCGTGATCGCCGCTGTGATGGAGCTTGTCAACGCGATCTACCAAACCAAGGACCGGGTCTACGGCAGTTCGGCCGGTCACGAGCTCGTGCGGTCAGCCACCGCTACCGCCGCCTCGCTGATCTTCCCTTTCGCCCCTCACCTGGGGGCAGAGATATGGGAGCGGCTGGAGGGGGGCCGCGTCTGGGAGGACCCGTGGCCGGTCGCCGACCCCGAGTTGCTGGTCAGCGACACCGTCACCCTCGTGGTTCAGGTAAACGGCAAGCTGCGCGACCGAATCGAGGCCGCGACGGACGCGCCTGAATTGGAGCTGCTTGCCCTCGCTCGTGAGAGCGAGAAGGTACGTCGCCACCTTGATGGCAAAGAGGTCGTCAAGGAGATAGTCGTGCCAGGCAAGCTCGTAAACTTCGTAGTTCGCTGAGCTTTCGCGATCAAGGGCTGCTTTTCTGGTACAAAGCCGGCCGTGCTCGTCAGACGGCTGTCAGAAGCTCCCGCCGAGGAGTGGCACCGGCTTCGCTACCACGCTCTAATGGACGCGGGTCAGCTCGGCTCGCGCAATATGTCGGTTACCTGGCTGGAGATCCCCGCCGGGGCCGAGCAGACGTTGCGCTCCGACGAGGGCGGCGAGCAGGTCTATGTCGTTGTGCGTGGCGCTGGCACGATGTCCGTGGCCGGCGACACCCAGGGGGTTGGCGAGGGCGACCTGATCCTCGTCCCGCCCGCGACCGACCATGCGATTGCCAATGACGGGGAGGAGGCCCTGGCTTGCGTCTCAGTGCAGTCGCCGCCCGTCGCAGCGACCGAGCTGTATTCCGATCAGCTCGCCGAGGTCAGTGGCTATGACGACGACGAAGTTTGAGCTCCTTGGTGATCGGGCCTACCCGGCGGCTTTCGCCTTGGTCGTTTCCGGCGGCAACCCAGAAGCGATAGGAGTGACCGCGGCGCAGGCCGCCGATCGTTGCCGTGTACGTCCGTCGCTCGCCTTCGCCCGCGTTCGCAACGCGCAGCAACGGCTTTGCATGGCGACCGTAGACCGTGAACCAGTTCGGTAGCGGACCGCCCCCGGCCTGCCAGGTCAGCCGCACGCTTCTGCCCTTCAGCGCACCGCGCAACCGGTGGGGTTTTGCCGGTTTACCCGTCGGCCCGCTGAGAACGGAGATCGGCGTGGTCGCGAAGCTGGCCTGTCCCGATGCCGTTCTCACGCGCAAGATCGCCGTTCCGCTGAACGGAGCGGTGTAGGTGAACGAAGCGACAGGATCGGCGGTCGTCAGATCGAAGATGCCGTCTCCGGTGAAGTCCCAATCGTAGGCGGTGATCGGCTCTCCGACGCCGTGGCTCAGCGAGGCGTTGAAATTGACACTGTGACCCGCTAGCGCCGAGGAGGGCGCCCCAATCGATGCGACTGGTGCGGTCGCACTGCGGCGAACCTGCGACACGATCGCAGGAATAAGGCCCGAAAGGTCAGATTCCGGTAGCTGCAGGTGTTCCCCGCCGGTCGCGTCGGCAACCGCAGAGAACGAAGTCGCCGTTTCGGTGCTTTCGCCAGACTGAATCGAATCGATCGTCGCCGGATCGATTGCGAGGGCCTTCGACTGCACGTCGTGAAGCGTGAAGCCAGTAACTGGCTCAGGGTCCTTTGCGGGCGCGTCGCCCAATGCGATGACCACCTTCTTGGCGCCCGCTCGCCAGTCGAGATTCAGCGCGGTCATCAACCCCGAGTAGACACTCTCGGGTTCGTCGCCCCCGCCTTCGGCGACCAGCGAATGCAACTGCGTGTCGAAGCCCGCGAAGTCAGTGGTAAACGGCAGATCGAGTCTCGACTGGTAGGCGCTTTCCTGATCCGCGGTGTCCTTGTAGTCGACGAGGGCGACTCTGAAATCCGAATTGATGCCCGCGATCTGTGCGACCAGCGCCGAGACGTTTTTCTTTACCTCTTCGATCTCGTCCGCCATGGAACCAGTCGAGTCGATGACGAAAACGATGTCGAGTGGGCCGCTGTACGTGGTCGTTGGGAACTGAGTGCCAAGCGCCGCGGCGATATTTAGGGCTGCCAGATTGGCGTCCCCGCGGCCACCGTGTTCCAACGATTGGTAGGCGGGCGTCCCGTGGGCGCTGGGCGAAGCGTTGGCAGGCTCCCGAACGAAGACGTCGGCGTGTCCGAAGACGCTGTGCTTGCTGCTGATGTTGCAGATCCAATCGTGGAAATGACAGTAGGAGAAGATCGCGCCGTGGAGATCCTCCGGCCACTCGGGTCGCGGCCCGAAGAGGCCATACAGGCTGGGGTCGAAGTCGCCACGCGCCGACCAAGACTCAGGGTCGAAGTACGGGTCGCCGAAGAATCCGGCTGCGGCCACCAGGTGTCGATCCTCCTCGGGCATTCTTTGCAGGGCATCACCCACTGCCTGCGCCCCCTGTGAGTAGCCGGCGAGAATGAAGTGGGTCTTGGGGCAATCCTTGTGTTGGCTCGTGATCCTTTTTTCCGTGTCATGTTGCCCATCCCGCACGGAGCCGGTGTACTTACCGAGAACGCCGATATGCAGAAGCGCGCCGGCGCCACTTAACGACTTCACGTTGACTGCTGGGTAATCGACGCCGTAGCCCGAAATGACTCCCGGACCTCCGATCGCCAGCTGAAGTTCCTTGAAGAGATCGAAAACCTCTGGTCCCATTTCGTGCGTGTCCTTGAGCAGCTTGGCGTCGTTCTGTCCTGACCCGCGTGCGCCGATCAATTCGTAGGGCTTGCAGTTGGCAGCGAATCCGCGTTCGGCAAAAGCACCGCTGAAGATCACCATCGTGAAAAGCACTACGCACGCCGCGATCATCAATCGCGGCAAGCCAATTTGCCTGCAGTTCTCCCTCAACCTCGTCCCCCAGCGTCAGTACGTAGTACTCAAGGCGCGCGACTTTAACGTATTCATTTAAGCGCACAGCTAACTCCAAGAGAATTGGAGGTATTGGCAGACGGGTGAGTTAAGTCTCTTGCTTAGATTCGGCACAAAGAATTTGCCGAAATATGTGTTTCTGCGCACCACCCGCGCGGTTGGGCTTTGCATGCTTGGTTCATGCCTAAACCGAGCGGATCGCAGGTCATCATCTATGGCACCGTCGCAGTCGCCCTATTACTGGTCGGGGCGAGAGCAATACGTACCGAGGGTGACGGTGGAGCAGCTTCAGCCGCCGCGCAGTCGATCCCGAATGACTCGGCCAACTTCAGTCTGAAATCCGACGGTGGTCCGGATGTAGTTGTTGACGTCGCCGGCGCGGTGCGCCGCCCCGGCGTATACCGGTTGCCGGTCGGCGCACGGGTCGTCGATGCGATCGAACGCGCTGGCGGCCCAGCGGTTGATGCCTTGTTGGAAGGGATCAACCGGGCCGCCCGGTTGGCTGACGGGCAGCAGGTGATGGTGCCTGAGCGCGGCCCCGGCGGGACGGCCGCACTTGCGGGCGCTACTGCGGAAGACGGCCCGATCAGCCTTGGCAGCGCTAGTGTCGAGCAGCTCGAAACGATCGACGGCATCGGGCCGGTAACAGCGGCAAAGATCGTCGAATACCGCGATCAACACGGCGGCCTTTCCTCGGTCGACCAGCTCGACCAGGTAAGCGGCATCGGCCCGGCGACGATGGAATCTTTGCGCGACCGGCTGCAGCCGTAGCGCTATGCGCTCTGGCGCCCCGCGACTGCCGCTGCTTCTTGTCGCAGGTGCGGTGGTGTTGGCGCTGTTGCACGGCGACGAGATCCGCGGCCGGGCGGAGGTGGCTTTGGGGAAGGGGATGCCGATGCGGGAGGCAGCGCTGGCGCGTGGCTTTGTCCTCGGCGAGGACGAAGCGGTCGATTCCACAACGACAGAAGACTTCCGTCGCTCGGGGTTGAGCCACCTGCTCGCCGTCTCGGGTCAAAACGTGGCCTTACTTGCCCTGCTCGCCATGCCTCTGCTGGCTGCACTGGGGATGCCGCTGCGCACTCGTCTCGTCTGGATCCTTGGCCTGATTGCCGTCTATGTACCGCTGGCCGGCGCCGGCCCATCAATCCAACGAGCCGGAATCATGGGGGCGCTGAGCGTGCTGGCGACACTGGCCGGAAGGCGTGCCTCGCGTCTCTATGCACTAGCGGTTGCCGCCGCCGTCCTACTCGTGCTCGAGCCCGGGATCGCCGCCGACGTTGGCTGGCAGCTCAGCTTTGCTGCCGTGCTCGGGATCCTCTTGCTTGCAGTGCCGTTGCGCGCTGCGATCACGGCCTTGATTGGTGCCGGCGGCTGGCGCCGCCCACTGGCCGACGGTGCAGCGATGACGATCGCCGCCAGCCTCGCCACCGCGCCACTGATCGCCTTCCACTTCGAATCGATCTCGACCATGACCTTGATCGCCAACTTGCTGGCGCTGCCGGCGGTGCCGCCGGCGATGTGGCTGGGCATGCTGAGCGCCGTGGTTGGCCAGGTGCCGGGTGCTCCGGTAGAGGCGCTAAATGCGCTCGACGCTCCCGTGCTCGCCTACATCGCACAGGTGGCTGCTTGGTGCGGTCGCCCGAGCTGGGCCTATCTGCACATAGGACTTGGCGTGGGCGGCCTGATCGCGGCTTACGCGTCGATCGCAACCGCCGCGTTGCTCGCGACGCGCCTAGCCCGCCGCTGCCGGCGCCAGCAGCCCATCGTCGACGGGCCGAAAACGGGTCCATATCGACGGTTTTCGGCCCGTCGGCGGGCGGTCTGGCTTGTATTGGGGCTAGGCGTCGCGGCGCTTGCGCTCGCCGGCTCGTTGCTCACAGCGGGAGGCGATGCTGCGGCTGGGATGCCGGCTGGGCTGCGCGTCTCGGTCCTTGACATCGGCCAGGGCGATGCGATCTTGCTGCAGCCGCGCCGGGCGCCAGCGGTGCTGGTCGACGGCGGTCCGCCGGGCGACGGGCTGGTCGCCAAGCTGCACGCAGCCGGCGTGGACCGGCTTGGCGCGGCGATTGTCACCCACGACCAGTCGGATCATGCGGGTGGAATCCAGGAACTGCTGGGAGCGATGTCGGTCGGACAGCTGCTCTACGGAGTGCTCGGTCGGCAGATGCTTTCCGAGGCCTCTGCGGCAAGGGTTCCCGCCCAACGCATCGCCGCGGGTAGCGAGCTCTGCTCCGGCGGACTGCGGCTCGACGTTCTCTGGCCTCCGGCCGAGCTGTTGGGCGGCTCCCATCGCGACGAAGATCCAAACAGCCTTGCCGTCGTTCTGGTCGCCCACTGGCGCCGCTTCTCGATGCTGTTGACCGCCGACGCCGAGGCGGAAACAACCCCGCTGGACCCAGGTCCCGTCGATGTGCTCAAGGTTGCCCATCACGGCAGCGATGACGCCGGCCTCGGCGGGTTGCTGGACCGCACTCGGCCACAGCTGGCGGTTATCTCCGTCGGCGCCGACAACCCCTTCGGCCATCCCACTCCGGCGACGCTGGCAACCCTCGATGCTCATGGAGTGCCTTTCCTGCGGACTGACCGCGACGGCACGATCTCGATCGACGTCAGCCCGGATTCAATCCACGTTGACGACGATGGTTGAGTGCCCGTGCGATCGTCCAACATAGCTAGGCACGAACTCAACGAATCTACGAATCGATATTGGGGCTATGTCGCCACCGGGCTTGTCGCCTTGCACGCTGTGACCGATGGGCGTAGCGGTGCACTACAAGCGTGAAAAGCCGCTGTTATCGGGGGCAAGGAAGAGCCTCCTTGGCGATGGCATCTTGGATCGGGCGCGCGCAACCTCGTTGGCGCTGCTTGGAGTAACCGCCGCGCTCGGCCTCGCGATGGTCGCCCTGGCGCTCAATCAGAACTGGCCGTTGGTTCCCGGCGCGCCGATCCCAGGTTTCGGAGACCAACAGGAGGCGATCGGCGCCGCCGCTATAGCGGCTGAAGCGAAAGCCTCGAGTAACCCTGGGGCGGCGCCTGGAGGTGCAGCCGGGGGGCACAGCCCCAAGGCTCTGATCCGTCCAGCAAGAAAGGGGGCGGCGGAACCTCGCCCGTCCGTCGGTTCACAGCCCCCGATCGCGGAAAGCGTCGCCGTCTCCGACCCCACCCCGGCGACCTCGCCCGTCGACGCCCCTGGTAACGATGCGTCGCCAGGAGCGGCTCCGGCCGCCCAGCAGCCGGTTGCCGCGCCGGCGCCGAGCACCCCCTCGACTCCCGCTCCGGAGGCTTCGTCTCCGTCCCAACCGCCGGCGGATTCGGTGAGCGCCACGCCCGCTCAGACGCCCTTGCCTGCGGCCGGGACCCCGCCCGCGGAATCGCCTGAAGAAGGCGACGATGATGACCAGCCAGAAGAAGGGGAAGAAGGCTGGGGCGACGACGACTCCGACGGTTGGCATCACGGTCACGGTCACGGCTACGGACACGGCCACTGGTAGTGGCCGCTGCCCGCGCATCTAGACTCGGTCAATGGCCGAGGAGATGCACTCGCTCTACCTGATTGCCGGAACCGACGGCGCGAAGATCGATGCAACTCGCCTGCGTCTGCGAGCTCGAGCGGAGCGCGACGGAGGAACTGCCTCGTTGCAGATTTTCGAAGCCGGCGAGGGCCGTGGCGCGCCCGATCACGAAGCGCTGCTGCTGGCGATCCCGGCGATGTCACTTACCGAGTCACGCCGCTACCTGCTGGCGGACGGGGTCGAGCGTTGGCGCGACCGGCAGCTCGAAGCGGTGGCCGCGGCGCTTGGCGAGCTTCCGCCCGATCTCAGCGTCGTCTTGATCGCGCGCGCCAAGGCGCCGGCAAAGCTGGTCAAAGCAGTTAAGGCGGCAAAGGGGGAGATTCACGAATTTGAGGCGCCGAAAGCCAGGGATATGCCACGAGCCTTGGTGGCCGACGCCAAACGGCTCAATTTCCGCCTCGATTCGGCGGCTGCGCGCATGCTGGTCGACCGCATGGGCGCAAACCCGCAGCGGCTCCGCAACGAGCTCGAGCGTCTCGCGCTCTGGGCCGGGGAAGGGGGAGAGGTGGGCGCCGCCGACCTCGAGGCGATGATCGCCGATACCTCTGAAGCGGTCGTGTGGGCTCTCTCCGACGCCCTGCTCGAACACGATGCCGCCGGCGCCTTACAGATTTCCGAGCGCCTGATATCTCAGGGCGAGAACGTCACCGGCTTGATCTACGGCCTTGCATCGCGTCTGCGTAAAGCCTGTGCGGCTGCGGCGATGCTGGAGGAGGGGCAGCCGCCCAACCGGGTCGAGTCAAGTCTCGGCATGCACCCCTACGCGGCTAAGCAGCTGGTCCGCAGGTTGCAGGACGCCGATCTGGGCGAGCTGCAGGCGGCGATGATCGCCCTCGCGGACCTGGAGGTTTGGTGCCGCGGGGGAGCCGACTATGGCGACGAGCTGGCGCTAACGCTTGCGCTCAGAGCGGCAGCGGGCGTTCCGGCCTGATTATTTGGCTGCTGCGCCGGTAGCGATGCGCGCGGCTTTTGACTTCTTCCGCGCAGCGGTATTGCGATGCATTGCGCCCTTTTGCGCAGCCTTGTCGATCTTCGAGACAAGGGCGCGGTGCTCGGCCTCGATCGCGCTTGCCTCGCCACCCTCCACGGCGCTTTCGAGTCGCCGGAAGTAGGTCTTGACCGTGCTCGTAAGGAGCCGGTTCTCGATCCGCTCGCGCTCGCTGCGTAGGATCCGCTTCTTCTGTGAGGCTATGTTGGCCATGAGTCATGTGCCTGAAGCGGCGTCGAGCCAGCTCCGGGCGGCCGCCGACTATAGCGACTGAGACCGAGCTTGGAGACCCCCGAGGCACCTGACAGAGACGAACGCGAGGAGGCCGAGGTCGCCGAAGACGCCGCTGTGCGTTCCGCGGAGGCGTTTGAGCCGGGTGAGGAAGCCAGCGGTGACCCCGCACCGGGGCGGCAGGCTGGTCGCATCGGCCGCTCGACTGCGTTCTTCTCCTTGGCCACGGCGGCTTCCCGGATCGCCGGCCTAGTGCGCGAGATTGTCGCCGCCGGCTACTACGGCGTCAGCGGCCCGATGTCGGCCTTCACGATCGCCTTCCAGGTCCCCAACCTGATCCGTGCGCTCTTTGCTGATGCGGCGCTGCAGCCGGCGTTCGTCCCGATCTTCACCGAGCAGCTGGAGAAGAAGAACTACCGCGAGGCGTTCCGAATGGCCTCGACCCTGCTGCTCCTGGTCACCCTCGTCCTCGGTGCGATCACGGCGCTCTTCGTCCTGCTCGCGCCGCTCGTCATGCCGCTCTTCGCGCCGGGCTTCGAAGGGGAGATCCTCGACCTCACGGTCACCCTCTCCCAGGTCCTCTTCCCGATCCTGGTCCTGCTCGGGCTGAGCGGAGTCGTGGTCGGCATCCTCAACAGCTACGACCGCTTCGGCGCCTTTGCGATCTCGCCGCTGTTCTGGAACCTGACGATCATCGCCGTCCTGGTCTTCCTGATCCCGCATTTTCACGGACAGAACCGGATCTACGCCTACGCGATCGGAATCCTCGCGGGCACGTTCGTCCAGTTATTGATCCCCGTCTGGGATTTGCGCCACACGCCCTTCAGGTTTCGCTGGAGCTTCGACTGGCGCAATCGCGACGTGCACCGAGTCCTGCTGCTGATGCTGCCGGTGACGATCAGCCTCGGGCTGATCAACTTCAACCTGTTGATCAACAGCCTCTTCGGCAGCCTCGTCAGCGATCAGGCCCCGGCGGCGATCGACAAGGCATTCCGCATCTACCAGCTCCCCCAGGGGATCTTCTCGGTGGCGATTGCCACCGTGCTCTTTCCGACCCTGGCTCGCTTTGCCGCGCGCGGCGAGCACGACAACCTGCGGGCGACGATGGCCAACGGAATGCGTCAGATCCTTTTCGTCCTCTTGCCTGCCGCCGCCGCTGTCCTTGTCCTCTCCGAGCCGATGATCCGGCTCGTTTACCAGCGCGGCGAGTTCACCCCCGAGCAGACGACCCTGGTTGCCACCGCCCTTTTCTGGTTCGCCTTCTCGTTGCCCACCAACGGCCTCTACCTGCTCCAGACCCGGACCTTCTTCAGCCTCCAGCGTCCCTGGATGGCAACCGGGCTGGCCGCCCTAGACCTTGTCGTCTCGACCCTTGGCGCACTGGTCCTCTACAAGCCGTTCGGAACGGGCGGAATCGTCGCCGGCACCGGCATCGGCACGACGGCCGCTGTTCTCGCCCAAGCGGTAGTCCTGCGCCGCGAGCTCGGCGGCCTCGAGCTGGGCAGGCTGCTGTCTACCGGCATGCGGATCGCCTTGGCAGCAGCGGCTCTGGCAGCGGTCAGCTTCGGTGTCTGGGACCTCCTCGACAACGCCCTTGGCCGTGGTCTGCTCGGCCAAATCGTCTCGCTCGGCTCGGCGCTGGCCCTGGGGGGGCTGGTTTATGTGGGTGCGGCAAAGCTTCTGCGGATCGCGGAGTTGGAGCAGATCACCCGCCTCGTCCGTCGCCGCTAGATGCTCGACCTGCCGCGTTATCTGCTGGGAGTGCTGGAGATCGCTTTGCTGGGGGGCTTCGCCGTGCTCGGCGCAGCGCCGACTCGACGTCGCTTGCTTCCAGCTTTCTCAGGAGCCCCCTCGGGCCTCGCCACGGCGGTGCTCGCCTTAGCCCTGCTCATTTGGGTGGCCGAGGTCCTCGGGAGCTTTGGGCTGTTCGAGGCAGTGCCGTATCTCGTTGGGATTGCCGTTGTTGGCTTAGGACTTTGGCTGGGGGTTGGGGGAGGACGGGGGTATCCCTCTCGCTTGCTGGGTTTTTCGCCTCGGGGTTTGGCGGCTGTCCGAGGAGGTGGGCGGGGCGAAAAACAGGACGCCGCTGCGCGAGAGGGATACCCCCGTCCTCTCACTCGGAGCGTGGTCATGCTGATGGCATTGATTTTCGCCGGGGCAGCGCTTGTCAAGTTCGGCATCGATGTGAGGTCGAAGCTGATGACGGGGATGACGGGGTTCGATTCGACCTGGTACCACGGGCCGTTCGCCGCCGGGTTCGTTCAGAGCGGGAACACCTGGCACTTGCACTTCATCGCCCCGCAGTTCCTTGCCTGGTTTTACCCAGCGAACGCGGAAATCCTCCACGCTGCTGGGATGCTGGCGTTCGGGCGGGACTTGCTTTCCCCACTGCTGAACCTTGGTTGGTTCCTGGGCTGCTTGGTTGCTTGCTGGTGCATTGGAAGGCCGTACAGGGTTGCGCCGTGGTCATTAGCTCTGGGAGCGATTGCGTTGAGCTTGCCCGTGCTTTCGGATCAAGCGGGCGAAGCGCGCAACGACATCGTCGGGATCTTCTTCCTACTTGCCGCAGTTGCAGTTGCTCTGAACGCTCGGGCCTCTCGTTGGGAGGACGAAGCGTCACCCGTGATGCATCGAGCCCCTATTTGGGGCTCGATGTGTGGCCTGGCCACTGGCGCCCTGATCGTCGTCGGACTGGCGGCGGGCCTGGCGGCAGGCACCAAGCTCAACTTCCTCCTACCTGCCGCAGTTCTCGTCTTTGGGGTTGCTGCCATTGCGCCAGCTGGCAAGCGATGGCGAGCTCTTGGGGCAACTGGCCTGGCAGCTATCGCCACGGGCGGCTACTGGTACCTGCGTAACCTGATTCACACCGGCAACCCGCTGCCCTGGTTCGACCAACTTGGGCCGATCTCGTTGCCGGCGCCCGACCAGGCACTCGGCGGGCGCGAAGGCCACAGCGTTCTCGGCTACCTGACTGACGGCAGTGTTTGGTCGGACTGGTTTCTGCCCGGCCTGCACGGCGGCTTGACGATCTTTTGGCCCCTCATCGCCATTTTGGCGTTCGCTGGCCTGCTCCTCTGCTTGCTCCAACCACGCGGCGCACGAGACCTCGCTCTTTTGCTCTCGGGGGCCACCGGCATAGCGGTGGTAGTCGCGTGGCTGATTGCGCCGACTTCGGCCTCGGGCCCGGAGGGCATGGCTCGCGGCTTCGAATCCGGCCTGCGCTACCTCGTCCCCGCCTTGGTTCTGGGCTTGACCGTCCTCCCGCCAGCGCTCCTCCCGCGGGTGGCACGGTGGCGGGGGAGGGCCACCGTGACAGGACCCGCGGGCCGACGCAGGCCACTCGTGGCGACGGCCCTGGCTCTTCTCGTCGCGATCGCGATCGGCTACCCAGTCCAGCGCCACTACCTCGAGAATCGCTACGCGAACCCGACCTTCGCCGCCCCCGGCCTCAACGCCGCCTTCAAGTGGGCCAACGGAATAACCGGCTCTCGCATAGCCACGACCAGCACGCGCCAGTACCCCCTCTACGGAACCGATCTCTCCAACCACGTCCAGTACATCGGCGAAGAACAGCCCCACGGCGGCTTCACCTCCCCCACCAACTGCAGGCAGTGGCGCCACCTGCTCAACGCCGGCCATTACGACTACGTAGTAACCACCCGCGACCGCATAGAACCGGGAAAGCCCCCTTATCCAGACACCACCCGCTGGACCGAAGGCCTGGGAGCAACGCCAATCTTGCGCACGCCCCCGACGGTCGTGTTCAAGCTAAAGGGGCCCCTGGACCCGTTGGCGTGTAGGGAATAGCGCCTCTCCGGCGGGTGGCACGGGGGTGGGGTGGGTTCGGACGGGTGAGTCCGCTAACCCACCCCACCCCCGTGACAGGACCCGCCGGCCGAAAGCTCGCGCCATACTTGCCCGCCGATGGACCACGTCCGCAACTTCAGCATCATCGCCCACATCGACCACGGCAAGTCGACCCTGGCCGACCGCATCCTCGAGCTCACCGGCGCCGTCGACCCGAAGAAAATGCAGGCCCAGATGCTCGACTCGATGGACCTCGAGCGCGAGCGCGGGATCACGATCAAGGCCCAGGCCGTGCGGGTCGAGTACAAGGCTTCCGACGGGCAGACATACCACCTGCATTTGATCGACACCCCCGGCCACGTCGACTTCTCCTACGAGGTTTCACGCAGCCTCGCCGCTTGCGAGGGTGCTCTGTTGGTTGTCGACGCTGCGCAGGGCGTCGAGGCGCAGACGGTTGCCAACACCTACTTGGCGATCGAGAACGGGCTGGAGCTGATCCCCGTGATCAACAAGGTCGACCTACCGGGCGCCGAGCCAGAGCGGGTGGCGGGGGAGATCGCCGACTTGCTCGGTGGAGATCCCGAGGAAGCGCTCTGGATCTCCGCCAAGACGGGGGAGGGTGTGGTCGAGGTGCTGGAGGCAATCGTCGCCCGCATACCGCCGCCGAAGGGCGAGCCCGAGGCGCCGACCCGAGGGCTGATTTTCGACTCCGAGTTCGACCAGTACCGCGGCGTGATCGCTTACGTGAGGATGGTCGACGGCTCTTTCCGCAAGCACGAGCGGATCGTGGCGATGCAGAACGGCACCGAGGCCGACATCGACGACATCGGTTTCTTCCGGCCGGCGATGACGGGCGTGCAGGGGATGGACGCTGGCGACGTCGGCTACCTGATTACCGGCATCAAGGACGTCGCCAAGCTGCGCGTCGGTGACACGCTGACTGCCCAAGAGCGGCCTGCCGAAGAACCCCTGGAGGGCTACCGAGAGGTCCGCCCGATGGTCTTCTGCGGGCTCTTTCCGATTGACACCGATCGCTTCGAAGACTTGCGCGACGCACTCGAGAAGCTGGCCCTCAACGACGCCGCGCTCTCCTGGGTGCCGGAGACTTCCGAGGCGCTCGGCTTCGGCTTCCGCTGTGGTTTCCTCGGCCTGCTCCACATGGAGATCGTGCGCGAGCGGTTAGAGCGCGAGTACGGGCTCGACTTGCTCTCAACGACCCCGAACGTGCGCTACGAAGTCCACCTGACCAACGGCGAGTCGAGGGAGGTCCGCAGCCCCACCGACTTGCCCGACCCAGGCACGATCGAGGCGATCGAAGAGCCCTACATCCGCGCGACGATCATCGCTCCCTCCGAACAGGTGGGCGCGGTGATGGAGCTCTGCCAGGGTCGTCGTGGCACCCACGTCGACATGCACTACCTGAGCCCGCAACGGGTGCAGATCCGTTACGACATGCCGCTGGCCGAGATCGTCCTCGACTTTTTCGACCTACTCAAGTCCTCGACCCGTGGCTACGCCTCGCTCGACTACGAGCCGATCGGCAACCAGGCTTCGGACCTGGTCAAGGTCGACATCCTGTTGGCCGGTGACAAGGTCGACGCGCTCTCGATCATCGTCCACCGCGAATTCTCCTACGAGCAAGGCAAGCGGCTGGTCGAGCGGTTGCGCAAAACGATTCCGCGGCAGCTCTTCGACGTGCCAGTGCAGGCGGCGATCGGCTCCAACATCCTCGCCCGCGAGACCGTCAAGGCCTTGCGCAAGGACGTCACCGCGAAGCTCTACGGCGGCGACGTCACCCGTAAGAACAAGCTTCTGAAGAAGCAGAAAGCGGGCAAGAAGCGGATGAAGCAGGTCGGGCGCGTCGAGGTCCCCCAGGAGGCGTTCCTGGCCGTGCTTCAGATCGACGAGTAGATAAGTTCCCGTTTATGACTATGAAGACCGATGCAATAGGCAAGGAGTGGCCCGCCACGACGTACGAGGTGGGGAAAGAGAAGATCGGCGAGTACGCGCGGGTGGTCGGGCTCGATAACCCGGTCCACTTCGATCGCGAGGCCGCCAAGGCGGCTGGCTATCGCGATGTGGTGGCGCCACCGATGTTCTGCGTCGTCTACAGCTCTCCGGCGCTGGCGCCGGCGATGTTCGACCCCGAGGTGGCGATGAACTTCGCGACGATGGTGCACGGCGGGCAGCAGTTCGAGTGGGGCGAGCCGGCCTGCTCGGGCGACGAAATAACGACCACGGCTAAATGCCTGGAGATCTTCGAAAAAGAGGGCCGCGACGGCAAGCCCAACAACGGCTTCTACGTCTTTGAGACCGTCTCGATTAACCAAGACGGGCAAGAGGTTGTGCGCGGCACCTGGACCAACATCGTCAGGGGAGTGTGAAATGGCAGAGCTAAACGCCGGAGACCAGATCGCCGGGCTGCAGGTGACGCCCGATAAGTACACGCCGCATCGTTACGCCGGCGCCTCGGGTGACTTCAACCCGATCCATATCGACCCCGAGTTCGCGAAGGCTGTGGGATTGCCGAACACGATCCTGCACGGCCTCTACATGATGGGCCTCGTTGCTCGCTCCGCCACCGAGGCGGCCGGCGGCGAACCGCGTTCGCTAAAGCGCCTCTCGGTCGAGTTTCGCGGCATGGGCGCGCCGGAGACCGAGATCGCTGTCAGCGGCAGCGTCAAGTCGGTTGAGGATGGCGTGGCGACGATCGACGTTGTCGCGGCGCAGGGTGAGAGCGTCACGATCAAGAACGCTGAGGCGGAAGTAGCGCTTTAGGAGTGCCGGGTGACCCCTCCCAAAACGCTCGGCGGGAGCCTCGCTTGAGTGTTTTGGGAGGGGTCACCCGGCACTCTCCTAGACTTCGAAGCGTGCTTTCCGAGCGACAGGAGTTGATTCTCAAGCTGGTTGTCGACGCTTACCTCGTGTCGGGCAGGCCGGTGCCGTCCAAAGAGATAGCTGAGAGGGACGAGGTCATATGGGGACCGTCGACTGTGCGTGCTGAGCTTGCGGCGCTCGAGGCGGCTGGCTATCTGAGCCATCCGCATACTTCGGCCGGCCGCGTTCCTACCGAGGTTGGCTACCGCTACTTCGTCGACCGTTTGATCGAGACCGGTGCGCCGCAGGCCGTTGGTGTTGAGCTGGAGCTCTCGTGGCTGCGTCGTGAGATTGATGAGGCGATGCGCGAGACGACTGCTGCACTCGCTCAGGTGACCGACTTGATGGCTCTCGCTACCGCGCCGGCGCCAACCACGGCGACGATCCACCGGGTCGAGGTGCTGCGCCTGCAGCCGACCAAGGTGATGGCAATTGCGATCGCTTCAACCGGCGCGGTCGCCAAGCGCGTCTTCGACTTCAACCGGCCGGTCGATCCGGGGCTGGTCGAGTGGGCCTCCAGCTACCTCAACGAGTCGTTGGCTGGGATGGCCGTAGGGGCGCGGATGATCGCCAATCGCCTTGCCGACCCCGGGCTCGGCCCGGCCGAGTCGCGTTTTGTCGCCACTCTCGGTCCAGCCTTCACCGAGCTCGAGCAGGAGACCGGCGAGAGCCTCTACATGGATGGCGCCTCGCGACTGCTCTCCGACGACCACCGCGGGGACCTGCCCCGCGCCGACCGGCTGATGACGGCGCTCGAGCGCCGTGCCGGCATGCTGGGGATGCTGCGCTCCGCCCTCGACGAGCGCTCCGTCTTCCTCTGGATCGGTGGCGAGAACCCGCAGCCGGAGCTGCGCTCAGTCAGCGTCGTCGGCGCCAATTACGGCCTCGCCCACCGCAACCTCGGCTCGGTCGGCGTGGTCGGTCCGCTGCGGATGGACTACGCGACGGCGATCGCCTCGGTGCGCGGTGCGGCGCGTGAGCTGTCGCGCTATTGCGAGACGGTCTACGGCTGATGCCGGGCGACTACTACGAGATCCTCGGCGTCCAGCGGGACGCCAACAAAGCCGAGGTCAAGACGGCGTTCCGCCGCCTCGCCCGCGAGCTGCACCCGGACGTCAACAACCACGATCCTCAGGCGGAGGAGAAGTTTAAGGCGGCGGCGGAAGCCTACGAGGTGCTTTCCGACCCAGAGCGGCGGCGTGCCTACGACACCTATGGCCACGAAGGCCTGCGCGGCGCTGGCGCCGCGCCCGGCGGGTTTGGCTCGGTCGAGGACATCTTCCAGGCCTTCTTTGGTGGCAACTTCAGCTTCGAGGTGCGGCGCGGGCCGATGCGCGGACAGGACCTGATCCACCAGGTCGAGATCTCCGCGGTGGAGGCAATGCTGGGCGCCAAGATCAAGATTCCGAGCCACGAGGGGGAGCGCGAGCTCGAGCTACCGGCTGGCATCCAACCCGGTAGCCAGTTCGCCCTGCGCGGTCACGGTATGCCCGGGGCCAATGGCGGCCCACCTGGGGACATGGTGGTCGCGGTGCAGGTGATCGTCCCGGAGGATCTCTCTGAGGAGCAGCGCGAGTTGGCCGAGAAGCTCGGCGAGACGATCGAGCCTCGCAACCTGCGCTCGCGGCGGGGCGACGAAGGAAGCTTCTTTTCGCGCGTACGGCGCGCCTTCGGTTGATCCGCCTCGCAGTTCGTTGCGTCCCCGAGCTGGCCGAGCAGGTATTGGCAGAGCTGACCGTGCTGGCGCCGAATGGGGTTGAGGAGGAGCGCGGCACGGACTACGTCGAGTACGCGATCTACGGTGGAGAGGGGGAGTTGCCGGAGCTGGGCGAGATCGAGGTTGCGGCGGGGGATGGCCTGGTCGAGGTGGTAACGACGACAGTGCCCGACGACTGGGCCGATCGCTGGCAGGACTTCCATAAACCGCTGCTGGTCGGCGAGCGTCTCTGGCTGCGGCCTTCCTGGGAGGAGGCTCGCGAGGGCACGGTCGACCTCGTCGTCGACCCGGGCCGCGCCTTCGGCACTGGCGCCCACCCGACCACCCGCCTATGCCTCGAATTCATGCTCGAGCTGGAGCAGGCTGGTGAAGCCCACGGCCCGCTCACCGATCTCGGCACCGGCTCGGGTGTCTTAGCCATTGCGGCCGCCAAGCTTGGCTGGCAGCCGGTGTCCGGTTACGACCACGAGCCAGCTTCCATCGAAGCCGCACACACGAACGCGGAGGCCAACAGAGTTGGGGTTGAGCTGGAGCGCGTCAATCTGCGTGAAGGCCTTCCGGATCTCGCCTCGACTGTTGTCGCCAACCTGACAGCGCCCGTCCTGGCCGTCGTCGCCGACCAGCTGTGCGGGAGTCGGGGGAGGACTCGCCGGAGCCTCCATGCTGTTGCTCCGGCGAGTCCTCCCCAGACTCCCGCCACCATTGTTTGCTCGGGGTTACTGCCAAGCGAGCTCGACGACACCGCCGCCGCCTTCACCTCAGCGGGCTTAACCGAGGCCGAGCGCCGCCACGATGGCGACTGGTCCGCCTTGCTGCTCCGTCATCGCTAGCGGATATGTTTCACCCGATGCTGGCGACGATTGGGGATCCGGGCTACAAGATCGCGCTGTTCCTGCACATCTTGGCGGTCGTGCTCGCCTTCGGCCCGACCTTTGGCTACGCGCTCTTCTTCTCGGTCGCCCCGCAGTATCCGCGCGCGATGCCAGCGATCCTCGCTGGGGTGCAGAAGTGCGACAGGTACCTGGTCGGCCCGGGGATGCTCGTGATCATCATTGCCGCCTTTTACATGCAGATCGACGGCGATTGGGATGCCAGCGAGGCGTTCATCAGCGTCGGCTTCCTCGCCTGGGCGCTGCTCCTCGCATTGCAGCACGCCTTCTTCACGCCCCGGGTGCGCAAGGCCAAAGAGCTCGCCGAGCGCGACCTGAAGGCCGGCGACACGCTCAGCGAGGAGTTCGTCGCCCTCGGCGACCGGATCGGCAAAGTCGGCACCCTCGCCGGGCTGGTTGTCGTGGTGACTATCTTCTTCATGACGTACAAGCCGTTTCTCTAGTTGCAAGACACGGCACCAGGCCCCTCGCAGCCGATCGCGATGTTCGATTCCGGCGTCGGCGGCCTCACCGTGCTGCACGAGTGTCTGGTCTCGCTGCCGGAGGAGGACTACGTCTATCTCGGCGATACGGCGATGTTCCCCTACGGGACGCGCGATCCCGAGTTACTGCGCGAGCGGATTCGGGCGATCGCGGCAATGCTGCTGGACGACGGTGCGAAGCTGCTGGTGATCGCTTGCAATACGGCGACGGCGATCGGTACGGATGTAGCTCGCGAGGTCGCGGCGGAGTACGGGGTGGAAGTGGTTCCGGTGGTCGAGCCGCAGGCCGAGATTGCCGCGGCGATCACCGAGAGCGGCCGAGTCGGCGTGCTCGCTACGCCGAACACGGTCGCAAGCGGTGCCTACCGGCGCGCCCTGGAGGGTCAGGGGAGGGCGCTCGCGGTGACCGAGGTCGAGGCCCCCGACCTGGCGCCCTTCATCCAGGACGGCTCTCCTTTCGACCAAGACGTCCTCGAGATGGCTCGCACCTACTGCGCGCCGCTTAGACGAGCCGAGGTCGACACGCTGATCCTCGGCTGCACCCACTACCCGCTGGTCGCGCCGATGCTGCAGCGCATCCTCGGCCGCGACGTGCGCCTGGTCGGCGGCGGCCACGCCGTAGCCGCAGCGGCACAGCGCACGCTCGAGAGCGCCGGCCTGGCCCGCCCTGTTGACGGCGAGGGCGAGTACCGCTTCCTCTGTAGCGGAGACGTCGATTCATTCCGCGAGCTGGGCACGCGCTTCCTGCAGATGCCCCTCGGTGAAATCGAGCGGGTCGACATCTCTCCCGCAAGCTGAATTTCGCGCAAAGAATTTTCAGAATCGACTCGTTTGTCACCCACGTGCGCGTCCCGGTCTGGGAGCGTCCGACCCATGACGACTACAGCGATCCCCTCCGGCAATACCGTATATACTCGCCCCGTGGCCAAGGTGATGATCTCAATGCCCGACGACCTGCTCGACCAGCTCGACGCCCAGGCCCGTACCAACCGGGAGACGCGCAGCGGCTTCCTGCGTCGGCTTGCCGAGCGCGAGCTGGACGCGGCACAGTCACGTGAGCGCGAAGAGCTTGAAGAGCTCCTCGACAAGGCGACCGCTCCAATGGGCGGTGAAGCCGTCAGGCTGATCCGCGAAGACCGTGAATCGCACTGATGCGCTTCTGGTCGACGCAAGCGTCTGGATAGCCGCTCGCGATCCGGAGGATCGGTTTCGCACGGCTGCGCGGTCGCTTGTGCTCGACATTGCGATACCGGTGGCGGCAATGGACCTCACCTTCTACGAGGTGGCCAATGCGATGGGTGCGAGGAGGCGGCAGCTGGATGAAGCGCGTCATCTCCTGCGATTTCTTGCGCAGCGCTGTGGCGAGCAGATACTCGCCATCGATGCGGGATTGGCCGAGTCGGCGCTTGAAGTAGCTGTCGAGCACGACCTCACCGCCTACGACGCCGCCTATGTCGCCGCTGCCCGCCGCCACAGCTGGACCCTGGTCAGCGCCGACATCGCCGACTTGGTCTCCAAGGGGCTGGCGGTGGCGCCCGACGCCGCCGTCTACCCTTAGGGCGAATGAACGTTCTCGAGCAGGTACAGGCCGACGTGCGCACCGCGATGAAAGCGGGCGAGCGAGAGCGCGCCGCGGCGCTGCGGATGATCGTTGACTCGTTGCAGCAGGACGCCAAGCTGGGCAAGGGCGACGAGGTCGCTGTGCTGCAGCGCGAGCGCAAGAAGCGGCTCGAGGCAGAGGATGCCTACCGCGAGGCGGATCGGACCGAGCAGGCGAGCGCCGAGCGCTTTGAGGCCGAGCTGATCGAGGCCTACTTGCCGGCGCAACTCTCCGACGAGGAGCTGGCCGAGCTCGTTGATGCGGCGATCGCCGAGGCCGGCGCTACCGAGCAAAAGCAGATGGGGCAGGTGATGTCAGCGCTGATGCCAAAGGTTGGCGGAAGGGCCGACGGCAAGCGAATCAGCACGGCGGTGCGAGAGAAACTTGGCTCGTAGGCAGCTGACCCTCGACAACACCGTGGCCGCCGAGTTGGCTGGCTCTGAGGATGCGGTCTTGAGGGCGCTGCGTGGCCGTCTCGATTGCGACTTCCACCTACGCGGCAACGTCCTCACTCTGGACGGTGACTCCTCTGACGTGCAGACCGCCGCGACAGTGGTCGACGAGCTGGTCGACCTGATCGAGCAGGGGCACGAGGTCGCCCCGGGGACGATCGAAGCGGTCACGGGAGCGCTCGACGCACACGAGAGCCCGGCCGCAATCCTCGAGGACGTCGTCTGGCGACACCGCAACACGAAGGTTGCGCCGAAGACGCTCAACCAGAAACGCTACGTCGACTCGATTCGCAATCAGACGATCACCTTCGGTATCGGCCCTGCCGGCACCGGCAAGACCTTCCTCGCGGTCGCGATGGCGGCGCACGCCCTGGCCGAGCGCGAAGTGCAGCGGATCATCCTCACTCGTCCCGCGGTCGAGGCCGGCGAGCGGCTCGGCTTCCTGCCAGGGGACATCCAGGCCAAGGTCGACCCTTACCTGCGGCCGCTCTTCGACGCGCTCTTCGACATGCTCGATCCCGACCGCGTCAACGGCTATTTCGAGCGCGGCGTGATCGAGGTGGCCCCGCTGGCTTTTATGCGTGGTCGTACGCTCAATGATTCCTTCGTGATCCTCGATGAGGCGCAGAACACCAGTCCGGAGCAGATGAAGATGTTCCTCACCCGCCTCGGCTTCAACTCGCGCATGGTCGTCACCGGCGACGTCACCCAGATCGATCTGCCGACCGATCAGCGTTCCGGCCTGGTCGTCGTCCGTGACATCCTCGACGAGGTCGAGGATGTCTCCTTCGTCCGCTTCGGCGGCGAGGACGTCGTCCGCCACAAATTGGTGCAGCGGATCGTCGCGGCCTATGGCGAGCACGCTGAGCGCCAGCAAGGCGAGCGGTCGCCGACCCCCGATGGGAGTTGACCTCTCTGACGTGCCGCTCGAATTGCGCGACGCAGTAGCTGCGGCGCTAGCGGCCGGCGGCGTTACCGACGGTCATCTGGCCGTGGAACTGGTCGACGCGGAGCGGATCCGCGGGCTCAATCGCGAGCACCGCGGCAAAGACAAGCCGACCGATGTGCTCGCCTTCCCGCTCGACGGGGCTGGCCCCACCGCCGGCCCGCGTGAGCTTGGCGACGTCGCGATCTGTTCGGAGCACTGCTCCGACCTCGTCGAGGCCGCGGTTCACGGCACGCTTCATCTCTGCGGCATGGATCACGAGACCGACGAGGGTGAGATGCTCGCCGTCCAGGATCGCGTGATGGTGGGGCTGCGATGACCCGGTCGGGCTTCATCGGTCTCGCCGGTCGGCCGAACGTCGGCAAGTCGACCCTGGTCAACGCGATCGTCGGCAGCAGGGTGGCGATCGTCTCGATGCGTCCCCAGACGACGCGGCGGGCGATCCGCGGGATCGCCACCGACACCGAGGCCGGCCACCAACTCGTCCTCATCGATCTGCCCGGAGTTCAGAAGCCACGCGACGTGCTCACCGAGCGCATGCAGAAACGGGTCGAGCGCGAGCTCGCCGACTCCGATCTCGCTCTGCTGGTCGTCAACGGCGAACAGGGGATCGGGGCCGGGGATCGCTTCATCGCCCGCGCCCTGCTCGGCGCCAACCGGGACCTGCCGACGATCTGTGCGGTCAACAAGGTCGACACGGTCGGTCCGAACGAGCTGGTCCCGGTGCTGTCCGAGGCAGCCGAGCTGGAGGGCGTCGACGAGGTATTCCCGATCAGTGCCCGCAGCGGCGCGGGGCTGAAGGAGCTAGTCGGGCGGCTCAACGAGCTCGTCCCCGAGGGCCCCTATCTCTACCCGCCGGAGGACCACAGCGACCAGGCGGGGGAGACGATGCTGGCCGAGCTGATCCGCGAGCAGGTGCTCAACCGCACTCGCGACGAGATCCCGCACTCGGTCGAGGTACAGGTCACCGAGCTCGACCGGCGCGAGGACGGCCTGGTCACCGTTCGCGCCGAGGTTTGGGCGGAGACCGAGTCGCAGAAGGGCATCCTGATCGGCAAGGGCGGTGCCAAGGTTGGTGAGATCGGCTACGCCGCGCGCCGCTCGCTCGAAAGTGAGCTCGACGCAAAGGTCCATCTCGAGCTTCAGGTCCGCGTTCGCAGCCGCTGGCGCCGCGATGAGGGACTTTTGGATCGCCTAGGAATCGAGTAGCCGTTACACCATCGCGGCTTGGGGTATGGCCTGAGACCTCCCCCGATACTGTCTTGCCTCGATGGGGGCGCCCGCTCAACACACGCCCGAGCAGTGGGGGCTTGAGTATCAGGCGAAGCGGGACACATACGTCGCCTTCACCGAGTCGCTGCATGGCCTTCTTCGGCAACTGCTCGAACGTGAGTCCATCCCCTATGCGCAGATCGAACGCCGAGCAAAGTCGGTGCCCAATTTCGTCGGAAAGTTGAAGCGCAAGAACGAAAAGTACGTCTACCCCCTGTCCGAAGTCACCGATCTCGTCGGATTGCGGGTCGTGCTCTTCTATCGCGATGACGTGGAGCGCGTCGGGGATGTGATCCGGCAGCAATTCGAGATCGATCCGACGCACTCTGGGGATAAGAGTGCGATTCTCGATCCCGATCGCTTCGGTTACCTCTCGGTGCATCACATCGTGCAGCTGTCAGAGAGTCGCTGCAAACTGCCCGAGTGGGCGGAGTACGGGGGCATTTACGCAGAGATCCAAGTTCGGACCGTGCTCCAGAACGCCTGGGGGGCGATCAGCCGCAAGCTCGCCTATGCCAACGTCCGCGAAGCGCCTTCGGACCTACAGCGGAGCCTCAACCGGCTGAGCGCGCTGTTCGAGCTCGCCGATGACGAGTTCCTTGCAATTCGCAAGGCCCGCGAAGAGATAGAGGCGGAGGCTGAGCAGGAGATCGAGCGAGGCAAATTCCGGTCGGGGATCGTCAGATACCTCGAAGGCTCCGACGTATTGAACCGGGTCGAGCGCCTCGCGCGCGAAGCGGGCTCGCCCGCGGAAGCGTCCAAGACCCTGCAGATCGACGAAGAGGTGCGACGGCGCTTCCTGCAGATCCTGCTCGCCGCGACCGAACGCGCCGGATTGCGGAGTGCAGAGGAATTCGAAACCGCGGTCGAGCAGCTATGGGGTTCTTTGCCATGGTTGATGCGAGAGCTCAACGCTCGCTACCTCGACCCAGACGGAAAGCCGATGTCGACCGAGCCCCACAATTGGTTGACGCTGGCCTTGCTGTGGTCAATCAGGGCAATGCCAGAGGCCTTTTCGAAGCTCGGCTACGTCGATCAGCTGGTCGAGGTCGTCACCTCGACGTATCCCTCTTCCGAAGACTGACCGACGCGCTTGCCTGGCGGCCTGCTCGACTACTCGAGGTTGGCGCAGACTACGATTGCGCGATGTTCGAACAGGTTCGATTTGACGAGCGGGGTTTGGTCCCGTGTGTCGCGCAAGACCACGCCAGTGGCGAGGTGTTGACGCTGGCATATGCGAACGAGGAGGCTTTGCGGCTCACTGTCGAGAGCGGCGAGGTGCACTTTTTCAGCCGCTCGCGCGAACGGATCTGGCGCAAAGGCGAAGAGTCCGGCCACGTCCTGAAGCTGAAGCAATTGCGCTACGACTGCGATGGGGATGCGATCGTTGCCCTGGTCGAGCCGACCGGCCCTGCTTGCCACACCGGGGAGCGTTCCTGCTTTTACCGAGAGCTCGACGGCGAGGCGCCTGCGCCGGTTCCGCATGAGGCTCTCGCCGTCCTGCAGCGCACTCTGCGCAGTCGAGCGGTCGAAAGACCATCGGGCAGCTACACCGTGCAACTCCTTGACAATCCGAAGCTGATCGGTGAAAAGGTCGAGGAGGAGGCCGAGGAGGTAGTGCGGGCTGCGCGCGAAGAGTCCGACGAGCGCGTCGCCGAAGAGGCCGCCGATCTGCTCTACCACCTCAGCGTCTTGCTGGCCTCGCGTGAGGTCCCGCAGTCAGCCGTGATGGAGATCCTCAATGGCCGTCGCGGCTAGTGAGTCTCGTGAGGTAGCGGTGGCAATCTGATGATGTCCGCTGCCTCACGAACGCGAACGCGATGTTCCTCTGCCGAGCTGCGGATCGAGCCCAGCCTCGAGGGGGCGCGAGCGCTCGCAGCCGAGGGCAACGTCGTCCCCGTCCGCACACGCTTCGTCGACGACTGCGAGACGCCCGTTTCCGCCTTCCTCAAGCTGCGCGCCGGCGAGCCAGAGGGAGCACCCTGCTTCCTGCTCGAGTCGGCTGAGCAGGGCCAGGTTGGTCGCTACTCCTTCGTCGGCATCCGTCCCCGCTCGGTCCTGCGCTGGAACGATGGGGTGCTAAGCGAGACAGGCGGGGAGGATCGGCAGGCGCCCGATCCCTACGCTGCCGTTGCCGACAGCCTCGCCCGTTTCCAGCTCGCCCCGGTCGAGGGCCTGCCGCCCTTCGCCGGCGGTGCGGTCGGCTTCTTCGGCTACGACCTAGTGCGCACTGTGGAGCCGCTCAGCGAGCCGAACCCGGACCCGCTCGGGCTTCCAGACATGGCGCTGATGATCACCGACGTTTTGCTCGTTTTCGACCACCTGCGCCACGAGTTGACGATCATGTCCTGCGCCTTCGCCGACGATGAGGGTGGGATCGACGCCGCTTATGAGCGCGCAGTGGCGACGATCGCCGAGGTGCGCGAATGCCTGCGCGGCGCCGTGCCGGCGCCAAAGCATCCGATGGTCGCTGAGCCACCGCACTTCGAATCCGGCATGGAGCGCGAGGAGTTTGAAGCGGCGGTCGAGCGGATCGTCGAATACGTCCACGCAGGTGACGCCTTCCAGGTCGTCCCCTCGCAGCGCTTCTCCGCACCCGCACCGGTCGAGGCGTTTTCGGTTTATCGCGGTCTGCGTGCGGTCAATCCTTCTCCCTACATGTACTTCCTCGAGTTCGGCGACTTCCAGATCGCCGGCGCCTCTCCCGAGCCGCTGGTCAAGGTGCAGGGACGACGGGTGGAGACGCGGCCGATCGCCGGCACCTACCCGCGTGGCAGCGACGAGGAGGACGATCGCCGCCTTGCCGAGCGCCTCGTCAATGACCCCAAGGAGCGGGCCGAGCACGTGATGCTGGTCGACCTCGGCCGCAACGACCTCGGCCGCGTCTGCGAGTACGGCTCGGTCAGTGTCGACGAGCTGATGGTGGTCGAGACTTACTCGCACGTCCTCCACATCGTCAGCCAGGTCTCGGGGACGCTGCGCGAGGGAGTGGGGGCGATGGACGTGCTGCGCTCGGCGCTGCCCGCCGGCACCCTCTCCGGTGCGCCCAAGGTACGGGCGATGCAGATTATCGACGAGCTCGAGCCGGTCAAGCGCTGCTCCTACGGCGGCGCGATCGGCTATCTCTCTTGGAATGGCGACCTCGACACGGCGATCCACATCCGCACCGTCGTCGTCAAGGACGGTCAGGTCCACGTCCAGGCGGGCGGCGGCACGGTCGCCGATGCAAAGCCCGCCTATGAGTACAACGAGTCGGTCAACAAGGCCAAGGCGGTCTTCCGCGCGGTCGAGCTGGCCTGCGAGCAACCGGACTGGCCATGATGCGCGTCCTCGTGATCGACAACTACGACAGCTTCACCTACAACCTGGTCCAGCTCCTGGGTGAGCTGGGGGGTGAGATCGAAGTCGTCCGCAACGATCGGGCCGAGGTCGGCGAGCTGCTCGAGCGTGGCGCCGAGCGCCTCGTCGTTTCGCCGGGACCCTGCACGCCCGCCGAGGCCGGCATCTCGGTCGAGGCGGTTCGCTCCTTCGCCGAAGCGGGAACACCGGTGCTCGGGGTCTGTCTGGGACACCAGTCGCTGGTCGAGGCGTTTGGCGGCCGCACCGTGCAGGGCGAGCCGATCCACGGCAAGGAGGCCGAGGTAAGCCACGACGGGCGGGCAATTTATGCCGGTTTGCCCAGCCCGCTGGTCGCGGGCCGCTACCACTCGCTGGTCGCTGACCCCGATCTGCCCGACGAGCTGGAGCTGAGCGCCAGCCTCGACGACGTCGTGATGGGCGCTCGTCATCGCGAGCTGCCGGCGGAGGGCGTCCAGTTCCATCCCGAGTCGGTGCTGACCCCCCAAGGGAAACACCTGCTGAAGAACTTCCTCGAGGGCTGACGGATGCCCAACGACATCGTCACCAGGGCGATCGACGCGGTCTGCAGCGGTGACCACCTGACGTCCGACCACGCTGCCGCGGTACTCGCTGAGATCATGGAGGGGCGGGCCGAGGAGGTGCAGACGGGCGCCTTCCTGATCGCTCTACGGGCGAAGGGGGAGACGGTTCCCGAGCTGGTTGGGTTGGCGCGGACGATGCGTTCGCTTGCCGCCGCGGTGGAGACCTCGCGCGAGGATCTGGTCGATACGGCCGGCACTGGCGGCGGCCCATCTACCTTCAACGTTTCGACCACGGCGGCGCTTGTCGCCGCCGGTGCTGGCTGCGCCGTCGCCAAGCACGGCAATCGTTCCAGCACCAGCCGCTGCGGCTCGGCCGATTTGCTGGAGGCGCTCGGGGTGAACATCGAGCTCGATCCAGCCCAGGTCGGGCAGTGCATCGACGAGGTTGGCTTCGGCTTCATGTTTGCCCCCCGTCACCATGCTGCGATGGCGCACGTGGTGCCGGTGCGCAAGGCGCTTGGCGTGCGCACCATCTTCAACTTCCTCGGGCCGCTGACTAACCCCGCCGGTGCCGAGCGCCAGCTTCTCGGCGTCTCCGATCGCCACTACCAAGAGACGATTGCCGAGGCGCTGGTTGGGTTGGGCAGCGTGCGGGCGATGGTTGTCGCCGCTGAGGACGGCGTCGACGAGCTCTCGATCTCGGCCCGCACCCGGGTGATCGAGGTTGCCGAGAGTCGCACCGCAGAGTGGTTCGTCGAGCCGGGCGAGTTCGGTCTATCCGCGGCGGACCTCGAGCAGGTTGCCGGCGGCAGCCCCGACGAGAACGCCGCTGCCTCACGTGCGGTGTTGGCAGGGGAGCGCGGTCCCCGCCGCGATCTGGTCCTACTCAACGCCGGCGCGGCGATCTACGTCGGTGGGCTCGCCGTCAGTCTGGGTGAGGGGGTCGAGAAGGCGGCCACGGCGATCGACGCCGGCGCGGCGAGTGAGTTGCTCGACCGTCTAATTGCAACTACCGCCCAGTTGGCCGGCTAGTTGGGCCGTCTCGTTTAGGCTTCCTCTCTAAGTGGGAATGATTGAGCAGCTGATTGCCGCGGCGCGCGCAGGGGTGGAGGATCGACGCGCCCAGACGCCGCAGGCGGAGCTCGAGTCGCGGTTGCATGCACGCGGCGACGATCGACCGTTCAGCGAGGCCTTGGTCCGGCCCGGTCTCTCGGTCATCGCCGAGTTCAAGCGACGCTCGCCGAGCGCGGGTGAGATCTCCGATTCGGCGATCGTCGCCGATCAGGTTGGCGCCTACGAGCGTGGTGGAGCGGCGGCGCTCTCGGTGCTCACCGACGAACTTCATTTCGGTGGCACGCTCGAGGATCTGCGCGGTGCTCGGGCTGCCTGCAGTCTGCCGATCCTGCGCAAGGACTTCATCGTTGACCCTTACCAGCTGCTTGAGGCTGCGGTAAATGGCGCCGACGCGGTATTGCTGATTGCCAGGGCGCTCGACGACGTCGAGCTCGGCGAGATGTATGAGGCGGCGAGAGGTTTGGACCTCGACTGCCTGGTCGAGGTCCACGACGGTGAGGAGCTGGAGCGGGCACTGCAGCTTGACGCCGAGGTGATTGGGATCAACAACCGCAACCTCGACCAGGGCACCGTTGATGTATCCACTACCTACGAGCTGATGCCGGATGTGCCGGCAGGTAAGACGGTCGTCGCTGAGAGCGGTATCTCCACCAGGGCCGAGCTTGAGGAGCTTGAGCGGGTGGGGGTTGACGCGGTCTTGATCGGCTCGGCGCTGATGAGCGCAGCCGACCCAGAGGCCTTGACCCGGGAGTTGACCGGAGTCGACGAAGGCACCCGCGAGCACCACCTTCCCTAGGCCAATCGGCCTCCCAGCTCATTTTTAGAAGAACTTTGGGGAGCTCCGCCATCATCGTCTGCCGATGAAGCGAATCGTCAAGTCTCCTTTCGGCTCGGCCCTACTCGGCGGCATTGTTGTCGCCGCGTTCGGCTGGGTAGCGATCGCCGCCGGCTGGATTCAGTCCGACGGGTCCGACTCGACGGTCACCGTCTCCGAACCACTTGCCGCTCCCGTCGACGCCAGGGAAGAAGGCGACACCAACCTCGTCAATCAGATCTACCGCCACGACGGGCAGGGAGTTGCCTTTATCTCCTCAGATCTGAGGAGCCAGGAATCGTCTGAACTGAGTCCCTTCGGCCAGCCAAAAGGGGGAGGGGTTGCGACCGGCTCGGGCTTTCTGATCGACACCGAAGGGCACATCGTCACCAACAACCATGTGGTTGAAGATGCCGAACGGGTGGAGGTCAAACTCGGTTCCTCGGACAAGACCTATACGGCCGAAGTCGTTGGCACCGATCCGGCGACCGATGTGGCCTTGCTCAAGGTCGACGCGTCGGCCGACAGCCTGCATCCACTTTCCTTGGGAGACTCCTCAAGTATCCAGGTGGGCGACCCGGTTGTCGCAATCGGCAACCCATTTGGTCTCGATCGCACCGTGACCAGCGGTATCGTCTCCGCCCTGCAGCGTCAGATTCAAGCCCCCAATGGGTTCTCGATCTCGCATGTGATTCAGACCGATGCGGCGATTAACCCCGGCAATTCCGGCGGCCCGCTGATCGAATCGGAAGGCAAAGTGATTGGGATCAACTCCCAGATCCAAACCGGCGGTGGCGGCAACGGCAACGTTGGCATCGGCTTCGCGGTGCCAATCAATACGGCGCGCGAAGTCGTGCAGCAGATCGAGCAGCACGGCGAAGTGAAGCACGCCTACCTCGGGATCAGCGGCGGCAGTATCACCCCCGACCTAGCCAATGCTTTGAAGCTGCCGGAGAATGAAGGCGTGCTGGTGAATGAA